>ERZ778516.267-NODE-267-length-45114-cov-11.773719_pt1 | contig 45114 bp, 39 predicted proteins | sample MGYA00510342_ERZ778516 | MGnify/ENA primary metagenome ERZ778516 (study PRJEB29527, sample SAMN07138961) | mouse gut metagenome | material: feces | host: mouse | place: China:Nanjing | collected 2016-01-25 ...
ATCAAAAGTTTTCTGTGATTGTTGCCATTAAATAGTGTATCAGGATATTGGATTCCTGCCTGGCCTCTGCCGTGTTCCGAAGTGAGGGAGAGACCGGATGCCAGGTGATATTGCATCTGGTCGGGCGGCATACACGTATGCATTTCATCTGGATACAAAATACTGCTGCAGGATGAAAGAACAGGGAGAACAGTAAGTTTCATACACGGACCGAAAGCGGCAGCTGCTGATGCGATACATATCGGCAGCTGTTTTTTGCGCCTGAGGGAGGAAGTGCCATTGAACTGATGAATATGGACCAGGAGCAGATCGGCAGGTCATGCATACATTATTATTGTGCATCCGGCAGCCACAGGGAGCTGGGAACAGTTCGCCGGTATCTGGAAGCGGACAAAATATAATCGGAAACCATACAGATCAGGAAGGCGTACAACCGTCTTCCTTTTGTACCGGCACAAAGGCCGGAGAAAGGAAAATTATGAGTGCAAGAGGGATTGATGTATCAGCCTATCAGGGAAAACCGGACTGGAAACAGGTGAAAAAAAGCGGAATGGAATTTGCCATTCTGCGGATTCTGAACAGTAAGGGGAAAGACACATCTTTTGAACATAATTATGCCGGCTGCAAAGCAGCTGGGATCCGCAGAGGCGTGTACCGCTACAGCTATGCACTGACTGAGGCGCAGGCTCAGGAAGAGGCCCGGGAGGTGATTGAGGCTCTGGCAGGAAGGAAGCTGGAACTTGGCGTCTGGCTGGATCTGGAATGGAGCAGGCAGCGGGCGCTGGGCTCTGCAAAAGTAAAGAAAATTGCCGGAGCGTGGATGAAAGTGATCCGGGACGCAGGATATGCGTGCAACATCTACTGCAACACGGACTGGTATAAGAACGTCTGCGGCGGTCTGAATGCAAAATACTGGATTGCCAGATATCCGGCAGAAGACGACGGGACCATAAAAGAATCCTTAAGACCGAACATGGGAGAAGTCGGCTGGCAATATTCCAGTAAAGGAAAGGTGTCCGGCATTTCCGGAAACGTGGATATGGATATCTGTTATGATACCGTTGTTCCTGCACCGGAACCGGAGGAACCCATGGAAACCGTCTTATGGGATATGGAAGCAGTCAGGAGTTTGCAGGAGGCGCTGAACGCGGACGGCATCCGGGACGAGAACGGAAACCGGCTGCAGGTGGACGGCATCAAAGGAAACCGGACCAGTGCGGCGGTGGAGAAGATACTGCTGAAAGCGGGAGCGTTTGATGCTTCCAGAGGCAGATATACAGTAGGAAGCACCGGACAGGTCGTACAGTGGCTGCAGATGCGGCTCAATACGGTGATCGGGGACCAGATTGTAAAACTGCTGGGAAAAGGGGTTGTTCCTGATGGGAAACTGGGTGCGGATACACATCTGGCCATCGGACTGTTTCAGGAAAAACTGGAGTGGACTCCAGACTATATTGCAGGTGTGAAAACGGTGACGGAGCTGCTGAAAGCATAAGCTCCGGAATTATCTCATCCGGTTTTTGCCGTAATGGGAGAAGGTTACTGTTCAAATGTCTGCGGGCGCCCTGCCCTAAGCGCAGGCGGGGGCTGGAAGGAAATATGCCCATGGCGGGCGTCCCTGACAGTACGGGAGTGAACTGGAACGAAAGAAGGCGGGGCTGTCAGAAGATTCTGAGATTTTGCTTGCTCTTTTATGGGATGTATTGTAGAATAAAAGCATCTATAAATATGAACAAATTGTAAACATGCGCGTTTTTGTTCGAAAAAGCCGAATTTTCAGAATTTTCTGACCATTACCCCCTGAAATCGGATCCGGAGATCATTGACGTCACAGTGCAGGAGCTGTATGCAAAACATGACAGAAAAAGATAAAATATTGGAAGCATGGATCATGGTGGAACATTTATCGGAAGGGGACATCAGCCTCAGGGATAAATCAGTTCTCACACTGGATGATCTGCATGGGCAGGATTTCTATTCCCTGTTTTTCCTTGAAATGCAAAAAAAGAAATTCACCTCCAGGCAAAAAGGAGGATTCGTTGTATATTTTGATATTTTCAGTTTTCAGGAAGTGGTGTCTATTCTTCGGGAACAATACCGTCTGAAGCCGACCGAAGAGGAGATCCGTTCTGGAAACAAGTTCAGTTTCGCGCTGTATTTTGACCGGAATTTTCATTTTCTGCAGGATATGACATTCTTTACAGAAAGCGCATACATAAGGTATTACAAAAAGGTTCCTCGTGAGAACGAATTCCGGGATTTTGAGGATCGTTTAAAAAAGCAGTTTTCGCAGGATTTTGATGAGACATCGGAGGCGCCGGATCAATTTAATGCGGCGATGCAGAAGGAACTTCTTCGATATGGAATCGATATAAAAAACTGCCGTATGCAGATTCTGAAAAATATAGAGACAGAGGCGACGAATCTGCATTCCTTTTTTATCGATGATCTGGAAAAGGCAAAGAAAATCGATACCGATCATCTGAATGCCTATTTATATGGAAATCAGGAACGGCGCATCAACCTTGACAGTAAAAAAGAATCCGTGAATTTCAACCCGCGTGCGTTTGAACAGATTCTGCAGCCAAAGAATTATCCGCTCGGAAGATTTCCCGGCAATACGGCCTATGCGCTTTCTCTGATGCAGCAGGTGGCGGTGAATTTATCCGTCGGTTATGACAGCCGCCAGATGCGAAGTGTCAACGGGCCGCCTGGTACGGGGCTTTGAGTTAAAATAAGACTAAGTTAGCAGAAACCTTATAAATCAAGGGCTTGCGCTGATTTAGTCTTATTTCATTTTACCATAAAATTTACAATATTTACAGCCCGGGAACAGATTTTGTGGAAATAAGACTGGCGCAGGCATCTGAGATTGGTGTTCTGGCTGCCTGGTCCTACTACTTATCTTTTCTTTCAGGCTGATCTTGTCTGTTACGGCCATATGGCCGACAGTATACTGTTATATTATTATTGTTGAGGACTAAGTTGGTTAGATTTTGTTAGCTGGCTTGGTCCTCTTTCTGGTTTGGAGGGCAAAGCGATGTTAAAAATGGTTGCAAAAAGTGTATCAGTCATTCTGTCAGCTCTGGTTGATTTCACTTTACATTCCTGTCCGGCTGTTGGAAAGCAGGCGGACGGGAGAATGGAGAAATACCATTATGAGAGAAAGGCAGGTATGTGATATGGGAGGAGGGATTTACAGCACAGGAAATACGATTGTTGATGAAAATGCAAAGCTGAACATCTCAGGGAATATCATCCCCCAGACATGGTATCGGACAGTTGTACGGGAAAGCGGGAAGCCGAACCTGACAGCGATCGTAATACTGGCAGATATCGTCTACTGGTACAGGCCGACAGAAATAAGGGATGAAAGCACCGGTCAGGTGGTTGCATTAAAGAAAAAATTCAAGGCTGATTTACTGCAGAGAAGCTACCAGCAGATCAGCGAACAGTTCGGAATATCGAAGAAAGAAGCTACAAACGCAATTATCTTTCTGGAAAAACTGAGAGTGGTGAAAAGAGTATTTCGTACCATTACCATCAATGGACTGGTAATCAATAACGTGTTATATCTGGAACTGGTCGTGTCCAGACTTCGGGAACTGACGTATCCGGAGGAAAAATCGGATGTTTCTGCTTCTTCTGAAGGAGAGAGGCCTGAAGAGAAGGATACAACCTGTCTGGGCGGAGCAGTAAGACAGACGACCCCATATGAAAAGGGGGCTGTCTCTTTTGAAAGAGAGAGGGTATCTCCTTTCAGAGAGACACCTGTCACTGCCCGACAGAGAGAGGATGCTCTTTTGGAAGGTGCGGTCGTATCTTCCGGGATTGGGACAAATACAGAGAATATAACAAAGACTATCCCGGAGAATACACCGGAGATTAACATCAGAGATAATCCACTCTTATCCTATCAGACGGCAACAGAGCTGTTTAAAGATCAGATCGATTTTGATGCGATATGGATGGATCGTCCATATGACAGGAGTCTGCTTATGGAGATCGTTTCGATTGCTGTGGATGTTCTTACTTCTACAGCCAGGACAATTCGCATCAACCGTGAGGATAAACCTGTACCGGTGGTCCAGAACATTTACAGAAAGCTGGATAAAGGTTCGGTGGAGTTTGTAATGGATTCCATAACGAACTGCACAAGCAGAGCAGCTAATATAAGGGCAGTAATCATAACCGCTCTTTACAATGCAACGATGACCGTTTCAAGCTATTTTACAAATTTACTGGCCAGTCACACAATAATCCCCCAAACGTAAGGAGAGTGACAGAGCGTAACACAATTAAGAAAACTGAGGATGGAACATGGTTATACCCAGTCGGAAATGGCCGTGATGCTGGGAATCAGTCTGCGGACCTATCAGCGAATTGAATATGGGGAGCAGAAGCCCAATGTCCATGCAGTGATCCGGCTGCAGAAACTGTATCGAAAAAACATAGATGAACTGATTAAGGAGAGACACGAATGAGGAAAGAAAATTTTACAGAAATGAAAATCCAGGAGGTAAGAGATGTTTGAAAACAGAGAAATTATTGGAATCGATCATGGTAACCGCAACATGAAAACGGCAGGCACAGTATTTTCGGCAGCAGTTCAGCCGGTTCAGACGAAGCCGGACAGTCTTGAAAATATTCTGGAGTATCAGAACAGATTCTACTATATCGGCGGACAGGTACCGGTCATGGAACGGGTAGACAAGACGGAAAATGAAGATTATTATCTGCTTACGCTTGCAGCTCTGGCAAAGGAACTGAAATGCAGGAACAGAACCTGCGCAAATGTGAAGATGGGGGCAGCGCTTCCGCCCCGGAGATTTCAGTTCCAGAAAGAAGGGTTCAGGAAATATCTGTTTAAGACAAAGGAGCTGCATTTCCGGTATGAAGGAATCCATTATCATGTGACGCTTGAAAACGTGTATGTGTTTATGCAGGGTCATGTGGTCATACATACTCTTCTGGATGAGATTCCCGGCTTCTGCCTTCTGGTGGATATCGGAGGCGGTACGGTGGATCTGGTAGGATTTGTGGATGGTATGCCGGATGGGAACTATGCCATATCTGATAAAGCTGCCCTGTACTGCATTAACAGGGTGAATGAGGAAATTGTTGCAAAGCTTGGTGTCAGTGTACCGCCGTATTTTGTGGAAGCTTTCATGAGACATGGAACCTGTGACTGTCCGGAGAAGTATCAGACAGAGATTACAAGGTGCCTGAGAGACTATTCTTCTGATATCTACAAAATCATACAGGCCAGTCATTATAACCTTGACCTTACGAACATTGTATTTATGGGCGGCGGTGCATCCATTATCCGGCACTTTGGAGACAACAGGGACCGGAAAGTACAGTTTGTGACAGATGTATGTGCGAATGCCAGAGGCTGTGAGTCGGCGGTAAGGAGCGTTATGAGGGCAAAACAGATGCGCAAAGATAAAAGTGCATGATGAAGGAAGCAGGAAAATATGGACAATGAAAAAGTATACACAGCTTCTCTCCGTCTGTATAAAAAGCGTCCGGTCCATGCACAGGCATACAGGTATCTCAAAGACTACAATACCGATATCTTTAAGACAAAGGATGATTTTATTGCAGAGGCAATCATTTATTTCAGCAGATACTTGAAACAGGAAGAGGAAGTAAAGCAGGCGGAAGATATGGACGCTTATCTGAAACGGAAGAACGGCCATTTACTGGAGCAGATGCTTCAGATGCAGCGTGAAATAATTCCTGATATGGTAAAGACGGCTGTCAGCGAGGCATTGCGGGGATTTTTGGTCAATTCTGTTCCAGCTGCTGAAAGTCTCTTTCCTGCAGATGCAGTGCAGAATGACTGTACAGAAAAAGATATGCAGTTCGCACAGTTTTACGAAATGGACGAGGATTAAGGAGGAAACAGATATGGCAATTTTACGGATGTTTTTGTTGATTGTATGGGGAATTTTAGTGGCAGTTGTAAAATTGTTGTGTTTGTCGGCAAAACTGGTACTTGGTTTATTCCTGTTGGTATTGCAGTTATTTCTTGTAATCTGCCATGAGGGGAACAGCGATTAAAGAAAGAGCATGACTGTAAATTCATTGGATCAGGGGAAAAACATATCCAATGCCATATATAAAAACTGAATATGAAAGTCCGTAGTCACAGTTCCGTGTATGGCTGTGGCTATGGAATACAAAGGCAGGCTTATACAAGTCTGCTTTTTGCTTGCAAAAAAATGGGGATGCTTATGTTTCCCCGGATTTAAGGAGGTATAGACATAATGAATAACAGCAGGAAAGAAATACGTTTTATTGACAGTCATTACAGGGAGCTGTTCCGGATTCCGGATGGAGAGTCCATAGTGATCACTTATCCGGATGGGAAGAAGCTGGAAAAGGAATGTACTTTTCTGGATGAATACCATACGAAGGTGGGGATTGGTCATTTCCACATTTGCCAATTTGCGGAACGCATGGAAGCCATTGGTGCAACGTATCAGCCTGCCAGAGAACCAGTAAAACAGCAGTCGGCTATGAGTCGGGCCATGGTTATGGCAGGAGGTACACAGAGCCGTGGGAGGTAAAAGGGATTGACGCACAGAAAGACAGGAATCATTGATGCGGACCTTCTTTATCGTCCCAGGCATCGCTTCCCCAATCTGGCCTGCATGAAAATATCAGGATTCCATAAAAGCAGAGGAGATGATACTGAGCTGGTGACTGATTATGAACGTATTGGAGAATATGATCGCATATATCTCTCCAAAGTGTTCACAGACAGCTATGTACCGGAAGAAGTGCTTCATGCAGAAAATCTGGTTTATGGCGGAACCGGATTTTATTATGACCGGGCAGCGCCGTTGCCGGATCAAGTGGAACATCATATGCCGGATTATGACCTGTACCGGGAATTTATCTTTAAATGCAAAGAACAGGGAAAGAGCATGAAACCATACAGATTTTATACGGATTATTCCATTGGTTTTCTGACAAGAGGATGCTTCCGGAAATGTCCGTTCTGTGTGAACAGGAACGGTGAGAAATCCATACCGGCAAGCCCCCTCACAGAGTTTATGGTCACGGAAAGAAAAAAGCTGTGTTTCCTGGATGATAATTTCCTTGCCTGTGCAGAGTGGGAAAGACTTCTTGATGAAGTGCTGGAAACCGGAAAAAGGTTTCAGTTCCGGCAGGGGCTGGATCTGCGGATCATGCAGAAACGGCAGATGGAAAAGCTGTTTTCCGGAAAAACGGATGGTGATATTATCTTTGCATTTGATGATATTGCTGACCGGGAAGTGATTGAGCGGAAACTTACTCAGCTTCGTGAAACGGTGGAAATGAAAAAGAACAGAGTAAAATTCTATGTTCTTTGCGGGTTTGACAGAAAAGGCAGGTGGGGGCCGGATTTTTGGATAAGCGATATCCGGGATACACTGGAGCGGATCAGGATCCTGATGCGGCATGGATGTCTTGCCTATATCATGCGGTATGAAAAATGTCGGCAGTCTCCATACAGGGGAATGTATATTGTGATCAGCCGCTGGTGTAATCAACCGGCGCAGTATCTCAGGAAAAGTCTGCGGGAGTTCTGCATCTCTCTGGGCAAAGACAGTGCAGGGTTCTGCTATCTGGATGTATTTGAAAAAGAGCATCCGGAAATGGCGGATTATTTTGATATGAAATATGTGGAGGTATCTCATGGCAGCATTTTCGGAAGAGGAGCTTAATATTGCAAAATCAGTTGATCTGGTCGATCTTGCATCGGCAATGCATATTCCGTTGAAAAGAAAAGGGAGGTATTTCCAGGTGGAAGGGATGGATTCTCTGATGATCTTTAATCGAAGCTCCTGGTATCGGTACAGTCAAAGTGTGGGAGGAAGCACCATTGATTTTCTGATGTATTTTAACAATCTGACATTTAAAGAGTCCGTCTCCTGGCTTCTGGATTTTGCCGGATATATCAGGATGGATATCAGTAAGCAGGAAGCGTCTGACAGTAGAAAAGTTAAAGAAACAGTACATAAAAGAGTGCCGGAAGGAAAAGTGCCGTTTGTGCTTCCGGAAAAATCAAAGAACTGCAGGGGACTGTATGCTTATCTGGTGAAGCGTCGGAAACTGTCAAAGGAAGTGATCCGATACTGGCTGGAAAAAGGACTGATGTATGAAAGCCTGCCATATCACAATATCGTATTTCTCGGGAAGGATGCAGACGGAAATGTAAAATTTGCAAGTCAGAGGGGAATCAGGGATGCTTATGGGAAACCGTTTAAGGGTGATGTTCCGGGAAATGACAAACAGTATGGCGTCAACCTTGTGTATCCTGACTGTCAGGAGGTCAATGTTTATGAAGCTGCGATTGACAGCATGTCCGATATGGATTTCAGAAGAGATTTTAAGACGAATATACTTGTCCTGGGGATGGTATCGGATGGTCCGCTTCAAAAATTTCTGAAGGAGCAGCCACATATTAAAAAAATCGCTTTCTGTCTGGACAATGACCTGCCAGGACGGATATCTGCAAAGAAACTGGCAGAAAAATATGTGCTGGCTGGATATGAGGTTACTGTCAGACTTCCGCCTTTTGGCAAAGATTATAATGCTTTTCTGCAATATGAACGGGAAAACCGTGCATTGTGGAATCAACTGAACCGGTCTAAAAGAATTCAATGCGTAAATGTTCGGGAAACGGAAGAGATTTCTGAAAAAGCAGAAAACAGAAGATGCAACAGAAAAAATATGAGGCAGCGTTCGGCAATGGCAAGATAGGAAAACGGAGGATTGATCTCATGGAAAATATATTTGAAAGTCATAAATTACAGATAGAAGAAAAGCAGCGGATTGACGAGTATATCGGGTTGATCGAAGATACGGTACATAAGGTTCAGAAGAGAAAACTGCGGGGAAAGAGCTGCCTCGCATATGTGTCAGAGGTTTATCGTATGAATCAGAAAGGAATCTGCCAGGACATGTCTGAGCGGAAATTTCTTTCTGTTGTTCTTGGGGCTAAAAAGAAATAAAGTCTGGATGATCAGGAGGGAAAATATGTATTTTAAACAGTTTAAGGAAGAATTGCAGAACCGTCTGTTAGCCGAAGCAGAAAGCAAACTGGATGGAACGATTGAATTTGCGGAGATGATGAAAAACGGCAGGATTCAAAATGGAATTATTTATCGTCCGGCAGGATCACGTATAGGGATTACTACCTATGTGGAAAAATGTTATGAAGCCTATCAGGAAGGATATCCTATGGAAAAGATTGTTGAAGACTATGTTCCGGCAATGATCAATCATTCTCAGGATGTAGAGGTCGATTATGACAGGCTAGTAAATGCGCTCGTTCCTGAAAATATCGTTCCGGCTCTGATTCCACGGAAAGGAAATGAGGAAATGCTTGAAACGGTTCCACATGTACCTTTTCAAAATCTTGAGGTTATTTTTAAGTTTAATATCCCTGAGTTTTTCGGAGGGGGAATGGCTAATGTATCCGGTCAGTTCAGTGAACAGTTCGGGTTTGATGCAGAAGAGCTGCTGGATATCGCAATGAATAATATGAAAGGCCAGACAGTTGTAACACCTTTGCCTGAAATCTTATATGGGAGTGGAAAATCAGATACGGACTGGGATTCGCTGAAAAACGGTGAGAAAACAATGCTGGTTCTGTCTAACCGGTCTAATTTTCATGGTGCTGCCTCCATACTTGATAAGGAAATAATGATCAAAATAGTGGATGTATTTGAAGAAGATGTATATATACTTCCCAGCAGCATACACGAATGCATAGTGGTTCCCCAAAGTATGGGACCGGCAGAGGATTTACAGAAAATGGTGAAGTCTGCAAATCAGGATGTAGTGGCTCCGGAGGACTGGTTGTCAGATGATATATATGTTTTTGACAGTCGTACCCAGGAGATCACACTGGTTGACGAAGTGCCGGAAAAGAGTGAGCAGCAGATGCATACGGTTCCATCACCATCTGTAAGATAAAAAAATGTGCGATACCTCCTGAAAAAATGATATCAGAAGCTGGATTTGGATACCAGGTCTCTTGTAAGTCAAAAGTGCCTGATATCAAATATGCAGTTTTGATATCAGATTCTCTTGAAAATCAGAGAAAGTTGATATCATAAATGCGGTTTTGATATCAGCTTTCAGAGGATGAATCAAAAAACTGATATCAAAAGCTGAATTTCGATATCAGTTTTGGGGAGGTTGTGACCTGAAACAGATATCAGAAGAGCGTTTTTGATATCTGTTTTCTTTATTGTATAGAAAAACTGATATCAATTAGCCTATATTGCTATCAATATATCTGTGGGGGTTTCAGGGGCGCTCCCCTGACAAGATGGATTTTGTACGGCAAAATCCGTATCTTGCAGAGGACTGGCGAGCCAGTCCGGGCCGGCCTGCTCTGGAAATGACAGGCGGTAATTAAGATTCTGTTGCTGCCAAATGGTTCCGATTGTTGTGCGGGACAGTTTCGTCGGCGGTCAGGGTGAGGAGGCGGACAGGGGTGTGGAAATGCCAGTGTGTCAGATAAAAAGAAAAATGGAAGGATGTGAAAAGTTGGCTCATGAGCTGCAGAAAATAAAAGAGCTTGCAGATGAAATCAGGAAGTTTTTAAAAATACACGGTCTGGACAGGGAGTATGTCAATCACATTTCCGAAACCCAGCAGCCGGGGAACCCGATTCCGGAACTGGAGGAGGTTATGGGTAACGCAGGTTTGCGGTATGACCTGATCTGTTTTTTAAGCTATCGTACCTCTGTTATGCAGAATACCAATGACAAATGGTGGGGAAAAAGTCTAATCCATGATCTGGATGAGATGGATGCTGTACTGGAGCCGGGATGCAATAACGGGAAGGAAAGTCTTGCCTGGGATATGGCAGATCTTTTAAAAGATCTGGATTATTTTAAATATGCAGGGTATATGCAAACCGGGGATCACGATATCGATCCTGTCAGGCGTATCCATACAGAACTGATGATTCCGGAAAAGAGACAGGAACTGGCTGAATATCTGACTGGATTTTCGCAGACAGAGCATGAAAACAGAATCATGGATATGGTCAGTTCTCTGCGGACACTGGATCAGGAGCAGATAAAAGAAAACAGGAAGACCGGACATCCATCCTGCCGGAATGCAAGGTAAGCGATGGCAGGTTTTGTGAAGGAGGAAGCGATTCCAGACAGAAGATAGAGGAAGGGAGTGATCTTATAAAGAAAGAAGCCATGAAGTACAGGAAAGAGATTCGGCTGACCGGTGCGGAGCTGGAAGAACTGCAAAAACAGGCGGCAGAAATGGACATTACGGAGTCCCGGTTTCTGCGTATGCTGATAACGAACCGTCCCAGGGATTATCCGGCGATCCGGGCAGAACTGCATCGCCTGAACAATGAGATTAACCATATTGGTGTGAACATCAATCAGATTGTACATAACAATAACAGCCGGCTGTATTCCCGTGAGGATAAACACCGGCTGTATGTCTTTATGAAACAGATAAAAGATCAGCTGGGACAGATCATGGCAAAGCTGTAAGGGGAATTGATGGCAATCAGTAAGATTCTGCATATGAAACAGGCGAAATCCGGATATATGGCAAAACATCTGGCAAATGGTCTGAAATATATTATGGCTCCGGAAAAGACGGAAGGCGGGCGGTATATCAGTGGGAACAACTGTACTCCGGAGAACGCTCTGGAACAGATGCTGGAGACAAAACGGCATTTCGGGAAGATGGATAAAAGGCAGGGATATCACTTCATCATTTCTTTTGCAGAAGAATTGACAGAAGAAACTGTCTTTGAGATTGTCGGGGAATTCGTCAGAGAATACCTGGGCTCAGATTATGAGGCAGTATATGCCATACATAATGATACAGATCACATTCATGGGCATATCATATTCAATTCTGTGCGTTGTACGGACGGATATAAATATGATTATCCAAAAGGCGAGTGGGAAAACCGCATTCAACCTCTTGTGAACCGGCTCTGTGAAGAACACGGACTGTCTGTTCTGGATATGGAAAAGGTGAAAGAAAACCGCAGACAGAGACAGGAAAATTTTCCTGAGACAGAAGTGTCTGAAAAAAGACTGTCCGGGAGAAATCTGAGAATTAAAAGAGATGTAGATCAGGCAGTGGAGGATGCGGATACTTATGAGGAATTTTTAGAGCTTCTAAAATGCATGGGATATGAGCTGTCGGGAAGGAAACATCTGGCGGTCCGGGAGGCAGGTGCAAAAAGGTGCAGGCGTCTGGATTCTCTGGGAGAAGAATATACAGAGGAAATGCTGCGGTTTCGGATTGCAGGGTTGCCTGTACTAAAACCCCAGGAGCCAATTCGGGAAGAGAAGCTGTTTTATATCTTTATTCCTTACCGGAACCGGCATCTGACCCGTCATCAGAAAGAGTGTTTCATCAGAAAGTATCGTGCCGGAAAGATCCGTACCGGTTCCAGAACATGGGCATACAGGGCGAATCTGCGGGCACTTAAAAATCTTCAGGATGAGTATGCATTCTGGACAAAATACCATATCCGCAGTACCGGGGATATCAGGCAGTCCGGATGGTCGGCGGAGGAGAAACTGCAGGAAATCCGGGAAGCAAAAGAAAAGCTTGCAAGACAGAAAAAATCATATCAGGCGGTTTTGAATTTGTTACATGACCTGGATTCTTATGAAATGGAGGCGGGGCTTTATAAGGAAGGGTATCCGGAATTTTCCGGGGAGTTTCGGGAATACGAAAAAATCTGCGGCAGGCTTGCGGCTTATGGATATTCTGTTTCTGATGCGCGGAAGATAGAAAGCTATTTTCAGACAGAATTTCAGAAACTGGAGGATCAAAGGAAAACAGCTTTAAAAGAAAAGCGGATAGCCAAAAATCTGGAAGCAAAAGTATGCGAGGCAGAAAGAAACAGGAAGGAACAGAAGAAAGAACTGCAAAAGGGAAGATTGTAAAGTCCTGTCGGAAGCAGTGCAGAAAGGTATGAACATATACAGAATGAAAATGTGCTGACCTTATATAAGGTTCAGGGAAAGGAGGCCGGGTGACAGTAGAAGAACAGCGGTATCTGGAGGAATGTAAGAAGGTGCTGGATGGAGAGAAAATGGATGTTGTCTCCATGGCGATCAATTACGGGCTGCAGATATCGGAAATTCGCAAAGTAGTGCAAAGCAATCAAAATGCAGAGTGTATGAAAGCGATTGTGTTCGGCATGATGGAGGGCATTGACTCAGATGTGCTGGATTTTCTCTGCCGGAGTGATTTTAACAGGTATCAGATAAAAGAGATCATAGAAGGTATTTCTCATGATTTGACCTTTGAGCAGGTAAAAACCTATGCCTTCAGAGAAATGTCTGCAAGCCGAATGAAAATAATGCGTAAACAGCTGGAAGATACGATGCAGGAGAAAATCGGACAGGGGAAAGACGATGACAGTGTGAAGGAGTATATGAAGGGGCTGATGGAAATTATGGAAACATCCATCCAGCAGTTCCGGGAAAGCAATGAGCGTTTTGACGCCCTGTCTTCTCTTGTAAAAGAACATGTAGTAGATGAAAAAAACCGCGAGCTTCAGGACCTGTATGAAAATCTGAAATACAAGGATCGGAGTATCCAGGACCTTCAAAGGAGACTGGCCGACCGGGAGAAAAGGATCACAGAACTGGAGAACTGCATTAAAAAACGGCAGGAAGAGAAAGAGGCGGGGAAAGGAGGAGAAAAATTGGAGATGCTGTTTTCATCAGATACAAAAACCGTCAGTCTGCAGGGAGGAGTTTCGCTGGATATCGAAGGTTCTGCAGAGCAGAAGCCATCAAAAAGAAGGATGATACCTTGGCTTTCCTTCCGTGATAAAAGTACGTCAAAAGATGTACTGAGTAAAATCATGGAAACAGACCTGTCACCGGAACAGCTGGAGGAGGTGCGTATGTGTCTGGAATCCGGTCTGACAGATCAGGAGATTGAACGGGTACTTGAGTGTGATCCCACACCGGAACGAATGAAGAAGATGCGGGAAATTCTTCTGCTTATGAAGAAAAGGAAGGGAGGCAGTACCTGACATGTTTGTGGAGAATGTAGTAAAAACCTTTGAATTTCTGGAAGGACTGGAAAAGAAAGGACCATGTTTTTCTCAGGAAGAAAAACAGTCATTCTATCGTATTGCTTTTTATGAGTCTTCTTTTGATAAAGTACAGAAAATTATTCTGCAGGTGACAGCACCGGGAACAGGCAATACAGAGAGGAAACAGATGTTGGATCAATATATGGTTTCTCTGCCAAAACTGCCGGATGACGCCGCCGTGCAGATTGAAAATAATATCTTCCAGTTACAGCATATGACTTATGAGAGAGAAAAAGTGAATGCCATGCTGGGAGAGATTCTGGAAAAGAATGGTGTCAGTCAGAGCCTGGATTTCGTGGCTGCGCAGCCAGGGAAACGGTCATTTCAGGAAAAAGAAAGGAGAGCAGAAGGCAGAAATGAAAAATCCAAATAAGGAAGGAGAAGTTGTCATATGAGCGAGATTCAGGATGCAGCACAGATTATCCGGGTGAGCATCGAGGGCACAGAACTGATTTTGAAGCTGGGAAAAGCCAACTGGGATTTTGTAAAAAGTGTATGTGCTGTTTTAAAAAAAATGCTGGATCAGGAAAAACTGGCGGGAAAGACTTCTGTAAAACAGCTTTTAAAATCCGGTGGTGATCTGCAGGTGTTTCAGTTTCAGACAAAGGACCTGGACACCGTGAAAAAACTGGCAGATAAATATGGAATCCTTTATTCGATCCTTCCGGATCTGAATGCTGCGGACGGAATGAGTGAGATTCTGTTTCATTCCCAGGCGGCTCCCCGTATCCAGTCAATCATGGAACAGATACAGCATTCCAAAATAGAGAGTATGGATGATTATTTTACAAATGCGGAACCGGAGGAACTGGGACAGGTGGTGCAGGAAGCGGAAAAAAAGTCCGTGATACCCAAAGAAAATGAATACCGCACAGTTGCAAATGAGTTTGCCAGAAATCCGGGAGCAAAGATAAGTGATATCCGTTCCCGGCTGGATATGACCTGGGCGGAAATCTGGCCGATTATCAAACATATGGAAGCGAATGGCCTGGCGAAGTCTGGGAAGGACGGCACGGTGGCCATGACCATGGACTCGGAGCAGTTCCAGGACTTTGTGGGTTCCAGGCAGTGGCAGGAATGGTTTGGGAAACATGCAGATCAGCATCGTGATACGGAACAGAGATCATCCGGCGAAAAGCTGGAGGAAATCCGGAGAATTCAGAAGCAGTACAGGGAGAATCCAAAAGCAAACGGGATCACTATTGACCGGAAGATGGTCATGGAAGAAACGGAGCGAAGTATTAAGACCCGGATTCCCTATAAGCGGAATGAATACATCTGGCTGCGAAAATCGGAGATCACATGGATCAATGGAAACAAAACGATTTATGCAAATCTGGAGAAGGAGAAAACCTATCAGGTACTGGACAGTGAAAACAGACCGGTTCGGCGTGTTTCAGGGAAAGACCTGTATGAGCAGAGCTATGATCCGGTAAACAGGAACAGGCTGAATCTGGAACAGGACCGCAGAAAAAAACGACAGCAGAAAGAAAAGCAGTACAGGCGTAACCAGAAAGCACTGGAAGATGTTAAAAAAGCAGTACAGGGGAGGGAAAGACGATAAACAGAAGCAGAAAAAAGACGCCTTTATGGATGCTGATTACTGGCGGGATTGCCGCTGCATATGGAGGTTATCTTTTAAATGCCTGCTATAAACAGGGAGTGGATATCAATTCTTTCATGGAGCGGTTTAATGTTGTTACCAGTGCTCCGTTTGCAAATTACTGGGACGAAAGTTCCATAAAACTGATGGTTGGGGCGGTTTTTGCTTATGTAATCGCCATACTCATGTATCTGACAGGCCAGAAAAACTACATGCCGGGGAAAGAATATGGCACGGCGGTATTTGCAGAACCCAAACTGGTGTCGAAGAAGTTTGCAGATAAAGAGGAGAGCAGGAATCGTATTCTGTCACAGAATCTGCGGATGTCCATGGATACCAGAAAGACCAGGCTCAATCTGAATTATCTGGTGATCGGAGGAAGCGGGGCGGGCAAAACTCTGTTTATGGTCAAGCCAAACCTGATGCAGCTTACTTCTTCTTTTATCATCACAGACCCCAAAGGAGAGATTGCAAGATGCTGTTCGGGATTTTTGATCTCACATGGCTATCGGGTGCGTATCCTGAATCTGGTGGAGATGGAACATTCCAATGGATATAATCCTTTCCGGTATATCCGTTCTGAAACAGATATCGTCAAGCTGATCACAAATCTGATCGCAAACACGACGCCGAAAAACGCATCCAGCAATGACCCGTTCTGGGAGAAGGCTGAATCTCTGTACCTGCAGGCCATCTTTCTTTATGTGTGGATGGAGTGCAGTCCTGAAGAGCGGAATTTCCGTACCGTGCTGAAGCTGTTAAATGAAGCGGAAGTCCATGCGGATGGTTCCCCTTCCGATCTGGATCGGAGGTTCCGCAGGCTGGAGCGGAAAAAAGGTGGTTCCCACCCGGCCCTTATTCAATATAACAAAGTAGTGCGGGGTGCAGGCGATACGGTGCGGAGTATTATCATCAGTGCCAATGCGCGTCTGGGTATTCTGGAAAATCCGCAGATCCTCAGGATTCTTGACAGCGATGAAATGGATATCCCGGAGATCGGAACCGGCATAGACGGGGATAAGAATAAAAAGACGGCGCTTTTCTGCGTCATTCCCGATTCTGATAAAAGTTACAATTTTCTGGTTGGTATGCTCTATTCGCAGATTTTCCAGGAACTGTATTATCAGGCGGACTTTCATTATAACGGGCGTCTGCCGATTCACGTAACCTTTATGCTTGACGAGTTTTCAAACGTTGCATTGCCGGATGATTTCTGCTCCCTGCTCAGCACCATGCGTTCAAGAGAAATCTCCTGTATTATCATCATACAGAACCTGGCCCAGATCAAGGCTCTGTTTAAAGATACATGGGAAACCATTCCCGGTAATTGCGATACTTTGATCTATCTTGGCGGGAACGAGCAGTCTACACATAAATACATCAGCGAAAGTCTTGGAAAAGGCACTATAGATAAAAGAAGCAGCGGAGAGACAAAGGGAAGGAACGGGAGCAGCTCCCGAAACTATGATGTTCTGGGCAGAGAATTACTAACTCCGGATGAAACAAGGAAGCTGGATAATCATGAGTGTATCATCCTGATCCGCGGATGTGACCCTGTGATTGACAGGAAATACAATACGTTTCAGCATCCTCTGTTCAAAGAAAGTGAGGATGGCGGAGCGCCGCCCTATGTCCATGATATTAAGGAAGCGCAGAAGCGGGATACGGTCCGGTTTTTAAGTGTGGATTCCCTGCAGTATTTTAAAAAGAAGAAACAGGAGGGAGAACCGGTACATATTCTGGAGCTTTCTCTGGAGGAAGTCTTTGCTTCCAGTCCCATACCGGAGAAAATATTCGAGAAGGAGGAGTTGGAGGAAAACCGGAAGGAAGCAGGGCGATCCATTAAGGAGATCAGGAAAGACAGCCAGGATCATTCAGAAAAGGAAGGAGGAACAGCCAGTCAGCAGGGAGAAGCGGAATTATTTGATCTTCTGGCAAAAAATCCGTACAGTGATGCACAGCTGGAAGAGATCCGTGCGGCCATTTCGGACGGTATTCCCTACAAAGATATCCTTGTGATTGCAGATATCCGGAATACATCGGATCAGATGCAGGAACTTCGGATGAGATATACAAAAGATGTAAACAGTTAAAAAGGCAGATTTATGGAACCTCATGATTTGTGCATGACAAAAAAGGCTCACAGCTCTGCTTTTTTGTGTCTGCACACAAATAAAAGAAAGGAGAATCAGGTAAATGAGAAGATTTGGAAGATTATTCAAAAAAGAAAGAAAAGGTGTAAAAAGAGTTATGGCTCAGGCAGCTGCAGGTGCTGCGCTGGCAACGATGTTTTTCTCGCAGACTGCTTCGGCTGCCAGCATTGATTCTGTCACACAGCCGCTGGCAAATCTAAAAACGCTGGTCATCAGCGTGATTGGAGCGGTAGGTGTTATCATCCTTGCAAAGAACGTTATGGAATTTGCCCAGTCCTATCAGCAGCAGGACAGTTCCTCCATGAACAGTGCAATCAAAGGGATTGTAGCCGGACTGATCATGGCAGGGATCTCATCTGTGCTTGCATTCCTTGGCATCAGTTGAACCATATCTGTGAGTGGAACCATACGATTGAAAGTATGCCCTGCAGACTTTCGATTGTTTTAAGCAGCAGGGCCGGCGGGGGAAATCTCTGTCGGCCGCATGGAAAAAAGAGGTGAAAAGGAATGTTTAAACTTGGAGAAGCGATTCTTGCACTGCTGGAAATTGTATTTGGATTCTGGAATTCCCAGGTGACACTGGTGTTTGAGCTGCTGGGGCAGTCGCCGGTTGGATTTAAAGGAGGAGGTCCGTGGGGACTGGTAGAACGTGTGGAACCGTTGTTTGTTGCGCTCGGTTCCAATCTGGTTGTACTCTTTTTTGTGATCGGTTTTTGTTCGGAGAGCGTGGATATCCGGGAAGAAATGCGGTTTGAGGTCATACTGAAAATGTTGATTCGAGTGGCAATTTCACAATGGATGGTAGTTTATAACGTGACGATCATGAAAGCACTGTTTACGTCCTGCGGGAATCTGATCGGCTTACTGGGAGCGAACCAGAATGTTGCACTGTCCATAGATTCCGATCAGGCGCAGATTATTGAAGAACTGGGATTTGGCACAAGCATCGTATTTTTGATACTGGCTGTGTTCCTGTCTCTGATCGTGATCATTTGTGGCTTCTTCCTGCTGTACAATGTCTATTTCCGGTTTTTGAAGATCATGGTGATCGTGCCCTTTGGGGCCATCGCAGGCAGTACGCTGGCAGGAAATCGTGGCATCAGCAATACATTTGTAAACTACATGAAATATTTCATCAGTGTGGTTTTTGAGGCTGTGATCATGGCACTGGCGATCCTGCTCTGCAACATATTCATCAGTTCCGGACTTCCGGAATTTACCGGAAATTATGCAGACTGGGCAAAGACGCTCATTTATCTGGGTGAAATGACATTTACGGTTGCACTGACCGTGGGAAGTGTGAAAGGTGCACAGAATCTGACTTCCCGTGCATTAGGACTGTAAACACCAGAATAGGGAAGATGGAAAATGCCGGTAAAAGAGAGATGCAAAAAAGATCAAAACAGACGAGAGGAGATGAAGCATGGAGATTGAATTAAGTGAAGACCTGCAGCACTATAAGGAAAGTTTTGTTCTGGGGCTTACATTGAAACAGACATTTTTCAGTCTGCTTGCATTGGGAGCGGGGACAACGATTGTCCTTTTTCTGTATGAAAAAATCGGTGTCACATTCAGTTGTTATGTAGCTACGCCGTTCGTGGTTCCGCTGGCGCTGACCGGTTTTTATAACTACCATGGACTTACTTTCCGGCAGTTTGCCGGAAAGATGATTTATTTTACTTTTTTTAACCGCCCGCTGGTCTACTGGTCAACGGAATCGGCGGAAGTTTTGACAGAGTTGTTTGAAGAAGAAAGGCAACGGGAAGAAAAAGCCGGGAAAGAGAGGGAACACAGTAAAGAAGCGAGATTAGAGAGGAAAATGGAGCGGGAAAACCTCAAAGAAGAGAAAAAAGATCGAAAGATGGAAAGGAAAAGAGTAAAGAAGGAAAAAAGGAAGGAGATGGCAGCTTTATTGAAGAGAATACTCATTCGCATCGTGCGCACAGTCGTGAGCCTGATGATTGGCGGTGCAATCACGGTTGCAGCCCTTGCCGTATGGTACAGGTATTACAGGTAGGAAACAGGAAAAGGAGGAAATAACCGTGTCTATTTTTTCAGACCATTTTGAACAGTTAAAGAGAGCCGACAGGCCGGTAAAGGCACCAAAATACTTACAGCAGACCATGGGATTTATCCGGATTTCTGAAGATGGGGTTTTTGAAGTGGCAAAGGGGAGATATTCCAAGACGTACCGTTTTCTGGATATCAATTATGTCACGGCAGGTGCAAATGACCAGGTGGAGATCCTGAAACAGTACTGCAAAACGGTAAATGCCATTGATGTCTCTTTTAAGATCACGATCAACAACCGTAATAAAAACATGCAGGATTTCAGGGAAAATGTGCTGTTTCGGGAGAAAGAAGATGGATTCAACTGGCTTCGGGAGGCTTATAACCACATCACGGAGAACCGTATTGTAAAAGGAAAGCAGGGGATTGAACAGGAGAGGTATCTTACAGTATGTGTGGAACGGAAAGGATATGAACAGGCAAAAGCATTTTTTGCTACACTGGAAGCTACGCTGAAACAGAATTTTGCAGAACTTGGTTCTGCCATTGAGCCACTGGATGCAAAGGAGCGGCTCCGCATCTTATTTAATTTTTACCGGATGGGAGATGAAGAGCTGTTTCCATTTGATTTTCGGGAAAGCATGAAGCGTGGCGGAGATGCGAAAAATGATATTGCCGGGGAATATATGAAATTTTTTCCGGGCTATTTTGAGACAGACCGGAAGAAATGCAGAACTTTGTTTATAAAAAAATATCCTGCATCCCTGCCGGATACATTCATTAACGAGATCACAAACTTACCGGTACACAGCATGACTACCATCGATGTGGTACCGGTTCCGAAGGATCTGACGAACCGGATTCTCCAGAAGAAATATCTCGGGATCGAGAATGATATCTTAAAGCAGCAGCGTGTCCGGAATAAGAATAATGATTTCGCCTCGGATATTTCCTATCTGAAAAAAGTGCAGAAGGAAAAAATTGTAGGGGTTATGGATGATGTAAGAGAGAATGATCAGAATCTGTTCTATGTAGGCGTGAACATGGTAATCTCGGCAGATACGAAAGAAGAGCTGGACAGCATCACGGAAACTCTGCGTAATATGGGAAACGGCAGAATGTGCCAGATTGAACCACATTATTATCAGCAGATGGAGGCGTTAAATACGGTACTTCCGGTTGGAAACCGTCAGGTATCCACCCTTCGGACCATGCTGACCAGGGATATTGCGGCGCTTTTGCCTTTCAATGTGCAGGAACTGAACGAGAATGGCATCTGTTACGGAATCAATCAGGTATCCCACAACCTCTGCATTGCGGATCGGAAGAATCTGGCAAACGGAAACGGGATGGTGTTTGGAATCCCCGGGAGCGGGAAGTCCTATTTCAGCAAATCGGAAATGCTGCAGGTGTTCCTTGGAACGGAGGACGATATCATAGTCATTGATCCGACGCTGGAATATTTTGATATAGCGGAGGCGCTTGGCAGTCAGGCGGCGATCATCAACCTGTCCACTTACACCAAAAACCACATCAATCCGCTGGAACTGGATGTGTGGTCTTTAGACCTTAACGATTCCCAGGGATATGTCCGTGATAAAGGAGAATTTATGCTGGGTCTGTGTGAACAGTGTTATGGAGATAACTTAAACAGCCGGCACAAGTCTATCATTGACCGCTGTGTACGGAAAATGTATATTGACATAGCCAAAAGCAGGGAAAAATATATCCCTACCATGAGTGATTTCTATGAGCTTTTGACAGAACAGCCCGAACCGGAAGCACAGGATATTGCACTGGCCCTGGAACTGTTTGTGAATGGTTCTCTGAATATCTTCAACAACCATACGAATGTGAATGTGCAGGCACGGTTCGTCGTGTATGGAACCAGGGATCTGGGAAAAGAGCTGGGTGCGATCTCGACGCTGGTCATGCTGGAAAACATCAGTGCCAGGATTGCAGAAAATGCAAAGATCGGACGGGCTACGTGGCTGTATATTGATGAATTCCATACCGTGCTGGATAAAGAATACAGCGCGAAGTATCTGTATACCCTCTGGAAAAAAGTCCGCAAGCTTGGCGGTCTGTGTACAGGCATCACACAGAATATCGTTGATATGCTGCAGAATTATACGGCAGTTACCATGCTTGGAAACAGTGAATTTATTGCCCTTTTAAAGCAGGCCAACGTGGACAGCCAGGAGCTTTCGCGTGTGGCGGGAATACCGGAAGCACAGCTTCGGTTTGTAAATAATTCCCCGTCCGGCACCGGGATCATCAAACATGGAAGCATCTGCATTCCGTTTGATAATCGGATGAGCAAAGAGGAAAATCCAATCTATGCGCTTTTCAATACCAATTTACATGAAAAAGCCAAAAAAGGAGCATCTCTCGTGGGTGAATACATGGAATAATTCCATGAGATTTCCTGTGCATTCGGAATTAAAGGAAATAAGAGAGGAAGGAGGAAGTATGGATTCAAAGGAAGAAATAAAAATGTCGATCAGCCAGTTGGAACTTCTGCTTGAATATCTGCCGGATGGTGTGGTGCTGGAAATATCATGGGAGGATATACATGAAGAATGAGCATGAATTGAAGGTGGTAAGCATTCGCATGGTGGATGAACCGCCCCTGCTCAGTGACAGACGTATCCGTTCGGCGCATGATGCAGTGGAGGTAATGGTAAAAGAGCTTCAGAAATATGACCGGGAACTGTTCTGTATCCTGAATTTACAGACGAATGGAAAGGTCATCAACATGAATGTAGTGAGTATGGGAACCCTGAATACAGCAGTGGTTTCACCTCGTGAAGTGTTTAAGACAGCAATCCTTTCCAATGCTGCATCCATCCTGCTGGTCCATAACCATCCGTCCGGTGAATGTTCACCCAGCAAAGAGGATATGCAGGTAACAGAAAGACTGATAGAATGCGGAAAACTGATTGATATTCCTGTAGTGGATCATGTTATTACCGGCCGGGAAGGAGCTTATTACAGTTTTCGGGAGCATGGGCAGATATTTAATCCGGCAGATTATAATAAAGTAGCTGAAAACGGCATTTTTTTACGGAAAGATGAAAGCAGGAAAAGATAAGAAAACAAAGAGGCAGAAGCATTATCGCTGAATGATAGTGCTTTTTTGTTTTCTGTTATTTCAGAAAGAAGATTGGGAAGGGAGGCAGTTGTGTGGAAACTGTTAAGACGGGCGAGGATGCCGCCAGGAATGTGCAGGTCTCATTCTTTGTTGCGGAATGTATGGAATTTGTACGGTACGGGGAATACATGGAAGGGATTCCTTCCATAGAAAAAGCACTGGAATATTATGATAAAATTCCGCCGGACCGGTTAAGTGCCAGGAAGGGAATTGGAATCCATATACATGATCCGGAAGATCAGAATCATGTACAGGAATTTCAGCTGCTTACAGGGAATGACCTGAATCTGGATATCATCCAGATGTTTTACGGGTTTGAGGATTATCCCCAGATTTTAGAAGCGGCAAAGAAGCTGGTTTCTTTAAGGCCATCTGTTATTGTGATTGACAGCGGCAGATTGCTGGATAAACAAAAGCTTCAGAACATTCGGAAAATAGACGCAATGAAACTTGCCGGGATGATTAACGAACTGGAAAAGAGGCTGGATGCGGATTTCTATGAAAGTTTTTATCCGGATGCTGCCGTTCATGAGGGGAAAACAGCCATGAGGCTTTTGATGGAAGAAGGAAAGGAGGAATATCTGTCATGGCTGGAGGATGGGAACTTTTCACAGTTTCCGGAATTTCAAAAAGAAGCACAGGATATACGAAACTTCATGGAAAAAGCAGAGATTATATGGCCGGAAATGTTGTCCCCGTTTGTTTATATTGAGTTTTCTGAGGATGCCTGTCTGGAAAACGGGGATCTCCTTCCCATAGAAGAAGCGGATCTGCTCTTTGGGGATCTGGATCGTCTGCAGGTCACTGCCAATAAAAAAGACGGAGCGTTGGGATATAACAAGACAAAGTTCCGGATTTGCTATCAGAGAGATGGAGAAACCGGTATCTATGAGGGCAGACAGGATTTTGGAGATGGAGAGGGAAGTCTTTTGGATCATGTAGAGGCTTTCCAGAACTATTACCTGAACACAGAGGATGGGCAGATGGATTTACAGGGTATGGAGAAGAAGCAGGCAGAACGGATAAAAGAAGACTGCGAATATGTCAGGGATGAGCTTCTCCCGTTTTTGAGATACTTCTGTAATCTGTATGCAATAGAAAAAGCAATTCATGAGGAACAAAAGGCAGGCAGGGAGGTGCCGCTTTTAACGGATCGTCAGGAAGCACGCAGGGAATATCAGGCGGATATGCTTGCGTTTATCAAAGACAGCCGGCGTGTGCTGAACCTGGGCGGGGAACTCCCCCGCATGCCGGATATCAAAGACTATCAGGAAACAAAAGAAAAGCAGGCATACCGGGAACATGTCATGAAAGAGATTGAGGCAGAGGCCAAAATGTATCACATGACGGTGGAAGCGTATGCGAAGAATGGATACGAACCAATAAAAGATTACAGTGAAAACTGCAAAATATGGAAAGTGAGGTAAAAATGAAAGGAAAAGTAAAAAGGATTGTATCCTGTCTGCTTCTGGCGGCGACAATTCTGTCCTCCTGCATACAGCCTTTTGTCGCATATGCGGCGGAACCGGAGCCTGAGCAACTGATATCCGGTGAGGATCAGGATGTTTTGAAAGAGGATGCGGCTGTGACTGTGGAAGATGATACAGGGGAAGGCGAGACTGTCATGGAGTCTGCGGATGATGAGGCAGAGACCGGGCAGGAGCCAGAAGAGCCTGCGGACGATGGGGCAGAGACTGAGCAGGAGCCGGAAGAATCTGCGGACGATGAAGAACTGCTGATGTTTGCCGTAGACATGTCGATGACCAGATCATCCGGCACGGCGACCCTGGTAAGGGGCCGAAAAATCTCCTATCCGGGCGATCTGGGCAGTTATTCCACCAGTTACTATACGGTCAACGGAAAGATTGCATACTGTCTGGAATCTGCAAAAAATTCACCAAGTTCGGATGATTATGCTTACAGTGTTCTGGAGAGCAATTCGGATCTGCAGAAAGCACTTTACTATGGATACGGCGGACCCGGGGATATTACGGACGAATATATGCCCACATTTAATGAAGATATGAAATATGTGTTTACGCATATTGCGGCCAGTTATTTTTACTCCGGACTGGAGGGATTCGCGGGCTGTACGATGGATGATCTGGAAAGGTGCGGTGCGCTCGGTTGGATCAGGGACCTTGCCGCACTGGATTCCCCGCCGAGTCCCTCTCTTAATCTGACAAAAACAGCTTTGAAAGCGAGTTATGACAGCGAAAAGGAAAGGCAGGAAACGGGAGTCACAACGTTGGAAGGGGATTACAGAAATTATATCACCTTAAATCTCCCGGATGATGTGACCTACCGTGTTGAGAACAGCAGCAGGAAACAGACAGGCGGAAGCGTCAAAATCTACGGAGATACCAGCTTTTACTTTACAGCACCCATGACGGTGAGCGGAAACTGGAAGACCGGAAATCTGAAGGGCAGCATACGGAATATCTGGAAAGCGATCGTGGTTTCTACCGGAAGCTCTTCTCAGGATATCGGAAGCTATTATGAGGAGGAAGAGGGAAGTTCTGTAAATTTTTCCGTGGAATGGATGAACCTTGCAAAAGTGAAAGTAATCAAGGTGGATTCCGCTACCAGTGCAAAGCTTTCCGGTGCCGTGTTCGGTCTGTATCGGGACGAAGCGTGTACAGACCTGCTTACAACCATGCCGGCTACGGATGCGAACGGGGCTTCGGAAGTGGAAATTGCAATGACACAGAGTACCGTATATCTGAAAGAGATCACGGCTCCTGCAGGATACCGGTATAACACGACCGCTTACCGCGTGGCGCTGGCAGTGAACCAGACGGCTTCCGTGACGGTTCCGGATGTGGAGCAGCTTGGGAATCTGACCATTTATAAGGAAGGGGAAGTCTTAAAGGGGGCTTCCTCCAATGCGGATGGTACAGTTTTTCAGTATGAGGGCCGCAGGCAAAAAGGAGCTGTCTATAATGTCTATGCAGGAGCGGACATTACAACGCCTTATGGAGCGGTGGTCCACAAGGCAGGGGAACTGGTGGCGGAAAACCTTACAACAGGGAATGATGGTTCTGTAATTTTGAGGAATCTGCATCTGGGTACATATAATGTGACCGAGGTTCAGGCACCCAGAAACTTTCATAATCCGAAAGAATCAAAGAAAATTACCCTGTCGTATGCCGGCCAGACAGCAGAAGCGGTTTTTTCTAATGTGACCTTTAAGAATGACCGTCAAAAGGCAAAAGTCAGCATTGTAAAAAAGGATAAGGATACGCTGAATGTGCTGCCCGGAGGAATTTTCGGCCTGTATGCGTCTGAAAACATCACAAATGCGGATGGGGCCGTTGTCGTGAATAAAGATACCCTGATTGAAAAAGCGACGACGGATAAAAACGGAAATGCGTCATTTACTGCGGATCTGCCGATTGGGTTTGGTTATTATGTCAAAGAGATTCAGGCTCCGGAAAACTATCTGAGGAATACCGATGATGTATATTCTTTCCGGTTTGCATATACCCATGACGGGGAAGCAATCGTATCTTTTACTCATACATTTGTGAATGAGCGGGTAAATGCAGCGGTTATGCTGTACAAGAAGGATCTGGAGACGAAAGAAAGCCGGCCTCAGGGGGATGCTTCGCTGGAATCTGCCGTTTATGGTCTCTATGCGAGAAAGAATATCGTTCATCCGGATGGAAAGACAGGCGTGCTCTATAAAGCTGGGGAACAGGTTGGGACTCTGACAACGGATAAAGAAGGAAAAGCCAGGATTGAAAATCTCTATCTCGGAGAATATTTCGTAAAAGAGATCACTCCGTCCGTCGGCTATCTGGCAGATGAAACGGAATATGACCTTGTATGCAGCTATGAAGGCGATCTGGTGGCTACGGTAGAGAGGGAATGTACCTCTCTGGAACAGGTAAAGAAACAGCCGTTCCAGATCATCAAGGTCGCAAATAACGGGGAGACAGATGCAGAACTGCTTGCCGGGGCCGGGTTTCGCGCTTATCTGGCATCTTCCCTGACAGTGAAAGAAGATGGCAGTTATGATTTTGCTTCTGCTTCTCCGGTTGTGATCGGGGAAAACGGTGCAACGGAAATTTTTTCGGATGAAAAAGGCTATGCCTGCAGTATTGCACTGCCGTATGGTACATATCTTGTGCGGGAGACAACTACCCCGCATAATTATAAGCCGGTAAAGGATTTCCTTGTCAAAATCAAGGAACATATGCCGACCACACCGCAGGTATGGCGTGTGCTTCTGGATCATGAATTTTCTGCAAAACTGAAAATCGTAAAGCAGGACGATGAGACAAAGAAGCCGGTTCTTGTAAAAAATACAGAGTTTAAACTGTATGATCTGGACCGGAAGAAATATGTGGAGCAGGTAACAACTTATCCGACAGTTATCACACATACCTCTTATTTCACGGATGGGCAGGGGTATCTGATCCTGCCGGAGAACCTGAAGATCGGACGTTACCGTATTGAAGAAGTGCAGGCGCCTTTTGGTTATACACTGAACGAGAATTATTATGAAGTGGATATTGATTCTGATACACCGTATCAGGTGGACGGCGTTTCCGCAGATGTTATTGTGGAGGCAGTCTATGAAAACCATCCAGTAAAGGGTGAACTTCATATTGTCAAAACAGGGGAGGTCCTGAGTGCTCTGAAAGAGGATTTTATCTACAAAGCAGAAAATCTGGAAGGAGCAGTCTTTGAAGTATATGCTGCAGAGGATATCTATACCGCCGATTTTCAGAAGGATGAAGAGGGGAATCGGATTCTGGAGTATGCTTCGGGCGATCTGGTCGCGGCGCTTACCACGGACGTAAACGGAGAAGCGCATCTTGAGAATCTCCCGCTTGGAACGTATCGAGTGGCAGAGACGAAAGCACCGGACGGATACGTGCTGAATGAATCGGAACAGACCGTTACATTTGCCTATGTGGATCAGAAGACGCCTGTAACCGCGCAGGCTATTACCTTTGAAAATGACCGTCAGAAGGTTGAGATATCCGTAGTAAAAAAAGATGCGAAAACAGAGGCGGTTGTTGGAGGTGCCGTTTTCGGATTATATGCAAAAAACAACATCCTGGCGCATGGAGAAGTGATCGCAGAGGCAGATATGCTGCTTGGCGAGGCGGTCACGGAAGCAGATGGAAAAGCGGTTTTCGCTTTGGATATACCTTTCGGAGAATACTACATCCGGGAGCTGAAAGCGCCTGCAGGTTATGTGTCTTCTGATGAAATAATCGAAGTGATCGCTGCGTATCAGGGACAGGATGTAAAGGTGGTTACTTTAAGTTCAGAACTTCAGAATGAACCGACCACGGTTTCTGTGAAAAAGACGGATCTCACGACAGGTGTGGAACTTTCCGGAGCAACGCTGACCGTGCTGGATGAGGACGGAAGAGTTCTGGATACATGGAAGTCTGTCAAAGGAGAGGAACATATCATAGAATACCTGACCGCAGGGCAGACGTATACACTGAAAGAGGAATTTGCTCCTTACGGTTATCTGCAGGCAGAGGAAATCACCTTTACCGTGGATGATACTGCAGAAATACAGAAGCTGGAAATGAAAGATGATGTACCAGCCGGGCTTCTTATCATCAATAAAAAAGGAGAATTTCTGGACAAAGTATCGCTTCTGGAACGGCTTGGCGGCTGGATTGCCCATCTGTTTGAATATGTAACCGGATCGCTTAAGGATGTTACCTTTGAAGTGTATGCGTTGGAGGATATCAAAGCTGCGGATGGGGAAAGCAGCGATTATTATAAAAAGGATGAACTGGTGGCAGAGATAACGACGGATGATACCGGCCATGCGAGACTTGAGAACCTGCCATTGGGAAAATACTATGTAAAAGAGAAGGAGACGGCGGAGGGTTATGTTCTGGACGGAGAGATTCGTGAGATCGATCTGACCTATCGTGACCAGAATACGGCAGTTGTCGCCTTCTCTACGGACTGGCAGAATAACCGACAGAAGGTGGAAGTGACAGTTACAAAAACAGAAAAAGATACTGACCGTGTGCTGGAGGGCGCTGTGTTTGCGCTGTGTGCAAAAGAAAACATTGTAAATACGGATGGCGGGATCATCATGAAAGCAGATACCGTCATTGAAGAAAGAATAACCGATGAAGAGGGAAAGCTGGTCTTTGAGGCGGACCTGCCCACAGGCTTCTCCTATTATGTAAAGGAAGTGGTTCCTGCGCCGGGATTTGCAACTTCGGATGAAGTGCAGGAGTTTGCCTTCACTTATGAGGATGCCGAAACGGAGACCATTTCCTGTGATTTTACTTTTGAAGATGAGCCAATCGTCTTTGCATTCACCAAAGTGTCCCTTACGGATGGTAAAGAGGTGGAAGGAGCAAAGCTTAAGATAACGGATGAAGATGGCAGACTCGTAGAAGAATGGGTATCCGGGAAGGAACCTCATATCATAAAGGAACTTGTAGCAGGAAAAACGTATACACTGACAGAGACGATGCCGGCGGATGGTTATGTGACGGCAGAAAGCATCGAATTTACTGTAGAGGATACCGGCGAAGTCCAGAAAGTGGAGATGAAGGATGATGTGACAAAGGTGGAAATCTCCAAGACGGACATTGCCGGCAGGGAACTGCCAGGTGCAAAACTGGAGATCCTGGATGAAGATGGAAATGTGGTGGAAAGCTGGAACTCAGAAGATAAGCCGCATTATATGGAAATGCTCCCGATCGGCAGATACACGCTTCATGAGGAAACCGCGCCGAACGGCTATCTGATTGCAGAGAATGTGGAGTTTGAAGTGAAGGACACCGGAGAAGTCCAGAAAGTAGTCATGGTGGATGGATTAAAACCGGAGCTTCTTGCTTCACCAAAGACCGGGGACAACAGTTACCTGATCTTATGGATGCTTCTGATGGGACTGGCCCTTGGCGGATTGTGCATCACTGGTTTTCTGCTGGTCAGGAAGCGGAGAAGATGGTAAAAAAACAAAATCACTGAAAAGAAAGGAGGCGGAGTTCCGGCCGGGTAAAAGATATCTTCACTCCTTTTTTTGATTGGATTTAGAGAAAACTGCGATAGAAAGGATTAAAACAGCCAGCCAGATGGCACTGAATCACTACGGCCTGCCCCTGCTCGTTGCGGACAGCGGGGGCAAGGACAGTGCGATATGCCGGGAACTTGTCAGGCGTTCCGGCGTACCGCATGAAATCATGCATAACCTTACCACTGCAGACGCTCCCCAGACGGTTTATTACGTCCGGGAGCGTTTTTGCATGGCAGAGGAATCGGGAATCCCGTGTACGATCAACCATCCTTATTACAGGGGGCAGCGGATCAGCATGTGGAGCCTGATTCCAATGAAGAAGATTCCACCCACGCGTCTTGCCCGGTATTGCTGCGAAGTGCTCAAAGAAGGCAGCGGAGCCGGACGGTTCCTTGTTACCGGAGTCCGCTGGGCAGAGAGCCGCAAAAGGAAAGAAGGGCGTGGAATCTATGAAACTTTTACAAAATCAAAGGAACAGAGAATTATTCTGAACAATGATAACGACGACAGGCGGAGGTTATTCGAGTCCTGTCAGATGAAGGGTAAACATGTCTGCAATCCCATTGTGGACTGGAGTGACCGGGATGTGTGGGAGTATATTCATGCTGAAAAGATTCCTTTGAATTCTCTGTACCAGATGGGCTTCTTCCGCGTGGGATGTATTGGATGTCCCATGGCCGGGAAACAGAGGTATCAGGAATTCGCCATATTTCCGACGTATGAACATGCCTACAGGCGGGCGTTTGAGAAGATGCTGCTTGTAAGAAAGCAGGAGGGAAGATGTGACAGGAACGACAGATGGACGGATGCAGATGCCGTATTCCGTTGGTGGATGGAAGAACCATATATACCCGGACAGTATGAAATGTTTTTGGATGAAGAAACCAATGAACTGTATTATTGAAAATGACTCCGGACTGGAGGGAGGTGAGACGGATCAGGAGAAAATACAGAATCTCCTATGGCCTGCAGTATGACACATGGAGCCTTATAGTGCGGTTTCCTGAATGGGAGGAGTACGAAACGGAAGAGGAAGCCAGAGAAAAAAGTGAGAACCGGACGGTATCTGCATTGCTGACTGCGGATGCCATTTTTCTTTTTTATGGGGACGTTATGCAGAAGATTTTGCCAAAACAGCAGGATATCTATGGTTTTTGCTTTTTAAACGAGGGTGCCTGTGAACGACTTGGGCCGCCGTTATCACCGGAGGATCTCGATGGACTGATTGAGGAGGGGAGGCTTGAAGAAGTCATTTTCAGTGAGGCGTATATGTTGACCGACAGCGATTACACAGAATTTGCCGGAGATCTGACAGAGGTGTTTCAGAGATTGAAAAAGATAAGGGAGTCTGAGTATCAGATGCCGGAAGGCGGCAGCGGATACCTGTTTGAGAGTGTCTGGTATGAAGCGGAATATATCTGGCACAGGGAGAGACGGAATGGAGATTAAGATTGCAAAAGGAAGGGAACCGGAACTGAAATTAAAAAGAGAGGCCGAGGTTTCCATACATAAGAAAGAACTGATATCTCCCAAAAAGGGGTCAGGGAGCAGTATCAGGGTAAAATCCGGAACAGATATTCCAGGGATAAGAAACCATGCAGAGGCGGATGGTGAGGAAAACAGCAGGACTGCGGATAATCGGAGAATGCAGGAGGAACAGACATTCAGGAAATCAACCGTCACAGGAAAAAAATCTTCCAAAGATTCTTCCAGGGCATTATCAGGGAAAGTGGCATACGCTCCTGTGGGAAAAACCATTACAGGGGGAAAAAATTCCATAAATACCTGTCAGTATCAAAAGATGGCAGTATGGAAAACCAGTGTAAAAGAAAAACGGTCCAAAGAATCTGGCAAAGGAATGGACAGTATTCTGCAAATGACAGGAAATCTGCCTGTGGACGGATCAGCCGGTTGCTGTAATTCTTCGGTATCGGATGTAAAACAGGCGGAAATAAGACCAGGCGAACAGGCAGGAGAAAAGTATTTGCGATTTGGAAAATTAAAGGCTCCTGTTGAAGCTCCGAAGAAACAGCCTGCCAAAACAACCGTGATGAAGGGAGTAAAAAGAGGCGGGGCAGCTGTACTTACACAGATGGATGGTGGGGAAGAGGTGAATGAGGCACTTTCCATTATGGAGACTGCCAACAGTCTGCGGTATGTTTTTTCAGAGAAAAGAAAGTATGCAAAAGAAGAAAAAAAACTGAAAATCAGACGGACAAATGAGAAGATTACAGACAGACAGTTTGGGAAGAAACTGAAAAAAAGCAAAAGAAGTATTGGGAAACAGCAGCAGAATAAGGCGATCCGGCAGAGAAAGTTACAGTATATGATAAACAAACTGACCGGATCAAAAGATCAGGACAGTGCAGCGCAGACGGTAAAGGATATTGTAAGGATGAAAGCCTCCTGCGCACTGATGAAAGCAGTGAAACATGTTGGGGTAATTCTGGCACCCCTGTTTGGGATGCTGTTTCTGGCTGCCTTTCCGGTTGTGCTGATTGTGCTGCTGTTTTATTGTTCTCCTTTAGCGGCATTCATGGAAAATCCGGTTTCGGATACTCCGTCCATACAGGAGGTCCTTGGCGGGTATTATATGGAATTCAATCAGGAAGTTTCTACAAATGCCGGTGAGAACGGGAGCATTACCTATCTGCATGACGGTGAATCTTTTGTCAGTAATTACATGGATACTCTGATGGTCTATATGGTCCGGTACGGCACTGGTGATCTGGGAATTGTCATGGATGAAGAGCATAAAGGGCTGCTAAAGGAAATCTTTGACGAAATGAACAGTTATGAAGACACGACCGTGACGACTGCTATTCAGGCAGGTCAGTCTCTGGGCAATGTAGTGACAAGCGGATACTGTTCCTGCAGCATCTGCTGTGGCCGGTGGGCCGGCGGCCCTACCGCTTCCGGAGCCATGCCGACAGCAGATCATACCCTTGCGGTAGACGCCTCTGATCCATTTGTTCCGTTGGGAACGAAGATCATTATGAACGGGACAGAATATGTGGTAGAGGATACCGGAAACCTGAATCGGTATGGAGTACAGTTTGATGTTTACTTTGCAGACCATGAGGATGCATTACAGTGGGGACATACGACTCTGGAAGCATTCCTGGCAGACGGGGATGAAAACACCATCTCTGTTACAAAAAAAGGCAGTTATGTAAAAAATCTGAATTACGAGGATTATATTGCACTTGGAATACTGACTGCTGATCAGACAGAACTTTTACAGGAAGTGATGAGTGAGGAATTCAGAAGTGAACTTCCGTCCATTGGTGCAGAGAATGGTATTGCGGCCCTTGCTCTTACGAAAGTCGGTTGTCGGTACAGCCAGGACCGGAGATATGAGGAAGGATTCTATGACTGCAGCTCCCTGGTCCAGAGATGCTGTGCGGAGGCTGGAATTTCATTTCCGGGAACTTCATCCGGTCAGGGACAGTATGTTGTGGAGCATGGACTGGAAGTGACAGAGGATATGCTGCAGCCGGGGGATCTTATTTTCTATTCGCATGAAAATAATGGAGAATTTTTAAATATTTCTCATGTGGCAATCTATGTTGGAAACGGCAGGATGGTTCATGCAGCGAATACGGCCAGAGGTGTAGTAAACGATCCGTTTTCTCCGTCCAATATTGGATTATACGGAAGGCCTGGGGCAGTAGAATAGAGGTGAGATATGACAGGCAGAGAAGAAGAACTTAAAAAAGATTATGAGCGGTGGTCGAGGCTGTTTTGTCAGGGAGGTCAGGATCCGTTCTGGACGGATGGCAATAACCTTCAAATTGTAAGAAATCATATCATTTATGATAAAATCCGTCTGGAAAAGGAAGGGGATACAGCGGTTATGCCGAAAGAATACAGCTGGCCCCTTCCTCCGGAGATACCGTCCGGGTATATGGCAAGGGGAAAAGACCTCTGGTATCATGGACTTGAATGCTATAAACAGTATGTGGCAGATGAAAACTATCAATATCTGTGTCAGGTAAAGGATGCACTTTCTCCGGATATAAAAAAAGAAAGTCATATTGAAAGTGTAGTCGGTTATGTATATGCGGTGCAGAGTGCATTGATGGAAAAGGACTATCTGTTGCTGCGCCGCCATGAACATCCCGAGATGGGTTTGGAACGTTTTCGGGCGTGCAGGAAATGTGTTGAGGATCTGATGTTGAAAAAACGGGAAGAGAATGTGCAGATGAATCTGTTTCAAATGGGAATGGAGCGCTCCGGAGGTATTTCCAGATAAGAGCAGTCTGAGAGTCGATTCTGCGACAGAACCGGACTGGTTCCCGAAGCGGTTTATTCTCCCATCAGTTTTGCAATATGGAGTACAGCATCCGCCTTTTCTTTTGGCAGAACACGTACCGTCTCCACCAGCTCTCTTTCAAAGTCAGAAGGATACATAACGGCAGAGTTTTCGTTCAGAAATTCAGCCGGCGTGGTCCCGAGACAGGAGAGCAGTTTTTCGAGAATATATACAGATGGTTGACTTTCACCCTTTTCAATTTTGTGAATGTAATTCTCTGATATATCAGAAACTTTTGCAAGTCTGTAAACGCTGAATCCTTTTTCAGTCCGCAGATTTTTAAAACGGTTTGGAATCTCTATCATGGTTATCCCCTTTTGCCGGTTATCATGTCTCAGGTTTTGTGACCTGTTACTGATTTATGCAGTTAAGATGTTGCATTATATTATGGGTGATAACACAATAAAAAATAATACAACTAAAATACATTATAATACAGATATATTATTGCACTATCAATATTGCCGGAATGAAACAAAGTTTACTCTCCCATCAGTTTTGCGATATGAAGTACGGCTTCCGCTTTTTCTTTTGGGAGAACACGGACAGTTTCGATCAGTTCCCTCTCAAAATCGGAAGGGTACATGACGGCAGAGTTTTCATTCAGAAATTCCGCCAGTGTGACACCGAAACAGGCCAGCAGCTGTTCCAGAACATAGACAGACGGCTGACTTTTTCCCTTTTCAATCCTGTGGATGTAATTTTCCGATATATCAGAGGCTTTGTATAGTCTGTAAACACTAAATCCCTTTTTCACACGCAGATTTTTAAGACGGCCTGAAATATCTATCATGATTATCCCCCTTTTGTGCCGGTATCTGATTCATTCGACAAATCTGTTCATGAATTATATTATGAGTGATAGCACAACAAAAAATAATATATTTAAAGTTGTTGATTATACAGATATATTATTGTATTATTCTAATTGTAGGAGTGAATCGGATTTTACCGGTTGAGATGGAGGATGACAGGTATGGAAAACTGGTTGGCAGTGGGATGGAAGTATAAATGGCTGCTCGCATTTTGCGCGGCAGGGCTTTTGTGCTTCTTCCGCTATTTATCTGTGGCAGATGACACAAAAATACCATCTGCAGAAACAGAAGAAGGGGATTCGGAAAATATGAACATATTTCCTGCAGGAACTGCGGATGAAAAAAACTGCAGGCTCTGCGGAACACGAAGTCTTTGGGCTTATTATCACAGAAAGGATTCCATAGGCGTACTGAATCTTGCAAACGGGCAGATCAGTGATCTTGAAATCTTTGCCTGTGAAGATAATGGTTCCATGAAAGACAATTCCAAAAATAACAGTACCCGTTTTAATACAGATGAAGGCGGCAGGTGTTGCCTTCTGAATACATCGGGAAACCGTGGGATCTGTACACTGGATCTGTCATGGGAAGAGGATGCATGGGTTACGTTTGAGGAACTGGCTCCTTTGTACTGCGAAAGCTGCATGGAGAAAATCACAGGAATGGACAGACTGGTGCCGGAGGAGCGTCTGGGAGAACATCGCTGTCCCTTTGCCATGATTGACTTTACTACGGGAGAATTGTATTCACTGAACGGAATCATAACATCCAGCTTTATCAGGGATTATTATATGCATTTCGATTTTGAGGACTGCGAGATAAGGGGAGTGATTGTCTATGCGCCGGAACGGTTCCCGGAGGAAGAAAGACAGTATTAAAAAAAGCGGAAACCTGAAAATTACAGGGAGATGAAAGTCACTTGATAAAAGAAAGGAGGGAACGCTGTGAAACATATAACAAAAGTGAGGGAACTGTATGAACAGACGATAAAAATGATCTCCGGTTCGGAAGAATCCTGGAAGGAATTCCTTTCCTGTTCGGGGCGGCTCTATCAACTGGATTTTTTGAATGCCTGCATGGTTTATGCGCAAAGACCTGATGCGACGATTCTTGCGGGATTCGATGCATGGAGGGAGCTGGATCTGCCGGTCATGCGGGGAAGCAGGGGAATTGCCATCTTTCCGTCAAAGCTGTTCGGGGAGAATGTTACCCATGTATTTGATGTTGCCGATACCAGAGGGAAAGGGGTACGGCCATGGAACTGGATGGTAAACGGTACTAACCGCAGGGAGCTGGCACAAAATCTGTTTCCAGAGATTTATGCACAGGAAAAAAATTTCAAAAATTCTTTAAACATCTTTACAGGAACATATGTTTGGTTTATGATAAAAGCAGAGGATGGGATTTCAAAAACACTGCAAAGACTGAAAACTCTGACAGAGGATGAGCTTTCGGAAAAAGAAATGAATATCACCCGTTTCATTGTAGACAGTACTTTGTATGCAGTAGAGAGCCGCTGCGGAATCATGGATCGGGAGATGGATTTATCCCTTATCTGCAAATACCAGGATGAAGAGATTCTGTATCGGACAGGAAGACTGGTTTCCCATCTGTCAGGAAAGGTTTTATCCGAGATAGCAAAAGTCATGAAAGCGATCGACATGGAAAGGAGGCTGTATTATGGCAGGGATTACAGGAATTCAGTACAGGGAAGTGGAAGGAATCCAGTACCCGGTATTAGACCAGGGAATGAGCAAAGAGAGAGTGCTGTCGAGTCTCGGCAGGTACGGAAGGATGGCAGCCAGGGATCTGCAGGAGAACGATCAGGAGAGATACGAAATGATGCTTCTGTCGGGGATGCTTTTTCCGAAGATGAAAGAAGCAGAAGAGCAGGCGAAGACGCTGCACGAACAGATTTCGGAGAATCTCGTGAAGACCTGGATGGAACAGGACGGGATAGACCCATACGACACCATGAAAATGACCAGTCTGCGGACACAGGCGGATATGGAAGCCATGAGACAGGTAATCGAAGAAGTCATTCATCAGGTGAGATAAAAACGGAAGAATCAGAAAAAGGAACCGCTTTGCCGGTTCCTTTTTTGTCGTCGGATATCCAAAAAGGAGAGTATTCAGAGAGATTAAAACAAAAAATCCTGGAAATCGGAGAAAGTTTTTTTGCTCAGAAGATCAGAACCGATATCCTGAATTACATGGTTTTCCAGATCTATCTGACTAATCAGACTTCAAAGACAAAAAATGCTTTTTTAAAGCAATTACTGACTTATTGTGGGGAAGTTCCCCAGTCTTATTATGTGGTGCGTCTGGAAAAGGAAGCATATGAACTTCATATAGATGAAAACGGTGTGCGCTTTTCTCTTTTAAATGCAACGGAGGAAATGCTTCCGGGTATACAGTTTGACTGGGACGAATTTGGAGATCTGACAGCACACCTGGTGGAAGCGGAGTGTATCTATTATAGCGAAGATCTGGAAACCATCAAAAAGCAGCAGAAAATGTTCCATATGTATCCATGGTTTGTGAGTCTGCAAAAGGAATACGCGGCTATCATGGAAAAAGAGGAACTGGAATTTACGTCCGAAGAACTTCGGGAAATTGCAGACAATGGTGGCTTTGAAACTCCCCAGAGTCCTTATCATGATCATATCAGGAGAGGCACAGCACTGGCGTTTATAGAAACTTCCATGGCCGTTGTCCCGTATCAGGCACTGATTTATGATTTCTTCCGGCGGGACACGTCCCAAAGGACAAAAGAGGAATTCCTGCAGTGTCTGCTGACGGAAGTCAACGGATATAAGGATCTGGCCTTGCCGGTAGAAGGTGCGCCGGTCAGGGTATGGATTGAGGATAATCTGGTAAGAATCGGCTATCCGGATACAGAAGGAAACTGGTATGAGCAGTACTTATCTTACGAAGAGATTGCAGAAGAGATTCAGGAAGCCATAGACAGTCAATCCTTTCTTACACCGGAAGAATATGAACTGGGCAGGATGGAAGGATATGCGTTCTGCGGTCAGGCAGCCATAGAACTGTTTCAGGAGTTTTCCGAGAAGATATGTGAGGAACCGCCAAAACGGACAGAAGAGTCAGGCATGATGCCCGGGGAAGGAAGATTGGAAGGATCGCCGCAGGAAACGGAACCGCCAAAGAGAACAGAAGAGTTGGACATGATGTCCGAAGAGGCAGAGGAACCATCACAGAAAACGGAAGAAAAGACAGATGCAGGAAAAACAGCGGAAACGGAAGAAAAACCGGATCTGGAAAAAGAAGCGAAATCCATCGGAGCGGAAGATGCAATATCGAAAGAAGAAGAATGGAGCGGGGAAGCGCAGGATTTCTATTTTCCCCCGGACTGGAAGCTGCCGGAAGGCGGAAGCAAGACACGTTATCTGTGTAACGTAAAAGCGATCCGAACATTAAAATATCTGGAGAGAGAAGGAAGGACGGCCACTCCCAAAGAACAGGAAATCCTTGCCGGATATGTAGGCTGGGGCGGTCTGCCGAATGCTTTTAATTCCAGAAACAGCACATGGAAAAAAGAGTATGCAGAGTTAAAGATGCTGCTCAGTGAGGAAGAGTATGCTCAGGCGAGAAAAAGTGTCACAACTTCTTTTTATACGCCTCCGGAGATCATACAGGGAATCTATCATGCGCTGAAACAGTTTGGCTTTGAAAAAGGGAAAATCCTGGAACCGGCTGCAGGGATCGGAAACTTCTTTCATGGACTCCCTCCGGAAATGAGGGAATCAGAGCTTTATGGAGTAGAGATCGACTCGATCAGCGGGAGAATTGCCCGGTATCTTCACCCATCTGCCAGTATCCAGATTACGGGCTTTGAAAAGACAGCTTTTGAAGATCACAGTTTTGATGTCATCCTGGGAAATGTTCCGTTTGGAGATTTCAAACTGTATGATCCGCGTTATAAAAAGAAGAAGCTGAAAATCCATGATTACTTTATCACAAAGAGTCTGGATTTGCTTCGCCCAGGCGGAATTCTGGCAGTTGTGACCAGTAAAGGGACGCTGGATAAAAAAGAGAATTCCATGCGCAGGGAACTGGCAGAGCAGGCGCAGCTTCTGGGAGCGGTAAGGCTTCCGGGGAAATCCTTCAGCCGGGATGCGAATACGGAAGTGACCAGTGATATTCTGTTTTTCCAGAAAAAGCCGGAACGTACCGTGGAGGAGCCAATCTGGATTTTTACCGGACTTACGGAGAACGAAGTGCCGGTCAACGAGTATTATCTGGAACATCCGGAGATGATGCTTGGCGAAATGGTATTTGATGAAAAAGTGTTTGGAAAAGGTTCCAGATATACGGCGCTTGTCAATCAGGAGCCGGATTTCAACCTTGCGGACCGGCTTTTATGCGCGGTAGAGGAACTGCCGAAGAACGTCTATCGGGAGAGCATGGAAGAAGCAGTTCAGGAAGAAAGGGATCGTATTTTGGCTGACCCGGATGTGCCGAATTATACCTATACCGTTTACAGGGATGAAGTGTATTACCGGGAAGGAGACTATATGTACCGGTGTCAGGGGAAGGAGAGTATGAAACGGCGTATCCGCGGGATGCATAAAATCCGTCTGCTGGTCCGGGATATCATGGCTATGCAAACCAGGAACTGTTCTGATACAGAGCTTGGGGAAGCGCAGCAGCGTCTCAATAAACTGTATGATGCATTTGCCCGGACGCATGGATATTTTTCAGACAGGGCCAACAAGTCGGCATTCCGGCAGGATAATGACTATCCGCTGCTTTCCTCCCTGGAAGTGCTGGACGATGATAAAAATGTCCATAAGGCGGATATGTTCTATAAAAGGACGATCCGGCCAAAAGATATTGTAGAGAAAGTGGAAAATGCATATGAGGCCATGCAGATCAGTCTGTCGGAATATAATCGGGTGGAAATTTCCTATATGCTGTCACTCTGCCAGAAAAGCCGGGCGGAGATGCTTGAGGAACTGAAAGGAAAGATTTTCTTAAATCCCATAAAAGCGGACCCTGAGAACCCGGACCAGGGATGGGAGACAGCAGCAGAATATCTGAGCGGAGATGTACGGCAGAAACTGAAGACTGCCCGACTCTATGCGCAGACCGACCCGCAGTATGCGGAAAACGTGGAAGCTCTGGAGAGAGCACAGCCTAAAGACCTGACTGCTTCCGAGATCACGGTCAGACTGGGAACCACATGGGTGGATACGCAGGATTATGAACAGTTTCTTTATGAAGTCCTGCAGACTCCGGAAGCAAACCGGAGAGGAAAGGCGGCAAATATCCGGCGGGCGGTGACGGTGGAGCGTCTGGATACGGATATGTCCTATCATATTGAAAACAAAGATCTGGTATCAGATGGCATCACCTCGCGGCAGACATTTGGAACAAAGCGGATGGACGCCTATACACTGGCAGAGGAGATTATGAACGGACGTGTCATCATCGTGCGTGACAGGGTGGAAACCAGTGACAGCGTGCGGTATGTGGTGAATAAAAAAGAAACCATGGTTGCCAGAGATAAGGCGGAGCAGCTGAAAGAGGAATTCCGGGCATGGATTTTTAAGGACCCGGAGCGCCGAAAAAAATATGTGGATTATTACAACAATACATTCAACTGTATCCGGCTTCGGGAATATGACGGTTCCTATCTGGAACTGCCCGGATTAAGTCCGCTCATTGAACTTCGTCCATACCAGAAAAACGCGGTTGCGCGGATTCTGTCCTCCGGCGGAAATACCATGCTGGCGCACGCGGTAGGAGCAGGAAAAAGTATTGAAATGATCTGTGCCTGTATGGAGATGCGCAGGCTCGGAATCGCTACAAAGCCCATGATTACCGTACCAAACCATCTGACCTATCAGATGGGCGGGGAATTTATGCGGACGTATCCCAATGCGAATATCCTGATTGCCAAAAAAGAGGACTTCCAGAAGGAGAATCGGCAGCGCATGATTGCAAGAATCGCCACAGGGGATTATGACTGCGTGATCATTGGTCATACGCAGTTCCAGCGTATTCCCATCTCTCAGGATCGGCAGAAAGCCATGATCGAGGAACAGGTAGAGCAGTTGGTACGTGCCATTGATGCGGCAAAACTGGAGGAAGGAAAAAACTGGTCCATCAAACAGATGGAGGCAAAAAAGGAACAGCTTTCATCGAAGATCAGCACGTTAAACAATGAGGAGATCAAGGATCATGTAGTATGTTTTGAGGAACTGGGTGTAAATGCTCTTTTTGTTGACGAGGGGCATCTTTTTAAAAATATGGAAATTTTTACAAAGATGACAAATGTTGCAGGTATCAGTTCAGGCGGTTCTCAGAGGGCTATGGATATGCGGCTGAAAATGCAGTACATCAATGAAATCAACCGGGGAACAGGCGTGGTGCTGGCAACAGGCACGCCCATATCGAATTCGATTGCAGAAATGTACGTCATGCAGGTATTCCTTCAGGAAGCGCGTCTGAGGCAGAAAGGTATCTATAATTTCGACGCATGGGCATCCAGCTTTGGGGAAGTGACAACCGCTCTGGAGCTGGCACCGGAAGGGACCGGATACCGTATGCGAACCCGGTTCAACAAATTTGTGAACCTTCCGGAACTGATGCAGATGTTCCGGGAAGTGGCAGATATCATCCTGCCGGAAATGCTGGATATCAAAAAACCAAAGCTGAAAGGCGGAAAATATATCATTGTGGAATCGGAAGCATCGGAATATGTACGGGAGCGCATGGAGGAAATGGTAGCAAGAGCAGAGGATATCCATAACGGCAGGGTTGACCCCAAAGACGATAACATGCTCAAGATTACTGGAGAAGCAAGACTTTTAGGGACAGATCCACGGCTGCTGGATCTGGATGCCCCAGTATCTGAAGAGTCAAAACTGAATAAAGCAGTGGCAAATATTTATCAGGAATATGTGGACTCTGCGGACAGGAAAGGGACACAGATCATCTTTTCCGATATCGGGACGCCCAGTCCCGGAAAACGTTTCACCGTGTATGATTATATCAGGCAGGAACTGACATTAAAAGGGATTCCGGAAGAAGAGATCTGTTTCATTCACGACGCCAAAACGGATGAGCAGAGAGATAAGCTGTTTGCCGATATGCGCAGCGGAAGAAAGCGGATCATTATCGGAAGCACGGAAAAACTGGGAACAGGAACAAATATCCAAGATAAGATTGTGGCTCTCCATCATGTCGATTGCCCCTGGAAGCCCTCTGCGATAGAACAGAGGGAAGGCCGGGGACTTCGGCATGGAAATGAGAATGAGGAGGTCAGTGTCTACCGGTATGTGACGAAAAATTCCTTTGATGCGTATCTGTGGGGGATTGTAGAAACAAAGCAGCGGTTTATCTCTCAGATCATGACCAGCAAAGAGCTTGCCCGTGACTGCGAGGATGTGGACGAAGTGGTTCTGAATTTTGCAGAGATTAAAGCAGTTGCTTCCGGCAATCCGCTGATTATGGAGAAAATGCAGGTGGACAATGAGGTAACAAGGCTAAGGGTCTTAAAGGCAGCATATGAAGGCAAGCACTATGATCTGCAGGATGCCTTTTCCTACCAATATCCCAGGAGGATTGCCGCAAGAAAAAAGCAGCTTGACAAGATCAGGGAAGATATTCAGACCAGAAATAAGGAAATGGAAAAGAATCCAGGATTTGAGATTATCCTGCGTGGCAGAACATTTACGGAACATAAGAAAGCAGGAGAGTTTCTACGGGCCATTTTAGATGATACCATTCTTTGCCGGGAGGTGGATATTGGAACTTATAAAGGTTTTAAACTGGCACTTAAAAAGGATTCTCTGGAAGACGAGATACTGGTCAGAGGAAGCGGTACATATACAGTGGAAATCAAAAAGAGCGATTCCGGAAACATGGTTCGTTTGGAGAATGCTTTGAGCAGACTGGACCAGGAGGCGGAAAGCATTCAGGCGTCAATCGTTACTTATGAAAAGGAAATGGAAAATGCAAAAGCAGAATATGAAAAAGAATTCCAGTATGAGGACCTGCTGAAAGAAAATCTAAAACGGCAGGCAGAGATCAATACTCAGCTGGAAATCAAAGATATGGAAGAAATCGTTGCTGATGCGCCAGAAGAAGCGGTGGTTCCGCAGATGGCGGTAGCGGTACGATAATCATGAGGATGCCGAAAAGAGGCGTCTTTTTTATTTATTGGAAATCAGAAAGGAGAAATTTATGGATTACAGTATCAGAGTTTATAAAGTGGAGAAAGAGGACAGCAGGTTAAAAGGGTTTGTGAGCATTACCTTTGACGGGAGCTTCTGCGCGAAGAACATTGCGCTGAAAGAGTCATCCAGAGGGAATCTCTATCTGGATATGCCAAAATATCAGGATTACGCAACGAAAGAATATCTCCCGTATTTTGCTTTTAAAGACGCAGAATTTCGGAAGGCGGTTACTGATCAGGTCGTAGAGGCTTATAGTCAGATTGAGGATAAATATATGGACTGTGATAAAACATGGGGGAAAGAAGAACTGTTCTACGATTTAAGCGTCACGCCGATCAGCGGAAACAATACATTCAAAGCGGAAGCCGCCATGAAGATTCAGGATATATTTGTTGTCCAGAGAATGCATGTGATCCAGGGCTGGAACGGAAAGACTTTTGTCGGAATGCCGCAGAGAGAAAACGGCCAGAAGGGGGCAAGAGAGGATATCGCACATCCGATCACCGGAGATTTTAAACGGGAACTGGAGGCAGCTGTTATGGGCGAGTATCATAAGAAACTGGAGTCACGGCAGCAGAGTCAGCAGAACAGGGCGGCGAGATGATTTTTGACAAAAAGTCTATAATACCCTGAAAGAGTACGGTTGCAGCCTCAATATAAGTATAAACAGTTTGGCAGGATTTTTCCTGTAACAAAAATACATCTGCAGGAACCGATAGCTAGGATGAACCCTCTTGAATTGAACCTGGATTTGATTCAAGAGGATTTTACAAGTTTTCGGTTTTCAATCCTTTTCAGGGTAAAAGGTGACAGATGTACGGTTGAAGGCAGTGAGAATCTTTGCGGTACAAGTCCGGCTGATATGCAATCTGTCACCATTAGTCAGGGTGAGCGTATTGTTTTCAATTTCTCTTATCCTTCTTAATGATACGATACAGCTTTGGCTGCATTTGAGAAATCCATAGGCGGACAAAAGAGCAAGCTCTTTGTGTAAAGTTCCATATTTGTTGTAGGTGTCATTTGCGGTATGGACTGTGATTTTATGGCCATGGATTTTCAGATAATAGATATCCATGATCTTTATTTTGCGAACGGATGCTTTGGTTTTGCAGATATAGTTTTGGCATGCTTCAGTATATAATTGCATTGCTTCCTGTAATCCGGATACTCCATAAAGCTTGATGAAGGAGATAAGGTCTGCTTTCAGGTTTTCATTATTTTGTATTATTTGCTGTGATAATTCCATGGAATTCCCCTTTTTCGTTGATTTTGGGATTATGACTTTATAATACAAACGACTTAAAATACAAAAATTGACAAAAAAGGAAAGAAATTTACGGATGTGTTGATAAATATGCCGTATATGTTGTGTGAAAATTGCAGGAAGGAGAAAGAATTTGTATAATTTAAGAGGATATTCTGGCAAAAAAGACTGTTGCAGGGAGCGCTCATATTTTGGCAATAGTGTTACAAAGTACAAAAGCAGCGGGTTTGGTTATATAAGAATAACGACTGGTTTCGGAGAAGAAAGCATGGAGCATTATGTAGCCAGAGTGGCTGATTGTGGAGTGTGGCGGTGATGAGACGTTTATAAGGGAGTTAAAAAGTAATGATTAGTGGATTGGGCATTGAAAAATAGTGGATTTTTGGACGAACCGTGGTATAATATGACTGATAATTATTTATTATCGGTCAGTTATGATAAAGAGAAGAGAATTGAAAG
>ERZ778516.269-NODE-269-length-44901-cov-12.015676_pt1 | contig 44901 bp, 29 predicted proteins | sample MGYA00510342_ERZ778516 | MGnify/ENA primary metagenome ERZ778516 (study PRJEB29527, sample SAMN07138961) | mouse gut metagenome | material: feces | host: mouse | place: China:Nanjing | collected 2016-01-25 ...
GCGAGTTTTGATTTATATTGAGGGCGTTTTTGAGCTTTTGACACACCCTCTTTTTCGTCACTACGCATCCCCCTGAATGACAGTCATATCCGGCTATCATTCGTTTATTAGTATCACATTCTCCTCAAAAAGACTCTTTATTATGAGAAACTATCCCTCTACCCTACTCCTTCCATTGGCTGCATTAAGCCTTGCTTCCTGCGGCAATCAGAAGAAAGAAGAAACGAAACGACCAAACATCATCTTTATGATGACGGACGACCATACCACCCAAGCCATGTCCTGCTATGGTGGAAACTTAATCCAGACGCCTAACATGGACCGGATTGCCAACGAAGGTATCCGTTTCGACAACTGTTATGCAGTCAACGCCCTCTCCGGCCCTTCACGTGCTTGTATCCTCACCGGCAAATTCAGCCACGAAAACGGTTTTACCGATAACGCAAGTACATTCAACGGTGACCAGCAGACATTCCCCAAACTTCTCCAACAAGCCGGATACCAGACCGCAATGATTGGTAAATGGCATCTTATCAGCGAACCGCAAGGTTTCGACCATTGGAGCATCCTCAGCGGTCAGCATGAACAAGGCGACTACTACGACCCCGACTTTTGGGAAGACGGCAAGCATATCGTAGAAAAGGGATATGCAACGGATATTATCACTGACAAAGCTATCAAGTTCCTCGAAGGCCGCGATAAAAATAAACCGTTCTGCATGATGTATCATCAGAAAGCACCGCACCGCAACTGGATGCCTGCTCCCCGTTATCTCGGCATCTTCAACAATACCACTTTCCCGGAACCCGCCAATCTGTTCGACGATTACGAAGGTCGTGGAAGGGCAGCCCGTGAACAAGACCTGTCTATCGAGCACACACTGACGAATGACTGGGACCTCAAACTACTGACCCGCGAAGAGATGCTGAAAGATACGACAAACCGCCTTTACAGCGTGTATAAACGTATGCCTCTCGAAGTACAGGATAAATGGGATTCTGTATATGCACAGCGCATCGCAGAATATCGTAAAGGCGACTTGAAGGGCAAAGCATTAATCAGTTGGAAGTATCAACAGTATATGCGCGACTATCTGGCTACCACATTAGCGGTAGATGAAAATATCGGTCGCCTGATGAATTACCTCGAAAAAATCGGCGAACTGGACAATACTATTATCGTCTACACTTCCGACCAGGGTTTCTTCCTTGGCGAACACGGTTGGTTTGACAAACGCTTCATGTACGAAGAGTGTCAACGCATGCCGCTTATTATCCGCTATCCGAAAGCTATCAAAGCAGGAAGCACCAGCAACGCCATCAGCATGAACGTAGACTTCGCCCCTACTTTCCTCGACTTTGCCGGAGTGGAAATCCCGTCTGATATCCAAGGCGCATCCTTGAAACCGATATTGACAAACGAAGGCAAAACTCCTGCCGACTGGCGTAAAGCCGCTTATTACCATTACTACGAATACCCGGCCGAACATTCTGTAAAACGCCACTACGGTATCCGTACACAAGATTTCAAACTCATTCATTTCTATAACGACATCGACGAATGGGAAATGTATGATATGAAAGCTGACCCAAAAGAAATGAACAATGTCTTCGGCAAACCGGAATATGCTGAAAAACAAAAAGAGCTGATGCAACTGCTTCAGGAAACTCAAAAACAGTATAAAGATACGGATCCGGATGAAAAGGAAAAGGTTCTTTTCAAAGGTGACAGAAGAGTGATGAAGAATAGATAAAGATTAACCAAAAACAATTATATCATGGACAGAAGAAGTTTTTTAAAAAACACAGGATGGTCTTTCCTCGGATTGGCAGCTTCGGGCAGTTTACTGGGAGCTTGTGCACCGGGAAGCAAAGATGCCAAGAAAATCATGCCTTCAGCAAGCAACCTCAAAATGTATTGGGGCGACTTACATAACCACTGTAACATCACATACGGACACGGCGACATGCGCGACGCTTTCGAAGCGGCGAAAGGACAATTGGATTTTGTCAGTGTAACCCCTCATGCCATGTGGCCGGATATTCCTGGCACGGACGACCCTCGTCTGAAATGGGTAATCGACTACCACACAGGTGCTTTCAAACGTTTACGTGAAGGCGGTTACGAGAAATATGTAAAAATGACGAATGAGTACAACAAGGAAGGTGAATTCCTTACTTTCGTAGGATACGAAGCTCATAGCATGGAACACGGGGATCATGTTGCACTGAACTATGATTTGGATGCACCGCTTGTAGAATGTACTTCAATCGAGGACTGGAAAGAAAAGGCTAAAGGACATAAGGTATTCGTTACTCCGCACCACATGGGATACCAGGGCGGCTACCGCGGTTACAACTGGAAATGCTTTACCGAAGGTGATATTACTCCGTTCGTAGAAATGTACTCCCGCCACGGTTTGGCAGAAAGCGACCAGGGCGATTACCCTTATCTGCACGATATGGGACCACGCCAATGGGAAGGAACCATCCAATATGGTCTTGAATTAGGTAATAAATTCGGTATCATGGCTTCCACCGACCAACACTCCGGTTATCCGGGAAGTTATGGCGACGGACGTATCGGCGTACTGGCTCCGTCACTGACTCGTGACGCTATCTGGGAAGCGCTCCGCACCCGTCACGTATGCGCTGCGACAGGTGATAAGATTCTTATAGATTTCCGTTTGAACGATGCTCTTATGGGAGATGTAGTCCGTGGCAACAGCCGTCGCATCTATCTGAACGTAACGGGCGAAAGCTGTATCGACTATGTAGATATTGTAAAGAACGGCCAGATTCTGGCTCGCATGAACGGTCCGTTGACTCCGGTTGCCCCGGAAGGCGATACGGTACGTTGCAAAGTTAAAGTGGATTTCGGTTGGAACCGTGAAGAGCAATACGTACATTGGCAAGGCAAATTGTCATTAGACAAAGGACAGCTCCATAGCGTCACTCCTTGTTTCCGCGGCGCAGCCTTCACTTCTCCGCAAGAAGGTGAAACTGAGTTCCACACACATGTCAACCGCATCGTATCTGTCGGCAACAAAGAAACCGAACTGGATATGTATAGCAGCAAAAACCCGAACACGACGACTGCGGCCATGCAAGCTGTAATCCTTGATGTTGAGATGCCGAAAGACGGTAAGATTATCGCAGAGTTCAACGGCAAGAAGTTTGAGCATACATTGGGCGAATTGCTCGAAGGCTCACGTTCGCACTTCATGATCGGCTGGTTGAGCGAAGCAATCCTCTTCAACCGTGCAATGCCGGAAAGCTGCTTCACAGTAGAGCACTACATGGAAGACAAGGAGCCTCAACGCGATACGGATTATTACTATGTACGCGTCCGCCAACGTGACGGACAATGGGCTTGGAGTTCACCCATCTGGGCAGAAAGAGTGTGATTTTCAAGTATTAAGAAATAAGTATCAAGCATTACTTTGCAGATATGGAAAAAGAATACGCTATAGGGATAGACCTTGGCGGAACTTCTGTGAAATACGCCCTTATTGATAATGAAGGCGTATTTCATTTTCAAGGGAAGTTGCCGTCGAAAGCCGATGTATCAGCAGAAGCTGTCATCGGGCAGTTGATTACCGCCATCAATGAAGTGAAGGCTTTTGCAGAAAAGCAAGGAGTCAAGGTGGACGGTATAGGAATCGGAACACCGGGAATCGTGGACTGTACGAACCGTATTGTTCTAGGTGGCGCGGAAAATATCAAAGGCTGGGAAAACCTGCACTTGGCAGACCGCATTGAATCGGAAACCGGTATTCCGGCTTTATTGGGAAATGACGCAAACCTGATGGGATTGGGAGAAACGATGTACGGAGCCGGTCAAGGCTCGACTCACGTTGTGTTCTTAACGGTAGGAACCGGCATCGGCGGTGCGGTAGTCATTGACGGCAAACTGTTCAATGGTTATGCCAACCGCGGAACGGAATTGGGACATGTACCTTTAATTGCCAATGGCGAGCCTTGCGCCTGTGGTTCTGTCGGCTGTCTGGAACATTATGCTTCCACTTCAGCTTTGGTGAGACGTTTCAGCCAACGGATAGCGGAAGCCGGCATTTCTTATCCGGGTGAAGAAATCAACGGAGAATTGATTGTACGTCTTTACAAGGAAGGCGACAGGATTGCGACCGAATCTCTCGAAGAACATTGTGACTTCCTAGGACATGGAATTGCCGGATTTATCAATATCTTCAGCCCGCAAAAGGTTGTAATCGGCGGCGGACTTTCTGAAGCCGGAGACTTCTATATCCGGAAAGTCAGTGAGAAAGCTCACCGCTATGCCATCTCCGACTGTGCCGTGAATACGGAAATCATGGCTGCCGCATTAGGCAACAAAGCCGGAAGTATCGGCGCCGCCTCACTTGTATTTACTCAATTTTCCGCTCCCAATCTAATTAAATTATGAAAAGAAATTTAGGAATGCTGGCGCTGATTATGGCGTTCTGGTTCACCATCTCATTTATCACTAATATCCTGGGACCACTCATTCCGGACATTATTCACAATTTCAACCTGAGCGACCTGGCAATGGCGGGATTTATCCCGACTTCTTTCTTCCTGGCTTACGCTATCATGTCCATCCCTGCCGGACTGCTTATCGACCGCTTCGGTGAAAAGCCGGTACTATTCGGTGGATTCCTGATGCCGTTTATCGGAACAATCCTGTTTGCCTGCATGCACACCTATCCGATGTTGCTGGCTTCTTCTTTCATTATCGGACTGGGAATGGCCATGTTGCAAACTGTATTGAATCCGCTTCAACGCACCGTAGGCGGCGAAGAAAACTATGCTTTTGTTGCCGAACTGGCACAATTCATGTTTGGAATCGCTTCTTTCCTGAGCCCATTGGTATATACGTACTTGATTCGGGAACTCGACCCTGTGACTTATACAGCCGGAAAAGGTTTCTTTATTGATTTACTGGCAGACGTAACCCCACGTGAAATGCCTTGGGTATCTCTTTACTGGGTATTCGCATTGATTCTGCTGGTAATGTTGATTGCTGTCAGTGTATCCCGTTTCCCGAAAATCGAATTGAAAGAAGACGAGAAAAGCGGTTCCAAGGACTCATACCTGGCTTTATTCAAACAGAAATATGTCTGGTTGTTTTTCCTGGGAATCTTCTGCTATGTAAGTACGGAACAGGGAACTTCTATCTTTATGAGCACGTTCCTTGAACAATATCATGGAGTGAATCCGCAGACTGACGGTGCACAAGCCGTAAGCTACTTTTGGGGATTGATGACTGCCGGCTGTCTGGTAGGCATGGTGTTATTGAAGCTGATTGACAGCAAACGATTGTTGCAGCTCTCAGGGGTATTGACGATTGTATTGTTGCTCGCTGCACTGTTCGGAAACAAAGAAGTATCGTTGATTGCCTTCCCTGCTATCGGATTCAGCATTTCGATGATGTATTCCATCGTATTCTCATTGGCACTGAATTCCGCCTCACAACATCATGGTTCTTTTGCCGGTATCTTGTGTTCTGCAATCGTAGGCGGAGCCGGTGGCCCGATGATTGTCAGTACAATAGCGGATGCGACATCACTTCGCACAGGTATGCTGTTTATCCTCGTTTTTGTAGGATACATCACCTTTATCGGTTTCTGGGCTCGCCCGTTGATTAACAACAAGACAGTGAAATTGAAAGAGCTGTTTAAAAAAGCATGATTATGAAACAACGAACCTATATTTTCCTTTTGTTCTCCATTCTGCTGTCTGCAAACGGGTATGCGCAGAAAGGCATCATGCATCTGAGTCAGCAGACACTGATGCACGAAGTCCGCGAAACACCTTCCCCATTGGACGGACAGCATATAGCAGTCAATCCGCCACGTTTCATGTGGCCGGACAAGTTTCCTCATCTCGGCGCTGTTCTCGATGGTGTGGAAGAAGAGGATTACAAACCGGAAGTGACTTACCGTATCCGCATTGCACGCGATCCGGAATTCAAGTCGGAGGTAATCACTGCGGAAAGGAAGTGGGCTTTCTTCAATCCTTTCAAATTATTCGAAAAAGGGAAATGGTATTGGCAACACGCTTATGTAGATAAAGACGGAAAGGAAGAATGGTCGCCTGTTTATCATTTTTATGTAGACGACAAGACACGCACGTTCAATCCGCCTTCATTGCAGGAAGTATTGGCTAAATTGCCCCAAAAACATCCCCGCATCCTGCTCGATGCCAACGACTGGGACAACATCATCGAACGGAACAAGAATAATCCGGAAGCACAGGCGTACATCACGAAAGCCAATAAATGCCTCAACCACCCGTTGAAGCATTTGGAAGAAGAGATTGATACGACACAAGTTGTCAAGTTGACCAATATAGTGCAGTATCGTTCCGCCCTGATTCGTGAGAGCCGGAAGATTGTAGACCGTGAAGAAGCGAATATCGAAGCGATGGTACGTGCCTATCTGCTGACTAAAGATGACGTGTATTATAAAGAAGGTATCAAACGCCTTTCCGAAATTCTTTCCTGGAAAAACAGCAAATATTTTGCAGGAGATTTCAATCGTTCCACTATCCTGTCCATGAGCACTTCGGCTTATGACGCATGGTACAATCTGCTGACACCGGAAGAGAAGAAGTTACTTTTGAAAACTATCCGTGACAACGGCAAGAAGTTCTATCACGAATACGTCAACCATCTCGAAAACCGTATTGCCGACAACCACGTTTGGCAAATGACATTCCGTATTCTGAATATGGCAGCCTTTGCTACGTATGGCGAACTCCCGATGGCTTCCACTTGGGTGGACTATTGCTACAACGAGTGGGTATCCCGTCTGCCGGGACTGAATACCGACGGCGGATGGCACAACGGCGATTCTTATTTTCATGTCAATCTCCGTACATTGATCGAAGTCTCCGCTTTCTACTCCCGTATCAGCGGATTCGACTTCTTTGCCGACCCTTGGTATAACAATAACGCACTTTACGTTATTTACCAGCAACCGCCATTCTCGAAATCTGCCGGACAAGGCAATTCACATGAAACGAAGATGAAACCGAACGGTACACGGGTAGGTTATGCGGACGCATTGGCACGCGAATGTAACAACCCTTGGGCAGCCGCTTATGCACGCACGATATTGGAGAAAGAACCGGATATTATGAAGAAAACCTTCTTAGGAAAATCCGGTGACTTGACCTGGTATCGTTGTACGACAAGGAAATCCTTACCGAAAGAGGAACACTCATTGGCAGAACTTCCCATGACAAAGGTATTCAACGAAACAGGAATAGCAACGATGCATACTTCTTTGGGAGACATAGACAAGAATGCAATGTTGTCATTCCGTTCCAGTCCTTATGGTTCCACTTCCCATGCACTTGCCAATCAGAATGCTTTCAATACTTTCTATGGCGGCAAAGCTATTTTCTACAGTAGCGGACACCGTACGGGATTCACAGACGACCATTGCATGTATTCGTACCGTAATACACGTGCACATAATAGCATGCTGGTCAACGGAATGACCCAGAAGATAGGAACGGAAGGATACGGATGGATTCCACGCTGGTATGAAGGGGAAAAGATTTCGTACATGGTTGGCGATGCTTCCAACGCTTATGGCAATGTGACTTCTCCCCTATGGCTGAAACGCGGTGAATTGTCCGGCACTCAATACACGCCTGCGAAAGGTTGGGACGAGAACAAAGTAGATATGTTCCGTCGCCACATCATTCAATTGGGAACTACCGGAGTGTACGTTATCTATGATGAACTGGAAGGAAAAGAAGCTGTGACATGGAGTTATCTTCTGCATACGGTAGAACTTCCTATGGAAATGCAGGAACTGCCCGATGAAGTGAAAATCACCGGAAAGAATAAAGCCGGCGGTACTTCCGTTGCCCATCTATTCAGTTCGGCAAAAACAGAACAAGCTATCATAGATACTTTCTTCTGCGCCCCGACCAACTGGAAGAATGTAACGAATGCCCAGGGAAAGGCTCTGAAATATCCCAACCACTGGCATTTCTCCTCAACAACCGTTCCTTGCAAAACCGCCCGTTTCTTAACGGTTATGGACACACACGGAAACAACCGTCCGGACATGGAAGTGATTCGTAAAGGCAATACCGTACAGGTAGGCAATTGGGTTATCACTTGCAATCTGACAGATAAAGGAAAGCCCGCTATCAGTGTCACCAATAAGGCTGAAAAGGTTTCCTTGAATTATGATGCAGGTAAAAAGGAAGGTGCGACAATTGTAACTGACCAGGTGGAAGGTAAACAAGTCAGCAAAGTTCTGACGGACTATTTACCTTATTTTGAGATATAGCCAACAGTATTCAAATGAAAACAGGAGAGCTTATTATCACTCTCCTGTTTTTCCTATTCTTTCCTTTTTTCAAAGTTCCTTCAATTCAATGGCTACGCATTCTTCACTATATCCGTAAAATCAGACCAGTTTTCTACTTTGTAACCTCTAATATCACGGACAGATTTTTTAAACCAATCTATTTTAGACAAGTCCATGATCGCTTTAATTACATTTCCCAAATCATCACTTTCGGTTAGATAAGTACTACCTTGCACCCAGTTAAAGCCATTTCGTCTTAAAACTTCCTTTATTTCAAAATAAGCATTATTGTAAGGTTCACCATAATGCTTTTTGAGATTCGAAATGACCATATCGAAACTTATTGCAAACATTCCTCTTCTTTTAGTGGTTTAAACAAATCTTCCTGCCCGAAAAAGATAACTCCCTTATCTGTCTTAGCAGAGATGACAATGCCAATAAAGGGATTGTTTTCAACCTCTATCACCGTTGCCGGCGTCCAGTCGGCAAGCATAGTCAAATCGGGTGATACTAATACTTTGTCTCCTACTTTCATAACGAGTTACCATTTAATTTATGAGAACAAAGATAAGTACTTAAATTTGCACAAACAAGTATTTTATGGATTATTACCCAACCAACATTCAACAATCGGCTGTTCATGCAAATAATCAGGCATACACATACCGGTAGTTGCTCCCATATATGTGGGATCTGAAACACATTCATGCCCGGGAAATTTAATTAAATGACAATCAAGCCCCAGTACATGCCTTAGTTGCCTATCTGTAGCATATCGAAATCCGTATTCCTTTCATTACAAACTTATTTATTCCTGTGCCTTAAATCCTTCTTTAATAAAGTCACTTATTTTACCCGCATACTTTTGTGCAGCCGCAGATTCTTTCATTGCATTTTCATATGCACGTATACGTGCTTTGGTAGCCGCACTTTCACTGGCAACAAAATAACTTTGCATTTCAAATGTCCCATCCCCATTTTCACGGATAACAGTAAAGCTCGGTTCCAGCTCACCTTTTATTTCCTTTTCTACTTCACGTTCGTAAGCAGCATAAAAGTGTTCAAATTCACTAGTCCCTTCTGTCCCGTCACCGGAAATATCTGAAACGACGCGCCCTTTTACATGACTGCCGGCTTTTTGTGCGTAAGTAATTACGGCATTATTATATGCCATCTGCACACCTACGTTCTTGGATTTAAACTTTGATGCTACCCCAAGAACTTCTACCGCATCATCTCCCATCGTAGAAAGTCTGTCGAAGTGTTTCAACAACACCACGTCCGCACTACGGGATGAGCCATAAATTTTCCAGTTCCCTTGTTTCAACTCTTTCTGTTTTGCTTTAAATTCTTTTTTTAAAGCTTTTTCCAATGCTTTATTCTGAGCTTGAAGCTCAGTTGCTGATACTATTACTAATAGTGTCAACAAAAATGCAATAATCTTTTTCATAATTCTGTCATTCTTCTAATATTTAACATATTTGGGACCTACGGTTACCGTTCCTCTCGACGTAGTAATATACGCACCAACATAACAATAATTTTTCTCTATTCCATCTTGACCACCATTCATCCAACCATCGACCACTTCCGACTTTACCCGTTCTCCAGTATGATATGTTACACTCTCATTATATCCATAAAAGAAACCGGCTTCCAAGATAGGTAAATCATCTTCATGCTGTTCCACTTTACATGAAGCCCAGAAAATCCCTTCATTAAACTCCACACTTAAATCCACCGGAATCGGAACAGGTCTTTCACTATCCCCACTCCAATCGAACGGTTCTTCCGAACATCCTACATATATTATAGAAGCCAAAACAAACAATAATAGTCTAATATATTTCTTACACATAATCATAGTTTTTTTTAATATCAAATTATTTATTTTCTTTATCCCACAAGTCTGTAAATACATCTTTTCGGAAAATGTCTTTCGTCTCCTTATTTTCATTCAATCGTTTACAAAGAGCTTGCAATACTTCATCCTTCTTTAGTTTCAAGGTTATATATACCGTATATTTCCCCTTTTTCTCCTGAACAATATTTTCGTCAGCAATCTCGACATTCTGCAACAGCATGCCAACGGTCATTCTTGTCTCCGTCATAAATTCATCAACAGACTTTCTCGTTTCACTATTGTGCTCAATATAACTCTTCGTTACATTTTTCACTTTACCGTTCACCATCGTTGCCAATGTATTTTTAGCAAAAATCAACGCTTTCTGACGGGCTGAAAGTACAGAAGAAGTAGTAGCACATTGAGTGGCTGTAAAATACGCCTTATCTTCCAAACCTTTTAACGCATATGAATTATACACCACACTCCAAAACACGAATAATAAAAAGTACTTCATTCTATTTTCCTATTTAAGTTATCTACAATCAAGTCGACTACACTCACCTGCAAATCCGGTTTCCGAATCCGATTCTGTTGTAGCCACAAAGCAAACTGACGCGAAGTTATCGAAGGTAACTCACTATATCCTTTAGGAAGATCATTTCTTCCGGCATCTCCCATTGTAAAAAAGAAATCTTTTGTAAAAGGAGTTTCCGAAAAGAGATAATAAACGCGAATAGCATCATATTCCCTGTCTGTCAATAGTTCAAGTTCATCCACATACTCTCGTTCTTTAACCGGAACAACAGATAAATCAAAAAACGAGTACCAACGGTTGGGCTCCAACATGACATCATCTTGATGATCGAAAGCAGCATAAGGAAGCATTCGGAACGCATTCTCTCCATTGTCCATAAACAAAACCAAATGTCCTGATTTAGTACAACGGAAGCGCGTTATGAACAAATCCCCTTGTCGGAATACCGAATCAACACCGACAGACAATTTAGCTCCTGCCTTTTGAACCGTTTGTTCTACAATGACCTGTTTCCTTCCATTCAATACCTGAAACTCAAACTGTGGCAAAATCTGCTTTAAAGGTTGTGCATAGCCTTTCACCTTACACGTCCATTCTATAGCAGGCACTTTCTTCTTCAGTTCCCCACGACGGTTTGCTTTTATGATTTCTGCTTCTCCTGAACTCCATTCCGGTTCTATAAGATCAGCTTTCCAAACTCCTTGAGGAAACTGGGAAGTCAAATCTATATAGAATTCAGAATGCCGAACTTCACTTTCATAAGACTTCATAAAATTGCCATAAACTATGGAAGTACCGAACTTCTTCTCTATGGCCTCTTGCTGTGCCATATTCAGAAGTCCTTCACGATCAAGTTGCTCCCCCCGAGGAATCTTAATGGAAGTGCAACCTTCCACCAAGACCCAATCCGAGGAAGGTGTGCCATGAAAAACTTGAGAACGACCGGATACAGTCCAAAACAAAACTCCCGCTATCAGGCATATCTTTCCTTTTACATTCATTCCTTTTCTCTTAATAGGCTTTCAAAGCAGAATGTTTCTTTAAAAAACGGCTGCCGCCAAACCAGAATCCCACCGACAAAGCATGAACCGGTTTGGCTTTATTTCCCAGTCCTGCCTTATCAATCGTTTTGCTCATGCAGAAATGTTTATATCCGATACGAAAGTTACCGAACTCAATTCCGACTCCAAACTGATAGCCCAAGATAAATGATCGGGTACCGATTTCATCCCAATAATCCGGATCATCCATTGAACTTTTACGCCATGAATTATCGGATGATATATCTACATAGGGGGTAACACCACCATTTAAATATACACGCGAACGATTGGTCAACAGATACTTCACCTCCACCTCTAAAGGAATATCCACACCCATAGATTGCGTATAAGTATCATAACCACTAAAAGTACTACAATCTTCCACCCACATAAATCCTAATCCTGCCCGCAACGACAAAGCAAGATAATTGGGAGTCCAATTACGAGGTAAAAGATAATCCATCATAAAATTCGCCTGTCCAAAAAGACGCCCTGTTTTGTCTTCATTCAGAAAATGTCCTTCATCATCATATTCATAGGCAGAAGTAAATCCGGGACCTCCTTCGAATCCAAAACGCCACTGCGCATTACCATTAACCGAGCATGCCAATAACACACACAGTAACCATACCGTTTTTATTATTGTCTTCATCATTCACAAATTTGTTTATTAGTTTAATATTCCACAAATACATCTTTTGACCGGGCACTGACCTGAAATACAGGGTTCTGACACACCTGCTCACCTTCCAGTTCTTTCACCAAATAAGGTACGCCCGTCGCTTGTTCATCTGACAAATACTTATATAATTCGTCAAATGTCAATATTCCGTCACCATTCAGATCCGATTTAGCCTTATCTTGCATAGCCTTGAACAGAACGTATGAGAACAATCCATGTTTCTTATCCTTATACCAATTGGCATACTGGTCTTCTTTCGCAGCCGACAATATGACAAATTTCGCTAACTTATCAGGTTTAGGACGGCGAACAAATTCCGTAGCCGATGCTTCCATAGCTATTTCCTGTCCTGAAAAACAAGCATCGGTAATCACGTTCACTTTATCAACCGGTAATGCTCCCAATACTTTATAGATACTCTGTAAAGAAGTTGCCTGTTCTTTACAACTTTTTGGATTCGAGCGAACTCCCAACAAATAAGGTTGCCCCATAAACGGATATCCGTGACCTGAATAAAAGAAGTAAACCTCTTTCGCTCCTGTGGCAGTTACCAACTTAGCCAAGTTACCTTCCTGCCCATCTACGCCAAAAATATCATCAAAATCTTTCTTGTCGGCATTAGTCTTAAACAATATATTCTTTTCTTCCAGTCCCAATGTTTTTATCAGATAATCACGCATTGTTACCGCATCATTAACAGCATATTTTACCGGACCGACCTTAGTTGTCCCCTGCTTACCGGTAGCAACCTGATAATCTGTATTACCAATAATCACCGCCACAGCATTCGATTTCACCTGTGATACCGGAATGTCAGTATCTACATCCGATTTTCGGTCATACACATTTTCCTGATAAGAAGCAATCTCGGGATATTTCTTCTGAAAGGCATTATGTATTGTAATTTCTACAGCTACACGTCGATATTGAGGTCCCACTTCTTTAGCTATTTCTGCAAAATGCTCATACCGCATATCTGCCACCCTAAAAGGACCGACATGGTGTATCATGAAATCTTTAATATCCAATGTACGTAAGTAAGCAAGTTGTTCATTGGAATTAATACCTTTATCCTCGTTGACCGAAACATAACTATATGCTCCGTTCACAAAACATTCCGCATCTTTGATTTCACCGAAACTACCATCATATGCAACAGCATTTCTGAATGGAGCAGCATCTGTTCCCCCAATAATCTTCACTGTAACTTTGGTTCCCGGCACAATATATTCTTCCAATTTTGACTCAACAGTAGTCTTAATTATGCCTGCTGTTTGAAGAGCAGCCTGAGAATCCTTTAAACGATATTTTCCTGCCGGCCAATCTTCTGTAGCTTGCGAAATATTCATTTTCTTAACAAAGTCTGAAACTACTTGTACATCATAGCGAACTTTCATATTATACTCTACTGCCCCATCTTTTCTCACCTCCGGCATAACTTCAGCATTAACGTCTACCTTTGTATTTTCCGTCAACTGATTATTGGCACGCAATAAGGCAATTGCCGTAGCCAGCATTTGCTTCAAGTCATCCTTGATATCTTTCGTCACATCTTCCGCTTTTTTCACAGCCTTTTTCACTTCTTCCACCTTCTGCTGTGTTTCAAGTCTTTCATCCTTCTTCTTCTCGGATGCCATCCATAAGGGATTATATGGTACTAATGCTAATTCCTGTGTGCGTACCATACTTTTCCCCGTGAGTTCAAAACGATGCAAATCCTCACCAATCTGTACAAATAAGGTGGCTGAACGTCGTCCCTTTAACGATTTTCTAATAGGTATATTCACCTCTCCTTTCAGACTATTACCCGCTCTCAAAGGCATTTTAGAAGAAGGCAAAGCTTTGTAAGTCGCTCCGTCCAACGTCAATCGGACAGCTTCATCCGCATTAAATACCAAACTACTCCCCTTTTGAAGTTTAATTTCCAAGGTGAAAGTCATCATTCCCCGATTAGATTTCCTACTAAAGTCTGAAACCACACAGAAACTGTTCGGGCAAACAGAAATCAAATCTTTATACCTGACGTTTGTGTCAAGTTGAGGCCAATTAGGATCATTTACATCAAAAGGCTTTTCCATCTCCGATTTCACATCTCTCCATCCCACATTGGGCAAAGTTGATGTCTTAATTGGATTAACGGATGAAGACTTCTGACCGTAAGCATCCACATTACATACCAGCATGAAAGTACAGCACATAACTGCCATCACACTACAGTTCTTCTTACAATTGTTCTTCATTAGTAATTTATTATTAAATGAAACTTTGAAATAAAACTTTTCATTACGTATTAGTATGAGTATCTAACAGTACTTCAGCGAACTAAAAAATTAAATTGATTAGTGGGTTTAAGACTAGAGGTATATAACAAACGATACATACCTGATATTAATGAAAATAAATCTATAAACAAAATACACTGTTTCATTTATATGCTTCTGTTTTGTCTGCTTATAGCCTCCCCGGATTGGGCAATAAATAAAAAAGGCATGGGAGTCTGTACTTTTGCTTATCCCGCATTCAGGCTCTCGCATTGCCCATCTGTAAGGATAAGCAACGCAGCTAGCCCACGCCAAGATGAGATATACAGAACACCATGCGACGCATAATGTTTGATAAGACATCCTAAGTGGACGTTCCCGTTGCCGTACCTTCTTACAGATTACAAATTTGCGAGATTCGAATGCAGAAGATAACGTTCAGTAAACGCCTTTTCTTAATAAAAATCCCCGCCACCCCCTCCGGGGCTAGCTGGATGCTGCAAATATAGAAAGTTAAATTAAGACTGACAAACTTTATTTTAATTATCTTACTTCTTTTTCTGTTGTCTATCTTTTCCCAAAGACTGAATAGACAGTGAAACACTTTCAAGGAAAAATAACCTTAATTACGAAATAGCCGGTGTCAAAGAACGGTCCTAACCGCAACCACACATGAAGTATATAGTTCAATACTACATAATGCCGGCTCTATACGGTAATTTTGAAGTTTCGTTAATGGACGACTAGAGTTGGCTATTTGGTCAACTACAGTTGGCTATTTAGACAACACCAGTTGGCTGAACGGTCAACTGCATTCGGCCAATATCATACTGACTATTTCAATCCGGTATTCAGTCATATTTGTTTTCTTATCCCCCCACATATCACGGAACACTAAAACTTTGGTTTTAGTTGGAGCTTCTTTCTTTGTGAGTGTGAACAGTGTGAAAGATGTGAAAGATTAAAAAGAGGACTTTTAATCACAGTAAACATCTGTCATACCACAACTTACGAGTCTGTGAAATTGGTGGAAAGTAAAAAGTGATTTTAATATCCTACCTCAATGACTTATTCAAACATTAGTTCATATAAAAATGTTATATTTGCAGACTAAGAATTAAAAAGAACAACAGATGAAGTATATCGGAGCACATGTATCCGCATCCGGTGGCGTAGAATTCGCCCCCGTCAATGCGCATGAGATAGGAGCAAATGCTTTTGCACTATTCACAAAGAATCAACGCCAATGGGTAAGCAAACCGTTAACAAAAGAAAGTATCAGTCTTTTCAAAGAGAATTGTGAGAAGTTCGGTTTCCAGCCGGAATATATCCTGCCCCATGACAGTTACCTTATTAATTTGGGACACCCGGAGGAAGAAGGATTGGCAAAAAGCCGTGCCGCTTTTCTGGATGAAATGCAACGTTGCGAACAACTCGGATTGAAACTTCTAAATTTCCACCCCGGCAGTTCTCTCAATAAAATATCAATAGAAGATTGTCTGACACTTATTGCAGAAAGCATCAACATCACTTTGGAAAAGACGAAAGGAGTGACAGCCGTTATCGAGAATACTGCCGGACAAGGCAGTAATCTGGGAAGCGAATTCTGGCAACTAAAATATATCATTGACCGGGTGGACGACAAAAGCCGGGTAGGTGTTTGTCTCGATACTTGCCATACCTACACAGCAGGTTACGATATAGTGAATGAGTATGACAAAGTATTTGACGAGTTCGATAAGGAAGTGGGATTCAATTATCTACGCGGCATGCACTTGAATGACTCAAAGAAAGCACTAGGCACCCATGTAGACCGCCACGACAGTATTGGTGGGCTCATCGGAAAAGCTTTTTTTGAAAGGTTAATGCAGGATCCGAGATTCGACAATATGCCGCTAATACTCGAAACTCCGGATGAAAGCAAGTGGACGGAAGAGATTGCCTGGTTAAGAAGCATCGAATAAAAAATCGACAGTCACAAAAAGAAATAAGAACAAAGTAGATTGAAAGATAAAAATAGCCGGCAAACTCTGTCTGTCGGCTATTTTTATATATAACCATCAGCAATTTAATAAATATTCGCCATACTGACTAAAGGTTCATACAATTTCTCTATATCCTGCGAATCCATTTCTATTTGTACCTGGTCGCCGGGCATCAGTTTCTGCCCTTTAGGAGTCCAGTCTTTCCGGTCGCGGTGGACATTGATGATAATGCATCGCTCCGGCAGACGAAGTTCGTCTACAATCTTTCCGTCCAGATAAGAACCGCTCATGACTTCAACTGATAATGTGTAGCGTGCTTCTTCTTTGAATGCAGGCGAATGAATCATGTCCTCATATAAAGTCACATTGAGAGGTTTTATTTGCAGCATTTCCGTGAAGTAATAAGTTAATCCCCCAACTACGATAGAAGGATAGAATACTTCCAAATGTCCTGTTATCTCGGTTATCAGTACAATGGCCGTCAATGGAGTACGGACTACCGCCACAAGAAAGGCGGACATACAAATCAACATGATATAACTGATATTCTCGTGAAGAATAAGACCCTGTTGCACCATAATCAATGCTACGATTTGTCCAAGAAGCCCTCCTGTCACCAATGTAGGGATAAAATTCCCACCCGGCAAGCCCGAAGAAAAAGAAAATATGCTAAAAACCAAGTGCAACAGCATCATGCCGACAATCCAAAGAAGATGCGTATCCGGGTGCATGGCTTGCGAAAGCAGGAATTGTTCTCCCCCACCGGTCAGGTTGAACTCTGCCATAGAGATAAGGAAGGCAATAAAAAGAAGATAGAGCATCTTCACATATTCAGGATGTTTAATGGCAGGATAGATACGTTTGACCTGAAGGGTGGTGATAGAAAAGAACTTTCCGAAAATAGAAACCACGGCAGCCAAGAGAAGATACAGTTTCACCTGTCCCCAAAAAGTCATTCCCGGTACAATGGCATCTATATGAAAATAAGGATTCACAGGGAAAATCCAACTGGCTACCCCGCCGGCAACCACTCCTGCCAAAAGCGTGGTAATAGCCGTTTTAGGTGCGTCGAACCGTTCGATAGATTCGATAACCAACAGCGACGAAGCCAACGGCGCAGCAAAAGCAGCCGCCAATCCCGCACCTGCACCGGCAGCTAATAATTGTTTCCGCTCACCAGTAAGTACCCGTCCCCATTTGGATACCAGATATCCCACATACGAGCCTATCTGTACGGAAGGGCCTTCACGCCCCAAAGATAATCCGGTACTTAATGCGAGTATTCCACCCACAAACTTGGCTATCAATTCCCGAAAAGGATGTTTATAATCAACGCGTCCGTTAATGACTCCACGTGTTTGTGGAATCCCACCGCCCGTTATGAGAGGCATTTTCTTTACCAGCCAGGAGACGAATACAAGAATCCCCCACATCAGCAGGAAAAGAGGAATATACCAATACCACTTCAAATGGGCATCAAAGAAATCGTGGCGAAGATTGAAGAAAAACTGTAATAGATAATGGTAGGGCACGGCAATAAGCCCTGTCAGCAGTCCCACGAAGATACTGACAAAGTAAAGCCGCGCATCAATCAGTTTCAGTTTAAAGATTCGCCAACGGCCCTTATCCTTCAATTTATTGACAAAATCAAACATTCGACAAGGTTTTCATTGTTTTTATGCAGGACATACAACAATGAAACTCCCGTTGAAGTTTCTGAAATTACAATAAATTAGGCACGGATTTCACAGATTACACGATTCCAAATAAAAACTGTATAATCCGTAAATTCCGTACCTATATTACGTGCGACAATTGCCTTATCTAAAGAACCTCAATCTTCACTTTCTTCAAGTCCTTATCTTGGGAAGAAGAGCCAATCATAATCTCAAATTCCCCTTCCTCTACTCCATATTTCATATTCCTGTTCCAGTAAGCCAATTTATCGGGAGTTACTGTAAAGGTAACCGTTTTCTTTTCCCCCGGCTTTAGAGTAATCCGGGCAAAATCCTTCAGTTCCTTCACCGGACGAGTGGCAGAGCTATACATATCACGAATATAAAGTTGTACGATTTCAGTACCTTCCCGATTGCCCTCATTGGTCAGTTCAATACTTGCGGTAAACGAATCCTTAGCCGAAATCCTTGTATGAGAAAGTTTCAAGCCGGAATAAACAAACCGGGTATAGGACAAGCCGAAGCCAAACGGGTAAAGAGGTGTACTGGGACCGTCGATATACTTATGGAAGTACTGTGACGGCTTATGATTGTAAATCATCTGAATCTGTCCACTGTGACGGGGAATACTGATAGGAAGTTTTGCCGATGGATTCACCTTTCCGGTCAAGATATTAGCCAAGGCACGTCCGCCCAAAGAACCCGGCTCCCATGCCTGAACCAATGCCTGCACGTTTTGGGCAATCCAATTCACACTCAACGGACGTCCGCCAACCAGAACAACAATTGTAGGCACGCCGGTTTCATGTATCTTTTGCACCAGTTCGTTCTGTGTTCCCAGTAAATCAAGGCTCATGCGGTCGATATTCTCACCACAAGTCTTGGTTTTCTGATAACGCAAGGGGTTCTCCCCTACCACTACAATTGCCAAATCCGACTTTCGGGCGATTGCTGCCGCCTCGTTCACTTTATCCATAGAGTTTTGGCGGACATCATCCCCATAATCGTAGTAGTTTACTTTCGCATTGCCGGCAGCTTCTCTGATACCGTCCAAAATAGTCACCACATTCGCGTCCGGTTGCTGAAGCGTCCAGTCTCCCAGGATAGTATGATTATTCGCATTCGGTCCCGTCACCTGTATATTCTTGTACTTGGAGAAATCAAGAGGTAGCACATCATTTTCATTCTTCAACAGGACGATAGATTCTTCCGCCATTTCGAGGGCACTTTGTCGATGTTCCTTATTATAAAGAGTTGCAGCCGTCTTCTTCAAATCGACAAAGGGATTCTCGAATAATCCGAGACGGAACTTCGCTTCGAGGATTTTGGAGCAGGCACGGTCTATTTGTACTTCCGACAATCTTCCTTCTTTGACCAGTTCCAGAACTTTCTCCTGAAAATCGGGACCGTGCATACGCATATCCAGTCCGGCATCAATCGTTTCGTAAAAAGCATCTTTCAGAGTAGGCGCGGCATGATGCAGGTCGTGGATTCTGTCTACGTCCATCCAGTCACTCACGATAAAACCGTCAAATCCATACTCTCCACGCATGATATCCGTCATCATCCATTTATCCGCATGACAAGGGATACCGTTCAACTCATTGTGGGCGGCCATTAGCGTGAATACATTCGCTTCTTCCACCGCAGCCTTATAGGGCGGAAGATACACCTCACGCAAAGTACGTTCGGATACGTCCATAGGAGCGGCATTTGTCCCGTTTGAGGGCTCACTGCCCGCTATAAGATGTTTGGCACAAGCGAGAGCAGCCTCCGTCCCGCTACAATCTTTCCCCTGGAATCCGTTAATCGTGGCTACCCCCATGCGGGATACCAGATAAGGGTCTTCACCGAAAGTTTCGCCCACACGTCCCCAACGCGCATCGCGTGCCACGTCAATATTGGGAGTAAACGTCCAATGCGCCCCCGTTGCACGGACTTCCAACGCAGCTTCACGGCTGATTCGCTCCACCAATGCCGGATGAAAACTGGAAGCCTGCCCGATAGGCGTAGGATACACAGTAGTCCCGCTGACTAACGCATTGCCATGTATGGCGTCAATGCCAATAAGCAAAGGAATCTGCAAGCGGCTTTTCATCGCCAACTTCTGCAAGTCATTGCTTTCTTTAGCTGTTACTACGTGCAGGAAAGAGCCTACCAGTCCTTTCTCCGTCAGTTCCAGCAACCGGTTGACGGAAAGGTTCGGATAAAATCCATTGGCATCATCGCCTTTAGCAATCTTCTGCCCTTTGAAACGTTTTTGCGTTTCGCGAATATGACCGGGACCCACATACTGGCACATCTGTGCTACTTTTTCTTCCAGGGTCATGCGCTGCATCAAGTCTTTTACCCGCTGCCCGACGGGTTGTCCAGCATCTTTATAGATTGGCTTCTGAGCCATGACGAGCAATGCCAGCGGAAGCACCGCCATTGTCGCCAATATTCTCGCTGTCAGTTTATTCTTCATATTTAAGCATATATTTATCAGTCAATTTCCTTCTTTCTTCCAGAGACATCGCATCGTTATACTCTTTCTGCAATTTCACGATTTCCTTTTTAAGTTCCTTGATAATCCCGGCATACCGGGGATTATCATATTGGTTGGCAAGCTCATTCGGGTCGGCCTGCATATCATAAAATTCCCATTGGTCAATGTTGTAATAGAAATGAATCAGTTTATAGCGGTCTGTGCGGACTCCATAATGCGGTTGCACATTATGCCACTTGGGATATTCGAAGTACTGGTAATAGGCGGATTTGCGCCAGTTCTTTTCCACCGATTTATCTCCTTCCAGTAATCCTTTCATACTGACACCTTGCATATCAGAAGGAATCCTCACACCAGCATAATTGAGCAATGTAGGAGCAATATCCACATTTAAAGTAAGATTCTTCAAGCGCTGTCCTTCCCGGATATGTCCCGGATAACTGATAAGACAGGGCATTTGCAGAGATTCTTCATACATCCATCGTTTATCATACAGACCGTGTTCTCCCAAGAAGAAACCCTGGTCACCCATATAAACGATGATTGTATTCTCATAAAGCCCGTTCTTCTTCAGATATTCCACGACACGTCCTACCTGGTCGTCTACCGAGCGTACCACTCGCAGATAATTCTTCAAATAAGTCTGAAACTTCCATTTCTTTAAATCTTCCCCTTTCAGGTTTGCATCCGGTGTCCAATACTGATTCTTGCCGGAACCTCCCCACCACAGCCATTTATTCTTTTCTTTCTGCGAAAGTCCTGTAGGAGGAATCTGTTTCAAATCCCCTCTCGACAAGTGGTTTTCAATGGTAGCCATTGATTCGCCAATGGTCTTTTCGCGGGTACGGTAATCATCGTCGAAAGTTGCAGGATATGGAAACTCCACATCTTTGAATAAATCGAGATAACAGGAATCAGGTTCCCATGGACGATGCGGTGCTTTGTAATGCAGCATCATACAAAACGGTTTATCTTTGTCACGCTGGCTTTCCAACCATTCCAGTGCATAATTGGTGGTTAGCCGGGTAGCATAACCTTTCTCTTTTTTCTTTTTTCCGTTTGTACTGTAAACAGGATCCCAATACGTGCCCTGCTGACTTGGATTAGCATGAATTTTGTAATAATCGAATCCGGCAGGGTCAGAGAACAAATGCCATTTACCAAACAAAGCTGTCGTATATCCATTCTCTCTCAATATCTTTTGATACTGTTGCTGTGTATTATCAAAAACGATTCCTCCCTCATTCTGATAAAAGCCATGAGTGGTGCTATACTTTCCGGTCAACAGACAGGCACGGCTCGGACCGGAAATAGAATTGGTGCAAAGCATATTCTCCATAATCGCACCATTCTGTCCAATCGCGTCAATGTTAGGAGTCGGCGCCAGTTTTGCATTAATCCCACCATAAGCACTGACTGCTGTACGTGCATGGTCATCCGACAGAATAAAAAGAATATTAGGACGTTTATCCCCCTTTTGCTGGGCTACGACCATAGAAGGCAAAGCAGCCAAGCTACACCCCAGCAGAGACAATAACTGTTTATTTCTCATTGTATTTATTATTTTACTAATTATAAGAATATTATCACTTTCTCTTGTGTGCCTGTGTGCCTTTCCTTTCAGGTTTATCTGCTTTCGGCACTTGTTTCATAAAGTCTTTTCCCCGGCGGGCCAATATCTCCTTCTGAAGCTGTGCGACAATTTCCTTATTCTCCGGTGCATCCGCCACATTCTTCGTTTCCAAATGGTCGTTGCGATACAGGAACAGCATGTGCCCTTGGAAATTCCCCGCTTTGTCATTCCATTGAGTATAGCCATAATCACGGTCGAAATAAGTCACCCCGCTATGCCATTTGATAATAGCACAATCCTTCCATGATTTATCCTCGCCAGTCATCAACTTCATCATGCTTTCTCCTTCCGTATGATGAGGAACAGGCAATCCGACCGCTTCACAAAGAGTGGGATACACATCGACGAACTCAACCACTTTAGGTTCCGCCCCTTTCTTTTGATTACCCGGCACTTTGATAATTAAAGGAGCATTATTCACAATATTGAAGTTTGAATGTTTACACCACTGATTATGATCGCCCAAACTCCAGCCATGATCGCCCAACAAAACGACAACTGTATTTTTGTCCAATCCCAACTTTTTCAGTTCTGCCATTATCTTACCCACCTGCGCATCCGCATAGCTGACACAGGCACGATATCCACGAATCAGCTTCAACGCTTCCTCCATCGGAATATCACTCTTAGCGGGAATGTTTTTATAATAACGTATCTCATTGTAAGCATGAAAAGCCATATCCGGGAATCCCTCCCGATTGAAATCAAAAGTTTCGGGAACACGAATCTGTTTCGGGTCATACAAATCCCAATACTTCTTAGGCGCATTGAAAGGTAGATGAGGTTTCAGAATACCAACAGCCAGGAAAAAAGGTTGGCCACTCTTCTTCAACCGACGCAAATCTTCCATCGTTTTATCCGCAGTCTTTCCATCAAAATAAGCGTTGTCCGCCACATCCAGACATTCAAAAGGTTCGGGACCACCTCTCTGCTTTTCTACTGACAGGTTCTCATCTCCCAAATAATCCCTCCATGTTTCCGATTTGCCTTCCGGCATCCAGACTTCCGTCCAGGAACGCTCTTTCGCATCATTCTTGCCATGTATCACCTTGCTATTGGAAATCGTGACATATCCGTTTTCCCTAAAATACTGTGGCAAAGTCACTGTACCGGGAGCTTCTCTGTCGATTTCGGCATTTACATCCCAAAAGCGAGTCTGCCCTGGACGTAAGCCGGAAAAAAGCGACGCACGCGACGCACCGGAAACAGGTACATTACAATATGCGTTTTCAAACATCACTCCCTGGGATGCCAAAGCATCCATATTAGGTGTTTTCATGTACTTTGCACCATAACAGTTGAGTTCCGTACGCATGTCGTCCATAATCAGAAACAGTACATTTTTCTTCTGTTCGCCCTTCTCTGCCTGGGCATGCACTACATTTGCATGCCCACACAGTAAAGAAGGGACTATAAATAAACTAAACCTATTGATATTCATCGTTTTTAATTTTAGTATCCGTAGTTTTGTTCTTCCTGGCTAATATTCTCATTACGAATAATCTCATCTGCGGGGAATGGCATCAGTAGATTCTTCTTCACTGTTTCATCTGTAATCTTATACGTATATACAAACTTCACATTGGCAGGATCTAGCTTCTGTGCTGCATACCACGCTTCCACTTGCGTATTATGTTCTTCCATTATTTTTCTTAAATATTCCGTTCCGCGGCGGCGGATCGTGTACCATTCATCACACTCTCCGGTCAATTCTTTCAAACGCTCACGGAAGATTCGTTCACGAAACAAAGCCTTGTCAGCTTCTTCCTCGGGAGATACGGCAAGCGGATAGACTTCCGTTGCCGGATCAATCACACCATTACCATCCGCATCACGTGCACGATCGAGCACCTCATTCAAGTAACCGGCGGCATCAGACGAACCAATTTCATTGGCAGCTTCGACCAGTACCATCAACAAATCCGCATAACGGTAATATACAAAATTTGCATTAGAAGCAGAAGCAGTCATCATCGGGTCGTAATACTTCTTCCATGCCGGATATTCCGAGTCACCCTGTTTATAGACTAGTTTATTATCTCCTGTGCCACTTGTTCCCGCCTTTTTGGTAGTAGGATAAAGCAGGATATTTTTCTTTTTGGCATCTGCGATAAAGATATTAGTATAGCGTCCGTACACGAAACTAGCTTCCCTGCGTGGGTCACCCTCGTCAAACTGATCGAAAGCACACTGCGAAGGACGCGTCTTTCCCCAGCTTTTTCCTTCAGTTGCTATGTTGCTCATTAATTCGTGACCGACAGGGAAAGTAGTCTCCGTCAGGCGTCCGCTATTGACAGCCGAAGCAAACTGAATTTCAAAAATAGATTCTGCATTGTTCTTGTTGGCACTGCCAAAGAGTTTTGCATACGGACGAACCAGTTTGTACTCTCCATGATCGTACACATCTTTGGCAGCGTCATAAGCCTTTTGCCAGTATTCCGAACCTTCTGTATTGCCCGCCAGCGTCAGATATACTTTGGCCAATAAAGCCTGTGCAGCATATCTGTGCGGATGTCCTTCTACCTTATCAGCCGGTAAAGGCAACATCCCATACGCAGCTTTCAAATCATTAATAATCAGAGTATATACTGCGGAAACATCGGCACGAGGAGCCTGTGCTTCATTATAATCAAGTACAGGTTGCGTCACAAGAGACACTTTGCCAAAAAGACGTACGAGATTGAAATAAGTAAGTCCACGAATAAAATGTGCCTCTCCCGTAATCCGGTTCTTTTCCGATTCAACGCTGATCGTACTGGATTTCATTCCATCAATAATATCATTAGCTATACGGACGGTTTCATACATTCCATTATAAGCATTGGTCATATTTACGTCCGAAGGAAGAATGTTCATGGTGGTCAGATTTACGTCATTCGCCTTGATGCTGACTCCCATACCGGAAGTGACACTCAACACATGAAAATAGTTGAATGCATAGCCGTTATACCCCGCCATATTTCCATAACACCCGGCAAGAGCGGCCTTTGCTGAACTCAACGAATTGTAGACACCTGATTTTTCGACGGATGTATCCGGTGTTTCCACCAGAAAATCATCACATGCTACTGCACCGAGCACCACGCATGACAAAAGAATATATTTAAGTGTTTTCATCTTATACTACTTTTTAAGATATACATTTAGAAATTAGCTATCACACCAAAAGTGAAATTACGGGCAGACGGATAGGAAGTCAAGTCAATACCAATACGGTCTGCATCATTGGCAAACGTATTCACATCCGGATCATAACCACTGTATGAAGTAATCGTGAATACATTGGAAGCCGTAAAGTTGAAAGTAAGGCTCTGTATTGTTTTCACTTTCTTCAATTTAAGCAGATAGCTTAATGAGATGTAGGATAACTTCAGATAAGATCCACTCTCGATATAGCGGTCGCTCAACACACCTTTCGGTTCGTATCCGAGACGGGGATATGTATGGCTCTTATTTTCGGCAGTCCACGCCTGAAAGAAAGCATCTTTCCGTACATTCTTATTAGCATTCTTTACATCCGTTTCGTCTATCAGATTGGCATTGATGATATCATTGCCTACCACTCCGTTGAACGCCATATCCAAAGTCCATTGTTTATAATTCAGAGTCGTATTCAATGCATACGTAAAGTCCGGATTGGGATTACCGATTATCACCCGATCTTTATCATCAATCACACGGTCGCCGTTTTGATCAACATACCGCACATCACCGGGAAGCATTTCCGTACCTTTCATTGTGAGCGGATGCTGCTGATTCTCCGCACTGTTATATTCTTCTTCCTGCATAATACCGGCAGTCTGATATCCCATAAACAGGCCAATAGACTTTCCTACCAGAAATACGTTTGCCGGGAATTTGGTATATGTATTATTCCCTACATTTTCGCCCCAGTAACCACGCATATTCTTCAATACGCCGAAATCAGCAGGCGACATTCCCAGTTCTTTAATCGTATTCTTTACAAAAGCTATATTTCCTCCGATTGTCCAGTTCCATGATTTAGTAGCAACGGGAGTTCCTTCTATCGCAAATTCAAGTCCCTTGTTTTCGATCTTTCCATTGTTGACCCACATAGAGTTGTAACCACTGGCATAAGGCAAGGCTATCTGCTGAAGCAAATCTTTTGTCTTTTTAATATAAGCGTCCGCTGTAAACGTCAGACGTTGGTTGAACAAGCCGAGGTCGACTCCTATATTATATTGTTCGGAGGTTTCCCACTTCAAATCCGCATTCGGAATACGTGAAGGAACAATGCCGGGTTCCAAGCTTCCATCAGGTTTCGCTGAACTATTGCTGTTATAGCTTGCCAAAGTTTGATAAGGAGAGATGGCCTGATTGCCCACCTGTCCCCAACCCAAGCGTAACTTCAGATTAGATACTTTATCGAACTCCTTCATCCACTCTTCCTGATTGATTCGCCATGCCAATGCAAAAGAAGGAAAATAGGAGAAGCGGTTTTTCTTATCGAACTTACTAGAGCCGTCGGCACGGAAAGTAGCGGTTGCGACATAACGATTGGCATAATTGTACACACCACGCGCCAAAACCGAAAAGAGTTGTTCACCTGTTTTCGTCAACTGATAAGGGTATTGTCTCGCAGCCTGTGAAATTCCGTCAGCACGAAGGTCTTCAGTAAAAAAGTCCTCTCCCGTCACACTGGTTTGTTTCACTTGCTTATTATTGTAGACTACTCCTAGCGTTCCGTTCAAATTATGCTTCTTTGTAAAGGAATGATTAAACATCATCAGTGCTTCGGTGTTATACGAATAGGTTGTCAATCCGGCAATACCGGCTTTTCCATTTGTTTGCGAGCCATTGGAAGTCAATTTGCCGAACCACATGGCACGTTCCTTATTTCGATACACCAATCCGCCTTTCACTCTGAACGTTAACCATTTGAATGTTTTCACATCCAATGAGACGTTCGTATTAAATGTATTCTCCTTACTATCATCGTCATAATCAGTAAACCATGCTTCGGGAGAGGTCAGGTCTTCATCGTAATTGGCATAGTCATCACCGGAAGACACTCCTTTATAAGGTTTGAATGAAATCATGTGGCGAACAATACTTGTACGCGTATTTGCGAGCTTGTCCGTACCCGAAGTCATTGATGTGTTGATAGAACTAAATGCAGAAGTAGTCTTCAGGCTGATACGGTCATTAATCTCCTGGTCGAGATTGAGGCGGATGTCGTACTTGTCAACTCCGGTTTTACGAATGACTCCTTGCTGATCAGAATAACCGAGAGCGAGATAATAAGTCGTTTTCTGACTCTTTCCACTGACGCTGGCACGATAATTCTGCGAAACAGCCGTGCGGGTAGCCTCTTTCTGCCAATTGACCGGGAGTATACCGTCCATCGTCATCGGAGTGCCGTCTTCGCCTATGAATTCTTTGGCATTACGGAAATCAATATAGTCTTTAGTGCCCAACATTGGAATTTCACGCGCTAATGTAGAGAAAGTAACATTGGCACTTACAGTTACGCTCGGTTTCCCTGTTTTCCCCTGTTTGGTAGTGATAAGCACCACACCGTTGGCTCCCTGCGAACCGTAGATAGCCGTAGCAGAAGCATCTTTAAGAATCTCGATATTTTCAATATCCTGCGGACTGATAGCTGCTAACGGATTTTGTGCATCCGCACGCGAATTACCTCCTCCGGTACCGGCAGACATCGGATCAGCCGTATCTCCCAAATCGGAGATTATATTTCCATCTACTACATACAGTGGAGAATTGTTACCACGCAAAGAACTGGTTCCACGAATGCGTACACTTACCGAACCGCCTGGAGCGGCACTGCCAGTAGAAACCATTACACCAGCAGCTTTTCCCTGAAGCATTTTGTCGAATGAAGTGGCACGGGCAGCTTCTTCAGCGCTGGCCTTTACGGAAGTGACCGAACCTGTCAGGTCACTTTTACGCATCGAACCGTAGCCTACTACGATTACTTCATTGAGTTCCGTAACTTCCGGTTCCAGTTCAATAGTTAATATAGAACGTCCCTTTAAAGCTACATGCTTGGTTTTATAGCCTACATAAGAAACGACAAGTATATCTTCTTTCACACGGTCAACTTTCAAGGTGAATTTCCCGTTCAAGTCTGTAATAGTCCCACTGGCAGCACCTTTCACTTGAACTGTTGCACCAATGACGGGTTGCTTCATTTCGTCCAGCACTGTACCCTCCACTTTGATAGCCAAAGTCAGAGCTGTTTGCAGAAGTAAGACAATCAAGAGCAAAAATTTTGTTTTCATAAGTTTTCAGATTTATTGTGTGATATGATTTATAAGTTCTTGTTTGATACGCTCGTATCCGGGACGGGCTCGTCCTGCATTATCCCATAGGCAGCCCATCCATTTTTCATTGGGTGTATCTTCATCACGTACATTCCAAAAGCTGATACCGACTACTCCTTCATGTACGTGTTTCAGCAAGGTAGATGTCACTTTTCCATACGTTTCTGCCTGTTCGGTTTCACGTGTTGTATCACCGTCTTTAATCCATACGTTCATTTCTGTAATATGAAACTCCAGCGAATGTTGATGACACCAGGAAATAAATTTGTCCAGTCGTTCTACATTGCCGGGTATTTTCTCCCAGCCGGTATCAATATGTGCCTGCCAACCCAGTCCGTCCACCCGGTAGCCTTTCTCGCGAAGATAACTGACTAGCTTTTTCATACGCTCCCACACTACTTCTTCAAAGTTTCCGTGTTGGTTAATGATTAGTTTCACCCCTGAAGGCGCATATTGAGTGGCTATCTCGAATGCCTTATTAATATAAAGAGGAGTACGGATTTCACTTTCTTCATCGAAACCGATAATTGTCCAGGGATTCTCCCAAAGGGATGTTCCTTGGCGGGCGCCAAACCATTCTCCCCGTTTTTGGTCGCCGAATACCGGATCTTTCACGTTTTCTTTCGCAATCGTTTCATTCACGACATCTATCCATTGTACATTCGGTTGGTTAGCATATCGGATACATAGCTGTGTCATGTATTCTTCCAACATACGGGTCAGTTCTTCCGGAGTACGATTGTCTTCCTTCACCCACTTCGAGCATTGCGGACTGATAGGGCTATGTAGACGAAGCCGTATTTTTTTATCTTTGGCATAGGTAATCCAGTTATCCGGCAATTCCCACCGCCAGGAATCATAAGTAGGATGAATATAACTCTGCTTAAAGTCATTCGCCGGAGTCATATAGTCAAACTCACGGGCGGCTATCCGGCCGGAAAGTTCATCTATCAGTTTTCCATGATTGGCGGTTCCGATATAGAAATTACCATTATAATAATTGGTAACGATTTCTTTGATGGGAAGCCTCATCAATTCACTTTCCGGAATAGGGACTTTTTGAGGAATCTCCTGTGCACAAGAGATCCAATGGATGCACAACAAATAAATTACAGGAATTAGTTTTTTCATAAGCATTACATTAAAAATGATAGGGCAAAAGTAAGCCTATCAGCGTATCAAGAGGTTATTTTTCCGTTTTATAAGGTTTGATATCCGGTCATTCTATCTTATTCTTCATCTAATCTATTAATAGATAAGTTGTTCGCTCCTTAGTATAAACTTGTTGCCTACCTGTTGTAAAGTTCCTTTTCTCTAATTGTAATCTATAAACGCAACTTGCGTTTATAAAAATGCAAGCTTTGTTTTTATAATTGCAAGCTTCATTTATAAAAACAAAAGTTGCGTTTATAGTTTATCAGTAAGCAAAAGCAAGTTATCTATTAATCAAATAGAAGTTTACCAGTAATGGAAAGGAAGTTTGTTATTAATGAAACAGAACTGATCTGACCGTATCTCCATGATACGCCCGCATCAATGGCCTTTCCGTTGTACTTTGCCGGTTTGCTTTTCAGTCCTTTTCTCGTTTTTTTCTACTTTCTCCTTCTTTACTTTCGCTGAAAGTGGTTTTAGTTTTTCAAGCGGGATAAAACTTTTCAGCGTTTGCGCTTTTGCTTCATTGCCGGAGATGATATTTTTTAGTTCACCATTATCCGACTTTAAATCAACGTACATTTCCCCGCTGTTTTTGCCATCAAACAAGGTATATTTGTTTGTACCGCTAATGACATTCAGGAATCCGTCTCCTTCTGTATATAAAGCTTTGCGCTGGGGAGCTTTACCACGTCCCAACACACGATCAGCCAATGAAAGACCGTCGGTTTTAGCGGGAAGAGGTATGCCAGCCAACTGGCAAATGGTAGGAAGCAAGTCGGTTCCGTTACATACCAGTGAATTGTCACGTTCACCATGTGCTATTCCACGGCCACAGAAGATGAATGGTACCCGTTGACATTCGTCATAAGGTAGATTCTTGGTTACAGTGTGGTGGGCACCTTGCATTTCTCCATGATCGGAGGTGAAAACAATGATCGTGTTGCGTTTCAATTCCGGATGCCGATCGAGAGCGTCTAAAATATGACCGATATGGCTATCGACTAAAGAAACCAATTGCCCATAAGTCCAGCGATATTTGCGCCAATACCAATCCGGGAAGTCTTTATAAGGACTTTTCTTCATATCAGGAAAACCGTCAGTCTTTGCAAAATTAAAAGGAAGTGCGGGAGCATGTTCACGGTAAAACTCTACCGAATCGATTGCGGCAGCACGGGCACGCATCTGACGGACACATTGGGTTATCAGGCTTTTCTTAGCTTCTTTTTTACCGATTACTTCGGAAGAAAGATTGGTCGATGATTCCAGGCAGATATCATGAGGATTAAGAAAAGAGGCAACCAGCAGGAACGGTTTACTTCCGGCTGTTTGTGGTTGTGTCGCCTTTTCTTCAATCAGTTTGCCAGCAGCCACTCCCAAGCCGTCACGTTCGTCATCGGTAAAGTAAGTTTCAAAACCATACCCTGCCGGAGCAGCAAATTTAGACTTGCCCTCTTTGGCGGAGAAAGGCAAATGTACTTTTCCACCGTAATAGGTTTCATATCCGCCACGATTGAATACTGCCCCCATTCCATTTTGAGCAAGCATCGCACGGACTTCGGTTTCGTCGGCCTCCGCACACTGATTCTCACGAATACCATATTGTCCGCCGAACATTCCGGTGAAAAGAGCAAAACGTGAGGGGACGGATACAGGATTAGCACAATAAGTACGAGTAAACGAAAGCCCTTCTTTGGCCAGGCGGTCTATATTAGGAGTGGAAAAATAGGAACCGCCATACATGTCAGCGTGTGCACTAATGGCATTATAAGATTGCTGATCGGTCATTATCAGAATGATATTGGGCTTGGTTGTTTGTGCTACAACCTGCATTGCCGGGAGCGCAAAAGCTCCGAGAGTTATTTTTGTTAATAGTTTCATAAGGCATTTATTATTTCAGAGTTTGTTTTTTCTTTCCGTATTTCTTATCTCCATTCGCATTATCTCCAGGATTCAGTTTATTATCATTATGGTTCATTGTCTTAGGGTCGGCCATTTTCACATTCATTTCTTTCCGCCAGTCATTCAGCTTTTGCATCAACTGACGGGTGATTTCCGGTTGCTCGATGGCCAGGTTATGGTTTTCTCCGGGATCAGATTGCAAGTCATAAAGCTCAATGCGGTTCTGCTGATAGAAGTCGAGTAGTTTATATCGGCCGCTACGGATAGCAGTCGAAACATAATCACCTGTTGAAGTGGGACGCTGCGAAGCTTTATGCCAAAAAAGGTCACGGGCAGCCAATGCGGGTGGATTCTTTCCAGTCAAGGCTGGTTTTAAACTCATTCCGTCAAGTTCGGCTTTCCCGTCTACGGGTGCATTGCAAAGATCGGCCAGCGTGGGAAGTAAGTCGAAGCTCATTACGGGCAAGTCACATGTTTTGTTTTCCTTCTGTCCCGGAAGATGAACAAGCATTGGGACACGTAAGCCTCCTTCGTAAAGATGCCCTTTACCAGCCTTCAGGGGCGCATTGGTAGTAGCCAATTCACGTTTGTTTCCCCGGTTTGATAGTCCGCCGTGGTCGGAGATGAGTACGATGATTGTATGGTCATACTGTCCGGTGGTTTTCAACGCTTCGATCATCTTTCCTATTCCCTCGTCTACAGATTCAATCATTGCTGCATAGACAGGATGATCCTGCTGGGTCTTGCAGTCACCCGCTTCTTCCTTTTTCATAGGATCTTCTCCCAATCCCAATTTCTCAATCTTCGTTTCATAGCGGTTTATCATCTCCTGCTTTGCCTCCAAAGGGGTATGAACGGCATAAAAACTACATATTGCGAAGAATGGCTGCGAACGTGGTGTTTTGAGATAATCCACCATTTTACGGGTCATATAATCCGTTAGGTATTCACCCGGTTGAGCATCTTCCATACCGTAAATCAGTTTATCCGGATTGGAAGTTCCCGGTTTGTTGAAAGGAGCAAAATATGTTCCTGTAGAACCGGCTTTTCCTGCACCGATATTTAAATCAAAACCTTTGTCTTCGGGCATCGTTTTACCGTCGCTTAGATGCCATTTGCCTATAATACAAGTGTTATATCCGGCTTCCTTAAAAGGCATAGCTATACAATAGCTGTCAGCATCTACTTTACGGTCATCGGTTTTGGCTCCTGTCTGCGGACGGGCACAATGCCGACCGGTTATGAGCGAATAGCGTGACGGTACACTTCGTGGATAGGCCACGTATGCCTGCGAGAAGTTGGTGGATTCCTGTGCCAGGTGATCTATATTCTTTGTTTCATATAGTTTAGAACCGGTAAGAGAAAGGTCGTGAGCCCCCCAATCATCCACCACAAGCATTAAGACATTAGGATGCTGCATTGTATTTTGAGCCTGCACGCACGCAAAAGGTATCACAGTGCTTGCCGCTACGAGTTTCAGAGTTAGTTTCATAAGTTATTTGTAGTCAATTAATGGTTTCCGATTATTTTTCATTTCTAACAATTCGAGTCTTTTTATATTCTTCCCAATACCTCTTCATTTGCTGCAATGCGTCTGCATAATCACTATTTGCTGCAACATTAACAGTTTCATCCGGGTCTTTAGCATAATCATAAAGTTCTTCCGCAAGTATCTTTGTCGTATCTGTTTTCTTATCTTTCCAGTTTAGCCAGACTGTATAACGGTAACGGCCGTCTCGCAGTGAATATCCCATCTTACCTACTCTTGGATATTGGCTCACTGCATAAGGTTTAATGTTTACGACATCTTTCTTGCCTTTCACGACCTCTACTAAACTTTCTCCGTCCAAATTCAAGGGCTTTTTCAGTCCCGCCAAGTCGCACAAGGTAGGATAAATGGAAAGAAACTCTACCGGAGTCGTTACTTTTTGTGCAGGAGATGAAGGATCTATCAATAAAAATGGAACATGAGTAGCCTGTTCGAAATTGGTATGTTTATTCCACAATCCATGATCTCCCAAATGCCAGCCATGATCTCCCCACAATACAATAATCGTATTATTCAGGCAACCGCTCTTTTCAAGAGCTTCCACTATCTTACCAATTTGAGCATCAATATAAGAAATGCAGGCATAATAACCATGCACCAGTTCACGAGCTTTCTCGTCGGGAATCTTCACATTCTCAATATCCGAAAAAGAAATAAGAGAGGGAATATCGGTGTACAATTGCAGTTCACCACATTTATGATAGGCAAACTCCGGACTCCCCACCGCTTTCTTCCGGTAGGTAGCCAAAGGCATCGTTTCACGATGATATAAATCCCAATACTTTTTGGGAGCACAGAAAGGCAAGTGAGGCTTTTTGAATCCAACTGCCAGGAAGAAGGGTTTATCCGAATGATAATCGGTCAAAAAACGGACGGCTCCGTCGGCAATAGCTCCGTCAGGATAGGCATTGTCGGGAATATCCGCACATTCAGTAGTAGGTTTCACATATTTCTGAATATATTTCTCTATCTGATTTTTCTTATCCATACCTTGCGCCTCCGCTTCTTTATAGTATTTATTATAAAGTTCATGTATTTCCGGACTTTGGTATTGCGCCATTACAGGTTGTTCGAATCCGGCATTTATAAACTGGGCATGTTCCATATATTCTTCCGACCAGGAACGGGCATCCTGTTGTTTATCGACCGAACGGGGATCGTAGATTTTTCCGATACCTGCTACTCTATACCCGTTCTCCTTAAAGTACTGCGGCAGGGTGACAACATCCGGATTCTGCGAGCGAATCAATGTTTTAAGATCCCACACACGGGTACGATCCGGACACATTCCTGTCAACAGACTGGCACGTGTTGCTGCCGACACGGCCTGCTGACAATAAGCTGATATAAAAACGGTTCCTCTTGTGGACAAACGGTCTATATGAGGAGTCTGTGCCACGGGATCACCATAACAACCAAGCAAAGGCTTAAGATCATCTACAGCTATGAACAATATATTTTTCCGGGACAGTTGCGTTTCATCAATAACAGTTTGTGCATTCATTACAAGAGGCAGACAAGTACTTGCCAAAGCGGAAACTGCAACTGAATAGGGTATTAGATTCTTCATCATATACTTATTTTAAAATTAACACATCATTATTTCACTTTACATAAATTGGAATTCTACCGGTTCGGAGTCTTTATAACCAATCCGTTCCAGCTTCAAGACAATGCATTCTCCTGCTTTCAGAGAAACCGGACTTGTATACAGATGCCAGTTACCTTCTTTATTCTTTATCCGGTAAATAGCTGAATAAATACTCAAATCATTCTCTACATATACTTTCCCATTTTCTGTTCTCAAATGAGGGCGTTCACAACAAGGTTTCGTTCCTTCCGGCCACATTTTATTCACGAAATATTCTTCCGTTCTCTGCTCCCAATCAATATTGAACGGCTTTATCCATTCTTTCTGATAGGCAGCGCGCATCTGTTTCAATACCTTTTGATAACCAGCGTCATTACACAGATTATGAATCTGATGCGGATCTGCGGTACAATCATATAATTCTTCTTCAAAAGCCGGTGACATGAACCAACGTTCTTGAACAGTATCTAATTTTCCCTCCTCATGGAGCCGTAACATCTCCTGCATCATCGGCATATCCAAACGGAACTTCACAGGACGGTAAACCGACTGTTGAGACATATAATTCCGTATATAAAGATAACGTTCCGAACGAATGGACGCACGTTTTTCTATCTGTTCATCAAAGCGATCGGTTGCACCAAACACATATTTTCTTTTTTCAGTCGCTTTATAGGGGCCATACATCGCTTGTCCATGCATATAGGACGGAGGAACTATTCCTGCAAGTGATAATATTGTCGGAGGAATATCTACGAACATATTCAGAGATATATTCTGTGTACCTGCCCCTCTTCTGTCCGGGAAACGAATCATAAAAGGAACATGAGTCCCCGAATCCATAATCTCACGTTTAGCACGCGGCAGAGGACCTCCATTGTCTGAATAGAATAAGACAATGGTGTTTTTTGCACGCTCGCTTGCCTCCAGTTCCTCCAAGAGTCTTCGGAATTGTTCATCCATCTTTTTTATATTAGAGTAAAGCACAGCATGATCATGACGCACTATTTTAGTGTCAGGGTAATAGGGAGGCAAAACAATATCCTCCGGTGAAACCACCAAAGGCAAATCTGTATTTTTCCATATAAAAGACTCATGTGTGACATTCAAATTAAAGATAGAAAAGAATGGTCGGTCGGCAGGCGCCTTCTTCCAATGTGCCTTTCCTCCTTGCTCATCCCAGGCAGAAACAGGTGAAGTGAACTGATAATCGGTTTTTGCATTGTTCGTACAATAATATCCTTGTTGCCGCAAAAATTCGGTATAACATTTTACTCCTGCAGGCGGAACAACTCCAAACTCTTTATTAAAATAATTGGAACGCATATAATTAGCCCCATCAGCTGAAGCATACCGTCCGGTTATTAATGAATAACGGCTGGGAGAAGATACTCCCACGCATGTATACATATCAGTATGCAAGATAGCTTGAGCCGCAAAAGAATCGAGATTAGGGGTTACTGCAACTTTATCTCCATAACATCCCAGGTACGGACTGATATCCTCACAAACAATGACAAGAATATTGGGCCTTTCCTTCACCGGCTCCATCGGGTTTTGCATGGGTTGCCGGGCAATTCCACAGGTAGATACTCCTGCTAATAACAAACTGGAAATCATCTTATAATTAGTATCCATGTGCTACTGTTATTAAATAGTATTAAATGAAACGTGTAAGGCAAAGATAGGCATTTGGACAAACCGGAAGGTTTCATATCCGATAAAATAGGTTTCATTTCCGGTTTATCTATACAGGAGGTATTCCTACTATGCTTAAATTCGCTATCTTTGTCTGAAAGTGATGACTACAAAAACCAATTTTGAAACCATGAGACAGACGCTACTACTACTGTTTTTGGCACTCATATTAATGCCGGATACAATCAACGCACTGCCGTTTAAAGAAATATCGACAGACAACGGTTTGAGCAACCGTCGTGTGCAAGAATCAATTTTGGATGATAACGGGTATATATGGTTTGCCACCCGGTCTGGGATTGACAGATACAACGGAGAGTTTTTTGTGCATTATACTTTATCAGTATCTACTGAAAATCAGGTGACAGAGCATCCCAGAGGCATCCTAATCAACGATCAAAAAGAAATTTATGCTTTTAGTGAAGCAAATATCTATAAGTTCTCCTATGAAACGGACTCTTTTCACCAAGTGAACAATGTCAATCTCACGCAACGTGAAGCTATTAATGCAATTTCCTTCGACTCGACAGGACATTTATGGATTGGTACTACTGAACATTTATACAGATTCAATACAAACGATTCCACCTTGCAATCCATCAAACAGAAAGTGGCTGTTCACTGCCTGCTTTTCGAAAAAGAAAAACATGGTTGGGCAGGAACATCCAAAGGGGTTTTCCACCTTGTCGAACAGGAGGATGAAAGTTATCTACCCAGAAGGGAGAAATATCTTTCCGCACTCAACGATAAACGGATACAATCATTGTATCACGACTCATTGACTCATCATCTATGGATTGGTACTTTTTCTCACGGCATTTATATCTATAACAAACCACAGAAAGAACTGATTGCAGACAAGGCTGTTCACCAAGCTGTTCCGGTACGAAGCATCACCTCCGTAGGAACAGACCGTATCTGGGCAGGAGTAGACGGGGCTGGAATTTATGAATACAACAGATTTACCGGGGAACGTGAAACAGAATATTCTCACAATGCCACCGGATACAAGTACCTGAAGGCAAATACGATCTATCATATCTTAGATAATAAAAACTCTATCTGGGTATGCACACATACAGCCGGAGTATTTGTGTACAATAAAAACCGACTGGTAAGCACCACTTATCACCACATAGAAAATAACTCCCAATCGCTAGCCAACAATCATGTGAACTGTTTACTGGAGGACGACCGCAACCGCTTATGGATAGGAACCAACCAAGGTATCAGCCGATATGATCAAACAGATGGTCAATGGCGTCATTTTTTTCAGAATGACCAGAAAGATAATGCCGTCATTCTCTCACTTTGTCAGGATAAAGAAGGGAACGTATGGGCAGGAGGCTATGCCAGTGACGTAATCAATATCGACCGTAACGACCGGATTCACATCATCGATCTTCCCAAAAAGGAAGGAAGCAAACCAACCAAGAATTATATTTATGCCATTACGCAGGATCAGGAAGGCAACATTTGGTTAGGTGGAATCATCAACGAACTGATGAGATATAATCCTACCACTCACAAGGTGGATTATTATCCCATCAAAGGTATTAACCAACTTCTTACTTACGGAAAAGATACACTATTCGTTGCTTCTACCAAAGGAGTGATTATCTTCAATATCCAAACAGAGAAAGGTGATTACCTGCCCGTCGGAGAAAAAGAGAAGAGTATGCAATTTATTACTCAAAGCCTCTGTATTCCCCCTTCCACCCCACAGCAACTTTGGATTGGAACAGAAGGAAAAGGAGTACTCTGTTATCAGTTGACTGACGGAACAACCAAACAATACACACAAGCGGACGGTCTTTCTTCCAACAATATTTGTGGAATACAATATGATGGACAAGGACGTATCTGGGTCAGCACCGAAAACGGTTTGAACTGCCTGCATCCCAAACATGGACGGATCGATGTGTTTTATGAAGCGGACGGACTGCCCGACAATATCCTCAACTTCCGTTCCTTTTCACAGTTCCGCAATAACCATATCGTATGGGGAACTCCCGAAGGGGCTTTTGAACTGAACCCCGATGAATTTGCCCAAAAGGATGAGACTTCTTTCAATCTCCGTTTTGAAGAATTCGCTCTGTTCAATGTGCCGGTTCGCCCCGACACAAAAGGTTCTCCCCTGCATACTGTGATTGACCGCACCGAACAGATTGCCCTGACTCACGGACAGCATTCCTTTTCTTTCCGCTTTCTGAATTTAGGATACTTGAATGTATCCAAGAATCTATATAGTTGGTATTTGGAAGGCTTCGACCATACATGGAGTTTACCAACCGACCATCATCATGCTGTATATACGAATATCCCTCCGGGCAATTATACGTTCCGTGTCAAAGTGTTTAGCGGAGGCGATGAAAAGAATTATCAAGAGAGAAGTATTCACATCACTATTGCTCATCCGTGGTGGAATACCCCGTTTGCATGGGTGTTATATCTTTTACTTACCGCACTATTAGTCTATTTCCTGATTAAAGCGTATAAAGATCGCATGGATGCACGGGATTCAGATCAAAAGATCCGTTTCTTTATCAATATAGCTCATGATATACGCACACCGTTGACACTCATAAAGGCTCCTTTGAATGAAATCGAAAATGAGCCTTTGACAGATAACGGACATTCCGCTCTTACCTTGGCACAACGCAACACGGAGAAGTTATTGAATATGGTGTCTCAACTGTTGGATTTCCAAAAGATAGAGCGCGAAGCGATGACGCTGCAAGTGGAAGAAACAGAAATGTCCGCTTTCATCGGCAGCGCGGTAGGCAACTTCGAACCGCTTGCACGTGAAAAAGGAATCAGCCTGCACACGCAAATCTCCCCCGAAGGAGAACATCCTATTTTTATCGATCGCCGGAAAGTATCTCTTATTTTGGATAACCTGATTTCTAACTCAATCAAATATACGTGCCAGCACGGGAATGTATGGGTGAAATGCTCACTCACTGATGGAAAATTAGTGCTCGAAGTAGTAGATGATGGAATAGGTATATCTACCCAGGCACAAAAGAAATTGTTCAACCGTTTCTACCGTGCTGAAAACGCTGCCAACTCCAAAGAAACCGGTAGCGGCATCGGACTCTTGCTTACCAAGAAAATGACGTTATTGCATAAAGGCAGCATCGACTTTTCCAGTACGGAAGGAGTCGGAACGACTTTCCGCATCCAGCTTCCTGTATCACAGAGTGACTACAACAAAACGGAACTTATACAGAAAGACTTTCACCCGAAAAAAGAAGTACAACAAGAGAAACAACCAGATGAAGCGGGGAAAATCAAGATCTTGCTGGTAGAAGACAACGAAGAATTACGGGAATACCTCGCCCGTTATCTGAAACAGGATTATTCTATTGTAGAAAGTGCAGACGGACAAGCGGCTTTGGAAGTTGTACGCAAGGAAAATCCCGATTTTATCATCTCGGACGTAATGATGCCACTTCTTTCGGGAACTGAACTCTGCAAACAACTTAAATCGAATATTGAAACCTGCCATATCCCATTGATTCTATTGACGTCACTCGCCGAACGCGAAGACATCATCAAGGGGCTGAATGCAGGAGCCGACGATTATATCACAAAACCGTTCGATCCTGCGGTATTGAAAAGTAAAATTGCTTCTATAATCAATAACCGTAGCTTGTACAGAAAGAAATATATCGACAAGTCTGCTTTCAATGATGAGTCGTTGCTTGTAAACGAACTGGATAAACAATTTATGGAACAGGTAGTGGAATACATTGAAGAAAAGATGATGAATGAAGACTTTTCTATTGATACACTAGCTATGGAGATGGCTATGAGCCGGTCTGTATTTTTCAAAAAAATAAAGTCTCTGACAGGACAAAATCCACAGGAGTTTATCCGTGATATTAAGATGAAACGTGCTGCCACGCTTTTGCGTGAACACAAATATAGTATTGGAGAGATTGCTTATCTGACAGGTTATCCGAATGCTAAATATTTCAGTACAGCATTCAAGAAATACTATGGTTGTACTCCGAGTTCATTTGTGGAAGATGAAATCAGTGCCCCATCATATTCAGACGAAGTATAGCGTGTACCATAAAGTATGAACCCAGTGCATTATAATCTGTGTCGCGAATGGCAGTAGCAGTAATTGTGCGCATCATTGAAACGTCCTGATGAAGGATATCATATATTTTGAAACGGAGCAACAATTGCTTACGTTTCAGGAAAGCTTTCGACAACTGGCAGTTCCACATCAAGTTCTCACGGGCATAGCCACTATATCCATAACCCGAACGTTGAAAAAAGGTAAGGTCGCTGAATAATTCTATTCCCCACGGGAAGTAATATTGCACTTCCGTGCCGAAACGGTAATCATAGGTTTCGGTACGTGTCTCTTTGACATTGTTAAGGGAATTGTTGTAAAGCAATTCTGCACGGGCACTGATTTCTATTTGTTTCGTGCGGTATGTCAATTGCAAGCGTTGGCGGGCTGTCAAATGTTTCACAGTGCTTTTCACAGGAGCTTCCTTGTTGATGGTGCTGTATCCGTTCTGATTTCTGTATTGCAGATATGAATAGGTGCGGAATATCCAGCTACGGTTCTTGAAAGGGGTATTGAGAGAAAAAGAACCCAAAGCTCGCCAGTTGCCGTTCAGATTGAGCGGAGTAGTGGTTCGCACACCGGTTTCGCTGTCATAAGTCACCTGATTGGTAACACTGTTGATGGTATTTTCCACCAGTGCGGTGGCAACCATATTCCGTTGGCGTTTAGTATTATAGGAATTAAAATTCAATGTAAACGTGTTGGTATAAGAAGGTTTCAAAGAAGGATTACCCACACGGATATTTAACGGGTTGGTACGGTCGGTCACGGGCTGAAGGTCGCGTATATTGGGCTGGCGGCTCTTCCCCCGATATACAATCTGCAAACGGGTACGTTTGGAGAACTTATAACGGAAATTGACGGTAGGCGAAAAATTAAAGACCGTTCTTTTCAACTGGTTTTCTGGGTCATTCTTCAGGATGGAATGGCTTACGGATTTCTGGGGTTCGAAGTCGGCACCGATATTATAATTGTACTTTTTTCGGGAAGTGCGGACAGCAAGGTTAAACAGGTGGTTGCTGTACTGATTTTCAAATTGGTTGCTTGCTTCTTCATCATAGTCGGGAGTAAATTCTTCCAGTTCCTTATCCCAATTGTAGACAAAATGGTCGGAGTTGTTCACGCGGTATTGATAGCTATAACGGAATTGTAGAAAGTGCAGCCAGGGCAACGGCTCTACATAGACCAATTGCAAGCGGTAGTTGTAGCCGTCCACTTCGTCTTCTATCTTTTGGTTCTGCACTTTTTCCGTGTTATTCTTAAAATAGTGTGTCGTAGAAAGACTCTTTCTGTCTGTAGAAGAAGCGTTGGTACCATAATCTACTTTCAATGCAATGTTTCTTCCCATCCGGCTGAGCTTCCGGCTAAGTTGCAGCATCATCGTCATATTATAGGAAGAGTTATGGTTTGTTCCCGATGATTCCTTTTCATTGAGCAGGACATCATTCCCCCACCCTTGTTGGAAGCTTTCATTACTCCGGTCGTTGACTGCCGTACGATATTGGGGACGGAAAATCAATGTGGTCACAGAATCCATCTTCCATTCCAGAAAAGCATTTGCTATCAGATTATCATTTTTCAGACGATTGCGCCCGGTACTCTGACTGATGGACTTGTCCTGACGAAGGAAATTATCGACCGTTGTACGGCTGTCTTCCAAACGGTCTGTCCCTACATACTGGATATTCGAACGGAACTTGACCCGCTGCCAGTCATAAGTGGCATTCACTCCCAGAGAACGGGAAGTGGTCAGTCCTTTTTGCATGCGCAGATTGCCGCTGGAACTGGCGGATTCTTTCTGCATCTCTGAAAAGCCCTGATTATTCGTATTATTCAGATTTCCGATAATTGTCAGTTGGGAGTTATCCCGAAAGCGGTTCAAGGTATTGGCAAGTTCGTAACGGTCTTTACTTCCATATCCGCCCATAAAGTTCTCCATCCAACCTAATTTCATGTTTTTCTTTACCGACAGGTCGAGAATCATTTCTTCTTCCCCGTCGTCAATACCGGTAAGGCGTGCCAAATCGGATTTACGTTCGTATGCTTTCAACTTTTCTACCATTTCCACGGGAAGATTCTTGAGCGCCGCTTTCGGGTCGTCGGAAAAGAACTCTTTTCCGTCTACCAGTATCTTCTTCACTTCTTTTCCGTGAATCAACAGTTTTCCATCCGCGTCTATCTCTCCACCGGGAAGTTGTTTCACCAAATCTTCCAGCATCGAACCTTCGGGAGTACGGTAAGCGGACGCATTAAAGACGGTCGTATCTCCTTCGGTCACAGCCATAGGCGCCTGCCCCACCACAATTGTTTCGTCCAGAGCGATTGCTTCTGAGGTAAAAGGGATATCACCTAAGATATTCTTATTGTCATTTGTCACAGGTGAAACAGCACGATAAACCGGAGTGTATCCGATAAAAGAGATGTGAAGCAACAAAGATTTATTCTTAGGAGCAATGGCGGCTAATTGGAATTTTCCCTGCGCATCGGTTGCCCCGCCCGCCAATATCGCACTATCCGGTAAAGCCAAAAGCCGGACCGTAGCAAACGGTACCGGCTCATAGGTCTCTGAGTCAACAACACGTCCGACAAAACGCTCTCTACCGGACTGCGCATAAACAGCCAAACTAATCAGTAAGAAGACATAACAACTAATCAAACGATACTGAAAAAAATACCTATGACTGCCTATGTTCAAATTGTGTTGATTTAGTAATATAAAACTCTAATAAAATAAACCTAGTCTCTGTTCTTAGCCTTGACGCGGAGTACGAGGTCTCTGTCCCTGATGGTGATGTCCTTGTCCGGGCTTCTGTCCTTTTCTACGGTCAAACTCTTTTCTGAACTTATTCGCATTGTTTTTCTCCTGCTGATACATCTTCATTATCTGCTTCTGAGACAGTATCTTGCTGAATTCATTGTAATACTTCTCACGGACATCGAGCATCTTACGGCTTTGGGCAAACTGTTTTTTCAGCATCGTTGCTATTTCAGCATCAGTCATAGCCGGTTTCTGACCTTCTTTTTTTGCAGCAGCTTCCGTGCCCTGCGGCTTTTCCGCTCTCGGTTTGCGATTTATCATGCGACATTCGCGCAGTTCTTTCAGATATTTCTCGTAAACCGGAGTAAACTTGGCAGCAGTCGCATCATCCAGCATCAGTGCCTTAATCATCTGATTGGTTTGCATCTGCGTCATCTGTTCTGGTGTAGGACGCTGTTTCCTTTCTTTATTGTCTTTATTCTGAGCAGAAAGGGACATCTGGCTTCCCATCAAAAGAGCAGCCAAAATTACATAAATAAATTTCATCTTCATAATTTTCACGTTTTAATAATTAATCGATTCACTTAATTCAAAAATATATCGTTTTCAGAGAAGCTGACGAGCTCTTCCAACTCCTCATCCGACAGTTCTTTAATCCATTTGTCTACCTGGTCTGTACCATTGCTTCTTTCAACAGCCAACACATTTGACGAGGACGGCTTGACATCATCCGCCCGATAGAAAGACGGAACGAACAAAAGCCCTGTCAACATGGCCGCTATGGCAACTACCGTAGAAATAACCAGCTTCATGGGGGATTTCCGCTGTTGTTTCACTCCGGCACGCTCCATTACTTTCCGCTGCATATCCTCGAAGAATCCATCGGGGGTAGTGTAAGGCGTCCGTTTACCAATATCGTCAAAATCAAATTCCTTTTTCATCGTCCTATCTGTTTAATATATATTCCTTTATCTTTTCTTTCGCATAGTGGTAATTCACTTTAAGCGTATCCACTTTACTATCCAGCACATGCGCAATCTCATCATATTCAAGTTCATCGTAATAACGCAAGTTGAAGACAAGCCGTTGCTTTTCCGGCAAACTCAAAATGGCTTCCTGAAACTTCACTGCCAGTTCGTTTTCATAATCAATGTAATCGGAAGCTTTCAGTTTGCCCATCAACTCTTCCTGTACATCTTCCGCAGAAACGACTCCTTCTTCTTTACGGCTGTTCAGCAAACGTAAGCTTTCATTCGTCGCAATCCGGTAAATCCAGGTTGACAGTGAACTTTCTTCGCGAAACTGGTCGATATGCCGGAATATCCGGATAAAGACTTCCTGAAGCACATCTTCCGCATCTTCGTGAGAGACGACCAGT
>ERZ778516.272-NODE-272-length-44761-cov-16.041829_pt1 | contig 44761 bp, 32 predicted proteins | sample MGYA00510342_ERZ778516 | MGnify/ENA primary metagenome ERZ778516 (study PRJEB29527, sample SAMN07138961) | mouse gut metagenome | material: feces | host: mouse | place: China:Nanjing | collected 2016-01-25 ...
AAGGCCAACGTGGTGGGCAAGATGACCGCCATCGGCGACGTCGAGGGGCGCAACATCCTCATCGTCGACGACATGATCGACACGGCCGGCACGATCTGCATGGCCGCCGACATGCTCATGGCCCGCGGCGCCAAGAGCGTACGCGCCGCCATCACCCATCCCGTGCTTTCGGGTCCGGCCTACGAGCGCATCAACGAGAGCGCCCTGCAGGAGGTGATCGTCACCGACACCATTCCGCTCAACCCCGACAAGGACCTGCACAAGTTCACGGTGCTGACCGTGGCGGACCTCTTTGCCGACGTCATCGAACGCGTGCACAACTACAAGGAAATCTCGTCGATCTTCTTCAAATAATCGCCTCTACGATCAAGGGGGCCCGACGACTCCGGTTCAAAAGATTTCACCCCTGTCAGAACAAGTTCTGACAGGGGTGATTTTCAATTTCAGAGATTCGGCGGCCCCGTTTTAGCCGCGCAGCTACGATTCCGGGTTCCTGCAAGCGGCCCTAAAACAGCTGAACCGCCCGGTGCCCTGCGAGCGGGAACCGGACTCCGCCGAAAGTTAGATTCACCGGCCGGACGTCACTTCAACGGGCTGTCCGGCTCACGGGCCATGACCATGTAGAACATGCGGTCGAGGAACGCAGGGGCGAACTTCTTGACGAAGTGCGTGGCGCGGCCCTCGGCCTCCATCAGGCAAAGACGCTTGCGCCGGAGCACGTCGCGGGCGATGATGCGCGCCACCTCGGCAGCAGTCATCATCTTCGCCTCGTTGCGCGGTGTTTCGCCCTGCTGCGAACCGTCGGCCGTGAGGGCTGCGAACCGCACGTTCGAAGCGGTGAAACCCGGGCAGGCGATCATGACATGGAGCCCCTTCTTGAGGTTCTCGATACGCAGGGTCTCCAAGAATCCGGTCATGGCATACTTCGAAGCCGAATAGCCCGTGCGGCCGGGCAGACCGTGGAGACCAGCCACCGACGAGACGCCGACCACCGATCCTTTCGACGCCTGAAGATAAGGCAGCGCATACTTGCAGCAGTTGACCGTACCCCAGAAATTGACGTCCATCAAGCGGTGCAACACGTCGAGGTCGACATCGTCGAAAAGGGCCCGCATCGAGAGCCCGGCATTGCAGACCAGCACGTCGACACCGCCGAATTCGCGCACGGCCGTGTCGATGAGTTCGCGGCACTCCTCGGGTTTGGTCACGTCGACGGCACAATAGACGGCCTCCCCTCCCCGGTCGCGGATTTCACCCGCGATGAGCTGAAGTTTCTGAATGCTGCGGGCGCCCAGGACGACCCGGGCCCCGCGGGCGGCGAATTCGCGCGCCAAAGCCTCGCCGATACCCGACGAAGCACCCGTCACGATGACGGTCTTATTGGTAAAGTTTTTCATATTCGTACTTTTTCAAGCAGGTTTTCCCGCTTCGGCCGGACAGATGCGACATACCGCCGCCCGAGGCAAGAAACCCGACGTCATAGCTCTATTTGCAGTCCATCGTAAGCCAGGTGCACGCCCTCGGGCAGCGTCGGATCGGTCGCGGCATGCAGTCCGATCTCGTGGGACATGTGCGTGAGATAGGCTTCGCGCGGTTCCACCCGCCGAACGAGCGCCAGCGCCTCCTCGACGTTGAAATGGGAGTCGTGCTTCTTGAAACGCAAGGCATTGACTACCAACACGTCGACACCGCGCAACTTTTCGACCTCCGCATCGGAAATCGTCTTGAAATCGGTGAGGTAGGCCAACGCCCCGATGCGGTAACCGGTCACCGTGAAACGCTCCGAATGGCAGCCCGACACCGGCACGACCTCCACCCCGCCGACGCGGAACGGCCGGGCCGGATCGATCTCGTGCAACTCGATTTCGGGCACGCCGCGGTACTTGTTCTTCTCGAAAGCGTAGTCGAAATCCTTGCGCACGATGGCCGCGGCAGCCGGAGCGGCGTAGATGTCGACCCGGTGCACCGTGGGCGGATAATCGACGAAGTTGAAAGCCCGCACGTCGTCGAGCCCGCCCGTATGGTCCTTGTGCTCGTGGGTCAGCAGGATAGCGTCGATGCGCCGGACGCCCGCCCGGAGCATCTGATAACGGAAATCGGGCCCGGCGTCGATGACCAGGCGCACGCCGTGGGTCTCGACCATGGCCGAAGTCCGCAGACGGTTGTCTCGGCGGTCCGCCGAGGTGCACACCTTGCAGCGGCACCCGATCACCGGCACGCCCTGCGAGGTCCCCGTTCCCAAAAAAGTGAGCTTCATCCCAACAAAATTAAGCATTAAAAATGAAAAAACGAAACCGCCGAACCTTTCCGCCGATCCTGTCCGGCAAGGACAAAGACAAATCCGTTGCTGCAGAACATTCGGGACCCGACGCAATATCCTTTTCGTTTTGCGACGCACGGTATTGCACCGAAACGGGAATCGTTGTTCTTCGTTGCCGGGCCGGGGATGGTCGCACAAAGCACGAGCCAGGCAACGAAGCGATTCACGACTTTGCGAAGAAGCGAGCGCAGAGGCCCCCTATCAATGAACAGCCAAAGCCGTATGTTCACAAAAAAAACGCGCTGCCGAAGCAACGCGTTTCGAGAGAATGCGAAAAATTCTTCGCAACCGGTCGGCCCTCGGAACGGAGGACCGATGCCCGACCGACCATTCGCTAAAACCCGCCCTCGATGTTCCAGTAGAAGGCGCGGGAACCCTGCATGCGGGTGGCCTCGTCCATCTTGCGGAAGGCGTCGAGCAAGGCGTCGAGCTGCGAATCGTCGATGATGGCCAGAATCGAAGCGTTCATCGAAGGCCACGCATGGGTGCCGTAGTGGGGCTCGCCGTCGATGGTGCCGCGCCCCTCGGTGAGCGCCCAGCGGGTGAAGCCGCGGATGCCCTGATCGTCGAGAATGCGGTTGACGCGGTCGGTGAGCGCCTGGTTGTATGACAAAAAGAGTGCTTTCATAATTATCTTCTTGGCCCGTTCCGAAACTCCGCGCAGGCACTGCCCGGCACGGCGCCTTCGGAACGGGAAATGATTTTCGACTGTTGGCTATCGGTTGGCCGCGGCGGTCTGCTGCTCGGTGGCCAGGCGGGCCATCTTCTCGCGCTCCTTGCGCTGGGCCCGGTTGACCATGATGGAGTAGAGCACCGGCACGATGAAGAGCGTGAGGACGGTGGAGAACGTGAGACCTCCGATGACGGCGATACCCATCGGCTGCCACGTCTCGGAACCGGCGCCCGTGCCGATGGCGAGCGGCAACATACCCAGCACCGTGGTGAACGAGGTCATGAGCACGGGGCGCAGACGGCTCTTGCCACCGGCGATCACCGCGTCGAAGACGCCCGAACCGCGCTCGATCAGGAGGTTCATGTAGTCGACCATGACGATACCGTTCTTGGTGACGATACCCACCAGCATGATGGCGCCGATCAACGCGATGAGCGACAACGGCGTGGAGGTCATCCACAGGGCCAGGAAGACGCCCGTGAAGGCGAACGGGATGGTGAACATGATGATGAAAGGGAACTTCAGCGACTCGAACTGTGTAGCCATCACGATGTAAACCAGGATGACGATCAGCACGAAGAGCGTCAAGAGGTCGCGGAAGGCATCGCCCTGGTCCTCGACCGTACCGCCGACTTCGAGGTCGATGCCGTCGGGCAGCTGGTAAGAGTCGATGAGCTTCTCGATCTCGTCCACCACGTCGCTCAACGCCACGCCGGCACCCAGGGTCGACTGCACGGTGATGATGCGCTGGCGGTTCTCGCGCTGGATCTCGGGTGCGGCGTACTCCTCCTGCACCTTGCCCACCTCCTTGAGCTTGACGGGGCGGCCCTGCATGTTGTAGAGGGTAATGTTCTCGACATCCTCCACGCGGGTGCGGAAAGGCTCGCCGTAGCGGACGATGATGTCGTATTCATCGCCGTCCTCGCGGTATTTCGAAGCGGTGAGACCGTCGATGCGGTTGCGCACGGCCTGCGCCGCCGTGGCGCTGTTCATGCCGTAGTACGAGAGACGGTCGCGATCGAATACCACGTTGAACTCGGGGCGCAGCTCGTCGCGCGAAAGCTGCACGTCGCGCGTGCCCTCCAGGTCCGACAACTTCTCCTTGAGGTCGTTGGCCACGGCGTTGGCGAGCTCCATGTCATAGCCGAAGACCTTGATGTCGGCCGTCGCCGAACCGCTCATACCGCCCGACGTACCGCCCGGCGTGACGGTATACTGCCGCACCTCGGGGATCATGTCGAGCTCCTTGCGCAGGAGGTCCGAAATCTGGTAGATCGTACGCTCGCGCTCGGCGAGGTCGCGCAGACGCATGTTGTAGTTGATGATGTGCGAACCGGTGGTCTGCATCGCCGCAAAGGCGTTGTCCGACGAGTTGGCGCCGGCCGAAGCCGAGACGATGACCACCTCGGGGAACTTGTCGTAGATGACGCTGTCGATCTGACGGGCGATGCGCGCGGTGTACTCCATCGAGAGGTTCTGCTCCAGCTTGACGGTGGCCGAAATACGGCCGTTGTCCGAAGGCGGGAAGAACTCGGTGGGCACCTGCGTGACGAGTCCCAGCGAAGCCAGGAACAGGAGCATCATGCAGCCGAAGGTGATGCGCCGGTGGTGTACGACCCAGTCGAGCGCACGGGCGTAGGCGTTGTCGAGCCACTCCAGAGCGCGGTCGATGGGCTTGTAGACGATGCCGATGCCCTTGTAGTCGTGGACGCCGCCATCGAGCTTCAACAAATAGGCCGACATCATGGGCGTGAGCGAGATGGCCGCCGTGGTCGAGACGCACACGACGATCGTGACGATCCAACCCAGCTCGCGGAAGAGGATACCGGCCATACCCGGCACCATGGTCAGCGGCAGGAACACCGCCACGACGACCAGCGTGGTGGCGATGACCGACAGCCACACCTCGTTGGTGGCGTAGATGGCCGCCTCCTTGGGATTCGAACCGCGCTCGATGTGGGTGGTGATGTTCTCGAGCACCACGATGGCGTCGTCGACGACCATACCGATGGCGATGGAGAGCGACGAAAGCGAGATGATGTTGAGCGTCGACCCTGTGGCGAACAGGTAGATGAACGAACAGATCAGCGACACGGGGATGGTCATGCAGATGATGAACGTGGCGCGCCAACGTCCGAGGAAGACCATGACGACGAGCACCACGAAGATGAAGGCGTACATGATCGTTTCGGACAGCGAACCGATGGCGTCGGTGATCTCCTGCGACGCCTCGTAGATGAGCTCCATCTTGACGTCCTTGGGCAGCGTGCGCTGGATTTCGGGCAGGCGGCGCTGAATCTCGTGCACGATGTTGACGGTGTTCGAACCCGACTGCTTCTGGAAGATGACGCGCACGCCGCGCTTGCCGTTGACGCGCTCGTCCATGGTGGCCTTCTCGAGCGTATCGCGGATCTCGGCCACGTCGGTGAGCATGACGGTGCGGCCGCCGAGGTTCGAAACCACGATCTTGCGCAACTCGTCGGAGAGCTTGAACTCGCCGTCGGCCTTGATGTTGAAAGTGTTGTTGCCGATGTCGATGCTACCGCTGGGGATGTTGACATTCTCGGCGGCGATGATCTGGCCGAGCTGCTCGACCGAGAGCCCGTAGGCGTCGAGCTTCGTGGGGTCGACGTTGACCTGAATCTCACGCTCGGGAGCACCGACGATCGACACGGCGCCCACGCCGTCGACACGGTTCAGAACGTTGACCAGCTTGTCGTCCAGAATCTTGTTGAGCGCCGGATAGCTCTCGTCGGCCGTGACGGCAAGCATCATCACCGGGATCATCGACGTGGAGAACTTGAAGATCGTGGGATAGTCGACGTCGTCGGGCAGCATCGACTGCACGCGCGACACCACGTCGCGGATTTCGTTGGCGCCCTCGTTGAGGTCGGAACCGTATTCGAACTCGACGGTAATCATCGAGACGTTGTCCTGCGACTTGGACGTCAGCTTCTTGAGGTTGTTCACCGTGTTGAGGTTGTCCTCCAGCACACGCGTGATGTTGGTCTCGATGTCGGCGGCATTGGCGCCGGGGTACATCGTGATGACCGAAATCTGAGGGATTTCGATCTCGGGATACTGGTCCACGGCCAGGTTCATGAGCGAGAAGAGTCCGAAGACGATCACGCCCACGAACAACAGGATCGTGGAGATCGGTTTGCGTACCGCGCTTTCGTAGATTTTCATGGGTCAGGCGGTTTTAATCCTGTTTTACGGATACTTTGGCTCCGTCGTAGAGTTTCGACAGCGCCGTGACGGCCACCTGCTCGCCGGGCTCGATGCCCGAGAGGATGTCGATGCGGTCGCCGACCTGGCGGCCCAGCGTCACGCTGCGGCGCTCGGCCACCGAATCGTCACGGATGACGTAGAGGAACCGTTCGGCCGAACCGACCTGCTTCTGGACGGCAACGTCGGGCACCATGACGCCCTGCTTCTCGCCCATGTCGAAGATCGTGCGGGCGTACATGCCGGGACGCAGCGTGCGGTCGGCGTTGGGCACACGGACCTCGACCTTGAAGGTGCGGGTAGCGGCATCGAGCGCCGGGTAGATCAGCGACACCTTGCCCTCGAACTTCTTGTCGGGGAAGATGTCGACGAGCAGCTCGACGGGCATGCCCACCTTGACGTTGGGGAAATACTGCTCCGAGATGTTGACGATGACCTTCAGCGGGTCGATCTGCATGACGTGGAGGATGGGCTGCGCGGCGAAGAGGTCGCCCGACTCGTAGTTGCGGGCCGTGACGACGCCCGAGATCGGCGACCGCACCTCGATGTTCTTCCGCAGATTGGCCACCGCCTCGCGCTGAACGTCGAGCTGGGCCTTGGCCTGCTGGATCTGCTGGGCCGAGATGCCGCCGGCCTTGTAGACGGGCAGCAGCCGGTTGTAGTCGTCCTCGACGGTCTTGAGCTGCACGCGGGCCTGGGTGTACTGCGTGGGGTCGAGCGTCACGAGAAGCTGGCCCTTCTGCACCTTGTCGCCCACGTCGACCAGAATGCGGTTGATGTGCACGCCGGTTGCGGCGGGCGTGATGTCGTTCTCCTTGTAAGGTTCGATTTCGGAGGTGAACTCCTCGGTCAGACTCACCGTGGCGCTCTCGGCCGCGGCGCTTTTGGTCAGCACGCCCGGGTCGGCGACGACGGCTCCGGTGTTCTTACCTCCCGTGCAGGCGGCGAATGCCGACACGGTCAACAACATGAACGCTAATCTTTTCATATCTGCTATAGTATTGTTTTCTTGGTTGCACTTGGTTTCTTTCTGCGTTTTGCGGCCCGGGCGGCGGTCGTTTCCGCTTTTGGGGCGGGGTGCGGCGGGCGGAACCCGCCGGGGCGCCCCCGGAAATGGCCGCAGCGACGGCCTGCCCCGTCCGGCAACTGCGCAGGATGCTCCGCTGCCGCGGGCCGGGCGTCCGGCGGCTACTCCTCGCGTCCCACGATCCGGTCGTACTCGGCCTTGGCCGACAGGTAGTCGTAGATCGCCTGCGAGAAGTTGAGCTGCGCCTGGGTCTGCGCCAACTGGGCGCTGTTGAGCTCCAGAATGGTGCCGGCACCCGCCCGATAACGGGTGTCGGAGATGGCGTAGGCCTTGCGGGCCTGCTCGACGGTGCGCTCCTGGGCGAACATCTTCTCACGGGCCGTCAGCAGATCGTTGAGCGCCGACTGCACCTGCACGCCCACCTGCTCCTCGGCATAGGAGCGCTGGAGCGAGAGCTGCGAAATCTGGTTCTTGATCTCGCGCGACTTGTTCATCTTGGTGAGTCCCGCGAAGATGGGCACGGAGAGCTGCACGCCCACGGTGATGGGATGGGTCCAGAAAAACTTGGGACCGTCGTTGCCGCCCATGCCCATGAAAGGCTCCATGTCGTTGCCGGTGTAGGAAGCCGAACCGAAAGCCCCGAGGCTCGGCAGCCGCGAAGCGTTGGCCACCTTGAGTTGGCGCCGCAGCAACATCTCCTGCAACTCGAGCGTGCGCAGGTCGGAGTTCTCCGAGATGTCGGCCGTGAGTCCGTCGGTACCGGCGAGCACCTGGTCGCGCATGGCGTCGAGCTCGCCCTCGACCTCGATTTCGACCTCCTCGGGAATCGAGAGGTACATCTTGAGCAGGAGTTTGGCCAGCCGGATGGAAGTTTCGGTCTGGATGATCGTAGGCTGGAGGTTGCTCAACTGCACCTGGGCCGTCAACAGGTCGTATTCGGAAGCCAGGCCGTTGTTATACTGCAACTCCGTGTCGTCGACCGTACGCTGGACCGTGGCCTGCGACTCGCGCAACACGGCCAGCGACTGCTCGGCCAGAAGGATGTTGTAGAAAGCCTTCTTGACCTCGGCGACGAGCGTGATGCGCGACGCACGGGCCGCCTCGACGGCCGCGGCCATCTGCGTGTCGTTGAGCTTCATGGTGCGGTAGACCTGCGGCGCGAAGAGCGGCAGCGAGAGGTCGCCCTGCACGGCGAAGGTGTTGTCGGCGCCGAACGAAATGCCGCCCCGCATCTCCGACTTGACGATCGAACGGGAATAACTGCCCGAAGCGGAGAGCTGCGGCAGCAGATTGCCCCAGGTCTGGCGCTTGACATAGTCGTAACGCTGCACCTCCAGTTCGGCCACCTTGACGGTGGGATTCTCGCTCAGGGCGAGGTCGACCGCTTCGGAAAGCGAGAGCCGCATCTGCGCAGAAGCGCCGGCGAAGCCCGCCAGAACGAAGCCGAGTGTCAGAATCGTTTGTTTCATCATTATCTGTCGATAGTTGTTGTTCAATTTTTTCAGTTTTTCCCGCCCCGGCAAATCCCGAACAAGTTCGGCACTGTGCCCGGCTTATCGGAAACGTTCAATCTCATGCTGTTTTTCCCGCCCCGGCATCGACCGGCATTCGCCCAACCCGGTGCCCGGCTTATCGGAAAACTCAACCTTGCGCGGCCTGCTGCCGCTTGAGGAACCCGTCGATGATCCTTGCCCCCTCGGCCGTGGAGATGCCGCGGAAGAAGGTGCTGACGATCTGCGTGAAGGCGCTGCGCTCGGAGATACCCTCGGGCAGGATCATGTCCTTGCGCACGGTGATGGCCGACGCCGTATAGTAAAGCACCGTGATGGCCAGCTCGATGTCGATGTTGTCGATGAAGAGTCCGTCGGCGATGCCCTGCTCGATCATCTCCCGGAAATCGGCGCGGTTCTTCTCCGAGCCCCCGCGCATGAACCGCTCGTGGACCGCCGGGTAGAACTTGCGCAGGTTTTCCATCATCCGGGAAGTGGTCTCGGAGTGCTCCATGACGTCGTTGAGCACCAGGAACAACCGCTCCAGCACGTTGGGAGCCGCAGTGCTCAGCTCGGCCCAGCGCAGGCGGTTGCGCTCGAAGTAGCAGACCATCGCCAGGTAAAGCAGCCCCTCCTTGTCACCGAAGAGCTCGTAGAGCGTGCGTTTCGAGATGCCCAGCCGTTGCGCAATGTCGTCCATGCGCACCGACTTGATGCCCTGCGTCACGAACATCTCCATGGTCTGTTCCACTATCCGCTCTTTGGGAGTCATAAAAGGCTGCCTGTCTTGGTTCGTAAATTCGTTGTCGGCGGTCGTCCGAAGGAGGCACCGGCCCCCTTTCCGGCCTGCACGCGGCAGGTCCGCACTTTACCGGCCACAAATATACGTCCGAAAACCCGGAAAACAAAAAAAGTTTTCTGTTTTCTTCCGTTTCTTCGTTTATTCTACAATTCCGAAGAAATCTACGACAACGGAGCCCGCCCGACAAGCGGGTCGGGACTCCGCGGCACATCGGAAAATCGGGCATGGGACCGGCACAATACACCGGCAGCCGCCGGCTTCTCCGCAGATGTATGCCGGCACAGGAGGCTCGGCGGCCGCGGCCTCGCAGCAGATGCTATCAGTTCGAAATCCGCGGAGATGGCTCAGCAGCCGTAAACCTCGCGATAGATACGGTCGCGGACCGCCCCGAAACACTTCTCGAAATCGGGATCGCCCTTGAACATCAAGACCATCGGCAGCGGCTCGCCGCCTGCTCTGTAGGGCGGCTGCCGGTAGTCGTGCGGCCAGGTGCGGAAACCCTGACGAGCGTAGAACCCGACGCGCCGGCGGGCCAGCTCCTCGACGGGCAACTCAGCTTCGAGCACGAGGGGCGTCCGCAGGCGCTCCCCCAACAACTCCAGCACCCGGTGTCCGCAGCCCTTGTTGCGCATGGCCGGCAACGTGGCGAAATGCTCTATGTAGTGGAAATCGCCGAAATCCCAGAACGTGACGAGCCCCACGGGCCTGTCATCGTCGCAGATCAGGTTGTTGTGGAAAACCGGCCGCCCGCAAGTCAGCCGGCGCAGTTCCCCGAGTTCGCGGTACTCCTCGGGCGGAAACGCCGCGGTCAGCAGCTCCTCCATAAAGCGGTATTCGCGAGTATCGGTCTGTGTAAGGCGGAACAAAGTAATCATCGAAGTCGAATTTTGAATTGCAGGCTCCGTCGGCTGATACGGATCTTGCGCAGACAACAGCCCGAAGCCGCCAAGGCAAAAACCTTGCTCCGGGAACCTCCCGTGCAAGAAAAAAGGCCCGGATGCAGCGAACATCCGGGCCATGGATCGCAAACTGCGGACGAGCTACGCCGTAGCGCTTTCGAGCCGCTTCATGATCGAGAAGATGAAGAGCGCCGAGAGCAGACACAGCACGATCAGTACGCTCCACACCATCCACAAGGCCATGCCGCTGCCCCAGAGGTAGCCGATGAGCGAAGTGGCGTAGTTGCCCACAGCCGTGGCGGCGAACCAGCAGCCCATCATCATGCCCTTGAACTTGGGCGGAGCCACCTTCGAGACGAACGAGATGCCCATGGGCGAAAGCAGCAGTTCGGCGAACGTCAGCACCAGATAGGTCGAAATCAGCCAGTTCTGCGAGACGAAAGCGTCGCTTGCACCGGCCGCCTTGACCTCGGCGGGCGACATGAGGCCCACCGAACCGAGCGTGAGGATGAGGAAACCGCCGGCGGCGATGATCATGCCCAAGCCGATCTTGCGGGGCGCCGACGGCTCCTTGCCCTTGCGGGCCAGGGCCGAGAAGATGGCCACCGAGACGGGCGTGAGCGCCACGACGTAGAACGGATTGAACTGCTGGAACTCCTGCGGCAGGATGTGCACCGGATCGGGCGTCGTGCGCCAGCGGAAGAAGAGGGCCACGGCGGTTGCGACGAAGACCAGCGCGCTGATCGCCTTGCCGCGCTGCTTCTCCGACTGGAAGAACCCTACGAGCGAATAGACGCCCACGAGAACGAGCACCAGGTTGAAGATGTCGAAGCCCATGCGGGTGATGCCCGTGGCCTCGGGCGTGGTGTAGTCGCGGGCGAAGAAGGTCATGGTCGAACCGTTCTGGTGGAACGCCATCCAGAAGAAGATGACCACGGCGAAGACCAGCAGCAGCGCGGTGATGCGCGACCGGGTTTGCGCCGGCGTCAGCTCGACCTGCGCGGCGGCACCCGAAACGGCCTGCTGCTTGGCGGTGACGTCGGCATGCTTGAAACTCTTGCGGAAAGCGACGTAGATCACATAGGAGACGACCAGCGAGATGCACGCCACGGCGAAGCCCATGTTGTAGGCCGTCGAGAGTTTCTCGACATAGTGGCGGCAGAACTCGCCGAGGTTGTCGGCACCGGCGCCCATCGAAGCGGCCAGCTCCTGAAGCTTGGCCAGCGGCTCGGCGGCCATGGCGTCGCCCTGGGCCATGTACTGGTGCGCCAGAGCGGGAATCTGCCCGTTGTAGACCAGGCCGTCCTGCGCGAGGAAGTGGTTGGTGATCCACTTGGCCATGCCGGGGGCGAACATGGCGCCGATGTTGATGGCCATGTAGAAGATCGAGAAGGCGTTGTCGCGCTTGGCCGCATAGGCCGGGTCGTCGTAGAGATTGCCGACCATGACCTGCAGGTTGCCCTTGAAGAGGCCCGTACCGCAGGCGATCAGCGTGAGCGCCCCGAACATCATGACCCGGGCGGCGATGCCCGTACCCGACGGGACGGCCAGCAGGGCGTAACCTCCGAACATGATGAAAATGCCGAGCGTGACCATGCGCCCGAAGCCGAAACGGTCGGCCAGAATGCCGCCGAAGAAGGGCATGAAGTAGACTGCGGCAAGGAAGATGCCGTAGATCTGGGTGGTGACGGTCTCCGTATAGCCGAACTTCGCCTGGAGGAAGAGCGTGAAGATGGCCAGCATGGTGTAGTAGCCGAAACGCTCGCCCGTATTGGCCAGCGAAAGGGCGTACAGACCTTTGGGTTGTCCTTTGAACATAGGCTGAGAATTAAGGTATTTTTGAAGTGTTCCGTGACAAAGATAGAAAAATTTTCCATATATTTGTATAAGGAGCCTATTTTCAGCGGGTGCGGCCGCCGCGGGGCAAGCCCCCGAACGCCAGGCGCCGGACCGGGCTGTTTCCGGCATCCGCACGGCCGCCGCCCCGGCCAGCAGCGTCCGCGAACGTTCGGCCCCGCCGGCAGGTTCCGGAAGCAATGCGGACCCGTCCGGCCCTGCGGTAAGGAAGCGGGCGAACCGAACGCAAAATCGCGGCTTCCGGACGACGAACCGGCGCCCGCAAACGGGGAATCCCGACAGCGTACCGCGAATTCCGAACAGGAAGCAGAGAACCGCAACTCTCGACGGAAACCCGGCGCCCGCGAACGGAAAACTATGAATTCTGAATTGCAAATTATGAATACCCCCACCCCCCGCCTGCCCATCGTCGAGCGCGACGAATGGCTCCGCCCCGTCGAAGAAGAGATGAACCTCCGCTGGGAACGCTACCGGCGCAAGGTCGACGACATACGCCGTACGGCCGGCTCGCTTGCCGACTATGCCAACGGCTACCGCTATTTCGGCTGGCAGCGGGACGACGCGCTCGACGGCTGGTGGCTGCGCGAGTGGCTGCCCGGGGCGCACGATGTCTACGTCTTCGGCGACTTCAACAACTGGCAGCGCACCGAAATCCGCATGCACAAGGATGCGGCGGGCGTCTGGAGCGCCTTTTTTCCGGCGGCCATGTACCGCGACCGGCTCACGCACGGCTCGCTCTACAAACTCCACGTCCACGGTGACAACGGCTGGATGGACCGCATCCCGGCCTATGCGCGGCGCGTGGTGCAGGACGAGGCGACGAAGAACTACACGGCCCAGTTCTGGGCGCCGGCCAAGGCATTCGACTGGCGCGGCGACGCGTTCGACGCCTCGAAGAACGGCGACCTGCTGATCTACGAAGCCCACGTGGGCATGGCACAGGAGAGCGAGGGAGTGGGCACCTACCGCGAGTTCACGGAGAAAATCCTACCTATAATAAAAAAGGACGGCTACAACGCCGTGCAGCTGATGGCCATCGCCGAACACCCCTACTACGGGTCGTTCGGCTACCACGTGTCGAGTTTCTACGCCCCCTCGTCGCGCTTCGGCACGCCCGAGGAGCTGAAGGAACTTATCCGCCGCGCCCACGAACTGGGCCTGGCCGTCATCATGGACCTGGTGCACGCCCACTACGTGAAGAACCTCAACGAGGGGATCAACCAGCTCGACGGCACCGACCATCACTACTCGCTGCCGGGTGCCGCGGGCGATCAGCCCCACTGGGACTCGAAACTTTTCGACTACGGCAAACCCGAGGTGCAGCACTTCCTGCTCTCGAACGTCAAATATTGGCTCGACGAGTTCCATTTCGACGGCTTCCGCTTCGACGGCGTCACCTCGATGCTCTACCGCCACCACGGCTATGTCGACTTCGACTGCCGCGAACGCTTCTTCGACGCGGGGGTCAACGACGACGCCATCGCCTACCTCACGCTGGCCAACACGCTGGTCCACGAATTCCGCCCCGCGGCCGTCACCATCGCCGAGGACGTGAGCGGCATGCCGGGCATGTGCATCCCCGTAGCCGACGGCGGCATCGGCTTCGACTACCGTCTGGGCATGGCCATCCCCGACTTCTGGATCAAATACCTGAAAGAGGTGCCCGACGAGGAGTGGAACATCCGCGAGATGTGGTCCGTCATGACCGACCGCCTGCCCGAGGTGAAGACCGTGGCCTACGCCGAATCGCACGACCAGGCCCTGGTGGGCGACAAGACGATCGCTTTCCGGCTGATGGACAAGGAGATGTATTACCACATGGACCGTGCGTCGGAAAATCTCGTCATCGACCGCGGCATGGCGCTGCACAAGATGATCCGGCTGATGACGATCTCCACGGGCGGCCAGGCCTATCTCAACTTCATGGGCAACGAATTCGGCCACCCCGAGTGGATCGACTTCCCGCGCGAGGGCAACGGCTGGAGCTACGCCCATGCGCGGAGGCAATGGTCGCTGGCCGACAACGGATTCCTGCGCTACGCCTGGCTCGGCGACTTCGACCGGGCGATGATCGCGCTGGTCCGGCAGTACGGCGTGCTCTCCGACGGCTATGCCTGGAACCTGCTGATGGACGACCTCAACAAGACGATGGTCTTTTCGCACGGGCGTCTACTTTTCGTCTTCAACTGGCACCCCGCGGCCTCGATTCCCGACTACGAACTGCCGGTGCAGGGCCCGGGCAAGTACGTACCGCTGCTCTCCACCGACGAAAAGCGCTTCGGCGGGCAGGAGCGGCAAGACATGCGGGGCGAGCACTTCTCGTTCGACATCGTGGACGCCGAGGGCGCCCGCTGGCCCCGCATCCGCGTCTACAACACGGCCCGCACCGCTACGGTCTATCTGCGGGAGGAGTAGGACGATTCGGAATCCGCGATTTGCGGCCATGTCGCTCTCGGGGCAGGCATGCCCTGTCGGACCGTGCGTCTCGCTCGCACGGTTCGCTCCGTATCAAGAAGGCAGTCCGGCAGATGCTTGGACGCAGCGCACGGGAAAGGCGTTGGCGCGGTTGGTGTTGTTCAGCGGGTTCACACGGCCCGCGATGAAGTACAGATAGCCCGCGTTGTGAGGGTTCGTTCCGCCGTAGGACGACGACGACCAGCTGTCGCCCTCCGTGCCGACGGCGACCAAGCCTCCCGTCTCACGGCTGCGGAGGCCCGCAGCAGGACCGGTGTGCGAAGCAATCGCTGGAATGAATGCCGCAGAGAGGGAACAAAACAATTCAAAATGCACAATTCAAAATTCAGAATTAATAGAGTTCTCTTCGAATGCTCAATTCCATCGTTGTCATTCTGAGGGGAATAGCAACAAAGAATCCGTATTCGTGTCTGTTTCACAAATACCGCCTTTCAGGCGGGCGGGCCGCAGCCTCCCGCAGCGGAGGCCCGCAAACATCCGGCTGTCGCCGGGCGTGCCCCGCAGGCTGCGCCCGTCCCACTCCGACTGCCCTACTTTGTCATTCTGAGCGGAGCGAATCGACGAACGCAGCGAGTGCAGAGACCGCTTGCGGACTATGCCGAGCAAGGAGGAGAAAGACAAACGAAGTGCAGTCAAGGATCTATGGGGTAGGGTTACAGATTCTTCGTCGCTATGCTCCTCAGAATGACAAACTACTTCTTAATTGTGAATTAAGCCCCCTGCGGGGCTTGACTTCGACTCCCGCTCGGTAAAGACCGTTCACGGTCTTTACCCTCGCGTAATCGTAAAGTTGTGCATTTTGAATTGTTCTCGGCTCCGCAGCAGACTGGGATGAACAGCTGACGGCATAATTATTCGCCGGGGTCGGCGTGGGCGTATCTTCGATACGGGCCTGACCCGGGCTGTGCGGTCGGGAAGCGGGAATGGTTGTTCTGTTTGCTCGGTGTACAAAGAAAAGATAAGAATCGCCAACACCGGCTTTAGCCGTGCGAGCCGAAGCCGCGCCCTGCGGAGGCTCGCAGACACTCGCCCCGCCGGCTTCGGCACGAGAACATCTGCTGCGCCGACCGAAGTAAACTTTCTGAACGGAGCGAACGCAGCCTGCGGAGTTGCAAGCCCGGCGAAAGCCGAAGTTAATGCCCCCGCAACAGGAGACTGCGGCTCGCACAAAGCTACGAATCGCAAAACATAACCGCCTCCCTATTCTGTTCCGCACTATTACACCGCCAGCGGACTGCTGAATCTGCCCTGCCGCGCTGACGCAAACCATGATCTGCGCCACTCCGGGCGGGACTGCCATTGGTGGAGGTGAAAAGACGTTCGTACGAAACGACTCCCGCCTTTCACGCTTTATTTCACTTTTTGTTTTTGATCCGCTCCACTGCAGCGGCGACCTCGCGGTAAAGTTCGGGCAAGTCGAGACCGACGATATGCCGGTTCTCGACCCGGACGCAACCGTCGACAACGACCGTTTCGACGTCGGCGGCCTTGCCGCAATAAACCATGTTGGAAACCACGTCGTGGAGCGGCTGGAGGTGAGGTTTCTGCAGGTCGATGACGATCAGATCGGCCAAAGCGCCCTCGCGCAGCACGCCCAGTTCGCCCTCGCGGCCCATCGCCCGGGCACCGTTGACCGTGGCCAGCTTCAGTGCTTCGTAAGCCGGAAGCACCAACGGATCGGCCAGCGCCGATTTCTGCAGGAATGCTGCGGTGCGCAGCTCCTCGAATATATCCAGATCGTTGTTCGAGCAGGGACCGTCGGTGGCGACGGTGACCAGAGCACCCCGTTCGATCATCCGCGCCACGGGAGCCACGCCGGAAGCGATCTTCATGTTGCTCTGCGGGTTGTGCGAGACGGTCACGCCGCGCTGTGCCAGGATGTCGATCTCCTCGTCGTCGACCCAGACGCAATGGGCGCCGACGGTTCGCTCATCGAGGAATCCCAGCGCATCGAGATGACGCACCGGCGACGCACCGTAGCGCTCGCGCACGATGCGCATTTCGTCCTGCGTCTCGGCGATGTGGATCATGCGGTGAAGCCCCAGCCGGTCGGCCAGTTCGCGGCCGCGCCGCAGGTTCGCGGGCGAGACGGTATAGGGCGAATGGGGCGCCACTGCGATGCGGATGCGGTCGCGGCCGGCGGCCAGCCGCGCAGCCTCCTCGATCTCGGGCAGCACCTCTTCGATGTTGGTATCGAAATAGTTGCATCCCAGCATGGCACGGATGCCGAGCCGGTCGACCGTCTCGACGCAGCGGTTTTCGTGGTAGTACATGTCGACGAACGACGTGACGCCGCCCAGCAACATCTCGGCGATGCCCAATGTCATGCCCAGCACCACGTCGTCGGCCGTCTGCCGCGCCTCGAAGGGCCAGATGCAGTCGTTGAGCCACGCCATCAGCGGGATGTCGTCGGCATAGCTGCGCTGCAGGGTCATGGCCGCATGGCAATGGGTGTCGACAAGACCCGGCATGACGAGTTTGCCCCGGCAGTCGAAGATGCGGGCCCCGGGGTGCGCCGCACGGAAATCGGCCTCGGCGGCCGGGTCGGCCGAAACGAAGGCGATGCGGTTGCCCGCAATGCCCACGGCACCCTGGAACGTGCGGGGCTGGTCGCCGACGGCAGTCATCGGCAGGACGGTAGCGTTGGTGAAAAGGAGAGACATCGGGATAAGGTGAAGAGTGAAAGGTGAAGAGTGAAAGGTAAAAAGTGCGCTTGGCGGTTCGGCCGCGGCCAAGTCCCACGCCGGACGAACAGCGGATAAAACTGCGTTTTTCCGCCGGCAGGGCGACCGGTCGTCACGGCCTGTGCATCACTCCACGGAGTTGCCCTGCACGGTGAGAAGTTCGCGCCCGGTGACGGAGTTGGAGTAGATCTGCAACACCTTGTTGAAGGTGCCGGGCTCGCTCTTGAGCGGCTCGTAGACGATGCGGATCACCCCCTCCTGGCCCGGAGCGACGGGACGCTTGGGAAACGTGGCCTTGAAGCACGAGCAGGAAGTGAGCACGCGCACGATGACCAGCGGCGCCGTACCCTCGTTGCGGAAGACGAACTCCTTTTCGAGGTTGCCGCCCTTGCGCGGGACGTTGCCGAAGTTGTAGTTGTTGACGGGCAGCACCAGGCGGGCGCCCTTTTCGGGAGCCGGGCAGGAAGCCGGACTCTCCTGCTGCTGCGCCGGGGTGCTCTGCGCCCGGCAAAAGGTCAGGCCCGCCCCTGCGACGAGCAGGCATACGAGCATCGAACGGATCTGTTTCATAACGATCATGACTTTTTACTTATTCCAAACGGAAAACATAGGTTATGGTCCCGCCCTGCACCGGAGCGCTGCTCTCGGTGAACCGGGCCTTGAAAGCGGCGGCACGAGCGGCCTCGATGAGGCGCCGGTCGCTGACGGTCGAACCCTTGGGCTCGAAATCGGCGCTCGTGACCCGGCCGTCGGGACCTACAGTGACCCGCACAACGACCTTGCCGCTCTGCGTGCCCGGATAGGATGGGCGCGGCAACGCCCCCACCAGACCGCGCCCCTGGAGCCCCTTGTCGACCTGGTCGAGACCGTCGGGATTGAGACCGGGACCCGTCCCCGAGGCCTGCTCCTCGCCCTCGGGAGCGCGGGGATTGCCGGCATCGGCGGGCTCGTCGGGGCCGCTCTTGTTCATGCTGAACAGCGCCCTGGGGTTGGGCGTGCGGGTAGCCGGGTCGTTGCCCGCGATCTGCGCCGTACGCTCAACGGGAGCCGGTGCATCGTGCATGCGGGGCTCCGCAACGCTTTTGGGCGGCTTCGGCGGCTCGGGTGCGGGAGGTTCGACGAACTCCACGAGGATCGTGTCGGCAAGCTTCTCCATGGCTGGTGCGAAGTCGAACGACACCCACGCGAAAGCAGCGGTCAGCAGCGCAGCGTAACATGCCGCCGCTGCGATCGCCCACCAACGCGGTGCTCTGTCGTTCGGTTCGTAGTAATACATGGAGTCAATGCAAAATACTCAATTCACAATCGGTTGCAGGAACGCCGGCCGCCTGTTCGCCGCCGCTTTTCGCCCGGGCCGGCTGCGGGAGCCGCGTTTCTTGGAGCGGGCCGCTCCCGGACGTCGGAGTCCGAGGCCTTGCCACCTGCGATCATGCCCCGGGAGCGGAGCGTTCCGCCCGTTTCCGGATCATTCGCTGCGACGCGCATCAATTGGCCGTAGTGGCCAGAATCAAGCGATAGCCGTTGTCCTTGGCGATGTTCATCACCTTGACCACCTCGTCGACGGCCACGGTCTTGTCGCAATGGAGCGACACGGTGGCCTCCTCCTGCCCCGTGAGCCGTGCGCGCAGCGCCTGCTCGACGCCCGCGATGCCCTGGACGGGCTCCAGTTCGACGTAGTAGTTGTAGGACGAGCCGTTCTGCTGGATCGACACCGTGGTCATGGCCTTGTCCTTGAGCTGGTTGGAGCTCTTGGGCAACATGAGTTTCAGCGCGTTGGGGTTGATGAGCGTGGTGGCGATCAACAGAAAGAGCAGCAGCAGGAACATCAGGTCGGTCATCGACGACGCCGAAAAGGACTTGTCGACCTTGGAACCGTGTTTGATAGCCATAACGCACTAATTTTGGACGGGTTGGTTGAGAATGTCCATGAAAGCGATGGAGTTGGCCTCCATCTGGAACACGAGTTTCTCGATGCGGGCCACGAGATAGTTGTAGCCGAAGTAGGCCGGGATGCCGACCAGCAGACCCATCACCGTGGTGACCATCGCCACGTACATACCGCCCGACAGAAGCGCCAGGTCGACCGTGCCGCCCTGCGCCGACATATCCATGAAGGTCTCGACCATGCCGAGCACCGTGCCGAGGAAACCGATCATCGGGGCGCCGCCGGCGATGGTAGCCAGAAACGGCAGTCCGTTCTCCAGCTTCGAGACTTCGAGGTTGGCCACGTTCTCGATGGCGGTCTGCACGTCGCTCATGGGGCGTCCGATGCGCTCGATGCCCTTCTCGATCATGCGGGCGATGGGCGTGTCGGTCTTGCGGCAGAGGTTGACCGCCACGCGGATCTTGCCGTCGGAGATATAGTCGCGGATGCGGTTCATGAAGTTCATGTCGAGGACCGAGGCCTTGCGGATGGCCAAGAAGCGCTCGACGAAGATGAAGATCGTCACGCCGCCCAGCGCGAGCAGCGGCCACATCAGCCAACCGCCCTTGGTAAAGAGCGTCCACAGTCCCATGCGGGTTCCTTCACTCACGGCCGCCGCCCCGGCAGCCTGCAAAAAAATCATCATAGTTCGTTTTTATTTAAGTTTTTATCTCGATAACACATTCTGTTCGCCCGAACCGGCTGCAGGGGTCGCATTTTCGATGCGAGCCGGCACCGGGCACAAGGTCGAAACCGCAGCAATCCATCGCCGCAACCGGGAATCGCCCTTGTCAATCCGCTGCTGCTTCATTCGGCCCCTCCGTTCCGCCGGACTCTGCGGCTTTCGCAGCCTCCGCCGCAGCCCTTGCCTTTTCGGCCTTGCGGGCCGCGCGGCGGGCCTGGCGCTTCTTGTTGGTGAAACGCTCCCGGACCCTGCGGCGAAAATCGCGGAAATTGTTGAAATCCTCCTTATAATAAATACCGATGCCGGTCTCCTGCAAGCCCTGGTTCTCGTCGAAGCGGTCGATCGTCTGCGTGAAAGCCTTCAACTTGAGCGTGCCGGCCCGGTCGATAAGGTAGGTGACGTAGGCCTCGCCCATGAAGTTGGACATCGAATTGTTCACCGCCTCCTTGTTGTCGATGCGGTAGTTGCCCTCCAGCTCGACGATGAGCCGGTCGTCGATCAGGCTCTTCGAAAGGCCGAAATCGACCTCCTCGCCCGTCAGCTCCGACTTGGGCCGGTAGCGGATCATCAGGTTGTAGTCGCTCATCGCAAGCCAGTTGCTCAACTGGTTGGAGAGGAACTCCAGACCCGTGGCCGCCGAAACCGAAGCACCGATGTCGGAGCCCGACGCGGCGTTGTTCTCGGCCAGGAAGCTGTTGAACAACAACAGGTAGAGGAACTGCATGTTGGTCGATTCGGGCGTGGCCAGCGCATTGGCGATCAGCGTCTGCGTCTCGGGATCGGACGCCGGCACCCGCACGTCGAAGAGCACCTCCGGATTCGACAGGCGGTCGCCGAGATGGATGACGCACTCGACGGGCACCGACCGATCGGTTCCGGCCTTGTTCTCGGCAGTGTTCTGGAACAGTTGCTGCAACAGCGGTTGCAGCGACGCCTTGAGCTTGTAGACGGCATTGATGTCGAGCATGGCGTTCATCGGCGCCCCGGTCCATTGGATAGTCGAACCGCTCTCGATGGTGAAGCGCTTGTTGATGATGTTCTGCAACGACAGCTGGTAGGTACCCTCGCGGATGGTGTAGTCGCCGTACATCTCGAAGACGTTGGACCGCGGGTCGATCTGCAGGTTGAGCGTACCTTCGCCGCGCGCCTTCACGGCGTTGCCCGACACCGAAAGCTCGACCTCGACGTTGGGCCGCACGTCGAGCGCCAGGGCGATGGTCATGCGGCTGCTCTGCGTCGACTTGCTGCGCTGCTTGCGCTCGAAGAACATCTTCTTGCGCATCACGCGGTCGAGCGTGTCGACAGGAGCCGGCTTCTCGAAGATCACGAAGTCGGCGTAGGAGATATTGGCCTTGTTCGACAACGGCATGGCGAAGAACGAATCGTCGTCGGTCTCGGCGGCGATCTCCATGTTGACCTGGCCCTTGTCGCCGCGGATGCGGGCCATGCCCGAAGCGTAGACCCGGCCGTAGAAGAAGTCGTTGTCCTCGGCCGAAGTGTCCAGCACCAGCATGGCGTCGGGCGCCACGCGCAGGTCGTAGGCTATGTTGGAAAGATGCTGAAGATTGAGGTCGATGTCCAGCCGGCCGCGGTTGCCCTCGGGGTCGTAGAGCGGAACGTTCGAGGCGCGGAAGCGGTTGCCCTTCACGTCGAGCACCGCTTCGGGCACCGAATAGGCCACCTGCGTGAAGTCGACCTTGGTGCGGAGTCCCCGCACGCGGATCTGTCCGGTAAGGTCGGCGTTGCGGCGCTCGCCCTGCAGCACCAGTTCGGCCGACGCGACGCCCTGCGTCGAGGAGACGACGCCCGAGAGCACCGGATCGAGCAGCCCCATGTCGAGGCTGTCGACATTCAGACGCGCATAGTAGCGCATGCGGTCGGGGGCGAAGTAGCCGCGGATGACCGTATCGCGCTTCTCGCGGTTGAGCACCGTCACCGCGGCCCGGTTGCGGGCGACGTTCCAACGCGATACCAGCCGCAGCGGAGGCGCCGGGATGTCGTTGACCTCCAGCGAATCGAAACGAATGTCGGCCTGGAACTCGCCGCCGCGCAACACCGATTTCATGGTGGCGCCGCCGTTGGTGCGACCCTCGACCAGATAGCCCATGCGCTCGACGATCTGCGTGAGCGGCGCAAGGTCGAAGTTGCGCAGGCGCAAGGTCACCGAGTCGTCGGGGCTGCGCGAGGCGATGCCGTCGAGCAGCAGATCCTGTTCGCGGTTCTTGACGTAGAACCGGTCGATGACGATGCGCGAGGTGTCGATGGCGATCCGGTTGGCGAAAATCTGCCAGCGCTTGTCGCCGCGCGTGATGTGCGAAGGCAGAATGCGCAGGTCGATCGTCCGCCCGTCGGGACCCTCGGCGGCCTCGGCGCGCAGGCTCACCAGTCCCGAGAAGCGGCGCACCGAATCCTCGAAACCGGTGGATAGCTGCATGCGGTTCTGCTTGGCGCCGCCCGTCACGGAGAGGTGCGGCAGATGGAGCGCCCCGGCGTAGAGGTCTTCGGCCGAAGCGTAGACCGTGAGCGAATCGCCGTGGTTGGAAGCGTTGATGTTGAGCCGGGTGGCGAGTATGCGCCGGCGTTCGATGTATTCCGAATCGGCCCGCAGCGAAAGCTGGTCGCTGGCCGGGTTGAAAAGCAGCTGCAACGTCGACCCGTCGGCGATCTGGAGGCCCGAAGCGACGGCATCGGCCACGGGATTGAAGTCGCGGATATGCACCGAGAGCAGTGAATAGTCGTCGGCCACGGCCGTTTTCAGCGCCGCATGCCCGGTATCGCGTCCTTGCCGGTTCAACATGGGCAGGTATTTCCAGGCGCTCCGGCGCAGGTATTCGAACACCGTGCGGTAGCTGGTCTTCGAACGGAAGGTGACGTCGGCAAAGTCGGAACGCAACTCCACATACTTGCTGTGCTCGGAATTCTCGCCCGTAACAACGGCGCTGCGGGTTTCGATCGTCTTGTCGTTGTAACGGTACGAAGCATCGGTCACGCGGATCACGCCGTTGAGATCGTCGAGCGAACGGCCGCCGGCGTTGGCTGCGACATGCGCCGCGAGCACCGAGACGGAGTCGCGCGGGTTGATGTGCATGGCGGCCAGATCGGCCCGCCGGAGGTCGAGCGTGAAGTCATAGCGGGGAATGGCGTCGTTGAGATCGACACGCCCGGCGAAATCGAAGTTCAGCGCGGGGTCGCGGGCCGTGACGACACCGTCGAAACCGCGGTTCTGCAAGCGGCCGTCGAGCCGGAGCGAATCGTAGGTGTAGCCCTTGAACTCCAGCTGCGAAATGTTGCCCTCGACCTTGGCGTCGGTCGTGCCGCGCCCCACCGAGCCGTCGATCGAAGCCGTGAGCGTGGCGTTGCCCAGCAGGCGGCTCTGCCCGAGCAGGCGTCCGAGCCGGAAACCGCGGGCCGCCAGAGCACCGCGCAAGCTGCGGCGGCCTTTCGGCAAAGGCTGCATCGCCAGGTCGACGTCGACGTCGCCCACCTCCGAATTCACGGCGGCCTTCAGCTTGAACGAAGAGAGCCGTCCCCGGAAACGGGCCCGCACTCCGAGGGTCCCGGCACGGCCGAGCATGGCGACCAGATTTTCCGGGAGCTCCTTCCGGGCGATGTCGTGCGAAAGGCGTTTCAGATCGTCGGCCGAAGCAACCAGACGGGAGACATCAAGGTCGAAAAGCGTATGCCGGACATCGGGCAGCCCCTCGATCTTCGCCGTTGCCGCAAGGAACGTATCCTCGCCGACACGCAGGCTGCGGACGCGGGTTTCGAAATCGGCGACCGTGCCGTTGAAATCGACGTCTATGCCGCCGAAGAGCGTATGCCAGTCGCGCAGCCCGGGCGAGAAGTAGGCGATGTCGTCGGTCGAGAGGGAACTATTGCGCAGGGCTCCGTCGATCTGCACCTCGCGCACGAAATCCTTGTAGTCGGCCCACGAATTGCCGACCAGCGAGAGGTAAGGAATCTTGACGTGCGACCGGGCGGTGAGCAACGTTGCCTCCTCGAAGCCCATGCAGCCGTTGACCAGGTAGAAGCGCCCCGAGAAGCGGTCGAGCTCGAAGCCGCTGCGCTCGCGGGCCGACAGAGCCTCGATGGTGGTGTAGATGGTCTGGCCGTCAATGGTGAAGTCGTCGGCGCGGAGCGTCATGTCGGAGAGGTGCATGTGCCCGAAGTCGATGCCGTAGGGCGGATCGCGGTGCACGCGGCGCTCGAGGCAGAGCTCCATCCCCTCGATCGCGGCCTTTTCGAGCCGAAGCCGGAAGTTGCCCTTCTTGGGACGGTCGGGGTCGGAAAGGCGGCCTACCACCTGCCGGATGTTCATCTCGCCCTCGGGCGTCTCGCGCAGGAAGAGTTTCGCCCCCGCGATCTCGGCGCGGGAGAGCGTCACCCCGCCGCCCCAGATGCCGAGGCCGGTGATGTAGGCGTCGAGCCGGTCGACGTAGAGCAGCGTGTCGCGCTGGTAATCCTCGACGTAGAAACCGTCGATCCGGGCCTTGCCCAGCATGCCGATGTCGACACGGCGGACGGCCACCGTGGTCTCCAACTTCCGGGAAGCCATGCGCACGACCTTCTGCACCGCCCAGTTCTGCACGGAGGGTATCTGCAACAACAACGACACGACGAAAGGCAGCACGACGACCGACACGACGATCGCCATGAACACCTTTCCCAATATTTTTATACCTTTGCCCACGAATGGCCTTACTAACATTCAACGATCGTCCGCACCGGATTCCGCCGCGCGGAACGCCCCGCCGCCATGCCTCGCCCGCTTTCGGGCGGACGACATCCGGCCCCGCAACGGCCCTGCCGGAGCGACTCCCGGCAGCACCGGAAGAGGGGACGAAATTTTCAATACGGACTGTTAACCTGCAAAGTTAACTATTATAGTTAAAAAAACGAAATTTCCGATGGACATAACCATTCTGGGCATCGAATCGTCGTGCGACGACACCTCGGCCGCGGTTCTGCGCAACAACGTCCTGCTCTCGAACGTCATCGCCTCGCAGGCCGTGCATGTCAAGTACGGCGGCGTCATTCCCGAACTGGCGTCGCGCGCCCACCAGCAGAACATCGTGCCGGTGGTCGACACGGCGCTCCGCGAAGCGGGCGTCGCAGCGTCGGAGATCGACGCCATCGCCTTCACGCGCGGCCCGGGTCTGGTGGGATCGCTGCTCGTGGGCGTCTCCTTCGCCAAGGGACTCTCCATCGCCCGCAACATCCCGCTGGTCGAGGTCAACCACCTGCAGGGGCACATCCTCTCCCACTTCATCGACCTGCCCGACCGCCGGCTGCCCCACCCCGATTTCCCGTTCCTGGCGCTGCTGGTCAGCGGAGGCCACACGCAGATCGTACGCGTGGACTCGCCGCTGGAGATGGAGATCATCGGCACCACGATCGACGACGCCGCAGGCGAAGCCTTCGATAAATGTGCCAAAGTGATGGGGCTCCCCTATCCCGGAGGTCCGGTCATCGACCGGCTGGCCAAGGAAGGCGATCCGGAGGCGTTCCGTTTCGCCCGGCCCCGCATCGAGGGGCTCGGCTACTCCTTCTCGGGGCTCAAGACCTCGTTCCTCTACACGCTGCGCGACCGTGTGGCCGAAAATCCCGACTTCATCGAGCAGCGCAAGGCCGACCTCTGCGCCTCGCTGCAACATACGGTCGTCACGATTCTGCTGGACAAGCTCGTCAAGGCTTCGAAGCAGACCGGCATCCGCGACATCGCCATCGCCGGGGGCGTTTCGGCCAACTCGGGCCTGCGCGACGGCATCGTAGCCGAAGGGCGGAAGCGCGGCTGGCGGACGTTCCTGCCCGAATTCAAGTTCACGACCGACAACGCCGCCATGATCGCCATGGCGGGCTACCACCGCTACCGGGCGGGGCAGTTCTCGTCGCTCGACGTCGCCCCCGAAGCACGGCTCGGGGAGCTGTAGCCATGCACACGGTCGAGGCCAGGACGATCCTGTCGCCGCAAAACGGCATGAACCTCTACCGAGGCTGCACCCACGGCTGCATCTACTGCGACTCGCGCAGCGCCTGCTACGGTTTCGACCACCCGTTCGACGACGTAGAGGTCAAGACCAACGCCGCGGAACTGCTCGAACAGGCGCTCCGTCGCCGGCGCACCCGCTGCATGCTGGGCACCGGCTCGATGACCGACCCATACATTCCGCTCGAAGAGGAGTTCCGCCTTGTCCGCCGGACCCTGGAGCTGGCCGACCGCTACGGCTTCGGCTTCACGCTCATCACCAAGTCGGCCCGCGTGCTGCGCGACCTCGACCTGCTGCGCAGCATCCACCGCAAGGCCAAGTGCGTGGTGCAGATGACCCTCACCACCCGCGACGAAGCCCTCTGCCGCCGGATAGAACCCAACGTCAGCACCACGCGCGAGCGCTTCGGGGCGCTGAAAACCCTGCGCGACGCCGGCATCCCCACCGTCGTGTGGCTCACGCCCGTCCTGCCTTTCATCAACGACACCGAGGAGAACCTGCGCGGCGTGCTCGACTACTGCATCGAAGCCCGCGTGCGCGGCATCGTCTGCTTCGGCATGGGCATGACCCTGCGCGAGGGCAGCCGCGACTACTTCTACGACCGGCTCGACCGGCTTTTTCCCGGCATGAAAGAGCGCTACATCCGCACTTTCGGCAACCGCTATGCCCTCGCGAGCCCCGACAACGAACGGCTGACGGCCATATTCCATGCCGAATGCGAACGCCACGGCATCATGCACGACAACCGGCAGATTTTCGACTACCTCCGCACCTTGGAGCCGACGCCGCATCCGACGCTTTTCTGACGCCTTTCCGCCGCCCGCCGCTTTTCTGACGCCGGGCCCTGCCGCCGCGAAATTTCACGGAACAATCATTTCGCCCCGTACTCCGGACGAGTCGTCCGCACCCGCTCTGACGCCCCAAGGCACGAAAAAGCGCGGCCGCCGAAGCAGCCGCGCCGAACCGGGGAAAGGATGCGCCTCTATCTTGACAAACCTTTGATTTTCTGCGCAAAGGAATCGTATTCGGCACTCAGCGACGACATCAGCTCGCGCACCGTCTGGATCTTTTCGGCACGCCAGGCGTTGGCGCCGCAGAAAGCGTAGCCGTTCTGCAACTTGCCCTTGAAGGCGTTGTAGAGCGCCAGCATGATGCAATAGGGGCTGTGGGTGACGTCACACGTGCGGATGCAGTCGAACGGGCAGGCCTTGGGGCGCTTGAGGCCCGCCTTGACCCGCTCGAGGAACGAACTGCGGATCGCACGGCCCGGCATACCCACCGGACTCTCGATGATCTCGATGTCCTCGCGGCGGGCGTCGATGTAGGACTGCTTGAAGGCCGGATCGGCATCGCACTCCTCCGTCGTCACGAAGCGGGTGCCCATCTGCACGCCCTCGGCGCCCAGCTCCATCGTGCGGTAGATGTCCTCGCCCGTGTAGATGCCGCCGCCGGCGATGACCGGAATATGGCGGTCGTGCTCGGCGCCGAACTTCGCCACCTCGGCCACGATCTCCGGCACCAGTTTCTCAAGTGCGTAGTCGGCGTCCTCGATCTGGTCGCGCTTGTAACCCAGGTGGCCGCCCGCCTTGGGGCCCTCGACCACGATGGCGTCGGGCACGTAGCGGTACTCCTCGAACCACTTGCGGCACAGCAGCACCGCAGCCCGCGCCGACGAGACGATGGGCGCCAGCTTGGTCCGGGCACCCTCGGTGAGGAACGACGGCAGATTGAGCGGCAGCCCCGCACCCGAGAAGATGATGTCGGCCCGCTCGGCGACGGCCGTGCGCACCATGTCGGCGAAATTCGACATGGCCACCATGACGTTCACGCCGATGATGCCGCGCGTGGCTTCGCGCGCCTTGCGCAACTCCTCCTTCAGCCCCAGGATCGAGGCTTCGCGGTAGTCTTTCGAGCGGTCGTTGTAGATCGCGCCGAGCCCCGCCGACGAGATCACTCCGATGCCGCCTTCCGACGCCACGGCCGAAGCCAGACCCGAAAGCGATATGCCTACGCCCATACCGCCCTGCACGACAGGTACGGAGGCGCACAAATTTCCGATTTTCAATGGTTTCATTCGTTTTTGCATGTTTGATGACAGGGCCAAATATACGCATTCCGGACGAATTTATCGGAATTTTGGGACAAAATCGTTCATCGGCCGGCAACGCGCGGACTTCAGGCGAGAATCGGACCTTCAACTGTCTTCTGCATCCTCCGTCCCGTCCTCGGGGGCGGCTGCGGGGGTCGCGTCCCTTGGCGCGAGCCGCCCCCCGAAGCAATTTTTCGCAAGCCGAGCGCGGAGCCGATGCCGAAACGGGAAAACCTGTTTGAAAAGAAACCGTTGCACCCGGGCCGCAGTCCGCATGCGCATTGGGTGTTTAAGGTTCCGAATCACAAAAACCGCACGCCGCACAGTTTCCGGCGCCCGCCGTCGGCGGCCTCGCGCTCGACGATGCCGGTTATGACGTCGGCCGCGTCGTGCCAGCGGTTGGCGCGGAACTGACGCCGGTAGGTCGTCAGATGGGCATAGAGCTCGGGCCACCGCTGGTTCCACCCCCGCGGGAAGCGCAGCAGATGGATGGCCGTGGCCGCATTGGAGAGAATGCGCGCCTCCTTGTTGCCGTGCTGGTGGAACCACTCCACACGCACCTCCGGTGCCAGGCGCTGCACGGCCCGGGCGAATCCGCGCCCGCCGTTGTTGCTCTCCACCGCCGCCTGACGCGTGCCGGAACGCACCAGCATCCCGGCCACCAGCTCCTCGGTCACCTCCATCGCCTCGCGCGAATAGACCGCATCGGTGATGTGGATCACCCCGTCGGTGTCGACCGCATAGGAGAGCGAACACAGGTAGTCGTCGCCCGTATCGGCCGTGTCGGTATAGTTGCCGTAGCGCACGATTTCGTGCGGCAGGCGGTCGTACTCCGCGAAGTTGGGACCATAGAGCAGCCCCTCGCGCGCCGAGGGACGGCCCTGGTACATGGCTTCGAACTGCAGCGGGTCGAGCCGGCGCTTGGCCGCCAGCAGCTCCGCTCCGTGCTGCGCCTCCCAGAGCGCCTCGCCTGGGGCGCGCGCATCGAGTTCGGTGGCCGGCGAGGCCTTGAGCGCTTCGAAGTTGAGATGGAGCCACTGGCCGGGCTGCAACGTTTCGAGCTGCGACCAGCAGGTCAGCTCCACCACCGGCTCGCGCGCCATGATGGTGCCGATGAGGTCCTCTTCGTGCCAGCGCGTGAAGACGATCAGTTCGCGCGAGGTGTTGTGCATGCGCGTACGCACCACCGAGGTGTACCACTCCCAGCAATTGGCGCGGATGAGCGGCGAATTGGCCTCCAGGGCATCCTTGTAGAGGTCGTCGAGGATGAAGCAGTCGACGCGGTTGCCGGTCAGCGAGCCCTCGCGCCCCACCGAGAGCAGACCGCCCCGGCGGCCGATGATCTCGACCTCGTCGGCCGTGCGGATGTAGTTGGGCGGCCGGGTCCCGCGCTTGATGGTGGTGGCGGGGAAGATGTCGCCGTATTCGCGCGACTCGAGGATGCGCTGCACACGGCGGTTGAACTTCGAGGCCAGCGCCCCCGAGTAGGAAGCGATCGCCACCCGGCAGTCGGGGTCGAGCCCCAGCACATAGGCCGGCAGCAACGTGGTGGCACCCACGCTTTTGCCGTGCTGGGGCGGCATCGTGACGATCAGCCGCCGCACACGCCCCCGGGCGAAGGCTTCCAGCACCCGGTAATAGTTGCGGTGGAAGCATTGCAGCTCCAGAAACGGATAGACCAGCCCCGCAAAGGTTTCGAACGACGGCGGGTCTTCCGGTTGCGCCGGTCCGGAATCCGCGGCATGCGGCAGCCTCGCGGACCGCTTTTCGGCCGGCGCCTCAGGCAAACTTTTCACCGGCTTTTCCGGCAACCTTTCGGCCGGCGCTTCGGACAACCCTTCGGCCGGCGGCCCGGGCGGATCCACGGATGACGGCTGCGTCGGATTCCCGGCGGCGTTGCCCGAAGACTTCCCGGACAGGTCGGAGAGCGATTCTCTGCCCGCTACTACAACTTGCGCTCCGGCCGGCAACGGCTGTTCGGCAGTCGTGCGCTTTGCGGGCTTGCGCGTCGCCGGCGCGCGTTTCTTCGTTTTTCTCGGATTTCCGGCCGGGTCGTCCGTAGTCGCCGGGGCGGATTCCGGCGGAGCGGAAAGCGGCTCCGCCGACGGTTCCGGAGCGTTAGGCCCCGGAACAAGAACCTCTGCGGGAGCATTTCCCGCAGAGGCGACAGCTGTTCGTTTGTTCATACGAATCGTTTTTCCGGACCCCTTGTGCGGCGCCACGACGGGCGGGTCCGTTTCCCGAATCCGGTTCCGGCGGGCGGCGCCGCGCCCACAGACGGGAAAGGTGCCGGAACTTAAAGAAGGTGAAAGGTCAAAAGTGAAAGGTGAGGGTGGCTTCTGGAAATTGGTACTGCTCCGACAGCGAACGAGAGAGGCGAACAGCCGCAATTCGTTCAACCGGACCTGTTGGGGTTACGAATTCCTTATCGCATCCCGCACGTCGCCGAACGAAAAGTCGTTGAGTATCTCGCCCTCGGGCACCACCGTGTGGAACTCCCACCACACGGGCACCAGGTCGGCGATGCGCTCCTCGTCGCCCTCGGGCAGCGACACCCGCTGGCGGTAGACGAGCACCGACGCCGTCAACCGCCAGGCAACCTCGTCCGTTTCGCCGTCTACCGAGCCCGAAAAATAGCCTTTGTCGCCGATGGCCGCCCGGAGGCGGGCCGTCACTTCCGCATAAAGTTGATCGGAAACCGAATACATGTTGTTTCTTGATTTATTTTTTTTGGTAAATTTTTTGTTCGCAAAAACAAATTGCTTAATTTTGCAGGACAAAGATATATTCAATAATTGAATTTCAATACACCGAAACACGATTTTTTACTATAAAATTTTTCAATAGGCATCCTATGAACGAGCGGGTAAAATTGATACGCAAACAACTCGGATGGACGCAAGAGCAGCTTGCACAGCGACTTGGCATCGGCAAAGCGGCGCTTTCCATGATCGAGACCGGCAAGGCGGGACTTTCGTCGCGCAACCGCAACATTCTTATTCAAGATTTGAACGTCAATCCCGAATGGCTCGAATCCGGACACGGGCCGATGTTCAGCGCCGAACCCGACCTGACGGCCTACATGCACCGCACCGACAACTCGCTGCCCCTGCAGAGCGTGCCGCTCTACTCGATCGAAGGCACGGCGGGCCTGGTGCCGCTCTTCACCGACCAGGCGCAGGCCAAACCTATCAACTTCATCCACATCCCCAACCTGCCTAAGTGCGACGGGGCGATCTACATCGTGGGCGACTCGATGTACCCGCTGCTCAAGTCGGGCGACATCGTGCTGTACAAGCAGCTGCGCGATCTGAACGACATCTTCTGGGGCGACATGTACCTGCTCTCGATCGACATCGACGGTGAAGAGTATGTCACCGTCAAGTACATCCAGAAGTCCGACCGCGAGGGATTCGTCAAGCTGGTGAGCCAGAATCCCCACCACGCCGACAAGGAAGTCGCCGTCAGCCGCATCCGCGCCATCGCGCTCGTGAAGGCTTCGATCCGCATGAACTCGCTCCGCTGACGCTGAGGCTTCGGCATTGACTTGGCCGCGGAAAAAGCGGCACACCTGCCGCCGGAAACCCCGGTCGGCGCCGGGCCGGATTCGCCACGAACGGCATGCGGAGTACTCCGAAGGGCTCGCGAAGCGCGGACGCATTTCCGGACAAAACCTGCGGAGGCGCTCCCATGCGAACCCGCGCAATCGCCCGCACCTGCCCGCAATGACAAAGAAGCTGTCGGGAATGGCATTTTTCATCGCTTAATTTTTCATTTTCGATTTCTTCTCCCTATCTTTGGCTTATCTTGGCGGGAGCCGTCCTGCAACTCCCGCCTTTCCGCACCGGGGACGACCGGCTGCCACGACAACGACATAACAAACGATAACCCTATGAAAACCAACTACGAAATCCGCTATGCCGCGCATCCCGAGGATGCCAAGCACTACGACACGGCCCGGCTGCGCCGCGACTTTCTGATCGAAAAGGTCTTCGCGGCCGACGAAGTCAACATGGTCTACTCGATGTACGACCGCATGATCGTGGGCGGCGCCATGCCCGTCAACGAATCGCTCCGGCTCGAAGCCATCGACCCGCTGAAAGCTCCCCACTTCCTCACGCGCCGCGAGATGGGCATCTTCAACGTCGGCGGCAAGGGCCGCGTGAAGTCGGGCGACACGGTTTTCGAACTCGACTACAAGGAAGCGCTCTACCTTGGCGCCGGCGACCGCGAAGTGACCTTCGAGAGCGCCGATCCGCAGCACCCCGCCAAGTTCTACTTCAACTCCACGACGGCCCACTGCAGCTACCCCGACCGCAAGGTGACCAAGGCCGACGCCGTGGTGGCCCACATGGGTTCGCTCGAAGGCTCCAACGACCGCAACATCAACAAGATGTTGGTCAACCAAGTGCTGCCCACGTGTCAGCTGCAGATGGGCATGACCGAACTGCTGCCGGGCAGCGTGTGGAACACCATGCCGGCCCACGTCCACTCGCGCCGCATGGAGGCCTACTTCTACTTCGAGGTACCCGAGGAGCACGCCGTCTGCCATCTGATGGGCGAAGTCGAGGAGACGCGCCACATCTGGATGAAGAACGACCAGGCCGTCCTCTCGCCCGAGTGGTCGATCCACAGCGCCGCCGCCACGCACAACTACACCTTCATCTGGGGCATGGGCGGCGAGAATCTCGACTACGGCGACCAGGACTTCTCGAAGATCACCGACCTGAAATAAGGCGCATCGTTCCGGGAGGGGGCCGTTCCGTCTCCCGGAATACCCCCCCCCTTGCGGGGTTTCGGCTTTGCTTTTGTCGCGGCAAAATCCGCCCTGCGGTGGCTTCCCCCGTCCGATCGCAAGGCTCACCTTAAAAAACCTTTAACTTTTCCCTTTATAAAACATGGTAAACTTTTCTTTGGAAGGCAAGGTCGCGCTTGTTACGGGCGCTTCCTACGGCATCGGCTTCGCACTGGCCACGGCATTCGCACGCCAGGGCGCCAAGATCGTCTTCAACGACATCAAGCAGGAACTCGTGGACAAAGGTCTGGCCGCCTATAAGGCCGAAGGCATCGAGGCCCACGGCTACGTCTGCGACGTGACCAACGAAGAACAGGTCAACGCGCTGGTGGCGCAGATCGAAAAGGAGGTCGGCGTGATCGACATCCTTGTGAACAACGCCGGCATCATCAAGCGCATCCCCATGCACGAGATGACCGCCGCCGAGTTCCGCCAGGTGATCGACATCGACCTCAACGGTCCGTTCATCGTCTCGAAAGCCGTCATTCCGTCGATGATCAAGAAAGGCCACGGCAAGATCATCAACATCTGCTCGATGATGTCGGAACTCGGCCGCGAGACCGTGTCGGCCTACGCTGCCGCCAAGGGCGGTCTGAAGATGCTCACGCGCAACATCGCCTCGGAGTACGGCGAGTACAACATCCAGTGCAACGGCATCGGCCCGGGTTACATCGCCACGCCGCAGACCGCTCCGCTGCGCGAGAAGCAGCCCGACGGTTCGCGCCATCCGTTCGACGCCTTCATCGTCGCCAAGACGCCCGCCGCACGCTGGGGCACGCCCGAGGATCTGATGGGCCCCGCCGTGTTCCTCGCGTCCGAAGCATCGAACTTCGTCAACGGCCACGTTCTCTACGTCGACGGCGGCATCCTCGCCTACATCGGCAAGCAGCCCAAATAAACGGGCCAGCCGTCCATCGCCAGGAGGTGCTTTCCGAAGCACCTCCTTTTTTATTGGCAGTGCATCGAAGCGGCGTCGCCCAAGGTGCCCTCGCACGTGAGTTGGTGCAATTTCATTATTTATTATCCGCAAGAGTGCCCCGCATTCGGTCTGTCGGGCGGCAGGGGCTATGATCGTCTTCGAACCGTAGCCTGCGGGGTATGCCCGGCGATAGCCGGCCGCCGCAGATGAACATATGCCTTTCCGAGAGAAACAAGCGCCCGACACGACAAGCACACCGCCTCTCCCGATCGTTCATTGCTCCCGATTCCCCGGAGCGCTGCGATTCGCCCTCTGCAGAAAAGCCGACCGGCCTTGGAGACATCCCCGGCCGCAAATAATTTCCGCGGATTGTGAATAATCTAACAATATATTCCTATATTTGTATAGTCTTACAAAAACTAACCTTACCTTTCATTTAAGACATGGAACAGAACTCTGTGCACGAACTGCAGGACGTCGTGATCCGCTTCTCGGGCGACTCGGGCGACGGCATGCAGCTCACGGGCACGCTCTTCTCCGACACTTCGGCACTGATGGGCAACGGCATCTCGACCTTCCCCGACTACCCTGCCGAAATCCGCGCCCCGCAGGGCACCGTTGCCGGCGTCTCGGGCTTTCAGGTCCACTTCGGCAACCGGCGCCAGCTCAACCCGGGCGACTACTGCGACGTGCTGGTGGCCATGAACCCCGCGGCGCTCAAGGCCAACCGCAAATGGCTCAAGCCGGGCGCCACGGTGATCCTCGACGGCGATTCGCTCACCGAGGAGCACATCCGCAAGGCCGGATTCGCCACGCTCGACCCGCTGGCCGAGCTCAAGCTGGACGAATACAACGTCGTGGTGCCCGACATCACCTCGATGACCCGCGAGGCGCTCAAGGAAACGGGCCTCGACAACAAGGCGGTGGTGAAGTGCAAGAACATGTTCGCGCTGGGCATCTGTTTCTGGCTCTTCGACCGCCCGGAGGAGCACGCATTGCGTTATCTCGACGGCAAGTTCGCCAAGAAGAATCCCGCCGTTGCCGAAGCCAACAAGCTGGCCATCAAGGCCGGCTACAACTATGCGGCCAACACCCATCAGTTCGCCAACAACTACCGCGTAGCGCCGGCCCGGCTCGAAAAGGGTACCTATCGCTCCATCAACGGCAACGTGGCCACGGCATGGGGGCTCTGCGCCGCGGCCGAAAAGGCCGGGCTGCCACTCTTCTGCGGCTCCTACCCCATCACTCCGGCAACGGTGATTCTGGAGGAGCTGGCCAAGCGCAAGGACCTGGGCGTTAAGACCGTGCAGGCCGAAGACGAGATCGCGGGCATCTGCACCGCCATCGGCGCGGCATTCGCCGGCAACTTCGCCGTGACGACCACTTCGGGCCCCGGCCTCTCGCTCAAGAGCGAAGCGCTGGGCCTGGCCGTCATGACCGAGCTGCCGTTGGTGGTGGTCGACGTGCAGCGCGGCGGTCCCTCGACGGGTCTGCCCACCAAAACCGAGCAGAGCGACCTCCAGCAGGCGCTCTACGGCCGCAACGGCGAGTGTCCCGTGGCCGTGGTAGCCGCCTCGTCGCCGAGCGACTGTTTCCACTACGCGTTCGAAGCCGGACGCATCGCCATGGAGCACATGACGCCCGTGGTGCTGCTCACCGACGGATTCATAGCCAACGGCTCGGAGCCCTGGCGCATCCCGCAGATGAAGGAGTACCCTGCCATCTGCCCGCCCATCGTCGACCAAGCGCCCGAAGGCGGGTTCATGCCCTACGTGCGCAACGAGAAACTGGCCCGCGGCTGGGCGTTCCCCGGCAAAACGGGGCTTGAACACCGCGTCGGCGGCCTCGAAAAAGACTGCGTGAAAGGGTGCATCTCGCACGACCCGGCCAACCACCAGACGATGGTCTCGACCCGGGCGGCCAAGGTTGCGAAGATCGCCGACTACATCCCCGAACAGACGGTCTACGGCGATGCCGAGGGCGACCTGCTGGTCGTAGGCTGGGGCGGCACGCGCGGCCACCTGCAGAATGCCGTCGACCGGATGCGCGACGAAGGCAAACGCGTCTCGCTCTGCCACTTCAACTACATCAACCCGCTGCCCCGCGGCGTGAAGGAGATCTTCGCCCGCTTCCGCCGCATCGTGGTGTGCGAACTCAACGAAGGACAGTTCGCCGCCTACCTGCGCCAGCACCTGCAGGAGTTCCGCTACGAGCAGTTCAACAAGTGCGAGGGCCAGCCCTTCACCATCGTGGAGCTGAAACAGAAATTCGAATCCTTATTGCAGTAAAACCATGGCAGACTACAAATACACCCCCGCCGACTTCAAGAGCGACCAGGAAGTGCGCTGGTGCCCCGGCTGCGGCGACCACGCCATCCTCAATGCCGTACAGCGCGCCCTGCCCGAAGTGGCCGACCGCACCGACACGCCGCACAACCTCTTCACGTTCGTCTCGGGCATCGGCTGTTCGTCGCGCTTCATCTACTACATGAAGACCTTCGGCTTCCACTCGGTCCACGGCCGCGCCAATGCCGTGGCCACGGGCGTCAAGGTGGCCAATCCGCGGCTCAACGTGTGGGTCACGACAGGCGACGGCGACTCGCTGGCCATCGGCGGCAACCACTTCATCCACGCCATCCGCCGCAACGTCGACCTCAACGTCATCCTGTTCAACAACGAAATCTACGGTCTGACCAAGGGCCAGTACTCGCCCACGTCGAAGCTGGGCAAGATCACGAAGACTTCGCCCTACGGCACGGTCGAGAAGCCCTTCAACCCCGGCGAGCTGGTCATCGGCGCCAAGGGCACCTTCTTCGCCCGTTCGATCGACATGGAGGTCAACCTCTCCAAGGAGTGCATGGTGGCCGCCGCGCTGCACAAGGGCATGTCGGTGGTCGAGGTGCTGCAGAACTGCGTGATCTTCAACGACAAGACCCACGCCGCATTTGCGGCCGACAAGGCCACGCGCGCCGAACGTACGATCACGCTGCGCCACGGCGAAAAGATGCTTTTCGGTGCCAACAACGAAAAGGGCCTCGTCTTCGAGAACATGAAGCTCAAGGTGGTGACCGTGGGCCAGGACGGCTATACGCTCGACCGCGTGCTGACGCACGACGCCCACGAGCGCGACACGACGCTGCACTCGATGCTCGCCGCGATGAAATACCCCGACTATCCGGTGGCCGTGGGCGTCATCCGGGCCGTCGAGGACGATGCAGTCTACGACCTGGCCGTCGAACGGCAGGTCGAGGAGATCAGGGCCACGTCCAAAATCCGGTGCGTCGACGATCTGCTGCGGTCCGGCGCCACCTGGGAGGTGTAGCGTAGGCTGCCCGTCCTCCCGCTGTGCATGGGCGGAGACTTCCGGATTCCGGCGGTCTTCGCCCTTTTCTCATATTCCGCTCCCGGGTCCTGCATGCAGATTTCCCGCAATTCCGCCCGGGCCGGGCCGTCGATCCGCGGCATTCCGCCGCCATATTTCGCATCCGCCCCACCTTTATTCGTTTTTTGTTTGGATTTTCAAAAATTCGTTTTACCTTTGCACTCGCAACGGGGGATTAGCTCAGCTGGCTAGAGCGCTTGCATGGCATGCAAGAGGTCACGAGTTCGAATCTCGTATTCTCCACATCTCGAAGATTGCGACGGCAGAACATACGTTCTGCCGTTTTTTGTCGACCCTTCTCCGGAAAAATAGTTTTCCCGTCCTTATGCCGCCAAAAACATCGCTGCGCTCATCGCAATCTTTTCCACCTCACAAACGCCATTCTCACAAAAGCACGAGTTGCGGGGCGAGAAACATTCGATTTTATTGGCCGCCCCGCGAGTGCTTCGCACTTCGAATCCCGTATTCTCCACAAGTCGGAAATGCGACAGACTGCAGACAAATGTTTGCAGTCTTTTTTTGTATTTTGTGCGAAAGCAACGAATCCCCCGAACAGAACCGGACTCAAACGAGGGCCCGCAACGCATGGTACGGCGGGAGTTTCCGGAAACCGAATGCGTTAAGCACAAAGGACGCGTAAACAGAATAGGGTAAAACGCGAAATAGGGCAGCAAGCGCCAATCCAAAGCAGAGGAAGCCCTGCGCGCCGACGTCAGAGCCGCTTCACATCGCTGACTCCCAAATGCTTGTAGGAAGCGGCGAGCTCCTCGCCGCGGTCGGAAATGACCAGCAGTTTGTCGCCGATGAGCAGCTCGGTTTTGCCCTGCGGCACGAAGTAATCGCCGTCGCGGCACACGAGCATGACCAGCGTATTCTCGGGCAGCGTGATCTCGCGAAGCGTCTGTCCGCGGCCGAGCATGCTTTCGTTGACCTCTACCTCCGTGAAGACCGACTTGACCTCCTCCTGCATGTTGACGCTGAAAGTCGACTCGCGCTCCTCGTAGGAAAGTCCCAGCAGATTGGCCATGCTGCTGACGGTGGTGCCCTGCACCAGTAGCGAAATAATGGTGGAGAGGAACACGACGTTGAAAAGCAGGTCGGCATGTCCGATCCCGGCCACCATGGGATAGAGCGCAAAGAGAATGGGCACGGCGCCGCGCAGCCCCACCCACGAAACGTAGAGCCGCGCCTTGAGCGAGAAGCCGCGGAAAGGTGCCAGGCACGCGAAGACCGAAACGGGCCGCGCGACCAGAATCATGAAAGCCCCGACCAGCAGACCGAGGATCAGCACTTCGGGCTGCAAGAGCTCGTCGCTGTTGACGAAAAGACCCAGCGTGAGGAACATCACGATCTGCATCAGCCACGTGAAACCGTCGAAAAAGATGGTCATGGGCTGTTTCTGCGTCAGGCGATGGTTGCCCACGACGAGTCCAGCGAGGTAGACGGCGAGATAACCGTTGCCGCGGACCAGATCGGTGAAAGCGAATGCAAAGAAGATGAAAGCCAGCAGCAGCACCGAATAGAGCGACTTGTTAGCCAGGTTGATTCCGTTGATGGTGAAGACGGCGAGCCGGCCGATAAGATAACCGGACAAGGCGCCGACGACCATCTGCACGATGAAGAAAACGATGCTCATACCCACCCCCGTGTCGCCCGACGCACGCGAAAGCATGCCGACAAGCAAGATGGTGAGCATGTAGGCCATGGGGTCGTTCGAACCGCTCTCGAGCTCGAGCAGCGGCCGCAGGTTCTCGCGCAAGCCCCGCTTCTTGCTTCGCAGGATGGAGAAGACCGACGCGGAGTCGGTGGACGACATGGTGGCGGCCAGCAGAAGCGCGGCGACGAACGGAATTTCAACCCCGACGAGCGGAGCGACCAGCCACACGAAGGTACCGAGGATCAGGGCCGTGATGACCACGCCCGCGGTGGCGAGCACGACGCCAGGACCGATGACGGGGCGGATCTGCGAGAACTTGGTGTCCATACCGCCCGTAAAGAGGATGATGCACAGCGACGTCATGCCCAGGAACCGGGTCATGTCGACCGACCGGAACGAGATGAAATCCAGCCCGAAAAGCATGCCGACTCCGAGGAACAGCAACAGGGCCGGCGCTCCGAACCGATAGGCGGCCTTGCCGGCGATCACGGCCACGAAGAGCAGCAACGCTCCGACCAACACGATATGTTCACTTGTAAAGTCGATCATCTGCATCCAATCACAATCAAAAATTCAAAATTCACGTAATCGGGAGAAACTCCGCCGCGGCTGCCTCGCGGAGTCCGATTCCGAAACAACCGGTTCGGCCCTACTGCGGAATGAATATATAGGTAATCGTACCGCGCTGGCGGGCCGGAGCCGAGGTGTCGATGTTGAACCGCGAGGCTCGGGCCGCCCCGAGCGCCTCCTCGCGCATGCAGGCGTCGCCGCCCGACACGACATGGGCCGACACGACCTCGCCCGAGCGGTTGACGGCGATCTCCACCTCCACGTCGCCGCCCCCCTCGCACCGGTAGGCCGGCACCTCCAAATGCCGCGACGTCCGCACCGGATTAGTCAGCGAGAACGACACCGTCACGCGGCCCTTGACCTTGCGGTCCTGCTGCTCGGAGCCCTCCTCCGTGCCTGCGCGCTGCCGGATCGCCTGCTCCTCGGCCAGCCCCTGCTCGTAGGCTTCGCGGTTGGCCCGCATGCGTTCGGCGGTCTCGGCGGCCGCATCGCTGAGCGCCGAGGTATTGGTGCCGCGGTCGTCTTTCAGCTCCTCGTTGAGGGCGTTTTCATTGGAGGCTGCGTTGCGGATGCTTTTCCAGTCGATGGGATCCTCCTGCTGCTTGCGCTTCACCTCCTCCTCGAGCCGGTCGCGCTCCTTCTCCAACTCGGCAAGGGTCTGCAGGTCGATGTACATGCCCTGCGACGGAGCGCGGCGCCCCACGACGATCTTCGCCGACACGAACACGACCATCAGCACCAGGTAGGCGATGAGCGTGATACACAAGCCCATCCGATGGTCGTAGGCCCACGAACCCGCATCCTCGCGCCGTTTGTCGAACGGCAGTCGCAGACGCGGACGCCGGGCAGGGCTCGGCGACGGGGGAATATGGTCGGCAGGTCGGTCTGTCATGGCTGTCGGCAGCAATTTCAGCAAAAACAATGGTGCGTTCCGCGTACGGCTTTCGGCTCCGGCCGCTCCGGGCTTCCGTCACCGGCGGGAGGTCGGCCCGCCCCGGCGACCGGACCGGCTCGCAAAGCCGGACGTCCGCCGCCCGAAAAAAGGGTCCGATCGCACTCAGCGGCGCATCGGATTTCGGGATCGTACGCACATAATCGCGACAAAAATAGTTTTTTTTAGCGATTTTTTATACCTTTGGGCACAAAATAATAAGAAACCCAACGTTTATGTCAACCAAACAGCAAACGCTCAAGGCCCCCATTTCCTTCTCGGGCAAAGGCCTGCATACGGGCGTCAACGTGACCATGACCGTCCATCCGGCCGACGCCGACTCGGGAATCGTGTTCCGCCGGGTCGACCTCGAAGGACAGCCCATAATTCCCGCCCTCTGCGACAACGTAACGGACACTTCGCGCGGCACGACCATCGAGCTGGGCGGCCATCGCGTAAGCACCATCGAGCACATCATGTCGGCGCTCTGGACGCTCGGCGTGGACAACGCCACGATCGACATCGACGCACCCGAAACGCCCATCATGGACGGCTCGGCGCGCGAATACGCCGAAGCCATCCTCCGCACGGGCACGGTGGAGCAGGAGGCCGAGCGCAAATACTACCACGTGACCGAAAAGATGGTCTACACCATCCCCGAGAAGGGCGTGGCCATCATCCTCTACCCCGACGACGAGTTCTCCGTGTCGCTGCACGTCGACTACAACTCCAAGGTCATCGGCAACCAGTATGCCACTTTCGATCCGGGCGACGACTACGCAACGAAGATCGCGCCGTGCCGCACGTTCGTCTTCCTGCACGAGCTGGAGCCGCTCATCAAAATGAACCTCATCAAGGGCGGCGATCTGGACAACGCCATCGTCGTGGTCGAGAACCCCGTGGCCGAGGAGGAGCAGGCGAGCCTCAAGAAACTTTTCAACAAGTCGGACATCGAAATCAAACCGGGCTATCTGAACAACCTGGAGCTGCGCTGCAACAACGAGCTGGCGCGCCACAAGCTGCTCGACCTGCTGGGCGACTTCGCGCTGATGGGCGTGCGCATCAAGGGCCGCGTGTGGGCCACCCGCCCCGGCCACTTCGCCAACACGGAATTCATGAAGCAGCTCAAGCGCTCGATCCGCAAGGCCGGCGAGAAACCCCGCTACACCTACGACTGCCGCAAACCGGCGCTCTACGACATCAACGCCATCCGCAAGATGCTGCCCCACCGCCCGCCGTTCCTGCTGGTGGACCGCATCTTCCATTGCGATGCGACGTCGGTGGCCGGCATCAAGAATGTGACGATGAACGAACCTTTCTTCGTGGGCCACTTCCCCGAAGAACCCGTCATGCCGGGCGTGCTGATCGTCGAAGCCATGGCCCAGTGCAGCGGCATCATGGTGCTCAACACCGTGCCCGACCCCGAGAACTACTCTACGTACTTCATGAAGATCGACGGCGTGAAATTCAAGCGCAAGGTCGTGCCGGGCGACACGCTCCAGTTCGAAATCCACCTGCTGGAGCCCATCCGCCGCGGCGTGGCGTTGGTCGAGGCCAAGGCGTTCGTGGGCGAAGCACTCGCCTGCGAAGCAGTGCTCATGGCGCAGGTCGTCAAAAACCGTCAGTAAGATGATCAGTCCGCTCGCATACATCCACCCCGACGCCAAGCTGGGCGAGGGAGTGACCGTCGAACCGTTCGCCTACATTGCCGGCGACGTCGAGATCGGCGACAACTGCTGGATCGGTCCCGGCGCCGTCATCCACGACGGTGCCCGCATCGGCAAGCGCTGCAAGATACACACCGCGGCCTCGGTTTCGTGCCTGCCGCAAGACCTCAAGTTCGACGGCGAGGTGACCACTTGTCAGATCGGCGACGACAACGACATCCGCGAATACGTCACCATCAGCCGCGGCACCAAGTCGACCGGCACCACCATCGTCGGCGACGGCAACCTGCTGATGGCCTACGTGCACGTGGGACACGACTGCGTGGTGGGCAGCCATTGCGTCATCGCCAACCGCGTGTCGCTGGCGGGCGAAGTCCATGTCGGCGACTGGGCCGTCATCGGAGGCCATGCCGCCATCCACCAGTGGACCCGCATCGGCGCGCACTCGATGATTCAGGGCGGTGCGCTCCTGGGCCAGGACCTGCCGCCCTACGTCATCATCCGCAACGACACGCTCCGCTTCGCCGGCATCAACAAGATCGGCCTTTCGCGCCGCGGCTTCACGCCCGAGCGCATCGCCGAAATCCACGATGCCTGCCGCATCCTGTTCCAGAGCGGCATGAACTACCTCAACGGGTGCGACGAGGTGGAACGCTCCGTGCCGCAGAGCCCCGAGCGCGACAGCCTGCTGGAGTTCATCCGCACGTCGAAGCGCGGCATCATCAAGCCCTACGCTTCGGGCCGCGGCGAAGAGTGAGCAGGAGGGCCGAGGGGAGAGGTGAATTTCTCCTCCGGTCGTTCCACATCCCGGTCGATTTTCGCCGGACAGAACAAAGTTTTCTAAGCCGAGTGCAGAGCCGAGAATTCAGTTTGAGCTATGCCGAGGCGCGAAAACCTGCCCGCAAGGGAACGTTTTCGACAAGCCGAGCGCAGAGCCAAGCCGTGCTTGGGCCTTGCCGGATGAAAAAGATGGATGAAAAAGAACCGATAGCCGAAATTTTCGCTATAAATATTGGTATATCGGAATTTTTGCCTATATTTGCAGTGCCGAAAGGCATGACGCACGAGGTAAGGGGACGCACAAGTCCCCTTATTTCATAGTTGTACACGACTTGACAACGCAATCGGGAATGATCGACACGAAAAAAATCACGGCCGCGGCCGAAGCGAAACTGCAAGGCACCGACATGTTCGTGGTGGGCTGCAACTGCTCGCCGGGCAACGAAATCGAACTGCTGATCGACAGCGACACCTCGGTCTCGATCGACGCCTGCGTGGCGCTGAGCCGCGCCGTCGAAGCGGAGTTCGACCGCGATACCGAAGATTTCTCGCTCACGGTAGCTTCGGCCGGCATCGGCTCGGAACTCCGCTGCCTGCGCCAATACCGCAAGCTGGTGGGCCGGCCCGTGGAGGTGCTGCTGCTCAGCGGCGTGAAGATCACGGCCCAGCTCGACGCGGCGGACGAAGAAGGCATCACGCTTTCCTACGAAGAAAAACAGACCGTGGAAGGCAAGAAGCGCAAACAGACGGTGCGGGTGACGCGCACCTACCCTTTTGCCGAAATCAAGTCGACACGCGAGTTTCTCGACTTCAAGTAAGGTTAAAGGTCAAAAGTGAAAGGTGAAAAGCAGAAACATCTTTTTTCCCGAACATTTCACCTTCAACCTTTCAATTTTCACCTCCGCACCGCCCGGGGCGGGGAGGTTACACAAAGCCTAAGGACAAACAAAATAATCAAAATAACCCCATGGACAATCTGAATCTCATCAGCAACTTTGCGGAGTTCAAGGAACTGAAGAACATCGACAAACCGACGATGATAGGCGTGCTGGAAGACGTCTTCCGCCACGCGCTGCAGAAACAGTACGAGACCGACGAGAACTTCGACGTAATCATCAATCCCGAGAAGGGCGACCTCGAAATCTGGCGCAACCGCACGGTCGTGGAAGACGGAGCCGTGGAGAATCCCAACACGCAGATCGCCGTGTCGGAAGTCAAGGCCATCGACTCCACCTACGAAGTGGGCGACGAATACGCCGACGAGATCAAACTCTCGTCGTTCGGCCGCCGCGCGGTGCTGTCGCTGCGTCAGAACCTCGCCTCGCGCATCCTCGACCTCGAAAAGGCCAACCTCTACGAGAAATACTCCGACAAGGTGGGCGAAATCATCACGGGCGAGGTCTACCAGGTCTGGAAAAAGGAGGTGCTGATCCTCGACGACGATGAAAACGAACTGATCCTCCCCAAGAGCGAGCAGATACCCAACGACTTCTACCGCAAGGGCGACACCATCAAGGCGATCGTCAAATCGGTGGAGATGAACAACAACCAGCCGCGCATCATCCTTTCGCGTACGGCCAACCAGTTCCTGGAGCGGCTCTTCGAACAGGAGGTGCCCGAGATTTTCGACGGTCTGATCACCATCAAGAAGATCGTGCGCATCCCCGGCGAGCGCGCCAAGGTGGCCGTGGAGTCCTACGACGACCGCATCGACCCCGTCGGCGCCTGCGTGGGCATGAAGGGTTCGCGCATCTACTCGATCGTCAAGGAGCTGCGCAACGAGAACATCGACGTGCTCAACTACACCGCAAACACGCAGCTCATGATCCAGCGGGCCCTCAATCCTGCGAAGATCTCCTCCATCACCCTCGACGAGGAGAAGCAGACGGCCGCCGTCTACCTCAAGCCCGACCAGGTGTCG
>ERZ778516.275-NODE-275-length-44587-cov-10.406831_pt1 | contig 44587 bp, 41 predicted proteins | sample MGYA00510342_ERZ778516 | MGnify/ENA primary metagenome ERZ778516 (study PRJEB29527, sample SAMN07138961) | mouse gut metagenome | material: feces | host: mouse | place: China:Nanjing | collected 2016-01-25 ...
GTTTGAAAACCATTAATTATAGAAGGTTTTTACTCTGAATGACCACAAATCAGACCACAAAAAAACCAATATTCTTTGCTGATTTTTGAACAAAGAATATCGGCTTCCATATCTTTCTAAGTTGATTTTGACCATATTTGAAAAAAAGAATTGTCAATTGGGTTAAAACATGTTAAACTATTGTCGATATAAAGTAATAGAAATGAAAAAGTTCTGTTTTTTAGGTAATTTTATCAATATTTCGCAGATCATATAAATCTGTGAAAAGTCCAAGACACAAGGATGAAAAATCATGGCAGGCAAAAAGGGCAATACTCTCACCAAAACCGTATGGCAGCACACAGAAGTGCTCCCAGAAGATACAATGAATTTTTTAAGAGGGTTAGCCGAGGGATATGGCAAGATCAAGAACTATACCTACAAACGGTACGCTGGTATCAAAAGCTTTGGCAGGCTGACACCAGTCTATGACATTATGGGTGAGGTTCGCCATAGCGGGATTCGTACACAGTTAGGATTGCCGTCTGCATGTTTTGATCCAGCCGTAGTCGATGCAGTGTCTGATATCAAAAGTATGTGGGCCGTAGTCAAAAAGAAACTGGGAAATCTCATCACAGTAAATGAGAATTTAACAGATGAGGAACGGATATACCTGCGAACGATATTAAAGCTTGACAAGGCATATGCTGCAATCCTAAATCATGAAGATTATGAGATGCCAAAAAAGGCAAAAGATTTCGATATTGATGTAGAGCGTCTCAACAATCTTCTGCGCAGACTTACAAGGAAATATCTGAGAAAGCCAGAGGCAGGATGCGCAGATTATTTTAGTATCACACCAGCCGGTTATACTTACCAGGATGGTGTCATATTGATCACAACTGGGATTCATGGCAAGCGGATGTCGATTCCGTTAAAAGATGATCGCACAAGTGACAGACAGCTTAAAATCTTTGTCAGGGAAAAGGATGCCGCAATTGCAATTCCGGTGGAGAGCAGGATAAAAACGCATCAGGACTACACGAATACAGTTTTTGTGCATATCGGTTATAAAGATATGTTCACACTGTCAAATGGAAATGTCTATGGTGCATCTCTGGGAGATGCCACAGCAAAAGAGACTGAGCGGCTGACAGAGAAAAACAAGGAACGCGCCAAGATACGAAGTGTACAGAAACGCAGTGTGGAAACAGGAGACAGGAAAAAAGCTGGCAACATTGACGTCAACAATCTCGGCACTCTGAAGTATGATCATCAGAAAGACAAGGAACGCGTAAAAACGCAGATATTTATCAATGCTGAGATCAACAGAATGCTTGCAGCAGAGAAACCAGAGCGGATTGTGATCACCAGACCAGTGATAGTTAACAGGACAAAGCTTCCATCAAAGTCGGCAAACAGAAAAATGACAAGAAATTTTAACAGTTACATCAGGGAAAGGCTGACATACAAATGCCGCATGAATTCCATAGAACTCGTGGAGATTCATTCCAAGGGGACCGGAAATATCTGTTCCTGCTGCGGCGCAGAAGGGAAGCGGACGGCATCTGGTTTTGTCTGTGGAAACTGCGGACTACAGAGCACGATCGCACAAAACGGTGCAAAAAACATTGAAAACAAATATAAGAAAATGAAATCAGAATGATTGGTTGAACCATACAGACCTGAGAATAAATTGTTTGTCAGAATATTTAAGGAAGGTTCCTGATAAATGATTTCACCAACATCGGATCACAGGAGTGTATGTTGACGATAGATGGACAGATGGCTGTTCATCGAGGCAAAAGACGGCATTGTCTAAGCTGCTGGCTGAATGAGCAGCTTTCTGGTATGCCAAGACCGTAGCCTGATACGGAGCGAAGTACATTTTAATAAAAATGTGCAGGTGCGAAGCATCCAGCTAATGCTTATGATATTTGAATTTGACGAAAATGACCAAGGAAGGTGAGGGCATGAAAAGGTACAAGAAAAAAGATCTGCTTCAGATCGTATCGATACTCGTACAAATAAATGATTCCGTCACCAGGGCAGCATCTTTGACTGCCCTTTTTGAGGTGGAGGAAGAATTTGCAAAGTGTCAGGAGTCCGCTATCAATCTTGGGAATTATCTGGAAACGCTTGATGATATGGATTATACCCCTCTGGTAAGCATTTTGGAAGATTACTGCGAGAATGTTTACCAGATGGGTATCAATATTCACGATGAGAATCTGTGCAGGAAGCTGTCAAAGAAGATTAGAAAACAGCTGACCCAATTGCAGAATGCCATCACTTACGATATGCCATCGGATAAAAAAGAAGTTGTTTTCCTACCATATAAGGCAGCTATGTGGGACTCACTGGAAAGTGTGTGGAGAGCAGCGCAGAAAGATAAGAATTGTGACGCATATGTCATTCCGATACCATACTATGACAAAAATCCGGACGGAAGTTTCCGAGAGGAACACTATGAAGCTGATCTTTATCCGGAAGATGTTCCCATCACGAGGTATGATGCATATGATTTTGAGGAACGCAGGCCCGATGCAATTTATATTCATAATGCATATGACAATTGGAATTTGGTCACGAGCGTTCATCCAAACTTTTTTTCAGGTAATCTGAAAAAATACACAGAAAAATTGGTTTATATTCCATACTTTGTCCTTGATGAAGTGGAACCCGACAATGAACAGGCAATAGAAAACATCAAACATTTCTGTTTTATGCCGGGAATTATCAATGCAGATAAAGTGGTCGTGCAGTCGGAGGATATGAAGAAGATATACATCAATGAATATCTGAAAGCAGCCAAAAAGCACGGACTGCAAGGCAGACATCTGGATCGGGCATATCAGGAACAGAAATTTTTGGGGCTGGGTTCGCCAAAGTATGACAGAGTGCTTGCCACCAAAAAAGAAGATCTGCTGATCCCGCAGGAATGGATGAAAGTTATTGAGAAAACCGATGGGAGTTGGAAGAAGATCATTCTTTACAATACTGGAATCGCGGCACTGCTGACATATGACGAAAAATGGGTGGACAAGATTGAGAATGCATTGACGATTTTTAAGGAAAACCAGGATGAAGTTGCCCTGCTGTGGCGTCCGCACCCGTTGATCGAAAGCACGATGAAGTCTATGCGTCCAACGGTGCTGGAGAAATACATGGTGTTGAAAGACAACTATATTTCAGAAGGCTGGGGGATATGGGATGAAACGGCAGATGTGGACAGGGCAGTGGTGCTCAGTGATGCGTATTATGGGGATCCTAGCTCACTGGTGCAGCTGTACCAGCAGACTGGGAAGCCGATCATGATACAGAATGTGGAGATCATGACATAATTTTGATCTTAGAAAATTGGATTGAACCTTGACAATTGTTTGGGATAAGAGTGGGTTACATCAGTTTTTTATGCGGTTAGGAAAGAATAGGAACAAAAATGAATTATACGGAACTTTGTGTAGACATAAATACTTCTGTAACACAAGTATTAGAAGTTATTGAAAAAACATATATGCAGGCGGCAGTGGTTGTTGATGAGGGATATCTTAAAGGGACAGTTACGGATGGCGATGTTCGCAGATATCTTTTGAAAAATAGTAATATAAATGTTCCAGTTGAAATGGTAATGTGCCCTTGTCCAATATACCTTTTAGAAAATGAGAAGGATCGCGCAGAGCAATGTATGAAAGAGAATCGTATTCCAATAATTCCAATCGTGAACTCTTTTGGAAAAGTAATAGATATACGATTTCGTGGGAAATGTGCTGTCGAAGATGAGTCACTACCCAAAAAACTAGAAAATATTCCAGTTGTAATTATGGCTGGTGGAAGAGGTAAACGGCTATTACCTTACACAGCCATATTGCCAAAGCCGCTAATGCCTGTTGATGGAAAAACAGTTTTAGAGCGTATTATAGAATCGTTTACAAAATATGGCTGTAGCGATTATTTTCTTACGTTAAATTATAAAAAAGAAATCATTAAGGCATATCTGATGGATGCAAATCTTTCCTGCAGGATAAATTATATAGAAGAAAATGATTATATGGGGACAGCAGGCAGCTTAGGTTTAATAAAAGATGAGTTGGATTCGACGTTTATAGTTAGTAATTGTGATATTTTGTTGGATATTGACTATAGGGAACTTGTAGAACGACACATAGAGGAAAAAAATGAAATAACGTTAGTGCTGCTTCAAAAAGATTATATGATTCCATATGGGGTTGTTGATACTAACAAAAATGGACAGGTTGTTGGTTTACGGGAAAAACCGCATTTGGATTTCAGGTTGAATACAGGAGTATATGTTATAGAGCCTGATGTGATTAGGAGGATGACGGAAAAATATGTGGATATGACGGAAGTGATAGAACATACTCTAAAAAGTGGAGGAAAGGTTGGCTCTTATTTAATTGATGAGCAAAGCTGGGTGGACATCGGGGAGATGGATGGTTTAAACAGAGCAAATAAGAGGTAAGCAAGATGCGGCAGATTCCATTGTTTAATTTGAATTATGATGAAGCGGAAGTTCAGGCAGTAACAGAGGTGATACACTCTAAATGGATATCCAGTGGTCCCAAATGTCAGGAGCTGGAAAAACTATTTTGTGAATGTCTGAATGTGCAATACGCGTATGCTGTAGCGAATTGTACAAGCGCATTGCATTTGGCTTTGCAGGTACTGGGAATCACAAAGGACGATGAGGTGATCGTGCCATCACTTACATTCGTGGCAACTGTGAATGCAGTGCGGTATGTTGACGCAGTACCAGTTTTTTGTGATATAGTCAGCACACGGGATTTAACGCTCAATGCAAAATCGATAGAGAGAAGTATTACGTCCAAAACAAAAGCAATTATAGTAATGCATTATGCTGGTTTTCCGTGTGACATGGGTAAGATCATGGAGATTGCTCAAGAACATCATCTGTATGTTATAGAAGATGCCTGTCATGGGCCTTTATCAGAATATAAAGGAATCAAACTAGGAACAATAGGAGACATTGGATGTTTTAGTTTTTATTCAAATAAAAATATGTCTGCAGGCGAAGGTGGTATGGTAGTTACGAATGATTCCAAATTAGGTGAAAAAATTAAGTTGCTTCGTTCTCATGGAATGACAGCAGTATCTTATGATAAGGCGAAGGGGCATGCTACAGGATATGATGTAATGGAACTGGGGTATAATTACCGGATGGATGATATAAGGGCAGCTCTGGCAATTTCGCAGTTGAAGAAACTGCCTGCTGATCTGGAGAAAAGAAAAGAGCTGAGAGAACAGTATATCGACAGATTGTCAGGATGCTCTGGGATCATAATACCGTTTATGCAGTGTAAGGAATATGTGTCAAATTACATATTTCCTATCATATTGAAAGATTCTAATCTTGGGGAAAGAGAACAAGTACGCAGACAGTTATCGGAAGTAGGTATACAGACAAGTGTTCATTATCCGGCAGTTCACAAGTTTGGAATATACAGAGAAGTGGGAAGTGGCAGTGATTTGCTAGTGACCGAATATGTATCGGATTGCGAGATAACGCTGCCCTTGTATGGATGTTTAGGGATGGAAGATCTGGGATATGTATGTGACAACTTGATAAAAATTTGCGAGAGGAGGAAAATGCATTGAATGTTCTGGCAATAGGTGCACACTTTGATGATGTTGAATTGGGGTGCGGGGGAAGCCTAGCAAGGCATATCGCAAATAATGATACAGTATACATATATGTTGCAACAGATTCTGCATATGGAACATATGGCGGAAATGAAATTCGAAGCGGAGAGACGGCGCGCCGGGAAGGACAACGGTCAGCCGGGTTATTAGGTGCGCATTTGATCTGCGGAACGCAAAGCACATTCATGCTTGCATTTAATGAGGAGACGGATGCTGCTATTGTAAAAATAGTGGAAGAAAAGAAGATAGACTGTGTTTACATACATTGGAGTGGAGATGTACACCATGATCATTTTCATCTGGCAAAGGCGGCAATGCATGCCACCAGACATATTCCACGTGTTTTGATGTACAGAAGCAATTGGTATGTTAGTGATGAGGCATTTAGGACAGATTTTTATGTTGATATCAGTGAGACATGGGAGATGAAAAAAAGGATGATCATGTGTCATGAGTCAGAGTGTAGCAGAGTCGGAAATACATGGATAGATTATTTTGACCGGGAAGCACTGAATAATGGATTAAAAGTCGGTGTGGAGCGTGCAGAAGGATTCCAGACAGTAAAATGGCTTATTTAAATATGGAGTGAAAAATGATAAAGAATGTAATAACATACCTAGAGCAGGCAGCAGTAAATTATCCTGAAAAAATTGGGTTTTGCGATGAGACTGAAAGCTGCACATTTCAGGAGATGAATGTAAGAGCCAAGAAGATAGGAACACAGATCATTCAAGAATTAGATGGGAGAAGAAATAAGCCTATAGCAGTTTACATGGATAAAAGTGTTGCCTGTCTGAGTGCTTTTTTTGGTATTGTTTATAGTGGAAATTTTTATGTACCAATAGATGTGAAAAGTCCTGTAGAGAGGATAGACAAAATTCTTGCAACATTAAAGCCAGTAATGATCTACACACAGAAGAAATATCAGGATTTTGTAAGGGATAAATGGGTAGATTATATGACAGTGATAGAGGCTAATGATACTGTAATTCAAGAAAAACAAATCCAAAAGTTAATAGGGAAACAGTTAGATGTAGATCCATTATATGTGTTATTTACTTCAGGTTCTACAGGTGTGCCAAAAGGAGTAGTAGTATCACATAGGTCGGTAATTGACTATACAGAGTGGTTAAAAGATACTTTTGATTTTGATGAGCAGACAATTTTTGGAAATCAGACACCATTTTATTTTGATATGTCCGTATTGGATATTTACAGTACTATTAGAAATGCTTCAAAGTTATGTATTATTCCTGAAAAAATGTTTATTTTTCCACAGGAAGTCTTGTCATATTTGGAAAATAATAAAATAAATACAATTTTTTGGGTTCCATCGGCCTTAATAGGTATTGCTAATGCTAAAGTCTTAAAAGGTTTTAATACAAGTTTGAAAAATATTTTGTTTGCTGGGGAGGTAATGCCTAATAAACAATTAAATATTTGGCGAAACGCAATTCCAAAGGCATTGTTTGCGAATCTATATGGTCCGACTGAGATTACTGTTATATGTTGTTATTATATAGTTAACCGAAAGTTTGATGATGATGAATGTCTTCCTATAGGTTTTCCGTGTAATAATATGGAAATTATTCTTTTGAATGAGCATAATCGGCTATGTGAAGTATCCGAAATAGGTGAGATGTGTGTAAGAGGTACAGGGGTAGCGATAGGATATTATGCTAATCAAACAGATGAAAAGGAGGTATTTGTTCAAAATCCGTTAAATTGTGATTGGAATGACTTGATCTACAGAACTGGCGATCTGGCCTTTTATAATGAATTTGGAGAATTGGTTTATATCGGAAGAAAAGATTATCAAATCAAGCATAAGGGTTATCGAATAGAATTAGGTGAAGTTGAGCAGGCGGCTAGTAGTATAGATGGAATTGAACGAACCTGTGCATTATATAATCAAGAATTGAAAAAAATAGAATTGTTTTGTGTAGCGAAAGACATTGACGAAAAAGTGTTATATCAAGAACTTAAAAAGAAGGTACCAGTATATATGTTGCCATCCGAAATTATATGTGTTGAAAAGTTTGAGTTAAATTCCAATGGAAAAATCGATAGAAAAAAGCTAGAGAAGTATAGGAGGACTTGATATGACAGAACAATTGTTGGAGATGTTGAGAGAAATACAGCCATATGAAGAAATTAATCAAGATACTTTGTTATTAGATGAAGGAATTTTAGATTCTTTGACCATGGTAGAATTTATTGTGGAAATTGAAGACAAATTTTTAGTTGATATTCCAGAAAGAATGATTACAGAAGAAAATTTTCAGAAAATAGAAACAATAGAAAGTTTAATAAAAAGGTTAAGGTAATTCTATGAAAATAGTAGATGCAGTGTGGGAAGAGCGTAATTTGGGCAAAAAATGTAAGGAAATTTATATAGAAAAGGGTGATGATGCGCAATCAGTGCTTAAGAATTTGTCTAACATAAGTGAAGAATTGCAATTGCTTTTTTTGCCAATTGAAAGATCGGAATATTTATTATTGCTACCTAAATATGGATTTCATTATATCGAAAGTAATTTTGATCTAATTAAAAGATGCAGTATGGATATTTCACCATTACATGAAAAAATACTTAATAAGGTGTGCAGTCGGCAGTTAAAAGAAAGTGAAATAGAACATTTTTTGTGCAGATTGAGAACAGATTTTTTTTTCGAAAAAGACAAAATTAGCATAGATTATCATTTTTCCCAACAAGCATCTGCTAACCGAAACTATTGGCGATTAATTGATTATTTGGAAGAAAATATTGATATACAGATTTATGATGTATTATACGAAAGAAAATCAATAGGTTATTTTATTTTGAAAATATTGGATAAGGAGAATATAGAAGTATATTTATCAGGTTTGTATCCTGAGTGTAGGGAAACAAATTTAGGTATCTGTATTATGGGAGAAGAAACAAGGAAGGTTTTTCAGTTGGGGGCAAAGTTTATTACATTAGGGGTATCGTTAAATAATATTACATCGTTGAAGGTATATTTATCATTGGGATATGAGATTAAAAAAGTTACTAATATCTTTGTGAAGCATGAGGAGGATGAATATGTTTCAAAGAGGTAAGTGTTATATTATTGCTGAAATAGGCGGTAACTTTGCAGACTACAAAACAGGAAAATTGCTAATAGATCAAGCAGTGGAATGTGGTGCTGATGCAGTAAAACTGCAGACATATCGGGCAGATACAGTTTCCAGCAAGAGCGCAATGTTTGATCAGGAAAACACTGGGATCTGTTCTCAATATGATTATTTTAAAAAGTTTGAGCTTTCAGAGGGATTGCATAGGCAGATTTTTGATTATGCAAAGGAAAAGGGGATTGATTGCTTTTCAACACCTTCCCACTATTCTGATATAGAGCTGCTTGAAAGATTAGGAATGGAAGTGTACAAGATAGGAGCAGATGATGCGACAAATCTGCCTTTTTTGAATAAGATAGCAAGGTTAAATAAACCAATTATTCTGTCAACAGGAATGTGTACACTGGAGGAAGTCCACGAGGCAGTGAATGCGATTCTCAGTACTGGGAATCGACAGTTGGCAGTATTGCATACAGTAGGGAACTATCCAACATATCCAGAGGAAGTGAACTTAAAGGTAATAGATACATACAAAAGGGAATTCCCGGATCTGGTCATTGGATATTCTGATCATACATTAGGAGTATTTTCCTGTATGTGTGCCGCTATTTTAGGTGCTGAGATTATAGAAAAGCATTTCACATATGACAAAAAAGCGGATGGACCAGATCATATGCTTTCAGCGACGAAAGATGAGTTGAAGTACATGATTGATCGTATTCGGGAGTATGAAATCATGCGGGGAACTGGTATAAAAGCCCCAGTTGGAAATGAGATCATAGATCGGGAGCTTTCCAGAAAAAGTCTGATCACGACCTGTAAGATTAGTAAGGGTGAGCATTTCTCAAAAGAGAATTTGGATATAAAGCGTCCCGGTACAGGGATTGAACCGAAGTATCTGGATAGGGTAATAGGACGCTGTGCAGCATCAGATTTGGATAAAGACTATACATTAAAGTGGTCTGACATATGTTAGCGGGGTTAATAAAATGAATGGTAGAAGTGGTGTTTCACTTAACTCAGATTATCTCAATTCACATAAAATATTATTTCACATAGGAAAGCATTGGCAGGAAATTTTGGAAGGGAAAATGGACTTTAAGCCAATTGCGGTAGAAGTGCATCCGACGGCAAAGTGTAATCATGCATGTGTGCATTGTTCCTATAAAGAGAGAAATGCAAGCAGAGATGAACTGTCGCAGGAAATTATGGAAAGACTTGTTCATTCCTTGATGGAATTAAAGGTAGAAGCAGTGTATTTTTCTGGTGGTGGAGAGCCTACACTTTATCCTAATCTGGCGCATTATGTGAAAATGTTGTCACAGGCAGGAATAGCAGTTGCCTTGCTTACAAATGGCACATATTTCGAACAGACTGGTCTGATAGACATAGCAGATTGCTTTAATTATATTGCGTTTTCTGTGCCAGGTGCAAGCAGTGAAGTGTTTGAGTCGATTACGGGAAGAAATCTTTTAGAAAATGTATTGAGTGTTCCGGAAAAGATAAAAAAGAGGTTTGGAAATAGGAGTCCGATTCTTGGTTCAAGAATTGTGCTTACAAATCAAAATTACAAACAGATGCAAATGTTTTTGCGGTTAATGAGAGAAAGAGAATTTGATTATGCATTATTTAAAGTGGTGAGGGATTATGAGGAATCGGGGCAGGGACTTGGTGTAGATGAGGAGAAGTACTTACGCGATGAGATAAAGAAAATAGACGAGATAGACGACGATTTTACAAATTTGAATCATATTTTTAATTACCGCAGGAAAGTAGATTTTGCAGGCAATTGTTGGATCAATCAATGGGGATGGCTTGCCAATATCAGTACAGATGGAAAAGTATATCCTAATATTGTTGAAATTGATCAGACGGATTTTTGTATTGGAGACCTGCATGAACAGTCTTTGGAGGAGATATGGAACTCTGCCAGGCATGAAGAGGTAAAAAGAAAGTCACAAGAAAAATGGCTGAATAGGGAATGTAAGAATTGCCGTGCGATTTCTTATAATACAATTGTAAATGAACATATGGAACTTATGCCTAAAGTATATGACGCTTTTATATAGTGACAAGTAAAAAATAGGAGAAAAAGGTACAGATGACAGGCATAATCATACAAGCAAGAATGGGATCTACAAGACTACCAGGAAAGGTTTTAATGAAAGTTGGTAGTAAGAATTTGCTACAACACATCATTGATCGCCTGAATCTATTACAAGTATCGGATTGTAAGATTGTAGTTGCAACTTCGAAAGAGAAAAGTGATGATGCAGTGGAAAGTTTTTGTAATGAAAATGCAATTGCATGTTTTCGTGGAGATGAGAAAAATGTATTGAACAGATTTTGGATGTGTACAATGCAATATGGGTTTGACGACATTGTGCGTTTGACTGGGGACAATCCTTTTGTTGACATTACAGAGCTCGAACGCTTAATTGAAATGCATAGATCCTGTAATGCGGACTATTCGTATTCTGATACAGAACTTCCGGAAGGTCTCGGTGCAGAAATTTTTAGTAAGCAGGCATTGCAGAAAAGTATTGAAAAGGCATATAAGGACAATCATTTTGAACACGTCGACGACTATATATTAGAAAATAGGAATCATTTTATATGTCAGAAATTGGAATTAGATACTTGTAAAGTTCATCCAGAAATGCAATTTACTGTGGATACAAAGGAACAGTTGGAAAAGGCCTGTTTTATCGCAGAGCATGCAAAAGATAGTTTCTTTGGAACATTAGAAGCAATACGGTTAGAGCAGTTGTATCAGACAACAAGAAATAGAAAGAGCTAGGGAGCAGGTATGTATGCACTTTGTCTAGAGAGTTCACATCAACGCGGTATGGGACATTTGTTCCGGGGGATTCATCTGTATCATTATATTGTAGGGCAGAAAGGCAAGCCGGCAGTTGTACTTATTAATCGCGATTTGCCGGCAATAGATATATTGGAAAAAGAGGGAATCCCGTATGAGGTAGTTTGTTTCGAGGATACTCTGAGTGACTGGGAAAGCAGGTTAATACAGAAATATGAAATCAGTATATGGCTGAATGATAAATATCAGACAACGCGCGAGTTGTTCCAAAATGTCAAGAAAAATAAGGGAGTTTTGCTGGCTGCAATAGATGAGGAAAGCGGCAATGATGAATTGTTAGATGTTCATTTTGTAGGAATGGTATTTCAAAAAGATTTTTGCCCAAAGGGAAAGTACATTTTTGGTGGCATGGATTATATTGTATTAAATGAGGAGATCAACAAATACCAATATGTGAGAAATAATGCAAAAAAAGTAATTGTGTCCATGGGTGGAAGCGATACATATGGGGTTACAGTTAAAGTATTAAGGATACTAAAAAAGAAAAATATTCAGGCAGATATTGTAGTTGGTCCATCTTTTCAGCATATGGATGAATTGGAGGAAATTGCGACAGAAGAAAACCATGTTTTTCAGAATGTTCCTTCCTTAATAAAAAAATTTAGTGAGTACGATGTGGCTGTTACAGGCGGCGGTGTAACCTGTTTGGAGGCAGCGGCGTCAGGAATTCCATGTATTATTGTTGCAAACGAACTATTTGAGATAGATACAGCACTATATATGGAAAGTCTGGGAACAGCGTTTTTTGCAGGTTATCATATGCAGATGTCAGAGGAGCGGTTTGATATTACGAAAATGAATATTAAAAGTATGAGTCAGGCTGGATTGCAAAAGGTTCCATTAAGCGGGGCACAGAATATTTATTTGAAACTGCAGGAATGTAAAGCGTTATTGGAGAAAGTATATGAATGACAAACTAGTTGTAATACATCAACCAGATTTCATACCATATATTGGATTTTTTGATCGTTTGCTGAAAGCGGATAGTTATGTTGTGTTGGATAATGTTCAATATGTTCGTGGAAACAGAGATCATTGGACTAATCGGGATAAGATTAAGACACAGAAAGGTGAGAAGTGGATTACAGTAAGCGTTAAGAAAGAACATCGTGAGATAAAGATCAATGAAGTAATTTTGGCGGAGGAGGATGAATGGAGAAACAGGTGTAAAAATTTATTAAGAGAAAATTATTTTAGGGCAGAATACTACGATGAGATAATACCGTATGTGGAGAAACTGTTTGACTATCAATGTGAGCGTTTGATGGATTTTAATTTAAACATTATAAGTACGATAAATAAACTTCTGGGAATCAATATAGAAGTATTGCTGGCAAGTGACATAGAAGCACAAGGGCATAAGGATGAACTGTTAATTGATATTATGAGAAAATTAGGGCAGACAAGGTATTTATCAGGTTTAGGAGCTAAAGATTATTGTGATGAAGAATTGTATAAAAAAAATGGTATAGAGATCATATGGCAAAATTTTGAACATCCTGTTTATCCGCAGCAATTCGGGGAATTTGTTCCATATTTAAGCGTAATTGATTTACTTTTTAATTGCGGAATAGAAGGATCAAAGAGAATATTAAAGGGAGAAAATAGATATGGAACAGAGCAATGTACCAATCAATAAGGGCAATTATTATATGGAATCTGACGAGAGGATTGCCTTGTTTGAGCAGTATCGGGGAGAAGGATGGGAGCAAGCGTATAAAGCATATAGAGATGCATGGGAAAGAAATGCGAAAGAACAGTTTGTGAGCGAGTATCCATTGCTGGTTGATCTTGAACTTTCCACTGTCTGCAATCTTCATTGTCCAATGTGCTATACAGTTTCTCCTATGTTTAAGGAGCATGTTGTACCAACTTTGATGGACAAGCAGTTGTTTTATAAAGTAATAGATGAGATTGCTGGGAGAGTTCCAGCAATTCGGATGAGTCTTAGAGGGGAATCGACATTACATCCTGATATGATTGAACTTGCAGGATATGCGAAAGAAAAAGGGATAAAAGAAGTATCATTTCTGACAAACTGCAGCCGAATGACACCAGAATATTTCGAGAGTCTTTTATTGGCTGGGGTAGACTGGATTACAGTATCTGTAGATGGTCTCGGCAAAATGTATGAAAGTATTCGCAAGCCTTTAAAATTTGAGGATACATTGGAAAAAATAAAATCCATGAAACAAATAAAGGAAAAGTATCAAGTGCATCGACCAGTGATTAAAGTTCAGTCAATTTGGCCGGCAATATGTGAGAATGCTGAAGACTTCTATAATACGTTTGCACCATACGTAGATGCAGTTGCTTTTAATCCCATGTCCGATGACAAGCAGAATGATACTGAAATTGAATATGTGGACAATTTTTCATGTCCGCAGTTATACCAGCGTATTATTGTGGCAGCGGATGGCAGTGTGCTAGTTTGTTCTAATGATGAAGAGAATGAGCTGGTGATAGGAAATGCGAATGAAAAGTCAATTTATGAGTTGTGGCATGGAGAACAAATGCAGCGAATGAGGCAATTGCATAAAGAAGAAAACGGATATAGGAAAGAACACATCTGCAGTAAATGCTATTTGCCAAGGCGTATGCAGCAGGAGACAATTATCGAAGTAAATGGCAGGAAAGTGATCGTGGAATCATATACAAAACGCAGTCAGGTAATCGGAGAATAATCGGGAGTTTTATTATGAAAGTGAAGAAAAATAAATATGGTTATTATGAAAGAATAGATATGCCAAGTACTGAAAAATTGAATGAAATGTTCACTGAAGAATATTATCAGGGAAATGCTGGTATTACTTCGTACAATCACGAATACATAGAGCAGGAATTTAGAAGTTTTGTGAGAAATGCAGCAAAAAAGGAATTGATAATTAAAAAGTTTTTAAAGACAGATAGGCAGAGGAGTTTATTAGACATAGGGTGCGGAGAAGGGTATGTGTTGGACTATTTTTATAAAAAAGGTTGGAATATTACAGGAATGGATTTATCAGACTATGGTTTGCTAAAACATAATCCGCATATTCGGAATTTTTTATTGCATGGCGATTGCAATGAAGGATTAGAAAACTTGATAAATCAAGGGGTAAAGTATGATGTTGTTAATTGTGATTTGTATATTGAGTGTTGTATAAATCCTATAAAAACATTAAATAATATGAAATCCGTTATGACACCAAATTCAGGAATTGCTATTATAAGAGTTGCAAATTGTATGTCCCCATTACATAAGCAACTTTTAAAGCAAGGAATTTTGCATGAAGAAACATGGTTCAATAGAGTCGGAAATTTGGCATATTTTAACCAGGAATCATTGAAGAACATATTGGAAATATTGGGTTATGAATGTATCGAGTGGTATGGTGATTCTTTTATAGACTTTAATTTAATGAATCCTTTAACTGATTACTATAAAATAGAAAATATCGGAAAAGTGTGTTACAAAGCAATGTTAGATATAGAGGATATTATGGAAGATATATCATTAGAGAAAATGGTTGAGATTGAAAAAACGATGGGGGATATGGGGTTGGGAAGACATATTACGTGTATATGTAAAGTAAGGAGAGAATGATGTCAGTTAATAAGATGGATTTTCTGTTAGTTGGATTTGTAAAGGCTGGGACAACATCTTTGGATAATATTTTACGGCAGGATAGAAGAATATATTTACCACATGGTGCTAAAGAGACACATTTCTTTGACTGGATTGATAGGGAGAATGCATTAGAATTATTTTGGTCATTGTACTATCCGCGAGTTCAGAAAAATAAAATTGTTGGTGGAATTGAACCATGTTATATAAGGAATGCAAAACAGGTTTTGGAGACTTTTGGAAAAGATGTAAAAATATTATTTATGATGCGCAATCCAATAGAAGCAGATTTCTCGTTGTTTAAAATGGGTTTAAAGTGGGGAGGGTCGCTTCAACAGATCAAATGGTACAAAAAATATAAGGCAGATCACGTCGCAGAAATGTATCACAAATATACAATGTTTCGATTGAAAAATCCAGATAAAGAGGATGAAATACGTGATGAATTTCGATATGAAAAGTGGATTAAGGAATATTTGCAGTGTTATGATTTAACGCAGATAAAATTTGTATTATTTGAGGATTTTGTTAATAGTTCTGAGCAGACTGTACGAGAAATAGAAAGATTTATTGGATTAAAGGATAGAACATTAAACTTTGATGTATGTATCAATGAAGGTGGGCAAATAAGCAGAAATTATTTTTGTGCGAGGTTGAACCATGAAATGTCTATTAAAGGAAAACAGCAGGAATATGAAAACGTTAAGAAACGTCAGAAGATTTCGTTAATTGAAGAAAAATTGTTTAAGTTTACATTAATTAAAAGTAATGCAAAGATGTTAAAAGAAACGGAACAATTATTGAAACGGTATTACACACCTACTAAGAAATACGTAGAGAATTTGTTAAATAGGAATATGTCAAATATTTGGTTTGATATATGAGAAGGGAGCACACAATAGTAGATGGATAAAAGGTCAGAAAAATTTGATTGGGCTGATAAACTTTCAGTGTATTTAAAAAAGGTTGAAAGTTCAAAATGGTATAGAGCATACATTCAAAAGCTGCTGATACACGATATAGAGAAAAAGGAACCTTGTATCTGCGAGCTACTTCATAGGAACAGAGAATTAGAAAATATATATAAAGGAAAACGATGTTTTATTTTAGGTAATGGCCCATCATTAAATAATATTAATTTTAAGTATTTATCTAAAGAAATAGTATTTACAGTTAATCAGTTACCAGAACATCCATTGTTTGGAGAATTGCATTCAAATTATCATATTATTACAGATCTTCAAGCTTTTGGGTTGAGGTATGGTAAAGATGAATTAACACCAGGATTTACGAAATATTCATTGGATTTGATGAAATCTCTCTCTGAAAAGGGAAATCCGACTTTAATAGTACCATATCAGGTAAGGAGAATTCTGCAACAGGCAGGGATAGCGTCAGTTTTAAGCGTTAAATATATATGTTTATATAAGGCGTTTGTTGATGGTTATCATGAATGTGATTTGACAAAACCTATCTCATCTTTTTCAGGAGTTGTGCTTTCGGCCATTTTATGCGCAATGTATATGGGGGTATCGGAAATATATCTACTGGGTTGTGATGAAACATTTATAATAGATACATTGGAATGTGCACTAGAAAATGGATCAAAGTATGGGCATGCTTATTCTGATCCAACAGGAATGGATGATAAGGGATATCGAATACTTGCTAATAGTTTGGGGATACAAAATCTTATAGCCAGTGAATACAGAAGACACGCAGGGTTTGAACAGCTTTATTATTATTGCAGAAAAAATGGAGTACACATATATAATCTTTCTGTTCCAACTCTAATAGATAGTATACCAAAACGAAAATTTGAAAATGTCATAAAAAATAATTTGGAAAAATAGGTATATAGAGATGTGGTTAGAAAATAATACATTACAAAGTTTTCGATCAATGATTCAAATAGGAAGTAGGATTTATTTTTTGTCCTGTTTGGGTAATGAGTTATGGCTATTCGATCTGAATGATCAAAGCTTAAAAATGAAATTAAAATTATCCAACTTAAAGGGGAGTTATGATGCGGTTTATCGTGAAATAGTTAAATACAATGATATGTTGATTTTTGTGCCAAATAGTGCAAATGATATATGCATATATGATATCGAAACTGAACTTATACGAAAGATTCCTGTTCCAAATATAAGCATCCCTTATAAATATATGTGTAAGTTTTCAAATGCATTTTGCACAGATAAGCACATATTTCTAATACCCCATTGTTATCCCGCAGTACTTGTTATTGATGCTGAAATTTGGCAGATAGTTATTTGTAAAACATTATATACAGGAGATAAATTGATTGAGAGTGAGTTGTTTTCTGGAAGTTATATTTTGCGGGAGGATAAATGTTACATTCCTTCTGCTCAGTTTAATGAAGTTGTGGAAATGGATATAAAAACATGTACCGTAAAAAGACATAGTTTAGGAAAAGAAATTGCATGGTATGGCAGCATATCATATTATGATGGGAGTATTTGGTTGACAGGTAAAAAGAGTACTATTACGAAGTGGGATATTGTTCATGATTTAGTTGAAGAGCTGGATTATCCCAAGTGTTTTATAAAACAAGAAAATAGCTATCCTTTTTTAGATACCTTTTATTGGATGAATAAGGTTATATTAATTCCTAAAAAAGCGAATATGTATATCATTATAGATATGGAAACAAAAAAAATTGAGGGATTTCAGAGAAAGCAGGAATACTTGTGTTTCTCGTTGATTTATTCAGAAAATAATCAGTATAAGTTATTATATGATGTTGCGCAGACAAAATTATTTTTAATGAACGAAGAAAAAGAGGAAGTTGCACAAATGAAAATAGATTTATGTCTTAAAATGTATATGCAGAAGATTATAAATGAGGATATTAGTAATGGAAAGAAAGGATATGATGAAAGTTTGTGTGGAAATATAATTTATGAAATATGCGACTAAGGTGTATGATAATTGATTTTAGGAGTTGATGGCAGCTTTAAATATTTGGAGGTTAAAATTATGTTGATAAATAATTATTTAGGCGAGTTTGTTCCACAATTTCAGTTATCTACGATGGATTTATTCATGGCATATTATGTTAATAAAATATTTAAGAATCCATTAACACAGAGTATATATGATAAGAATAGTAAGAAAATTGCTATGAAGTATCACTATAAGAAAATAAAAAGACAAACAGAAAATTCCCTGCAAGAAACATATGATAAGCATGAGTTTTCTTTGTTTTCCTCTGTTGAGATTGAAATCATTAATAGATGTAATGGAGAGTGTTCATTTTGTCCGGTCAATCGTTATACGGATCCAAGACGGCTAAAAAGAATGGATTCTCAGCTTTTTAAAAGAATTATTGATGAACTGGGCGAGATGGATTATGCAGGAAGTCTGGCATTGCATTCCAATAATGAACCGTTTTTAGATGATCGGATAATTGAGTTTGCGAAATATGCGCGAGAAAATGTATCAAAGGCTTTTATATTTATATATACAAATGGAACACTTGTAACTATAGATAAATTCAAGGCAATTATTCCTTATTTAGACAAGATGATAATTGATAATTATAGTGATGAACTAAAATTGCATGATAATATACAAACTATTCGTAATTATTGCAGAGGCAACAAAATATTGAATGAAAAAGTTGAAATTCATATGCGCAAGACAAATGAAGTCCTATATACTCGTGGTGGACAAGCACCTAATAACAAAAAAAAGAGGACTCTACATATGTCATGCATTTTACCATATAGACAGATAGTTATCAGACCCGATGGAAAAATAAGTCTATGTTGTAATGACCCATATGGTACGAATACAATGGCTGACTTGAATAAAATGTCATTGAAAGAAGCTTGGTATTCAGAAAGATATAAAAAAGTCAGAGAAGCTTTAAGAAAAGGAAGAAAAAATGTCAATAGATGTCGGTATTGTGATTCTTTATTTGATCCCAAAGCGTATTAAAATGGTTTAATTAAGGTTCTATAAGAAGATGGGAAAAGATTTTAGAATGTACATATATAATTCGTAAACAGGTTAATGTGAAATGATGAAACCATATTTAAGTATTATTGTTCCTGTATATAATGCAGAGAAACATCTCAATAAATGCATTCGAAGTATTCTGGAACAAGAATATAGAAATTTTGAGTTAATTCTTGTGGATGATGGTTCAACAGATACAAGTATGGAGATTTGCGTTCAATATTCACTACAGGATGAGCGCATTCATGTAATACATAAGAAAAACAGAGGTGTTATGAGTGCTAGGAAGACTGGTTTTTTATATTCTTGTGGTAGATATATTTCTTTTATAGACAGTGATGACTGGATAGAACCTAAGTTTTATAATGGCCTTGCTGAAATCAAGGAACTTGAATATGACATAATCCTGATGAATGGATATCGAATTGATGGTGCAAAAAATAAACAAGTGAGGACAGTATTAAAACAAGGAGTTTATTACAAAAGAGAGGTTGAGCGGTTAATGGCAGGAGGGGGTATTATTCCTTCGTTATGGTCAAAGCTTTTTAAGAGAGAACTGATTAGGGATAATATTCTTTTAATTGATAATCGTGTCTGGAGAGGAGAAGATATGTTGCTTTCTTATACGTGTCTGTTAGATGCGAATACGGTTATGGTAAGGAAGAGTTATCAGTATCATTATGTGCAGCATGAAGCCTCTGCCATGCATCAATATAGTAGCAGAAATATTGAAAACTTAAGATTTTTTGCAAATAATGTAAAAAAAATACAAAACTTAAAAGGAAGTGGATTTCTGGACACTGTATGGGACAGGCACATTCTGATGGAACTGTTAGATATTATCAGAAAAGAATTTTATAGAAGGAATTTTTTGTTGTCATCGAAAGAATTGCGAGAATTAGATAGAAAATTTTCACAAATTAGGATTTCGCATCTATTATTAGGTGAAAGCCTAAAAATACTAACAGGAGCCAATAAGTGGATTATAAGGTTATATTCTATGAGGCTATTCCAGTTGCTAAATTTATATTTGAAGTATGTGGATAATTTTATTTATCAGAACAAATAGATACTTAAATATGTATATAAAAGAGAATTATTTAATAAAAAATGAATCAGAACTGAATAGAGATAGAAAGAAAATGTATTTAGTATAAAACAGATATGAATGATTCGAAAGAGACAGGAGGTGATTAGGTTTGGTTTCGTTTGAAGATATTCAAAGAAGGGAGATTGCGATATTTGGCACTGGTTTGAATGCAGTAAAATGTGCTTATTATATGTTGGAAAAAAGAAAACCAATAAAATGCTTTTTGAATAATAATAAATTAACAGACAACTTTCTTGGTAGGCCTGTATATGAACCAGATCACGTACCAGAAAATACTTATGTTGTTATTGCTGTAGAGTCCATAGCAACATATATGCAGCTATCAAAACAATTAGGAGAATTGCATTTAGAAGAATTTACTGATTATATTTATTACAAATGGATTGATAAAAGTATGATTCTTTTACATGGAAATTGTCATATGTCTGTTATTCAAGCTTATATGGAATCGTCTAGTAGATTTTTGGATGAGTATGCGATCTACCCAAACCCTCCAATATATAGTAACGAGGAGAAAGCAATTGCTTCTGTTGTTTTAAAGTATTGTGATATCTGGATTCATGAAGATATTCGGACTGACAATGCGTTTTCTTTTTTTCTTTCAGATGAATATATCAGACAACAATGGGCGATAAATAATGTTTCTGATAAAGACAGGGTGGAAATTATAGTACCACATCTGTTTGGATTGGGAAGGGCGTTTTTTCCGCAGACTGCTTTGGGTAAGAATGAGAGAAATGACAAAATCAATAATGCACAGGATGTAAACGGTATGTTCCCTCATGCTGACTTAGTGATTGATAAGTGTGTAGAAAAAGGAATGGAAGAGGAGGACATTATAAAGTATTGTATGAGTGACAGTGTATTTAATGAGGAAGAGGTTACGAAAAATTTTGAAATGTATATGGAAAAAATCAAAGAAAGAGAAAGTGCATGGGATATAAAAATTTACAATTATCTATTGGAAAATTATCGAAATGAAAAAATGTTTTATGATGCAGGTCATCCTACTAATGTGATAATGAAAAAAATAAGTGAAGAAATTTTAAACAGATTAGGGATTGATGAAGATGGTATTCATACAGATTTGACAATGGACGGTTGTGAAAATCCAATATATCCGTCAGTAAAACGCTGGTTGAAACTGCAGTGGGACGAAAGCGAGATACGTAAAAGCCATAGTGCCCGAAAGTGTTGCGATAAAATGGATTTTGAAGAATATGTTAAGGAATATCTGTGGTGGACTCATGGGTATAGGTGTAAGGGGAAAGGATACATTTGATGAAAGATAATTTAAAACTGATCAGTGTTATTGTACCAGTATATAATGTGGAGCTATATCTAGAAAGGTGTATTGATTCGATTATTGGCCAGACATATAAGAATCTGGAAATTATTCTTGTTGATGATGGATCAACGGATAAAAGCGGAAAAATCTGTGATATATATGAAAACAAAGATTCCCGGGTGAGAGTACTTCATAAATGTAATGGTGGATTATCATCTGCTCGAAATAAGGGTTTGGAACTTGCCACAGGTGAATATATAGGATTTGTAGATAGTGATGATTATATTGCACTGGATATGTATGAGAGGTTTTATAGTTTTATATTAGAAGATGTAGACCTTGTGTGTTGTGGAATAGTTCGTATTGATAAGAAGGGACACAAAACGATGACTGGCCATGCAAAAGGGACAATTTGTTTGAACAACAAGCAATCAGTAAAGGAATTGCTGATGCGACGATATTTAGCATTCTCGGCATGTGATAAGCTATATAAAAGAAAAATCATTGGAGAAATAAGATTTCCCGATAATAGAGTATGTGAGGATTTGCCATTTACGTATAATGTGGTTAAAAGATGTAAGAAAGTAGTGAATATTGGCAGCTGTAAATATTTTTATAGTTATAGGAGTGACAGTATAAGTCGAAAGCCATTTTATGGTAGAAGAATAGATTATGTCTTGTTTGCAAGGGATATTTTGAGAGATGTTGTGATCAAGTATCCTTCACTTAAAAGAGAGGCAGAGTTTTTATACATAATAAATATTATGAGTATAATTGATTCAATTAAGGAAAGTTCTAATACGGGTGAGTATGAATATATGCGTAAACGGCTGATTAAAGCTGTTAAAAAAATGCTTTTACTTATTTTTTTGAATCCGCTAATATCGTATCAACTGAAGAAAAAATGCATTCAATTAAAATAAAAGGTGAAGTGAGTATGATAGACATATTAGGGAATGGAGTAAATAATTTTATTGTTTTTGGGACAGGTGAAGTGAGTGGAAAAGTAATTCCTTTGGTGGAAAAGGAGTGTCATATCTCATTTTGCGTAGATAATGATCAAGAGAAATGGGAAAAATTTTTTGGACAGTATATAGTCAAATCTCCACAAATAATAAAAGATTATGACTGTAATGTTCTGGTTGCCGTTTCCACTAAATACGAGATTGAGATTATAGAACAACTCAAAAGGATGGGAGTCAGCGAGGAAAAAATATATTTTTGCCGCTCGATTTTGTCGGATAATAATGAATATGAAATATACCCACTTAGTATAGAAAAGTTAAGGGGAACAGATATATCTTTAATTCAATATGATTTGTTCCATATGGAAGAAGCCGAAACATGTTGTAAAAAAATTATGATTTTTTGTAGCGCTTATTCAGTATATACAAAGCAGTTGATTGAAAATATGTCAAGCAGATATAAAGATATTGAATTTAGTTTACTAACAAGTACAAAAGAATATCAGGATAAGATTAATACAAATGGACTAAAACATATATATTGCTTTCAGACATTAAGAGATTTGAAAACAATATTGGATCAGCTGTCAGAGTATGATGTGATGCAATTGTTGTGGATTGAGGAGAGCTGGGTATATTGTTATCGCTTGATAAGGTCAAAAACAAAGAAATTAAATCTCAATGTTGGAGGAAGTGATTTCTATCGTGCCAATTCGGTAGAGAGAGAATTCAAGAGAAAGCTTATTGAGAAAGCAGATTGTATTACTGCCGAAACGGAACAGACTATACAGAATTTTAGAGGATATTATGGAGAAATAGCACAAAAGACAGGCCTGCTTTCATATGGAATGGAGGTGTTGGATTTTATAAAGGAAAATGCATATGTTCCTCGAGATAGTATAAAGAAAAAGTTTGGTTTTCCATCAGATAAAATTATCGTTACATGTGGTCATAATGCGAATCGCGCACACCAGCACATAAAGATAATAGAAGCGGTAGATGGTTTGTGTGAATTTATTAAAAAACAATTGATGCTTGTATTTCCGATGACGTATAACCAGATAAATGGAGAATATATCAGAGAAATATCTAATGCTTTAGAAGGTAAAGGAATTGAATTTGTAATTCTGACAAAATTTATGAATTTTCAAGAAATGGCAGAATATGCCCTGATTTCAGATATTATGATTCATGTTCAGACAACAGACCAGTTGAGTGCTACGATGCTGGAGGAAATGTGTGCAGGCAGTATTGTAATAGCTGGGAGTTGGTTGCCGTACCGTCCTCTTCGTGAGATGGGAATTTATTTTATAGATGTTGATACCATATCAAATGTGACAGAAACACTTCAGGAAGTTGTTTTAAATATGGAAATCTATAAGGAGGAGTGTGCAAAAAATAAGAACATCATAGAGAAACATTTTACTTGGGATGAGCAAGCTCCAAAATGGCATGCGCTATGGGAGTGACATATCAAGCATATGAATTACTCGAATAAATCAAAATCAGCAAAATAAAACTTATGTTAGATAAGGATATAGTATATTTAATAGTGGATGTAAAAAACGGGGCTAAGAAAATGGACAAGCAGATTTTATTGAAAGGAAATACTTCATGAGATATGTACTGATTGGTTGTGGCAGGATTTCACCAAATCATATTGCGGCAGCAAGAAATAATAGTTTAGAAATAGTAGCGATATGCGATACTAATGAGTCTTGCATGAGGGACAAGGCATTAAAGTTTAAACTAGGTGCAAATGTTAAGTGGTATGCAGATTATAAAAAGATGATAGAAACAGAGAAACCGGAACTTGTAGCAATATGTACCGAGAGTGGGAAGCACGCAGAGATTGCACTATTTTGTATAGAACATTATTGTAACTGTATTATAGAAAAACCTATTGCATTGTCCATTGCAGATGCAGATGCAATTATATCAGCATCTATAAAGTATCATGTAAAGGTTTGTGCATGTCATCAGAACAGATTTAATAAATCAGTTCAGATAATAAGAGAAGCAATCGATATGAACCGGTTTGGAAAGTTATTTTATGGTACAGCACATATTAGATGGTGCAGAGATCGTGAATATTATGATAGGGCATCATGGAGAGGTACATGGGAGCAGGACGGTGGAGCATTGATGAACCAATGCATTCATAATATTGATTTACTGCGATGGATGATGGGGAGTGAGATTGATGAGGTTGTAGGGATGACGGACAGGCTTAATCATGATTACATAGAAGCTGAGGATTTGGGAATTGCGTTAGTCAGATTTAAAAATGGAAGCTATGGAATAGTTGAAGGAACAACAAATATATATCACAAAAATTTGGAGGAAACACTTTATATATTTGGCGAAAAAGGAACAGTAAAGGTAGGGGGACAGTCTGTAAATGTGATAGAGGAGTGGCGTTTTTCGGATTTGTTGGACAATCCAGAGGAAGTAAAAGCAAGATTTCATGAGAATCCGCCTAATGTATATGGCTATGGACATACACCATTATATGCTGATGTAATAAATGCTATACAACAGGATAGACAGCCCTATGTAAATGCTATGGAAGGAAAGCGGGCGTTGGAACTTGTTCTTGCTATATATAAATCGGCAGCAGAACGATGTAGCGTAAAGTTTCCGCTGAAAAAATGTGCTACAAATGATTTTAAGGGAAGGTTTTAAGTATGGCATATTTTGTTCATGAAAGTAGTTATGTAGATGATAATGTGCATATTGGTAATGATACAAAAGTATGGCATTTTTGTCATATTCAGTCAGGGGCATTAATCGGTGAGAAATGTTCATTAGGACAGAATGTAAATATTTCTAATAATGTAAAAATCGGAAATAGAGTAAAAATTCAAAATAATGTGTCTGTTTATGAGGGGGTAACAATCGAAGATGATGTTTTTTTAGGTCCCTCATGTGTTTTTACAAATGATTTGACACCGAGATCTGCATATCCAAAGGGGAGAGAAAATTATAAAAAAACACTTGTTAAAAAAGGTGCAAGTATAGGAGCAAATGCAACTATTGTGTGTGGACATACTATAGGTAAATATGCGTTGGTGGCTGCGGGTGCAGTGGTGACAAAAGATGTGGGGGATTATGAAATAATGGCAGGAGTACCTGCGAAAATAATAGGGAAGGTGGATGAAACAGGAAATATTATCGAAAGATATGATTTGTGAAAGGGTTCATTGTATGGAATTTCGAGATTTGAAACAACAGTACCAATTACACAAAACGGAAATAGACAAAGCGATACAGAGTGTACTTACGAATACTGACTTTATACAGGGAGCGAAGGTATTACAGTTAGAAGAAATACTATCGGAATATGTAGGTGTAAAATATTGTATTACATGTGCAAATGGAACAGACGCATTGCAGCTTGCCCTTATGACATGGAATGTAGGGATAGGGGATGCTGTATTTGTGCCTGATTTTACTTTTTTTTCAAGTGGTGAGGTTGTTTCAATAGTTGGGGCAACACCAATATTTGTGGATATAGATGTTAATACCTACAATATTAGTCCTGAAAGTCTTGATATAGCAATTAAGTATGTTATACAACACACTTCTTTAAGACCAAGAGTAATAGTGGCAGTAGATTTATTTGGACAGCCAGCAGATTATGGGCAGATTAGACAGATAGCAGACAAGTATGGTCTATTTATTTTGGAAGATGGCGCCCAGGGATTTGGCGGAAGGATAGGAGAGAAAAGATCATGTAGTTTTGGCGATATGGCAACAACCTCCTTTTTCCCAGCAAAGCCGTTAGGGTGTTATGGAGATGGGGGGGCAATATTTACTGATAATGCTGAATGGGCAAAACTTCTTTATTCGTATAGGGTACATGGTAAAGGTAAAGATAAATATGATAATGTTCGGATTGGTATGAATTCAAGATTAGATACTTTACAGGCTGCGGTATTGCTTGAAAAAGTGAAGTTCTTTGATGATGAGATTGAAAAGTGCAATCAGATAGCAAATGAATATACAAAACAATTAAAGGGTTTTGTTAGGACTCCAATAGTTAAAGAGGGAATGCGTTCAAGTTGGGCGCAGTATACGATATGCTTTTCAGGGAATAAGGAGCGAGAACAGGCTATAAAGAATTTAAAAGAAAATAATATACCAGTAGCCGTTTATTATAGAAAACCAATGCATATGCAGAAAGCTTTTGTAAAGTATGAGTTTGGAAAATTGAATTATAAGATAACAGAAAAAATATGTAATTGCTGCTTATCATTGCCAATGCATCCATATCTTGATAAGGATGAAATTGGTGATATCACAAAAAGTATAGTATAAATGATAGTAGATTGTATAGAATATGTTGTTTCAACTGTGAGGAGGATGCCAAGTTTGAGATTTACATATGAGTCATATATTGAGTTGATAGAACTAATGCAAAGTAAAGATTATATGATTACATCATATGATAACTTTAAAGACTACAGTAAATGTATTATACTTCGCCATGATGTTGATTATAGTTTACAAAGCGCATATCAATTAGCTCAGATTGAACAAGGAATTGGAATAAAAAGCACATATTTTTTGCTGCTGACGTCAGATTTTTATAATGTATTTTCATTAAGTAGTAGAAAGAAAATAGAAGGAATATTGGAATGTGGGCATGAGATAGGCCTTCACTTTGATGAAACAAGATACCCGAAAGTATTGAAAAATATAAATAATATAAAAGATTATATTTTGGAGGAAACAAATATTTTATCAAAATCAGTGGGAACTATGATTACCAAAGTGTCAATGCATAGGCCGAGTAAAAGTATACTTGAGGCTAATTTGAAAATTCCAGGGATTATAAATACATACAGTGATACTTTTTGTAAAGAATTTAAATATATATCAGATTCAAGGCGCTTTTGGCGTGAGCCAATTGAGGATATTATCGGATGCGAATTGTACAACAGAATCCAGATATTGATGCATCCGTTTTGGTATAACAGAAAAGAGATGAACATTAATGAATCCGTTAAAGTATTTGTTAATAGCGCAAACATGGAACGTTATAAAATGATGGATAAAAATATATCTGGTTTGTGTGACATTATGGGTCAGGAAGAAATACATTAGTATAGTCTGTACAATAGGAGGCAATATAATGAATATTTATCTTTTAAATGCAACTTTAAACGGAAAAATTCTTTCTGAAATTCTCTGCAGAGAACTGGTTATTAAAGGGATGATAACTTTAAATAAAAATGGAGGCGGTAAGACACCAGAATATTATGATTATAAGGATTTCTGCAATGAGAGAAAAATTGAGTGTATACAATTAAATTCTTATAATTTCTCAGATGAAGATGACAAAAGAAAAGTAAAACAATTAGAAATTGATCTGATCATAGTGGCAAGCTGGCAGAGGTTAATTCCATCATGGTTAATTCAAAAGTGTACAATTGGCATTATTGGAGCACATGGGAGTCATGAGGGGATAACGAGAGGAAGAGGAAGGAGTCCTCAGAATTGGGCGCTTATGATGGGAAAAACACACTTTAGTATATCTATTTTTTGGATTGAGGAGGGGACAGATAATGGTGCAGTTATAGATACACGAGAATTTGAGTATATTCCCACAGACAGCATTTTAACAAGTTATATAAAGAGTAATTTGTATAAAGTAGATATGATACTGAAAAATATTGAAAATGGTAAAATAGCAAACAGGGAAGGAACAATGCAAACGGAACAGGGATATTATCTTCCTCAGCGAAAAAAGGAAGATGGAATGATTGATTGGAACAGGGATGCGATGGATATTAATAATATGGTAAGAGCATTGACTAAGCCATACCCAGGAGCCTTTACACAATGCGAGGATATTGATTTTATTATCTGGTCATCACGTCCAGTTGTCGTAGATGATGTTCACTATCTTTATGATTCAGTGGAAAATGGTACAATTATAAGTATTCTTGAGGACAGTGCATTGATTAAATGTGGAAAGAATCTTTTATTAGTTGAATCGTGTACAAATTATGACAAATTGAGAGAAGGTATGATATTGGAGAGCTCAGATTATAGAAATCAGATGCAGGAGATTATTGAAAGGCATAGAGAAAAGTATAATACACCATTATCGCCATTGGTATTAGATGAGTTAGAGAAATATAGACAGCAACTATGAATTAATTATTTGTATTTTAGAGTAGATTCTGTGGGAGATGATATGAATGGAGAAGATAAGAATACTTTTTATTAATCAAACGACAAATATGGTTGGTGGTGGAAGCCAAAGCTTAAGAAATTTGATTGTAAACCTAGATGAAAAGATTGATATGATCGTTCCAAATGATTTATTTGTCAGAAATAAAGAAATAAAAGATTTTTATGGAACGAATTTGAATAAGATATATCGTTGTAATTTACCATTTTGTGAAAGTATTAGTGCTTGTGAAAAAAAAACTGATTGGTACAATCGTTATTTGGTTGAAGAAAATTTTAGAAAAGATAAAAAAGAAATATTTCGGATAATAAAAGAAAACAAGTACGATGTAGTTCATATCAATTCATATGTGCTATATCCGTTGATAAACAGAAAATATCCTATGTATATTCATGTACGGGAAATATGCAGTGCAAATATATTAATAAAGTTATTTATCCGGTTACAATTTAGGAGAAGTCATGGAATTATTTATATTGATTATGCAACTAAAGAAGCATTGGGAGTAAAGAAAAATAGTATAGTTCTTAATAACCCCTTTGATCAAAGGAAAGTGTTAGAGGTAAACTTGGAAGATGTGAGAAGGAAATACTCAATAAAGGAAAAGGAGACAATTTTTGCCTATATTGCGGCATCTAGTGATCCATCAAAAGGTTTCTCTTTTATTGTGGACGCATTTGTGAAAGCAAATTGTAAAGATGCAAAACTTCTGATTGTTTGTGCTGAAAAGATACTAAGATATACGAAACATTCTAATATTATATATGTAGCAAAGACATCACAAATGGAAGAAATTTATGCAATTTCAGATTATGTGTTGAGAGGGGATAATGTCTTTGCAGTAGGAAGAACCATTTATGAGGGGCTTTATTCTGGTTGTAGTGTCATAATTCCTGGTGATGAAAAAGTAGATATGGAGAGGATGTTTGAATGTGACAAGTTTGGAGAACATATCTTTTTTTACAAGCTTCGAGATATGGAGAGTTTGATTAAATTAATACAGGAAAGAAATGGGAGAAAAAAGAGCGCAGTACTAGGACTCAGCAATGTAGATGAGTATGTTGAGCAATTTAAAAAATTTGTTTTTGGAGTTAAAGATAGGCGTAAATGAACTGAAGATGAAAAGATTGATTATACATGAAAGAGTAAAAGGTAGCTTCATTAAGATTGTAAAGGAAGTGTTACTGCAGATTCATTTGATAAGTAGTAGGGATAAAAATAGAGATGTCGTCAAAAAACATCTTTATGATATATTACAATAACAAATCATAAAAGGAGGCAAAATATGAATAAAAGATTTGTAGGAGTATTATCATTATTGACAGGTGTAGCAGGTGGGGCAATTGGTGCAGGAAAAGTTATCGGAACAAAAGTAAATGAGAAGCAGCAGTTGGCAGACAAGCATTTAGCATTGTTTCTTATGATGAATCAATGGGTTAAAGTGAAGCAGGATGGTAAGAATCTTGCATCTTATTTTGAGGAGAATGGTTACAAGAAAATTGCTGTCTATGGAATGAGCTATGCAGGGGAAACGTTGGTAGATGAACTGCGGGGCAGTAATATACAAGTTGCTTATGGGATTGATAGAAAAGCAGATAATATCTATGCAGATATAGATATTGTAACAATGGACGATGTGTTAGAGAAAGTAGATGCTGTTGTAGTTACTGCGATTACTTTTTTTGACGAGATAGAAGTTAAATTATCTGAAAAAATAGATTGTCCGATTATTTCATTGGAAGATATTTTATATGAAGTGTGAGATGTATCTGTACAATTATTATAAGAAAGAAAATTAAGCTGTTTAATGGATTTGCTATGAGGAGGTTGTAATAAATACTTTCAATATTGTAAAGTGGTTTATATTTATAAAAATGGAAAACTGGTTTAACGAATTTCTGCAAAGATTTAGTACATACTGAAAGGCAAAACAGTTATGAAAAATGTATATGACATCAAATATGAGAAATGTTTATCATTCATATTTCCAACAAAATGCTATTATGATATTCCTTGTATCAATCAGGAAAGACACGGACAGACAGTGATTATATTATATTTGTATTATGAGGATACTTTGTTAGGATATTTCAAATATCTGGACAACATTCCTGAAGATATTTGTATATATATTATATCTTCAAAGCAATGTGTTTTGGATACTGTTAAAGAACATTCATATAAAAAGAATATGGAGTTTATCCTGAAAGAAAATTTGGGGAGGGATGTCAGTGCACTCCTTGTTACAGGAAAAGAGATTATTAAGAATTATGAATATGTATGTTTTATTCATGATAAAAAGGGACATAAACCGACAATTGAAAAGGAAACAGAACTATGGGTTGAAAATTTGTGGGGCAATCTGATCGGGAGCAGCAGTTATATTGATTCGGTATTAGAACTGCTTGATAAGAATGAAAAACTGGGAATATTGTCACCGCCGGAACCAATAGGCGATCATTTCTGCACGTGGTATGGATTCGGGTGGCATGATTCATTTGAGATTACTAAAAATTTAGCAGAATTTTTGCATTTAGAAACAGATATTAGTGCGGATAAGCCGCCAATAACGATAGGAACTGCTTTGTGGTTTAAGACGGCAGCGTTAAGAAAGCTTTTTGAAGCGGGGTGGGATTATAAAGATTTCGATGACAGTAAGCTGAATGAAAGTAATTACTTAAGCTATGGGATTGAGCGGATATTTGCATATGTGGCACAGGATGCAGGGTATGATACTGGAGAGGTTATGACAATCGAATATGCCCAGAAACAAAATAATTATCTTCACTGTGCAACGGGAAGAATTTTTGCAGAGATGATGTCTTTTTTTCCATTCCCAACGACAACTGCAATAGATGACTGTAAGCGTAATATTCCACGGTTAATAAAATTTGCAAAAATATATAAAAGAGTATATCTGTATGGTGCGGGAAATATGGGAAGATTTTGCCTGTCGTTGTTAAGACGGGAGGGATTAGAGGCAGAAGGATTTATCGTAAGTAGTCGTCCTGATGTAGAAATGATAGATGCACTTCCTGTGATGTCTATAGAAAATATAGACTTGTCTGGAGATGCGGATACGGGTGTTGTGGTTACTGTAACAAAGCCGGAAACAAAGATGCAGATGCTTGGGAAACTGCATGAAAAGAAAATAAACAATTATATCGAGTTTTGGAAATTAAACGAATAGAAAGCGGTGTAAAATGGGAAATCAGCAAATAGACCTGGTTCTTCCATGGGTAGATGGAAGCGATCCTTTGTGGTTGGCAGAAAAAAATAAATATGATATCAATCACGAAGTATCAAAGGTACGTTATGAATCTTGGGATAATCTGCAATACATTTTTCGAGGGATCGAACAGTATATGCCATGGATACATAAGGTTTTTTTTGTAACATGGGGACATATTCCTGAATGGCTGAATATTTCTTACGAGAAACTTGTGTTAGTAAGGCATGGTGAATATATTCCTAAGAAATTTCTGCCAACTTTTAATTCCAATGTTATAGAAATGAATTATTTTAGAATTGAGGATTTAAGTGAAAACTTTATACTGTATAATGATGATCTGTTTATTACACAGCCAATATCGCAGGAGTATTATTTTCAAAATGATATTCCATGTTGTGAGGCGGTAGAAACACATTTCATATTAAAAGCTGATAAGGGAATGGATTTGCAGATGAATTATGCATGTGTCAATAACATGGTTATTTTAAACCGAAATTTTGATAAGCGTAAGGTGATACGTGAGAATGCGGGAAAGTGGTTTAATCCCATATATGAGGAGCGTATGCAGCAGAATGTGAATCTTAGTTATTGGAATCATTTTGAATCGTTTGTATATCCACATGAGGCTATGCCGATGCGGAAATCAATATTGAGAGAAATCTGGGAGAAGGAACCAGAGGTTCTTAGCAGGGCATCCGGTAATAAATTCCGCTCCTGTTCTGATGTAACACAACGATTAATTACAATGTGGCAGATATGTTCCGGAGAGTTTGTTCCTCATAAGTTTCGAGGAAAATTTTATTTGATAGATAAAGACAATTGTAAAGAAGCTGCAGAGGCTATTGTGAGTCAAAAGTATCCAATCATCAGCCTGAATGAGAGCAGCACAGAGGATTTTGCGGTGATAAAAGAAACGATTAATACGGCTCTCGGGAAACTTTTTAGGGAAAAATCCAGATTTGAATTATAGGAGATGTAAATTTGCAGGTACTTAGCATAAAGGAGAAAGACAGATTATTGATAATAGCTCCGCATCCGGATGATGAGTGTATAGGTCCAGGCGGTATCCTTGCACTGTATTCGCATCTTTGTAAAGTGATCGTTCTCACAGATGGCAGGCAGGGACAAGGTGATGTGGCGCCAGAGCTTGAAAAGAAAATAAGACGGCAGGAATTCATTAATGAAATGCGGGAAGCAGGTATCACAGATTATGAAATGCTCGATTACGAAGATGGAAGCTTAATGCAGCATACAGATTGTCTTGAAAACGTTGATCTATCTTCTTATACAAAAATATTTGTCACAGGGATATATGATGGACATCCCGATCATACAGCGGCCTGTCTTAGCTTGCAGCAGGCACTGAAAAAGCAGATGATTACAGACGTGGATATATATATGTATGAGATTCATGCTCCACTCCGGGAAGTATCGCATATGCTTGATATTACACAAGTAATAGAAAAAAAATTAAAATTGATTCGATGTCACTCGTCGCAATTGATAGCTCTTCCATATGATAAAATGGCAACAAGTCTTGCTGAATACAGGGCTTTGCAGAATAGAATAAATGGTGGTTATATTGAGACTTATGCATATATGAGCCCCACTGATGAGTTAGATAGCAGTGTATTGGAGTTAGAAAAAAATTTACAGAAAAGTGTTTTATTTTATTGGATATTAATACGATGGATGGACTTGAAAATCAGAGGATATGGTATTGCAGATGTTTTGAGCAAAATGAAATATAGCAACATAGCAGTATATGGCTATGCTGAATTGGGACAATTATTATGCAGGGAACTTGCTGATACCAATATACGTATATCCTATTTATTAGATAAAAAGATAAAAGATACGGGGAGTGGGAATCTGCCAATTTATGTACCGCGAAGCGGATTGCCCAATGTAGATGCGATAGTAGTTACAGCTGTTTATTATTTTGATGAAATAAAAAAGGAATTATCGCAGATGGGATATCAGAATGTCATTTCTTTCAGAAAGCTATTGGAATCAGAGGATGAAAAATGAACATACAGAGCGAGTGGTAATGTGAGGTATCTATGGAAAATATTATTGTTTTTGGAATGGGAAAATACTTTGAGTGTAAGAAGGAAGCGATAGAAAGAAAATATAAAATTACCAAGTTTCTTGATAAAAGAATAGGGCAGAATGAGGTTAAGTTATATAAGAATACGCATATAGAGATTATTAATCCTGATAATCTGGATATAGATGATGATACAGCAATTTTTCTGATGTCAGTTCATTTTGTCAGTATGTGGAAGCAGCTTTGCAGTATTGGAATTGATCCTGAACGGATCGTATTTCCTTATACAGAAGAACCGTTTTTTGAAAATGAAGATGCATTATGTAATTACTTGAAGGAAATAAAATTTTTAAATAATCATTTTGAATGTATCCAGAAGGATGGGGAGATAACAAATATTTCTGATGAAAGTGAGTGGAGAGAACTTTTGCGGAGAGCTTATAAAGAGCGTTATCCCCTGATTAATGCTATCACGAAGATGGAGACGGAACCTATAAGCAGACAGTTTGGAACGGAAAGAGGGACACCGATTGACAGGTATTATATTGATACCTTTTTAAAAACACATTCAGAATTCATTAGGGGAGATGTACTGGAAATAGAAGATAATACATATACACTTTGTTATGGCGGGAAGAATGTTATTCATTCTATGGTTATGGATGTAAATTCTCAAAAGAGTAATATTACATTCAATGGCAATTTAGAAACCGGAGAAGGAATAAAAGATGAGATCGCGGACTGTTTTATCCTGACACAGACGCTCATGTATATTTTTGATCTAAAAAGTGTAGCACATAATATTAACCGCATTTTGAAGGAAAATGGTGTGGCATTGATAACTTGTTCTGGTATCTCGCAAAACAGCATAAGGTGCATGGATAATTATGGATGTTATTTCAATTTCAATAGAGAAGCTTTTGTTAAAATGTTTGAGGGGGAGACTTTGTTGCAGGTCGTGGAAACCGGCAGTTTCGGGAATGTCAAGACTGTGACTGCACACCTTAACGGACTTTGTTCAGAAGATCTGGTGAAAGAAGATTTTGCACCAAATGATAAATATTATCCTTTGATTGTATATGCGGTGGTAAAAAAGAATGGATGAAATCAGAAAACCCAAAATATTAGCAATCTATCTGCCTCAGTTTCACGAAACTGCAGACAATAATCTTTGGTGGGGAGAGGGATTTACTGACTGGGATTCCGTAAGAACAGCGGAAAAATATTTTCCGGAGCACAACGAACCCAGAATCCCAATGGAACATTACTATTATGATCTAAGCCAGAGAGAAACATTGGAGCGTCAGGCACGGCAGGCAGCAGAGTATGGAATAGACGGATTCTGCTTTTATCATTATTATTTCAAAGACGGAAAAAAGGAACTAGAGCTTCCGGCGGAAAATCTGCTGAAATGGAAAGAGATTAAAATGCCGTTTTGTTTTAACTGGGCGAGCGAACCCTGGATCAGGTCATGGAGCAGGATTGGGGGAAATGTGTGGGCGGAAAAGTATGAAAATGGTGCAGGCAAAGGTACTGGCGGGATATTGGCGGAACAGGCGTATGGCGATTATAAGGACTGGGAAAGGCACTTTGAGTACCTGCTGCCCTTTTTCAGGGATGACAGGTATATCAAAAAGGATGGCAGGCCCATATTTATTTTTTACAGCCCAAATGATATCAGACCTCTTGGAAGGATGACAGAATGCTGGAACAAAATGGCGAAGGAGGCGGGATTTGAGGGGCTGTATCTGATAGGTGCGCGTCTGGATTCGCCCAATCCCTATCTGGATGCAGCGATCATCTACGAACCCCGAAACAGTATTAACAGGCTGAACGAATCAGGAAAATCAAGGGTAATGGGAGGGGTGCGGTGCTATGAGTATGCGGATATATGGAAAAATATAAATGCAGCATCTCCTGTCTATGGCTATAGGACCTATTTCTGTGGAGTGTCGGGTTATGATGATACACCAAGGAGAGGAAAAAGCGGAGAGTGTCTGGTCAATGCGACCCCGGAGATATTCAGGGAACAGCTAAAAATGCTCATGCAGAAGAGTGTGGATTATGGGAATGAATTTCTTTTTATCAATGCGTGGAATGAGTGGGGGGAAGGGATGTATCTCGAGCCGGACGAGACGGACAAATACGGATATCTGGAAGCAGTGAGGAGCGTGGCAGACGACACCTATGAAAAACAGGAAAGTGATATGAGATATGGTGATGTGCACGCAGTCAAAGCGGAACTGTCGGCGCTTGATCACAACGCGCGGAAATTTAAGACCTTGTTTGAGATAATCGATAAATGGCTTTTTTTGGAGCAGGAGGGAAAGGTCAATTTTTCCGGATATTTTGATAAAAGACAGATACATACTGTTGCAATATATGGTATGGCGGCGTTAGGAAAGCATTTGTTGATCCAGTTAAGGAAAGAAAACGTCAATCTGCTTTTTGGGATAGACAGGTATGTAGGTCAGTTTGGCAATGATTTCAGGATATACCGTCCAGAGGAGGAATTTCCGGAGGTTGACGCTATTATCATTACGTCATACGACACCGTTTCTATTTGCAGGCAGTTGGAGGGAAAGTTTAAAGGAAAGGTTCTAACAGCGGAGATGATCATTGAGGAGATGGCGGCATTTCTTGAGTAAGTAGGCAGAGTTAGAAAGTATTAAATTTGGAGGAATGAAGATATGAAAATAATTGTGTTTGGAGCCGGTGAAAATGCGCGAAGATTTATCAGGTTAAACCCGGCTGCAGAAAAGATTCAGATCGTGGGTATTGTAGACAATGATTCTCAGCGATGGGGTGAAAAGTTTGAAGAAATATATACGATAGAATCTCCAGATGTTATAAGGTCAAGAGACTGGGAGAAAATAGCAGTTACGCCATCGTTTTTCTGGGTAATAGAGAAACAGCTGATGACGGAATATGGCATAGAAAAGAGCAAGATCATAAGAAGCAGTGACCTGATTGTTCCAGGCAGAGCCAATTTGGGAAGCATCCGCGTGTCGTGTGCCGATGACGACTGTTATGTTGCCAATGATCTGGTGCCGGATTATGTGATCCCGGAAAACAGGATGGAGGAGTTTTATTTTGGCAGTGATCACAGAGTGGTGAGCAAATGGTGGCATTATTTTGAGGTCTACCATACATTCTTCCAGAAATACGTTGGCAGTAGTGTGAGGATCCTGGAAATAGGGGTCTGTAAGGGGGGATCCCTGCAGATGTGGAGAGATTATTTTGGGGAGAAGGCAACAATTGTCGGCATAGATATCGATGCAGGATGTAAGGAATTTGAAGAGGGGAATATACATATATGTATCGGTTCACAGGCAGACAGGGATTTTCTCTTGAAAGTGTCCGAGAAATGGGGACCTTTTGATATTGTACTGGACGATGGAAGCCATGAGATGAGTCATCAGATCCTGACATTTGAAACGCTATTTCCGTTGCTGAATGAAAATGGTGTGTTCATATGTGAGGACTGTCATTCTTCCTACTCTTCAAGATACAATGGAGGCTACAAGAAAAAAGATACTTTTATTGAATACAGTAAAAATTTTGCCGACTGCGTCAACAGTCAGTTTATAGACTGGGATAAAATGCAGGAACTGCCCTTCTATGCAGATTACGTTAAAGCATGCCACTATTATGACTCTATGGTGGTAGTGGAGAAGAAACACAGGGGATATTCATTCTTTACGGAGCGTGAACAATAAGCAACCATAAGGAAAGCAGTTGTGTGAGGCGATAGATGCGGGAGTGCTTTATATGAATGAAGATCTTCAAAAGATATATGATCGGATAGGGGATTCTTTGTCCAAAGATATTTATATGGATCGATTGCATTACAGTGTGACGCATGAATACCACTATCTTGAAAAAATGGTGGACAAAACGGTTAGAAGCAGGACGGAATGGAAAACATTCTGCGGATTGCTGCAAGAAAGAGCGCAGTCGGCGGATATGTATATCTTTGGAGCCGGGAAATGGGGAAACACGCTCTATCGGGAAACGAAAGGACAGATCCAATGGCGGGGTGTCATAGACAATCAGCCAAGGGGAAAAGCAATGGCAGATTTGGAGGTCATGACGCTCGAACAGTTTATGGAGCGGTGTGATGACCATGCAGCAGTTGTGATATCTTCCTATAAAAACGGACTGGACATGAAAGGACAGCTGCTGGAGCGCTGTTTTTGTCCTGACAGGATACTGGATGCCGGTAAGGTGATCTGTGACCTGACAGAGGGGGCTATATATTTTGATTTGGCAGAGTTGCATCCGGAGGCTGAGGGTGAATATTTTGTGGATGCAGGTGGCTTTGACGGGCTGACCACGCTGGCTTTTTTCAATTGGTGTGGAGGGAATGGTCATTCTTACTGCTTTGAGGCGGACCGGAAAAATATAGTATCCATAAGAGATAAACTGGGGGACAATACAAAATGTGAGATCATTCCAAAAGCATTGTGGCATAAAACAGCCATCCTGTCAATGAAAATGGCGGGCAGCTGCAGTTCTGCAGTTACGGATAAGAAGACTGATGAGGGGCTGCAGGAGGTCGAGGCGGCAGCCTTGGATGATATGCTTGGGGATCAACCGGTGACGTTCATAAAGATGGACATCGAAGGGGCAGAGCTGGAAGCCATACGGGGGGCACGGCATATTATTCAGAATCAACATCCGAAACTGGCGATCAGTATCTATCACAAGTATGAAGATATCTGGACAATACCGTCACAGATTATGGAATACGATCTAGGATATCAGTTTTATCTGCGACACTATTCATTCTCGGATTATGATACGGTGTTATATGCAATACCGCAATAATAGTGTGAGATGGGGCACATTATGTGGTGGAAGAGGAGAGCTAATGGAATGCGGTACTTGATTTTTGGTACGGGGGATTATTACAACCGATACAAAAAGTGGTTTGAACATCACGAGGTTCTGGCACTGCTGGACAATTCTGTGCAAAAGCAGCATACAGCCATTGATGGTTTAAAAGTTCTGTCTCCAGAAGAAGGGATCAGGCTGAATTATGACCGTATTGTTATTTTAAGTTTTTACATAAAGCAGATGAAGCAGCAGCTCATTTCATTAGGCGTGGATCAGAGCAGGATTTACCATTTTTATGACCTGCACCAGCTGTTTGAGACTGATAGGATAAAAAGACCGATGCGATACTTTTTGAATGCAAAGGAAATTGTCGAGTGCACAAAAAATGGAGTGCCTAAAGTATTGCTCCTGTCAAATGATCTCGCATTAGGGGGACCATCGATTGCACTGTTTCATGCAGCCAAGGTCCTCATAAAGCAGGGATATACGGTTGTATATACATCGATGCTGGATGGACCATTGAGACAAAAACTTCTTGAATATGACATTCCTGTCATTGTAGATGAAAATCTCCAGATATCAACAATGCAGGAAACAAACTGGGTAAACTCGTTTTCGCTGCTCATATGCAATACCCTGAATTTCCATGTATTTCTCTCGGAGAGAGATACCACAATCCCTGTGATATGGTGGCTGCATGATTCTGCTTTTTTCTATCATGGCGTGAAACCGTCTGTTTTGCGATCAATAGACAGAAAAAATATGACAATCTGCTCTGTTGGTTCAGTCCCGGCGGAGGCGATACATAATTTTATACCAGATTTGCCAATAGACCGCTTGATTTACGGAGTGGAGGATACGGTTTCATGTATCGATGGTAAAAAGAATGTGCTTTGGAAGCAAGGGACAAAGCTTTGCTTTGTGACGATCGGCTATATAGAAAACAGAAAAGGGCAGGATGTGCTCATTGATTCAATCCAACTGCTGCCATCGGAAATAAGGGATATGGTGGAATTTTACCTTGTCGGTCCAAACAGTTCCGTGATGGCACAGAACATTATGGAACAAGCAAAAGAAATCACTGGGATTGTAATAACCGGAGAGGTCAACAGGGAACAAATAAATGAAATCTTATGCCGTGCGGATATGCTGATCTGTCCTTCACGGGAAGACCCAATGCCGACTGTATGTGCAGAAGCTATGATGCATGGTGTTCCGTGCATGGTTTCAGATGTGACAGGAACGGCGGACTATATTGAAGATGGGATTTCTGGATTTGTTTTTCCCAGTGAGAATGCTCAACGTCTCAAAGAGAAAATAATGTGGTGTGTGGTTAACTGTGAAAATTTGCGTAAAATCGGGGAAAACGCCAGAAAAGTCTATGAAAAGAATTTTTCAACCAGCGTGTTCGAACGTAAATTACTACAAATGATCGAGAATGCTTTATGAGGATATTGGGGGAAGGAGTACGCGAATTGCAGGATGTGGCGGGGATATTTAGTGAATATGAAGGCTGTCCGATCGCGCTATATGGTCTGGGCATACAGACAGAAGATACGATAACAAGTCTGGATCGGAAGTTTCAGATTGTTGGTCTCATGGATAGTTTTAGGAGAGATGGAGTTATCTATGGAAAACCCATCATTTCGTTGTCAGAGGCTGCCGAGAAAAAAATAAAGCTGATCATTGTTGTTGCAAGACCTGGATCATGCAGAGCTATCGCCCGAAATATTGGCGGATTTTGTGTTGAAAATCATATTAAATTGTTTGATGTAAGGGGAAAAGATCTGTGCGCACAGAACAATGCCTGTTATGATCTTACAAATGCAGACGGAACGACAAAAAGGCAGCTTATGGAGGAGGTCCTTAAACATAACGTCATCAGCATTGATCTGTTTGATACTCTTGTTATGCGCAAGGTGCTTCTTCCGACAGATATTATTGAACTAGTAGAATATAATCTGAAAGGGAAAGGGATCTGCTTACAGGGATTTTGTGAGAGGAGGCTGCAGGCTGAAAAAGAATTGTCCAAATATACAGCGCCCACACTTGAGGAAATATACCAATATATGCTGGAGAGATTCTGCCAGCCAAAGGTTACAGCCAAGGAATTGGCGGAACTGGAATGGAATATAGATTATGCGCTGATTGTGCCTCGCCGGGAAATGGTAGAATTCTTATCTGAGATATTTGTGAAGGGAAAAAAGGTTTATATCGTTACAGATACGTTTTACAAAAAAGAACAATTAATAAAAGTGCTGGAAAAGTGTGGCATAGCAGGATATACAGATATTATAGCTTCCTGTGAGTATAAGGTGAGTAAAGAGCAGGGACTATTTGAAAAACTGAAAAATATTGTTTGCGGTCAGGACAGTTTTCATATAGGGGACGATTTGACTGCCGATATAGAAAGTGCGCGTAGATTTGGCATTTCTGCATGCCGGATTTACAGTGGTATCGATATGCTGGAACTCACAGGGTATTTGGGATTATGGAACCATATGAACACAATATCTTCGAGGATAAAGATTGGTTTATTTGTTGCCAGGATGTTTAACAGTCCGTTTCAGTTTGAGTCGGAGGGAAGAAAACTGGTCATAAAAGACGCTTATGATATTGGGTATCTGCTTCTGGCTCCTGTGATCAGTGATTTTGTTATATGGTTTCATCAGCAGGTAAAAGATATTCGGGCTGAAAATGTATGGCTGGGAGCCAGGGATGGCTACTTGATCAAAAAGTTATACGATATTTTGATCCCGGATAATAAGGCAGTATATTTTTTAACATCCAGGACCGCGTCAGTCAGGGCAGGGATAGCAGATGAAGCGGACCTTGCATACATAGAGGGGATGAAATTCAGTGGAACCTTACGACAACAGATGAAACAAAGATTTGGAATAACAGTTGAGGAGGAGGCAGAGAAGGACGGTTCTTTGTTTGATTTTTCAGAACAGATTCTGGACAGAGCGCTTGTTTATAAACAGAACTATCAGACGTACATAAGAAGTTTAGATTTGAAAGAAGGGAATATTGCCTTTTTGGATTTTGTTGCAAAAGGAACCACACAGATGCATTTAAGCAGGCTCGTTGAGCAGCCTATTAAGGGGATTTACTTTTTGCAGCTGGAAAAAGAATTTATGAGAGATAAGAAGCTTGATATCCGTTCTTTTTACGAAAATGGCGAATTGCATAGCAATGTAATATATGAAAACTATTATATCTTAGAAACGATTTTAACATCTCCATGGCCGTCTATTCTTGGATTCGATGAAAATGGCAGGGCTTTATACGCAGAGGAGTTGAGAAGTGAAGGAGATATTGACTGTTTCTTAAAAGTCCAGGACGGAATAACTGCATATTTTGAAAATTATCTCCGGATATGCCCGGAGCTGGACAAGGGGATTGATAAAGAATTGGACGAGGTATTTGTGGAATTGATCCATAAACTCGTGATATTGGATCCGTCTTTTTTAGATTTAAAAGTAGAAGATCCTTTTTTCAACAGGATGACAAACATTATTGATTTGATATAGAAGCAGGCATTGCAGGAAGGAGACAGTACGATGAACCGATCAACCCACTTAGATGCCCTGGAGGCAGAGTCCATATACATAATGAGGGAAGTAGCGGCAGAGTGTGAAAAACCGGTGATGCTCTATTCCATAGGAAAGGACAGTTCAGTTATGCTGCATCTGGCATTGAAGGCCTTTTACCCGGAAAAACCACCCTTTCCGCTGCTGCATATTGACACAACATGGAAATTTCATGAAATGATAGAGTTTCGCGACCATATTGCAGAAAAATATGGGATGGAGATGCTTGTGTACACAAATGAAGAAGGTATAAGGCAGAACATCAATCCATTCGATCACGGTGCCGCATACACGGATATCATGAAAACACAGGCGTTAAAACAAGCGCTTGACCAGTACGGTTTTACAGCCGCTTTCGGCGGCGGCAGGCGTGACGAGGAGAAATCACGAGCAAAGGAGCGCATCTTCTCATTTCGAAACGCACAGCATGCCTGGGAGCCTAAAAGGCAGCGCCCGGAAATGTGGAAAGAGTACAATACCAGAATAAATCGAGGCGAGAGCATGAGGGTTTTTCCAATCTCTAATTGGACAGAGACGGACATCTGGCAGTATATCCGCCGCGAGAATATCGAGATCGTATCGCTGTATTACGCGAAAAGACGTCCGATCGTTTATCGTGATGGCAATATTATCATGGTCGATGATGACCGGATGAAGCTGCGTCCTGGCGAAGAAGTTCTGATGAGGAAAGTACGTTTCCGGACATTGGGATGTTATCCGCTGACTGGAGGGATCGAGTCTGACGCCGATACGCTCGATTCAATTATCGAGGAAACACTAAGAGCCGTATCGTCCGAGCGGACAAGCCGCATAATTGATCATGATAGTGGATCGGCAAGCATGGAAAAACGCAAACAAGAAGGGTATTTTTAATATGTCAACAGGACTTTTGAAATTTATAACATGTGGGAGTGTAGACGATGGGAAATCCACGCTCATCGGGAATCTGCTCTACAACGCAAAACTACTCTATGCAGACCAGGAGCGTGCGTTGGAACTGGACAGCCAGGTGGGGAACCGGGAAAGGAAAATTGATTACTCACTGCTGCTCGACGGACTTATGGCGGAGCGTGAACAGGGGATCACGATCGATGTGGCGTACCGATATTTTACTACGGACAGAAGAAGCTTTATCGTGGCGGATACGCCGGGACATGAGGAGTATACAAGGAATATGGCTGTCGGTGCAAGCTTTGCCAGCCTTGCGGTCATCCTGGTAGACGCTGCAAAGGGCATTCTTGTGCAGACGCGCAGACATGCACGCATCTGTGCACTCATGGGGATCAAATATTTTGTGTTTGCGGTCAACAAGATGGATTTGATCGAATATAGTGAGAAAGCATTCCAGGCGATTGAGAAAGATATAAGGGTTTTGGCGGTTGAACTGGAACTGCCACATGTCTATATACTCCCGGTTTCCGCTACAGAAGGGGATAATATTACCATGCCTTCTTCGTCAATGCCATGGTATAAAGGCAGCACACTGTTTTCCTATCTCGAGAATGTGGATGTGGAGGAAGAGGAGGAAGAAGGGTTTGTTATGCCAGTACAGCGGGTATGTCGTGCCGATCACGCTTTCCGCGGTTTTCAAGGGCAGATTGAGTCCGGGTACATAAAAGTCGGGGATGAGATAGAGGTTCTGCCAAGCCGCGAGCATGCTTTGGTGAAACAAATCCTGGTCACAGACACAGAGGTGTCCGAGGCGGCAAAAGGGAATGCAGTGACGATCCAACTCGACAAGGAGGTCGATGTGTCGCGCGGTTGTGTATTCCACAAAGACGCTGGGTTGATTGTCAGTCATCTGTTTACCGCAACTATGCTCTGGATGGACGAAGATCCCCTGGTAGAGGGACACAGCTTTTACTGTAAGATCGGGACGAAAACCGTGCTGTCTACCGTTATGGGGATTAAATATAAGATTGACGTGAATTCTGGAGCGCATATCCCAGCGGAGCGTGTCTATAAAAATGAGCTTGTATACTGCGATATTTCCTTAGCACAGAAGAGTGTGTTTGACAAATTTGACAGACATAGGGCGCTTGGGGAATTTATATTAATTGACAGGATAACAA
>ERZ778516.278-NODE-278-length-44276-cov-5.990774_pt1 | contig 44276 bp, 29 predicted proteins | sample MGYA00510342_ERZ778516 | MGnify/ENA primary metagenome ERZ778516 (study PRJEB29527, sample SAMN07138961) | mouse gut metagenome | material: feces | host: mouse | place: China:Nanjing | collected 2016-01-25 ...
CCCCTGCTTCTTTTGTTTTTGTTGGTATACTGCCTAATCCAAGCAGCGACTTTAATCTTTTAAATACAAGTCGAGGCCTTTTTCTCGTAACAGGCATCTTCATATCCTGCCGGAAGTAATTTCACTAAGTCAGTTGTATTCATAAATCTCACCCCGTTTCAGTATAATATAAAATTTATGAATTTGCAAAAGTTAGTGCATATGCTGCTTAGCCCCTTCAATCAAATGTAAAATTTTTATTTGCATACAACAGTTCTTCCTACTTTCTTTTTTAATGAATTGGACGGTTATTAACAGCAATGATATATCTATCTCTGCAACAGTGTCTTTACATATCATATATAATTTGTCTTGCGGTACTTTCCGCTATTTTAACAACATATACACCAACAGCCTTCGCATTTGTTCCTTTCAGCGAATATATATACTGTAAACCCGTGTATTCATCCGATAACGCTTTTCCAATATATACAATATCTTTTGTATCGGCAATTTCATAAAATTCGCCGGCATAAGTTTCGAGGTAATTCTTTACATCATCCTAATTTACAGACCTTTTTCCCTTGAATAGAATATCGTTTATTCGTACAATTTTATTTCCCTTTCAGTCTGTTATTATATTTATATTCCTATCCAAAACTGTTTCCTCCGTCAAATTGTGTATTTTTGTTGCATTCTGTTAGTCTTAATCGATTATAGCAGAAAAGAACTAACCTATTAATGAAAATGACAATTGTTGATTACTAATAAAGTTTTCGGTTCTGAATTGTAAAATGCCTTTATTTTCGCAATTTTCCTTTCCAATACACAAACAAAAATCGAAAGTTTTGTTAAATTCTATCACTTTTTGCTATTTTTCCCAAACCAATGTGCGATTCCGCAATAAAATTTACAAAATTTTTTCAATTCTCCTAATTCCCTCTGGCGAAATCTGTTGTATAATAATACAAAAGCTTTTTCTGTGCAGGAACTTAAGGATAATCCTTTTCCAGTCACATTATAAATATGTCTTACTGAATTGTAATGCATCAAGCTATGCAAAACCACTTCATGGTGGCTTGATGCATCTCAATCACTACGATTTCTTAAGGGGCTGTTGCAATAAGCTTTGATTATACAAGATATAGTATGAATCGCAACATAGTGTTAGACTATCTTGTATACATTTGACTTAATGCGACAGCCCCTAAGCTGAACGATTACCCTGTCACAGCCTTTTAGAGAAATCTTAGAATTTTTTATGATATAATTAATGCAAACGACCGCAGATAGAAATCAGCCAATATACGGTCGGCTCAAGTAAACGCAACGCATAACATCTATATAGAAATGACTTAACAAGAAACAACGTGTTAAAAGCATTGATAATAGGAGGTCTACGCAATGGACAATCAAGCACAAATGAAACAAGAACTTGAATATTGGGATCAGGCAGATACCCAGCCGTCAACATCCGATACCCTGCCTATTCCCCAGCAAAATCAACAGTCAGATATACAGCCAATGTTTGAGATCCGGCAACACGCAACACGAAAGCATTCAGCCGCCAATCAACATATTAACACCGCACCGCGACACCCCGCAAAATTACATCAGCCCCCAGCACCTAGTCAAAATTCGATGCAGCGCCGATACAAAGAAGCAAACCCAAACCGAAATTCGATGCAGCGCCGCTACATGGAAGCAAACCCAAACCCAAATTCGATGCAGCGCCGATACAAAGAAGCAAACCCAAACCAAAATTCGATGCAGCGCCGCTACATGGAAGCAAACCCAAACCCAAATTCGATGCAGCGCCGCTACAAAGAAGTAAACCCAAACCGAAATTCGATGCATCGCCGCTACAAAGAAGCAAACCCAAACCAAAATTCGATGCAGCGCCGCTACAAGGAAGCAAACCCAAACCCAAATTCGATGCATCGCCGCTACAAAGAAGTAAACCCAAATATTCCTAGGCGCCGATACAGTGAACCGCACCAGAATAATAGGCAGAATACTGCCCCGCATCAGAATCCGCATATCAGGCAGAATCCGCACACACCGCAAGCAGGCGCAAGAACGCAAAGCCGTAATTCGGGCTATGTCATACAACAGCCTCCCTATATGCCGCAGCCATACAATTCGGCTTCCTATGCCCCCGCAAAGTCCAGCAGCACACGGCAGAATCTGCGTGCACAGCAGTATACCAATACATCAAAGCAGCCTTATATCCAAGTGCCTATAAAGCAGACGCGCAATCCTGCAACGCATCGGACTACTAATCTGCCGCAAAACACAAATAAAAACCGCAAGAATCCGCAAAAAAAAGCTACTCCGCCACGTGGACAAGCTGTTAGAAAAATACAGCGCGCTGCTGCTCCTGCAAAGGAAAAGAACATATTACTGCAATCGCTTACAGTATTTATGATTCTTGTTATCCCTGTAGCTGTTTTCTTATGGACAAAATTTGCCAAACCAGAACCTCCTGTAACTGCCAAACCTGCTACAGGGCAAAAAGTAACTGTACAGGAAGATATTCGCGAAGATACTGCCCACCACCCTCCTATTGAAGAAAATTTTCTTACAATCAGCGAATATAACCGCCCTGGTACCAAACTGGCTTCCGTGAAAAATATCTTTGTTCACTACACCGCCAATCCCGAAACAACCGCAGCGCAGAACCGCAGTTACTTTGAAAATCTTGGTGAAACGCATGAACGTTCTGCCAGTGCACATTTTATTATTGGCTGTGAAGGCGAAGTTATCCAATGTATCCCTTTAGAGGAAGAAGCATATGCTGTTATCGGCAGAAATAACGATTCCATTTCCATTGAGTGTTGTTACATAAACAAGGATGGATCATTTACGCAGGCAACTTATGACTCTTTAATCTCTATGCTGGCATGGCTGACAAAAGAATATCAGTTAGAACCTTCCGATATTTTGCGTCATTATGACTGTGGCGGAAAACGCTGTCCGCTGTATTACGTAGACCATGAAGATGCTTGGCTGAAACTACTCGAAGACGTTGCAAACTACTCTGACAATACATAAAAGCCTGTCGGAAAAGGGGCTGTCGCATTAAAGGAAGCATATACAAGATATTATAATCTATCTGCAGCTTATACTATATCTTGTATAATCAAACTTTATTGCAACAGCCTTTTTTATTTGTACGCAAATTAAAATTACTTAATATCAATTAAAAATTTAATTAATATTAAGTAATTTTTTGCTTAATTATGTTTAAATTTATTTAAAAAATAGTTTAATTAATTATTCTGTGTCAATCTCCTAATATTCTCAAAAAAAACAATAAATTTATTAAAAACTGTTGAATTTTCCAAATAAATACTTTATAATTAATTTATTTCATACACATTTACTTAATTTATATTTAATATTAGCTTAAAAATAATTAAATTTAATTAATAAAGTAAAGGAGATATTGCCATGAAGAAAAAAGCAGTTTTACTATGCGGATTCCTGCTTGGTGCCGTACTTGGTGGGTGCGGCGTCAAAACCACGCCAGAAATTATTATGCCAGAAGAACCTCTTGTTTCCTCTATGACTGTAGCACAACCAACTGCGTCGATTGATTCGGAATCTGTAAACACAGACCCATTAGACAGTGGCGCACAGGATAGTAGCAGCACACGGGTTTCTTCAGGTGAAAATTACACTGTTTACCTTATTACAATGGATTTAACTGACAGTTATTGGAAATCTATCGACGATGGCTGTTTGGAAGCTGCAAATGAATTAGGTAATATTACATATCGCTGGGCAGGGCCGGACGCACATGATGACGCTTTACAAAGTGCCTGTGTTGATGACGCAGTGGCAAACGGCGCAGATGCAATTCTTATTGCTGCAAACAGCGCAGAAGGTATTAACGGCAGCCTGCAAAATGCCGCTGCATCAGGATGCAAAATCGTGTATGTCGACAGCGCCGCAAGCTATGACTGCGTAACAGCCCTTTCTACAGACAATATCGCTGCTGGAAAAACTGCCGGGCAAACGATGCTCCAATCCCTGCAGGCAAAAGGTATCACCAGCGGCACAATCGCAGTATTTGGAGTTACTGCCGACACAGCTTCCTGCGTGGCACGTGAAGAAGGTTTCCGATCTGCTTTTGCAGGAACGGATTTCACCTTGACAGATACCATTTATATGCAGGATGATGTGGCAAATGTAAAAAATGCTGTGCAGAATGGATTGACACAAAATTATGTCGGATTTTTCGGTTCAAACGAAGGAACTACTGTTGCCATCGGAGAAACCATTCAGGAAGCTGGAACGGAAAGCACAATTGTAGGATTTGATACCTCCGACGCCGTTTTATCCCTTGTTTCTGAGGGTATTATCTATGCAACCATGCAGCAGAATCCTAAAGTAATGGGACACGATGGCTTGACGATTGCAGTGCAGGCGCTAGAAGGAACTTACACAGACACAAATACCAAAACGGATACAGGTGTAACAGTAATTACTCAGGATTCTTTGTAGACATTTGTTTGTTAACAGATTATATCATTTTGGTATATGCCTATCATCGCGAACGATTCGATTTTCCTTTCTGCACTGTCCGCTTATGCAAATAATCAGGGCAGACATGGGAAAATCTTAACGTTCATCAATATCAGTGAAAGGAATGCGTGATTATTATGAAATTTAAGCAGAGAATGCTTACCTTGTGCTGTGTTCCGCTTCTGCTGCTGACTATGCTGTCTTTGATAATCGGACTTATCCAATTTCGTTCTGGTATGTATACACAGACAAAAAGCAGCCTGAAATCCAGCGCTCTAGCAGCAATGAACCTCTATAACAGCCAAGGCTACGGCGACTACGCACAAAAGGCGGACGGGAACGTATGGCGCGGCATGAACTTTAATGTTTCTACTGAAACCGCTTTGGTGGACGATTTAAAGGAACAGACAGGCGTTGATATTACCTTTTTCTATCAGGAATCAGCGGTAATGACCTCTATCTGCAATGAAAACGGTGTGCGCTGGATTGGAATGCAAGCAGGTGAAAATATCCGCCAATTCACCTTAGAACAAGGCGCGCAGCTATGGTATCGCAATATTGAAATTGACAAGAAACTATGCCACGCATATATTATCCCCATTTTGCAGCCAAGCAGCGGCACTGTAACGGGCGCATTAATGGCATCCATCTCAACCTCTGGATTAGGCACCATGATGAAACGCTACATTATTATTAGTGCAATCGCGTCAGCAGCTATCCTAATTGCAGTTGCCGCATTTATCTTTTTCTATATCGGCGGACTGACCAAAGTGCTACACGATGTACGCCATGTACTGCTACAGGTTTCTGAGGGAAATTTTGCTGATAAGCGGTTAATTGGTATCCACCGCAAGGACGAATTTGGCGAACTTGCCATTGGTACAGAAAAGCTGCGGACAAAAATTGAAAATTTATTCGATGATATTCAGGCTGGAATGCTGAAGCTGACGGATGCAGCGGAAAAATTAAGCGGCACGTTAACCCAAACTGTTTCTGCTGCAAGAGAAATGAATGAAAGTGTTGACCAGATTAATATTACTGCCAACAATCAAAAATCTGGCACGCAGAACGCCGCCGAAAATGTAGAACGCACCCGCAACGCCATTGACTTTATGCTAAAACAAATCTCCGATATCAACCTGCTTTCAAACAATATGGCACAGCTTGCCGCAAACAGCAAAACAATATTGCGCGAACTACTCGAAAGCAGCCAAAATTCGCAGGAAGCCGTTCAAGAAATCAGCCAACAGGTATCCGTAACAAACGAATCCGTGCAGCAGATTAAAAGCGTAACGGAATACATTACCAATATCGCAGAAGAAACAACGCTTCTTTCCCTAAATGCAAGCATAGAAGCTGCACGTGCAGGGGAATCAGGAAAGGGATTTGCCGTTGTCGCATTAGAGATTCAAAAATTAGCCGAAGAATCCAACACCTCCGCTGCCAAAATCGGCGACAATATCCGCTCTCTTGTAGAAAAGACAAACGGCATCGTTACTGTAATGGAAACCATTGAAAAGACACTTAAAGAACAAGAAAATAACGTTGCAAAAACAACACAGCTTTTTGATGAAATCAACGAAGATATTCTGCGTGTTACCAGAAAAGAAGCCGATATGCAAAACAGTGTTTCTGACATGAACCAAGCAAAAGACAATATGTCTGCTATTATTTCCGGACTGTCAGAATCTGCAGTCAACAATGCGGATTTATCCAAAAATGCCGCAAAAGTTACTTCACAGATGATGTGCGAAATCGAAAATCTTGACACACTTACCACCGATTTATCCGAACTAGCAAACCAGCTTGATGATAACTTAAAAGCTTTTTTGGCATAATCTAAAAATCGAGTAGGAAAGATTCATCTTTCCCTACTCGTGCGCCGCCGATGCGCCATGCAATGGCATATTTCCTCTGTATCGGCGTGTGCATAAAAATCCAGCCCAAAGTTCACTTTTTCCTAGGATTTTGGACTGGATTGCACGCCGCAAAGCAGCAATTTTCCTTTGTGCGGCTACGTACACATTCTTATTCTTATACGAAGCGTCAGCCTTTTCAACGTAATTTGCTTGCGCAATGCCATACTAGTATAATCCACGCTAAATACCTTAATGTTTGGTGCAGAATATTTTTCTGAGAGTGCTGCTTCACAAACGCAGGCGTAGCGGTGCCTACGCTGAGGCTTGTGGAGTAGTGCTATCAGGAAAATAGGCAAGCGAAACATAAGGTTATTTAGCGCGGATTATACTAGTACACAAAAATCTCACGCCCCAGCTCCACTAAAATCAGCAGCGTAATTGGCCCCATAATAACACCGCTAAGTCCATAGAACATAACGCCTGCATACACAGAAATTAATATCGCAACCGGTGAAAATTTCATGCCATTTCCCAGAAGACGTGGCTCCAATAGTTCACGGATTAATACACAGATTAGATATGTTATGGCAACAATAATTCCATCTACAATGTTTCCCTGGATAAAACTGACAACACATATTGGTATTAACACAATTCCCGTACCAATAAACGGCAGAAAATCCATAAATCCCGCAAGCAGTCCATAAAAATACGCTTCCGTCATCCCTGCAAAATACAATCCGGCTGTCGCAGTAATGCTAATACAGATAAGAATAATCCCTTGCGTTTTTAGATATGCTTTTATCATTGCGCCGATTTTTTTCCCGATCCGTATTATAATAGAAAGAATCCTGTCAATCGCCGGTTCCAAAACGGCAAGCTTTAGTAATCCTTGCTGCCAGTCCTCAATTTCACGCGCAAACAGCACCACACAGATAAAGCTTACCAATACAAAAGCAGATGCCTTTCCGACAACCGCCATATATTTAATACTTCCCGTAATCAGCCCTTTTCCCGAATCGGCAAAGCTCCCGCCAATTCCCTCCGCTGTATGCTGTATCCACATCATTAAAATGCCCTTCTCCAAGCCGAAAAAATCCTCAATGTGCATACAGATATTTTCTGCCGCATTCTGTAAACTTGCCATAATAAATCCAACATCCTGCGCAAAATGCCGTGCCTTACTAATTAGAAAAGTTCCCGCACCGACAATTAATATGGCTGCCAAAAGAATAATACCAAATAAAATGCCGCCTGCCATAAAGCCTTTACCCTTTTTCATCTGTTTTTGGCGTACCCGCTCATGCTTCTGGTAAAAACGTTGTAATGGCACCACAAGCAGCAGCGCCAAAACAATCGGTAAAAAAAACGGTAAAATATACTTTAATACTGCTAAAACTAGCATAGATGTTACAATATAGAGAACTACTCTCTGATAATCTTTCCGCGCAAAAAAATCCATATAAAACCAGTCCTTTAAATGTTTTATCTTTAGTATAGACATTTTACGGCTGTTTCATGTACTATTATGCCGCCAAATCTATTCTGAAATTATACTTCGCCAGCCGCACACTGCACAGCTGCAATTTTCCTATATGCGGCTGTGTGTATATTGTTCCTTAGGAATTGTAGGAAAATAAGTGCTCAGATTGCGCAGGATATTTCTTCAAGATTGTAGGAGAAAAAACGTAGGCGTAGCGGGCTACGGCGAGGCTTTTTCTCCTGCAAGATTGGAGAAATAGACAAGCAAGATGTGTCACTTATTTTTCTACAGTTCCTTAGTATAAACCGAATTTTTGCAGACGCCTGCGCACCTGCGGCGCGATTAAAATGCAAACGACCATTTTAAGAATATCCCCAATGATAAATGGATATACACCTGCTGCCAATGCCGCTTTAAAGTCCATTCCTGCAAGAATGGCACGAATGCTTCCTTCTTGTCCTGCAGCGCCTTGCATACTTAACTGAAAGGCAAGCCACACAGTACCAAACAGATAATAGATCACCGCACCGAGCACCATTCCCACAAAGTACATAAGCACACTACCCTTCGACCGATCAATTAAATATCCGCAGATAAGCGCCGCAAATAAAAAACCGATTAAATATCCGCCGGTCGGCCCCAGCAGCTTCGCCGGCCCGCTGGTAAAAGCAGAAAAGACAGGAAGTCCAACCAGCCCCATCAACAAATAAATACAATAACTCATTGTCCCCCTTTTCATGCCAAGCACATAGACTACAAAATATAAAGCGAAATTTGTAAGTGAAATGGGTACAGGGCTTATTGGTATTGCAATGGATAATGGCCCCATTATACAGATTAACGCTGCCATTAAGCTAATCAATGTAAGTTCCTTCGTTTTACTACCTATGGGTTTTATAATTCCTTTTGTCTGATTACTCATTTTCTTGCTACTCCTTTTTATTAATTCCTGTTTTATAATATTCTCAATTTCTCTTTTATTGCAAAGCCCAGACTTACAAGCATCTGCTTGTCCTGTGCTGTGTTATTTCCTACAGTCGTCAGCATATCGCCTGTTAAAACAGCGTTAGCTCCTGATTGAAATAGAATTTTTCCGCCATCCGAAAGCACTGTTCTTCCTCCAGCGATTCTAATATATGCTGTAGGATTTATATATCGAAAAATAGCCACAATCCGCCTAATTTCCTCCTCTTCCAAGCGTTTTTTATCCGCAAATGGTGTTCCTTTAATGGGAATTAAGAAATTAAGTGGAATCGATCCAATTTCCAGTTCTGCAAGCTCTAGTGCCATATTGATTCTATCCTGCCACGTTTCGCCCATTCCAAAAATGCCGCCGCTGCACACCGTTAAACCAGCCTCCTTTGCGCGTTGTATTTCTTGTAGTTTATCTTTATAAGTATGTGTTGTACAAATTTGCGGGAAATACTCCTGTGACGTTTCCAGATTAGTGTGATACATGGTTACCCCCGCCGCCTTTAGCCGTTTTAAATCTTCACCTGACATAAGTCCGTGTGACGCACATAAAATCATGTCAGGAAAAGCCTTATGCATTGCACGATATGACGCAAGCGCTTCCTCTAAATCCTGCCCCTCCATTGTGCGTCCTGAAGTCACAATAGAATAGCGGTCTACACCTGTTCCAACAGCACGGGTAAAATCCTCCATTATCTGATGCAAAGGAAGGAAGTTATATGTATTGCAATCTGTAGCGTAATGCGCTGACTGCGCACAGAACTTACAATTCTCGCTGCACCGTCCGCCCCTGCCATTCACAATACTGCACAAATCGGCACGATTACCGCATAATGCAGTCCGAATCCTATCCGCTCCCTGCGAAAGCACCTCTATATCGGCTTCTAGCAATGGATTTAGATGATCCGACTTTGTTAACCTGCGTCCTGATATAATTTCTTCTGCTAATGTAACCATTTTACCCCCTTCTGCGTATTCTGCACGCGTAACAATCCATTATATCATTATTATAAATTCTATTACTCCATCTATTGAATATCGAACTATTTAGTATCCGGAGTAATAACGAGTACACCATCTTTTAATTCCTCATATACCAAGCACGCGCTATTTGCATCATTGCAAAGGACTGGAACAGTCCTTATGTTGTCGTCAGTCAACGATGCCACCGTATCACCTCCTTCCTCCGCCTTGCACTAATACAAATATCAAGCACTTTGTATACGAGGATTAAGGAAACGGTGTACTAGTTATTCAGCGCCAATTGTTAACCTTATATTTTATATAGTTTACATTCCTTTCGTTAAAATGTCAACTATATTTTTATTTTTTGTTAACAATTAAACAGTAACATGGTTGTTACGATTCACAGTGCATTTACGACCCAATACAGTAAATTACGCAAGCATTTGCCCCTTGCCGCAAGCAACTTGGAATGGACAAATGCTGTTACTATGAGCAGCTAGAAGCTGTAAATAGTAACACATTGTTCTTATTAATAATAATTTAATTCTTGACAGTAAAGATACTATATAGTAATATTCTATATAGAAAGGAGGTGCGAATTTGGAAACAAAAGGCGGCTTTTTGATTTCTCGTATCAAGCAGATGGGAACTCGAATATTTGACCATATGCTGGCAGCATCCGGGATTGACTCATTTAATGGAGCACAAGGGAGAATTTTATACGTACTTTGGCAGAATGATGCGATCAGTATCAGTAGTTTATCTGCACAAACCAGCCTTGCAAAAACTACACTTACCGCTATGCTTGACCGTATGGAAAATATTGGACTGATTGTTAGAAAATCTGACCCTAAGGATCGCCGCAATAAGCTGATTGCGCTTACCGAAAAGGCGAAATTCCTCAAGAATGATTACATGAATATCTCGCAGAAAATGAATGAACTCTATTACGCTGGTTTCACAGAACCAGAAATAGTGCAATTTGAATCGTATTTACAACGTATACTAAATAATTTGGAAAAGGAGCAAGCGTGAAAGAATTTGGCAAAATTTTCACAATTTGTTTGTAACTTGGAAAGGAATAACGAAAAATATGAAAAAAATATCTGTATCTGCAACAAATGATATATGTCCTCAGACCTTATTTGTCTATGGCAGTATGAATGAAGATGACACGCCTGATTTCGGCTTGTTTTGTTGGTTCAGCTATTGTTGGTTTGACCAGCTTGGAGTGATATGCGCTATCGGCGGAAGTAAAAGAACCTTAGAAAACATTAGAAGAAACAAAGTTTTTTCTGCCAATCTTGTGGTAGAAGACAATTTACCTTTAGCGGATTATTTTGGAACTGCAGATGGCAGAGATAACAATAAGATGGATGTAGCTGTTGAATGGGAAAAAGGAACTGTTCTTAATGTTCCGATCCTTTGCAGCAGTCCAATTAGTTTTGAACTTGAGGTCGATAAAGAAATTGCTACTGGTGAACATAATGAAATAGTTCTTATATGTCATATCCGCAACACCCTCAAGGACGAAAAACTAGTAAATCCGTCAATAACTTCAGAAGAAATTTTAAGAACCACGGCGGCAGTGCGAACTTGCATTGATAACGACTACTGGTCATGGGATGGTCGCCATCTTGGAAAATGGCACGAAAGAGCCAAAGAAATGAAACCTAATGTAGAAATTGGAGCTGCCGCTCGCGGAAATTAAAAGAAGCATTTATGAATCCCCACAATCACGAAATGGGACTGTCGGATAATGCATTTTACCCACAATATATTGTTGCTTATAAATAATCAATGCAATATATTGGGTGTATCGCATTTTTTCCCGACAGCCCCATCTTTCGCTTTGGATAGCTCCTACTTTTTTTCCAAAACAAAAAGGACTGGAAAACCAATCTTCTATACTATCCATAAAATACTACTATTCAATACTTATTTCTGCAAAGTCCATTTCAAAGTCTTCATATATCCCCGCTTTTACTTTATCCGAAAAAGCATATTGTTCAAATGTATCATGTTCAAAATTGTAAACCATTATTAGTTGTTTCATGGGATCCACAATCCAATACTCCCGAACTCCTGCCGTACCATATTTTAATAACTTCTTATTATAATCCATCGGACGGCTGGAAGGCGATACAATCTCTATAATCCAGTCCGGTGCACCTTCGCAGCCTTCATCTGTAAGTTTGTTTTTATCACAAATAACAGAAATATCCGGTTCTACATAAATATCATTATTCGCATTTAAAACTACTGCAAATGGCGCGGGATATACTTGACAATCTCCGTTTTTACTTTGAATGTAATTAAAAATGTTATTTGATAAAACCATAACAAATCTTTGATGGATTCTACTAGGCGTTGCCATCATATATAATTCGCCGTCAATTAATTCTGCCCGCTGTCCATCTGGCAAATTATAAATATCTTCAATTGTATAATAATCTAATTGCTTCGCTACTGCTACGCTCATTTCATCACCGTCCTTTTTCTATATTATATAGTGTATGTCGTATGATTGCAAGTTATTTTGATTCCATGTTCACCCAGTCTGTAACCGTTCAACCTTTGGCTTCCTGTTACGGGCATCAAGCCATGCAAAATCGCTTCGTGATGGCTTGATGCATCTCAACCACTATGTGTTCTTACGGACTTTACAGCGTAGTGCAAAGTCCTAGGCTGAACTGTAAGCCCAGTCTTCATACTAAATATAACATGATATCGTCAAAACTCATGTACCCAGTCTATTCCCGGATAAAGTTCTCCAGTCCGAATAAAATACTCCACAGCTTTTACGCCAGCCTCCATATCCGTGATAGACTGAATTTTCCTACCTTTCCGCTACCCGCTTAATCAAACAGGTTCGTTAAAAACGTTAACTGCCACTTATATAAGCTGCTTAATATATTCGCTTCTGCTGGCATCCCAATAGCAATAGATACATCTGCCATTTTTTAAAACATGGTTACAATTTGGATAGCCATATAAAATATGTGCGCATTCTGGGCACAACGCTATCATTATAGAGCTCGATTTAAGAAATTCACTTCCACACTCATTACAGATAGTATATTTATGTTTCGTCGCACTACACCTCCACAAATCTCACTTGTGATTTGATATTTTTATTGATAGGGAATTGCAGGAAAATAAGCACTCAGATTGCGCAGGATATTTCTTCAAGATTGTATGAGAAAAAACGCAGGCGTAGCGGGCTACGACGAGGCTTTTTGTCCTGCAAGATTGGAAAAATAGACAAGCAAGATGTGTACTTATTTTTCTACAGTTCCTAAACTGCTTGAAATGCCTTCAGCAACAATGCTAAAACATTGTTATCATTTCGACAAAAACGTTATAATGTTCTCGCTAATTGCTTTATATTCATAATCGTGGACATAATGCGGACAGTCTAATTCTATATATTCTCCACCGTCAACTTGTGATAAATATTCTATTGGAATTTTCCGCCATACTTCTTTATCGAATCCCGTTCCACCAGAACCGTCCGAAATAAATAGCAGCATTGGAAGCTGCGGGGGAGTTCTATGATTCACCGTTTCAGCGTTTTTCTTTACCCATTTCATTTCATTTATCATGGTTACGGTTGCCGTACGGCTGTAGAAAACAGCTTTATAAATTTCTTTTTCTTTCTCCGATAATGTGCCGAACTTTACAGCATCGCTATCCGAAATCCCCGGAATAAAACGAGTGACACCGACGTTTGCCGCCCAACTCGAAATTTGCAATAGCGGAATATTTATGTTCATATAGTCATAATACGCTGGCACTGCCATATCAAGCCCAATAATTGCAGACACCTCATTGGGGTATTTTTGTGCCCAATATAAAGCTTCAAGCCCTGACATCGAGTGTGGGCAAAGAACATAGGGTGCCGTTAATCCCGCAGTTGTAAGTGCTGCCCTTGTATCTTCAAGTATGGATTCAATATCTCTGTTTTTATCCACAATATCACTGAAACCATATCCAAATTTCTCTACAACGGCAATCTGATATTTATCACTTAAAAGAGAATAGAGGGATTTGAAATCCAGTATAGGAGAACAAGTACCTCCGCCTGACATAAAAACAAGCGTTGTATCACCCGCGCCCTCAATATATACACTCATATTGTGCCCATCAACTTCAACTAGTTGTCCCAATGGCAAACGCAAATCCACTTCCTTTTTTAAGTGGACTAGATGATTAACGTATACGATTAGCAGCAATATCATTAGCATAGCAATAATAATACAAATTATTTTCATAATCTTTTTTCTCATCATACTTCTCCCACAAAAATACGGATAAATTTTCTCTTCCCACAGGGCATTACAAGCCCAGATAAATGAATCTACACATCATGACGCAATCTGCACCATTGCATCTGGTCTTGTTTCAAGCATTACAAGCCCAGATAAACGAATCTACACATCATGACGCAATCTGCACCATTGCATCTGGTCTTGTTTCAAGCATTACAAGCCCAGATAAACGAATCTACACATCATGGAAAAAATGCGGGAAACCAAATCACATAAAATATTATAACACAAACTATACGGGAATTGGTAAACTTAAGGAAATGTTTTCAAAAAAGTTCACATCTTATTTCCACATCATCTTCATATAAAATTCACATCCCCATGATACAATACCATTATAAAGAACTGTTAATTCCAACGCCGGTTATCCACATATATTGTACATCAAAACAGCCTTGTGCTGAGAAAGGAGCATTGCAAATTATATGCAGATTTTATTTTTAGAAGATGAACCAACCATTCAAGAAGTTTTAACAGAATATATGAACCTCCAAGGCTACCATGTCGTGTGTGCCGCTGACGGTGAATCTGCGTTAAAACTATTGAAAACGCAGCAGTTTGATATGGCAGTTTTAGACATTATGGTTCCCAAAATCAGCGGTTTAGAGGTTTTGCGCTATATTAAGGAAGAACAGCCAGACCTGGCAACGATTATGCTGACTGCACTCGATGATGAAACTACGCAGGTTCAAGCGTTTAATCTCTATGCGGACGACTATGTAATTAAACCCGTTTCCCCAATTATTTTGTTGAAAAGAATGGAAACGATTCTGCGGCGTGTAAAAAAATCGGCACAAAAGGAACAACATGGACTGGTTATTTATGACGACTCGTATCAAGCGTTTTATAACGGCGTTCCGTTAGAACTAACGTTAAGCGAATTTTTGCTGCTGCAAGTTTTAAAGCGCAGTCCCAACCGCGCATTTACGAGAGAACAGTTGATTTTGCAGATATTTAACGAAGATTATATGGGAAACGACCGCATTATTGATGCGCACGTAAAAAATCTACGCAAGAAACTTCCGGCAAATTTTATTAAGACGGTAATCGGCGTTGGCTATCAATATCAGGAGGTGGATACAGAATAATGGGCTTATCCAAGAAAACATTTCTCTATAGCATCATTCTTGCTGCTGGAATGGTTGCATTTATTACAGGATATTTCGTGTTTATGCTGCCGTCACTGTATGTCAATTATGTTACGGAAAGCAATTTTAATGCGGCAGTGGATATTCACAAGGGTTTTATGGAACAACGTTCCTATGACCATTTGGCAGTAAAGAATCCCTCGGCAACCTACACATTAGAAATTCCCAAAGAAGGAAATTCTTTCTTTATTATGGGAAAATTCTTTCAAATGGACGTAGCGATACAAGATCCCGATTTACAATCACTCTTTCACCAACTGCGGACAATGATGCACAATATGAAAGCAGCCGCCAGCAGCAAAGCATTATCAGAAACTGATTCTTCTGGAACTGATTCTTCTGGAACTGATTCTTCAAGCACTGATTCTTTAGACACTGATTTTTCTAATAACAACTTTTTTGAAAATGGCTGCTTTGACGAGGAATCGCTATCTTCTATTTTAGGTACTTTAAAGGAGAAGTTTGTTAATCAGCAGACGCAAGACAGCCCTGTTAAAGTGGAAATACTGCATAAAGAAAACGAGGGTGTATACCATCAAGAATACACAAAAGTGCATACAATTTCAGATCAGTTCATTGTTTATGAAACGGGTGTATCCGATGAAAATTATGGCTATACAACGTATATTGTAATTGAATCTGCGGATAACGCATATTTCTTTACTGTTTTGCCTGCTATGACACCACGCATGGAGGAGATTACGCCGGTTGTTTTGGGGAGTATGCCAATGATTATTGCTGTTGTATTCCTGTTGGTGCTGCTATCCTCGCGCTATTTTTCAGGAAAAATTGTTCATCCAATTATTCGTCTGGCTAACTTTGCCAAAAGTGTCCGCTTGGGCAGTGCAGGATTTGAAGCGAATTTTACATTAAAAAGCAAAGACGAAATCGGTGATTTAGCAAACGCATTGCAGGAACTTTATCAAAAGTTAGAACAAAATTATCAAGAACTTGCGCAGAAAAATCAACATTTAGAGGAAGAAAATACCCGTCAGGAAGTCTTTTTGCGTGCCACTTCCCATCAATTAAAAACCCCCATTGCCGCAGCGCTTTTGCTGATTGAGAGCATGATCAATGAAATCGGGAAGTACAAAAACACCAAAGAATTTCTGCCAGAGGTCAAAAAACAGCTTCTGTCCATGCGCAAAATCGTGGAGGATGTCCTGCACTTAAATTATCATACTGCGCAGATAGAGCAAGAGCCACTGTCCATAGATGCATTAATGCAGGAACTGCTTCATTCCTATGCAGTTCAAATTACCGATAAACAACTTACAGTCGACCTAAAAGGCAGCGGCACGCTTACCAGTGACAGAGAAATCCTTAAGAAAATTTTAGATAATCTGCTTTCCAACGCCATTCAATATACTCCCAAAGGAGAACATATCTCTATTAACATAGAAGAAACTGCCTTGTATCTGCAAAATTTTGGCGTAAATATAGACAGTTCACTGCTGCCAAATATCTTTGAGCCCTTTGTTAGCAGCAATGAAAGCCAGAAAGGAAAAGGGCTTGGGCTCTATGTTGCTGCTTATTACAGCAGGCTTTTAGGCTTTCCATTGTATGTTGAAAATAAACATACGGATACGCTTGAATACTTTGTACAGTCCAAACTCGTTTATAACCCAAAAAAGTAATGGAGGTTTATTATGCTACTAACGATTAATCAATTACAAGTGAAATATGGAAAACAGACCGCTCTTCGGATTACAGAGCCGCTTTCCTTTGACGCGGGCGAACGTATCGGCATTATCGGCTCCAACGGTGCCGGCAAAAGCACTTTTGTAAAAGCACTTTTAGGATTGGTCCCTTATGAGGGGCAGATTAGCACACAGCTTACCCCGAATCAAATGGCTGTCCATATGCAGTCTAATTCCTACGCTGCTACCATGCCCGTTCAATATATTATGGAGGCAATCCTAAATACCAAACTTAGCAAAAACAAAGAAGCACAGGAACTCATTTCCTTTTTTGACTTTAAGCCTTGTCTTTCCAAGAAATTCAATGCGCTCTCCGGCGGGCAAAAGCAAAAACTAACAATTATTTTGGTAATGCTGCAAAAAGCGGAACTTACCTTTTATGATGAAGTCACCTCTGGATTGGACTTTGAAACACGCCAAAAGCTTGTGGAAAAATTAGTGGAATGGTATCGTAACAAACAAGACACGCTGTTTGTTGTATCCCATTATTACGAGGAACTCGAACAGCTTGCCCAAAAGCTTTTGATTCTTGATAATGGCAAAGTCGTAGCCTTCGGGAAGACTCAAGACCTTTTTCAAACATACTGCGGAAAAGTGGTTTATATTATGGAAAACACACCACAAAATCAGGCAATTACAGCCGGATTTCCCACTTTGGCAGCGCCAGAGCACTTAATTGCCTTATCTTGCAAAGATAAAGCTTCTGAACTAAATATGGTGTCACTTTTTATGGAATATAATATAAACTTCAAAAGAAGCAACTGCGATATAGAAATTTTGTATATGAACGCCAAAAAGCAGGCTGCCGCAAAAGTATCAAATTCTATATAAATGCTCAAAGGTGAATACTGCAAGTTTATCAATTACTTCGCAAATTCCAAAAATTATAGTAAACGAATTATACCTTTGCGTTTTGCATCCAAATCTAATTGAATACACAGCAGCTACAAAAAGTCAAAACGCAGATACAAAATGCGTTTACTATATATACTGCAAGTTTTTTCAATTACTTTGCAAATCCCAAGAGTTATATAGTGCAAGTTTTTTCAATTACTTTGCAAATTCCAAGAGTTATATAGTGCAAGTTTTTCAATTACTTTGCAAACTCTAAATGTCATATACCGCAAGTTTGTCAGCCTACTATAAAATGCCAAAAGCTGCCTGCCACAAAGAAACGTTTCTTAATTATACTCATGAACGAAAACAATTGCCAATCTAAATGTATAACGAGAGAACGTTTCTACTATATTAGTGTAGTAAGCGTCAATTCAATGCGTTCACGAGTATAAAAATATTATATATGGATTTAAAATCCGGAAAGGAATTATTATGAATAAAAATTTGAATTTACGTATGATTTTGTACGAATTAAGAAATATTAACGGGAATTTTATGCCTCATTTTTTCGGCATTATTTTTCCAAATCTTATGAGCCTGTTATTATCCAAAACTATTGGGGGGCAGATGCCTGCACAAGTGCGTCAAAGCATGGCCACTTCTATTATGCTTACAACATCCATGATTATCCCTATGGCGATTATGCTTTTAGGCTATGGATGCCTATATTCGATTGAAGCAGAACGCACAATCCCACTACGGATGCACTTATTCGGTATTTCCGCACGCACGGAAATCATTGCCAAGATTACAGCGCATCTGATTTTCCTAACGCTGGCTTTTATAATATTTGCTGTTTTCCATATCGTTATAATGGATGTTCAAGCGCCTGCTGTATCGTCGCTATTGTGCCTTATCCTGTGTCTATATTGCATCGGTATTATTCTTCTGGTAATTGCACATGCCATTACAAACCTGCTGCAAAAATTTAGTTTAACCTTTGGTGTTACTATGTTTCTCTATTTTGGTTTTATGATTCTAACTGGTATGATGGGCATAGAAACCAGCCAGCTTCCCAAAGCACTGCAGGCAGTTGCAAGAACGCTGCCTATGACCTATATCAGCAACGACTTTGCAGAATTTTGGCAAGGCGGTTCCTATAATTTTATACCATTAATTCAATCTTTCCTCTTTTTCGGCGCATCTGCGGGAATATTACTGCTTCTATCCCTTTATAAAAACCGGCGCACAGTAGGTAGTTTGGAACATTATTAACAAAAATCGCCTAAATGGATCGAGTAGGGAAACTTCTTCTTCCCTACTCGTGCGCCTGTTCCAGACTAATTACTACTTTTCTTTATTTCCTTTTATTTTTATCTATAAAGCAATATTGTAATAAGAGCAGTGAAATTATGCTTCCCACACTTCCAATGATATTCCCATTTACGATTGCGCGCAAACCGAAATATTCTGGCAAAAATCCCAGAAACAGCGCAAATGTCAGCAGTCCAAAACAAAATCCCGACAATTGCGGCAGCTTACTTACTAACAAGTAAAGTGTAATTGGCATAGTCATATTAAATAATAACAGCGCAGCAATCCCCATTAGCATCCACGCACTACCTATGTAACATATTGCGGCAAAAAGCAGCGAAATAATAGTGGTTTTCGCAAAACCATATTTTGCACCAATAATTCCGCCTGCCATTTTTCCAAGCACAATCGCTAAGACTGCCAATAATCCGCTGAGAGCCGTCGTTTTCCAAGGAAATACCACTGCCATTCCAATATAAGAGCGCAGAATCACCACCAGCACACAGCAGACCGCAAGACAAAGCGTTTCTTTTAATTGCATTTGCTTTAATTGCATTTGCTTTAATTGCATTTGCTTGAGCAGCAATTCATATCCTTTAATTTGCTTGTTTTTTTTGCCGTTTATGCTGCGGTTCCATAAATATAACAGTGCCACAAACAAGCCTGCCAAAAGAGCGCACATTATCCAAAGCAGAGAGTTTCGTATCCCGTTTTTTCCTGCAATCGTACCAAGATACAGCCCCAGCGCACCCGGCGCTACAAAAACGCCCAGCCCTTTGCCATTCCAGTTTTTTGCCGTATCCTCGTGAATGGTTCCCACACCACCGCCAATATGAAATAGTGCGTTTCCAATTCCCAAAATCACAGGATGTGTCACAGTGCCAAGAATGGTAAACAATAATCCTACTGCCACGGTTATCAAACATAACATCTGTTTTTTATTTTCAATTGCAAAGAAATCCTTCGTCGCTAACCAATTTTTATTTTCTGGCATGGCATCTGCCTGATCTAATTGCAGTTTTATATAAAAATGCGCCCTCTGCTCCAGCCGTATTTGCAGCATATCTAAAATAACACCAAACGGCATTTGCAACACAAAGGCGCAGAAATTATATAGTATCAAAAAAAGCATTCCTTCTCTCTGTGGAAGGAATATTGCAAACATTGCAAATGCACAGATACCATCTACCAGCAGATGCAATATGGAATAAAATAAGGTTATATTTATTGACATTTCTCTCGACTATCTGCTATACGCAGTCTTTCCTCCAATCCCCAGTTATACTGCATAACGCCAGAATTTACCGCACTACACTGGTTAAACGTATATGGCTGGCGTAATGTAGTCAGGTTACTCAAAAATTTTAACTGTTAAAGAATGAATCTGAACAGTTCCTAATCTCAAAGTTACAATTCAACCTTGCTCAATTATAACGCATCATGCCATGCAAAATCGCTTCGCAATAATTTGTATACATCGCAATCTCTACGCTGTCTTTAGGGTGGGAAATCCTACAACCGCAGGGACGGATTTTACGAGCAAATTTGGATGCATCGCAATCTCTACGCTGTCTTACGGACTTTGCAGCACAGTGCAAAGCCCTAAACTAAGCTGGACTATACCAACCAAGATACATTACTGCCTGCTTTTGCTGTACTTCAATTATACAAAAAAATACTTAATTACACAATAAAATTTGTTTGGGTTTTTCATTTGCATTGCAAATTTTTGTAGAATTGTATACACATTTGTGGTAAGATAATAATATCGAACAATTCCGTAAATTATATTTTATGGAGGTTATAAAAATGTCCGTCAAAATTTTAGAGATAAAAAAAGAAAACTGCCCAGCAGCACGGTTGATTGGCAAGAAATATGTAAATGGCTTAAATTGGAGCGAATGGTGGGAAAATAATTGGTTTTCGATATTAGAAAAAAATCAAAGTCTTCCGTTTAATGGGGACGCTTATCTTAGTGCGGTGCGTATTGTAAACGGTATGCCCGAATATTGGATTGGTATGTTATTCCCCGTGACTACAGAAGTTCCTGAGGGTTTTGAACATATTGATATCGAACCATTGGATTATGCGGTATGCTATTTGTATGATAATGAGGACAGTAACGAGTTTTACACAATGGAAACACACAATATGTGTTTAGAGGAATTAAAGGCACATAATATCAAACGCAAAGAGGATAATTGGTGTTTTGAACGATATAGTTGCCCAAGATTTACCACACCAGATGAAACAGGAAATGTGATTTTAGATTATGCCATTTCGATTGAAACCTAAGATTAAAGCCTAAGATTAAAGCCTAAGGTTAAAGATTAAAGCCTAAGATTAAAACCTAAATTTAAAGCCTAAATTTGAAAGCAAACTGTCAAACTATTGATTCGTATACGTACAAAGCACGCAGGAGATATAAATATAAAAAATCACGTTCAAATTATTAACTGGTATACATATCAAGATACAAGGAGGAGAACAATGGAAGCAAACCTAGCGCCTGCAAATCCAGCCTACCACACTGTCACAGGACAGACAATTTGGAGTTATGTCTATTTTGGCAGTTATCCGCAGTCCGAAGTAAACGAAGCAGACTTAACACCCGCCATTAAACAGGCAGACTACACAGAAACCAGCGACGCGTGGGTAAATGGCACAAAATACAGACGTCTGCGCAAAGAGGACGCCGCCAATCCGGAATTTTTTGGCAACAGTGATTTTCGCTACTTTCTATGGGAACCAATCAAATGGCGCGTAATGCAGAATAATGAAAAAACATTGTTTGTTATCGCAGACATTGGACTGGACTGTAAGATGTTCCATGATATCAAGGCTTATAATACATTTGAAACAATTACATGGGAAACCTGTTCTCTCCGCCATTGGCTAAACAACGACTTTTATCAAACGGCATTTAACAGCAGTGAGCAGAAAGCCATTGTACAGCAGGAGGTAATAAATCACGCCGTACCAGAATTTCATTATCATGCTGACTGCGGCAATAATACAAACGATTTTATCTATCTGCTGTCAATTCCAGAACTGCGCAATACGATTTATGGTTTCTGGGATGCGCGCATCGACTGGGAGCACAAGCGCAACAAAAAGGCAAACCGCATTATGAAAGCAAGCAACTATGCCCATGCGCGTGGTGTCTGGCTCCGCCCTGATAATCATAAGGATTATAGTTGTCATTGGTGGCTGCGTTCCATCTGCAATGACCATAAATGCGGTGTACATATGATGAATTTAGGGGATATTTTTGAGGTAGGTTACAGTTATAACTATTTCCCAAGAGAGGCAGTTGTTCCGGTTCTGCATCTGGATTTGCTGTCGAACTGCTGGACTATGGAAACGAAGGAAGAGAAAAGGCAACTGCCATAACCCCCCATTAAGAATCCGCTCCAATAAGCAGTATTCCCAAAAAGCTGCCTTACGAAAAATATACCTGCGGCACTGCCAAATTCTGCCACAGGTATATTAATATGCAATTCCGTCTTATATGTATCTTATTCTTTAACACCACCAATGGTAAGACCTGTTACAAAATACCTTTGCAGGAATGGATACAGACAGACTATTGGAAGCATTGTTGCAATGGTTGCTGCCGCTCTTACGGAGGCAGGCGTTACTGCCGCTGCTGTGTTCTTTGCTGCGTCAGCACTGCCGCTTTGCTGCATGACTGAGGAGAGGAGTTTCATCAATTCATACTGAAGCGTTGTATACTGTGAACTCATACGATTGTACAGCATTGCATCAAACCATGAATTCCACTGATATACAGCCACAAACAAAGCAATGGTAGCATATACAGGCTTGCATAAAGGCGAGATAATTTTTGTAAAAATTACTGTATATCCTGCCCCGTCAAGCTGTGCCGATTCTTCCAGCGAATCGGGAAGTCCCTGCATATAGGTACGAAGTACCAACATATTAAATGCGCTAATCATCCCCGGTATTACATACACCCAAAAGCTGTTAGTAAGCCCAAGTCCCTTATATACGAGAAATGTTGGGATCATACCGCCGTTCACATACATTGTTATTACCCAGAAAAGTGATAGCTGGGATTTAAACAAGAACTTTTTACGGCTTACAATAAATGCCAGTATTGCATTTAGCACAAGCGCCAGAAGTGTGCCTATAATTGTTCTTGCAACGGTAATATATGCACCTATCTTTAAGTTCTGTGTCTGAAGCACTGTCTGATAATTTTTCAGTGTAAATTTTCTTGGAAAAAGATATATCCCGCCGCGAACCGTGTCAATACCATCATTTAAGGATATGGCAAGCGTATTCAGCACTGGATACAGCGTAATTACCACAAATGCCACCATAAAAATTGTGTTGAAGATCGTGAATGCTTTATCAGCCGCAGATGTTTTCTTCTTATTCATTCTTCTTAACCTCCTATGATTTATCTGCTAGAACAGCCTTTCTTCACCTGCACGTTTTGCAAGCTGGTTCGCAATCACAACCAGTATAATACTGACAACACTCTTAAAGATACCTGCTGCAGTACCAAGCGAAAAGTCATTCTGGCTAATGCCCCATTTCAAAACGTAAATATCAATTGTTTCAGAAACGCTCTTTACAAGACCGTTTCCTAACAGATACTGTATTTCAAACCCTGCATTCAATACATTGCCCACATTCATCAGGAGCAAAATCATAATTGTTGGTCGAATGCTTGGAAGTGTAATATGCTTAATCTTTGCCCATCTGCCTGCTCCGTCCATAGACGCCGCCTCATAGAGCGATGGGTCTATCGCTGTTATCGCTGCCAGATAAATAATGGCATTCCATCCAGTTTCTTTCCACACATTTGCAAATGCAACAATAGGCCAGAAATAACCGGGATGTGCAAAAAAGTTTATCGGCTGATCGATAAAATGAAAACGCATAAGAAGTTCATTTATAATACCTGTTCCAGATAATGCATCATGTAAAATACCTGTTACAATAATCCATGAAAGGAAATGCGGCAGATAAGATATTGTCTGTACTGATTTCTTTCCAAAATTATTCTTTACTTCATTTAATAGGATTGCAAATACAATTGCCATTACAAACGTCACAACTAAATTTATAACACCCATTGCAACGGTATTACGCACTACTTGTATAAAAGTCCCGTCTGTAAAAAGAAACTTGAATTTATCAAGACCAATAAATTTAGAATGCAGCAATCCATCTTTGGGTTTATAATTTTGAAACGCCATTATCCATCCGCCTAGCGGCAGATAGTAAAAAATAAACCCATACACTACAATTATTGCTGACCATATCAGCAATACTTTTTGACGTTTTATCTCTTTCCATGTGATTTTTTTATCTTTCGCAGCCGTTTCTGCCGAACGTGCCATTCCATCACCCCTCTATCCCTCTATTACATATTTTGCGGAACGGCAACCTTATATCCTGCCGTTGCCGTTCCAGCCATAAATACTATTATCTAACTGCATAGAAACTTACTGTGCAACTCTCCTATCCAATTCTGCCTGCATCTCGCTGATAAAATCTTCTGGTTTGCACGCGCTGTATACTTCCATATACTGCTCCCAAGCATCATCAAAGTTATCCATCATAACAATTTTCGGAAGCCACTCATGCTTTACTTCACCCATCTTCGTCCATGCTACACCGCCGGGGGTCGCTGTTGTCATTGTATTGGAGAAGCTATACATTGGATACCATTTGCCTGCCTTATTGACAGATCCGAGCATTCCAGGATATGTACTAACACCATATGCTTCAAAGCATTTTACTACCGGCTCCGCAAGACTGTCCATAAATTCAAACGGCTGCTCTGTCGGCTGCATTGCGTTAATGCCATCTCTACTGGTTCCCAGCCAGTTCGGGAAATAACTGTAACTACATATATGGGATGCTTTGTATGCGGTATCTGAAACATTCATTCTCTGTTCTTCTGTTCTGTAGAAAAGACCATTTTCATCTACTTGATAGTCAACACCCTCAACACCCCAGTATCTTAAATTGTGAATTTCCTGACTTAACAAATCATCTACAAACTTAAATGCTGCATCTACATTTTTGCAGCTTACACTGATTCCCAAGCCGTTTGATACATTCAACGTACCGCCGCTTGTATACCATTGATTCTCCATGCCTTCGTCAATGGTAAGTCCAAGAGGAACATAATTACAGCCCTTTTTGTCTAATCCCTGCTGCTTAAATACATCATTCACCGTAGCGGAGAAATCCCACCACTGATCGCACATACCAAGCACACGACCTGTTGAAAGCTTTGCAATATACTCATCATATGTCTGTGTAAAGGATTCCGGATCAATATTGCCTGCATGGTATTCCTCATTCAGTTTCTTAAAATAACGGTATGCGGTATCTGTTGTGTTATAGTCAATAACCGTAAGTGTTTCTGGGTCTACAATACAAGAACCGTCGTTTGGATACCCGTCAAGGAACTGTGGCGCATTCTCTATACAGAAATATCTCCAATCCTCGCAAAGCACTGTATAAGGGATAATTGCTGTACCATCCTCCATTGTAGGGTTTGCTTCCGCATAAGAATCAAGCAATTCAAAATACTGATCAAGGGTTTGAATCTTTGGATAATTTGCCCATTCCAATACACGCGCCTGCACCCAGAATGCTTCATCATTATGCGTTGTTGTTTTATCTTCACCATAAATATTCTGGAAAGCATTCATCCAATAAATATGGCCGTCCTCCTGCCTAAATTTATCCCATTCTTCATCTGTATAAAATTCTTTAATATTTGGATATTTATCAATATAATCATCCCAAGCAACCAAGGCTCCGGCATCATAAAGGGCTGCCATTGCATCACCGCCATCTATAAAATCCGGATATTCTCCGCCTGCTACAATCGTACCAACCGCTTCACTTGCAGTCTGTCCTGTCAGCCAAGTTTCTTTTACTTTCACATTTGTTTTCTCTGCAATTAACTGCTGTATCTCATTATCATCATTGATTTCTGCGCCCGGTGTTGCAAAAAATGCAGTGAACTCTATAATGTCACCCGAGCCATTGGATGAAGAATTGTCCTCATTCTCAGAATTTTCACTGATAGCTGGTACACTGTTATCTGCTGAATTACTATTGTCTGCTGAATTACTATTGTCTGCTGAACTGTTGCTATCTGTCGAACCACCGCACCCTCCAAGTACAGATGCCGCCAATGCTGCAGTCATAAAAACTGCCATTATTCTACGCTTTTTCATATGAACCTCCTTGAATCAATATTAATATGATTGGCAAAAATGCTTATCAGCCATTTGCTTTACATATATATTTTATCGGATATTACCATTTTCTCAACCCAACAAACAATAGGATAACCCCTATAAATTATAGTTTTGCATAATAATAAACCCTTTTATCCAGTTTTGATATACAAATTGCACATAATCTATATTGCTGTAACATCTGACATTTTAATTGTTACAATCGTGCCTACATTTTCTTCGCTTTCTACCATAAATGCAACATGATTGTTCACAGCCATTTTCAGCCTAAGTGCGGCATTTAATATTCCTACATGGATGCTTTCCTTTATCATATCAATCTGAACGTTGTTCATCATCTCCTGCAGCTTTAAACACCTGTCCTCCGCCATTCCGTTTCCGGTATCCTCTATCTCAAATACAACTCTCTTATTTTCTTTCTCATACTTCCCGCGTAAGAATATCCAGCCAGTACTCGGTTTATTCTCTATACCATGAACACAGGCATTTTCCACAAAAGTTACAAGCGTAAGCTTGGGGACGCGATAACTCATACATTCATCTTCAATATCAATAACATAGGACAGTTTGTTTCCGAACCGGTATTTCTGCAAATCAAGATAGGCTTTGATAAAGCTGGTTTCCTCCCGTATTGTTACAAGATCCCTGCCCCACTCCACATTCTGTCGGTGCATCAACGCAAGCTTTTCAACCATATCAGCAGTTTCATCCTCATGCTTTAACACGCTGTGCATCCGTATGCTTTCTAATGCATTAAATAAAAAATGCGGATTAATCTGGCTGCGCAATGCTAGAAGTTCGGCTTTCTGTCTTGCAATATTCATTTCCTGCTGATAAAGTTTGTTTTTAAATACTGTCTGAATTAAACCATTCATGCGTGCCGCCATAATATTATAACTTTCCATTAATTCACTAATTTCATCACTTCCGTTAATTTCCGGTATTAAGATAAGTTCATCCTCTTTCACAGCGCCAAAGACATTTCTAAGTTCCGAAATTCGCTGAATAATAGATTTACTAATCAGTTTCATAAGTACATACGGCAACACAATATTAAATGCAATTAATAACAAGATAAGTTGAAAATAATCCATCCCCTTGTCCAATGCTGTAACCTCCGGCGGCAAAACGTAGATAATATACTCAGAATCATACAATTGTAGCGACGCAGTCACAATTTCTTTCTCGCTGGTATCCAATTGAAAAAAAGCAAAGGGCGTTTGTATCCCGCCCTTCCCATCATTTGAAAACAATATGGTATCTCCATCGCAGACATAAACTTTTGAATTATAATTTGCGTTTATGATTTGGCGCACAATTGCACTGTAATCCAGTTCCAACCGCAGTACATCCTTGCTCTTTCCCTTGTTATAGTAATCCATCTTATGTGCCAGAAAAAAATTCTTTGTATACACATTTCCCTTTTGGGAATATTCCACATCTACAATAATATCATTGCTTCCTTCCATCAGACGCTTGTACCAGCCTTTTTCTTCTACTTGATTGAGTTGTTTAAAATATCCTCCATTTACAATCCCCTTATTGTCTGCATAAATCACCGCACCATTAAACCCAACACTCCTGCTGACAGGATACAGGGAATCTTTGATAAAATCCAACTGGCTGTTATAATAATCCAGATTGGACTCAAAAGTCTTCGTTATAAAATCATTTACATACCGATTGCTGTATATATTGTGGGCAAGCAATGCCGCTGAACTTACATATTCAGTAATCACATATTTTACTGAACTCGCCGTATTGCTCATATCTTGAAGCATAAGCTGCTTTTCGCCGCTTACTGCAATGCCAATTATAATGGCATCTGTTAGTATAAGCGGCAAAATAACGCAGAGTATCTGCATTACCAACAGCTTGCTTTGCAGATTAATTTTATTGAGGTTTGCTAAAATATAATGAAACAGCCTTTTTAATATTTTATGTCCTTTAATTCTATTTCTAATATCCATAATATTGCCCCTTCGGCTACGCTATTTCAGCTGCTCTTTCCCATAAAATATTATCTCGATTAATATATCCTATAATTTCCGCTTAATGCCAGAAACGCAAAAAAGTAATGACAATTGTCATAATATCTTCTATTCCCTTTTCTTAATGGTGTTTTGAAGAAGTCCTTAACCAGTTTATATGCATTTTTGTCTGTGGCTGCCAGACTTGCTTGTGCATTGGTTGCTATCATCGCCAATGGATGTAATGCTTTGCCTTCCAGTATTGTACCATCTATAGCATATATACCATCCCTATACTCTTGTGCCAAAGTATCACAAAAAAAAGCCTGCAATTTATCTGCAATCTCTTGCTCCCACACATCGGCAGCAAACCAGCTGTAATCCAGTCCTATATTCGCTATGGTTCTATATGCATCACTATAATACCAGTCATGTCTGCCCCAGCGTTCTAATTCCTGCCGATAAGGAGTACCATCAAACTCCGCGTACTCAGCACATAACCCGGTTTCCGGATGACAAGCTTTCTTGAGATATTCCCGACTTGCTTTCGCCGCCTCCTGAAAAAATACAGCATCTTCCTTGTATGTCCACCTTGCAAAAAGTTCATAAAAATGAGGCAAATGATAAGAAGGGTCTGAAAAATCCACTTCTGCGACAAAGCGTATCAGCTTATTATTTTTATCCCACATTGCCCTTCCCGTTTCTTGACCTTCGCCCTTGTGAATGCAGGTATGGAGCAGTTCTTTTGCTTCTTTTGCATACTGAAATATTCCTTCTCCATCTCCCCACCTGTGCGATGCGAAAAAAAGTGACATTGCAAAGAATTCCTCTCCGTCTGGTGCTGCTCCAAATGCATTTTTCGTACCATCTGTTTTGCATGACCATGCAAAATAGCCTTTGTTTTCTCCTTCTTCCATATACATATAAGTCCTTGCCCATTTCCATAAACGGTCAAACTCTTCTTTCCGATCCATCTGCACACACATCATCATGCCATAGGACATCCCTTCCGTCCGTACATCATAATTTCCAGTATCCTCTATATATCCCATATCTGATCCAACAGGAAAATATATTCGTTCTTCCTCATCACCATAAAACAATGTCTGGAATATCTCCTGCTTTCTTTGTTCAATTTCCTCTTCCACAAATCCGACTTCTGCAAACATATTCCGATAGACACCTGTATTAAATGCACCTTTCCATTGACTGCTCTCTCTCTTTTTTTCCATTTTAACCGCCTCCCAGTGAAATCTATTTTCTTGTATTTCTTCGGTAACTTGTAGGGGTGCATCCTTTCACCGCTATAAATTTATTAATAAAATAATCTGGATCATGGTATCCCACCTGTTCTGCAATCGCATATATCTTATCATCCGTTTTCAACAGCATCTCAGCCGCTTTCTCAATCCTAAATTTATTAAGATATTCTCTGAAAGATACACCATACTGCTTTTTGAATATCTGCCCAAGATATGCGCTATTAATAAAAAACTTCTGACTCAATTCTTTTAATGAAATGTTTTGACTATAATGTTCCTTCACATAGTTTTCTATATCACTTAAAACGCTTCGTGACACATTGCTTCTTAACTGGCAAAGATAATCTGCAAAATCATGAATCAGCTTCTCAAAGTGCCCTCGATTCCCATTGTCCGTTTCTTCATCAAAAGCATTTTCACGTATCATCTGGATAATTTCATTTTGATTTACATCAGGATCTTGTTCCATAGCAAGATGAACCAGCCGCAGCAGCATATAGTTCATATTCATACGCACAAATTCTGCGTCCATATCTTCCTCTTTGATTTGTTTATAAACTTCCGCAACTGCTGACTGCATCTTTTCTTTATCATTCTCTACCACAGCTTCCAAAAGCATATCCATAGTTGCTTTTGTAATAATACTTACAGGAAGGCTTTCCTCTCCTTCAGAATAATACATAATGCTTGGTACGATCCGTTTTTTTTTCTCCTGCCTTGCAGTGCACGCAAACCCAGAAACTCTGCCAAGGAGTTCTATCAGCTGTTCTTTTTGTACAGGTTTTAATATATAATCTGTAGCATTTTGCTGTATTGCTTCTTTGGTATAGACAAAATCTCCATAACCACTTAGAAAAACGAAAAATGCGTCTGTTATATTTTTTTCCCTTATATTTTTCAGCAACTCTATTCCTGACATAACCGGCATTTTTATGTCTGCTATAATAAGGTCAACCTTATTTCCTATCAGATAATCCAATGCTTCTTTCCCGTTTGAGCATGTATATACAATCTCATATCCCTCGTTTTCCCAGTTAATCAGCGCTGATAATCCTTGAAGGATAAATGGTTCATCGTCCACCAATAAAACCTTTAACATACACTTTCTCCATTTCTATAAAACCTGTGTACTTTGCAATGTATTATTTTATATATAGCCGAATTGTACTGCTTCCTGTAAGTTTTTCACTTCTTACATCCGGCTGACTTCCTCCTATGCTGATTTCATATTCACATCCTGCCATCTTATTTGTTCCATTTTCATCACACAGCATAAATGCCTCTTTCGGCAGAAAAATTTGGCACTTCCTGCTTTCACCAACTTTTAAAAATACTTTCTGTATTCCTTTTAACTGTGCGTTAGGCGTATTCTCTTTTTTTGCCTTTACATAAACCTGAACCGTTTCTGTACCCTCTCTTTTTCCTGTGTTCGTAACCGTAAAACCAATCTGCACGCCTGCATTAACATCTGGTGTTTCCTCCAAAAAGGCAGCTTCTGAATAAGCATATGTCGTATAAGACAATCCATACCCAAACGGATACAACGGTTCATTAGTCATATAACGATATGTCCTTCCTTTCATCGAATAGTCTTCGAAATCCGGAAGTTCCTCTGTAGTACGATAGAACGTAACGGGTAGTTTTCCCTGCGGATTGGATTCACCAAAAAGGATTTTGGCAATTGCTTTTCCGCCTTGTGCGCCCGGATACCACCCTTGCAGTATCGCATCCAGATTTTCCTCTTCCCAGGTAAGGCTCATAGCACTTCCAGTCAAACATACAAGTATCACTGGTTTCCCACATTCTTTTGCAACTTTTAGGATATTATGCTGAAGCCCTGGCAACGCAAGCGTAGGCTTATCGCCGCTGCCATATTCATTTCCGGTGTCGCCCTCCTCACCTTCAAGTGTTGCATCCATTCCCATTACGGCAATCACAATGTCACTGGCTTCACAGACACCTCTTACTTCTGCTTCTCTGTCGTTTTCCATCGCAAGATTGCTTGTCCTGTCCTTATACAAATGGCAGCCTTGTGAATATAAAACACGTACTTCATCCTGTACATAGTCCTGTATTCCCTCTAACACAGTAATATATCTGGATGCTGTTCCCTCATAATTTCCCACAAGTGCACTTCTGCTGTCAGCATTTGGGCCAATCACTCCAATGGTTTTAATAGAACTTTTATCAAGGGGCAGAAGATTATCCTTATTCTTGAGAAGCACAACCGATTTTGATGCCACATCACAATTTAACTCTCTTGCCTCTTTTCTATCCACTTCAGTATAAGGTATCGCATCAAATGGATTTTCTTTTTTGTCAAATACACCAAGCTTCATCCGCGCTGTGAAAAGATTAACAACCGCCTCATCAATTCTTTTCTCACTCACTTTCCCTTCACGCACTGCCTGTGTAAGATAGGTGAATAATGTGCCGCAATTTAGGTCACAGCCATTATTCATCGCCATCGCCGCTGCTTCCTGCGCATTGGCTGCTACCCCATGTCCTTCATAAAAATCCTTAATCGCCCAACAGTCTGAGGTTACATGTCCCTGGAATCCCCATTCTTCCCTTAATATCTCTATAAGAAGATGTCTGCTGCCGCAGCAAGGTTCTCCATTCGTTCTGTTATACGCTCCCATAACCGATTCCACTTTTGCCTCCTGCACACATGCACGAAACGCAGGCAGATATGTTTCTTGAATATCCTGCTCGCCCGCCACTGCGTTAAATTCATGTCTTACGCTTTCCGGTCCGCTATGTACAGCAAAATGCTTTGCACAGGCAGCTACTTTTAGATAATTTTCATCATGTCCTTGAAGTCCCATAATATATCTAACACCCATTCTGCTGGTAAGATATGGGTCTTCTCCAAACGTTTCATGTCCTCTGCCCCATCTTGGATCACGGAAAATATTGACATTTGGCGCCCAGAAGGTTAGTCCTTTATAAATATCTGTATCATCTCCTTTTTGCTGCATATTGAATTTAGCTCTTGCCTCAGTGGATACTACATCTGCCACTTTTTCTACTAAATCTTCATCAAACGTTGCTGCCATTCCTATTGCCTGTGGAAATACGGTAGCTGTACCCGCACGTGCTACACCATGCAGCGCCTCATTCCACCAATTATATTTTTTAATTCCAAGTCGTTCCACAGCAGGCGCCTGATACAATGTCTGTTCCACCTTCTCTTCCAGCGTCATCTGTGCCACTAATTCTTCTGCTCTGCGGCGATACGCCGCACATTTTTCTTGATTTTCGTTTAAATCCATATCTTTTCCTCCATATACTGTACAAAATAGTCAAAATGCACAATTTTTTCGTTTACAAAAATAACATTAACGGAATTTCTGGGTTCTTTCTTCTCAAAAATTGCTCGTTATTATTACAAATATTGCTTATTTTAAATAACTACGCTTTCTTAAAGACTTTGCAGTGTAGTGCAAAGTTCTGGGCTGAATTGTAACTCTATCATATAATCATCTATTTACAGCATTGCATTTTGCTAGTATAATTTCCATTAAGGAACTGTTAAGAATTAACTTTGCAGAAGATTTAGACAAGTCAGATGTAAAGATTAATTCTTTAACAGTTCCTAGCTACCTTAATGTTAAACACCGTATATTTTATAAAAGTGCTGCTTTACAAACACAGACTACTGCTTTATCAAAGCTTGTCAAGCAACACTATCGGAAAAACAAACAATATTGTAAGATGATGACATCCTACTAAAATCCATCATCGCTTATCAAGCAACACTTTCGGAAAAACAAACAATCCCTAAAAAGATTGTTTTGCGAACATATAGCGCAATAATTGATAATACTACCTATATTTGAAAGGAAACGTATCTATGTCAGATATCATTCATCTACCACAATCTCACAGTGACTCTGCATTTAAACGAATTGTTGAGGGAACTCAAGAAAAAGTATCTTATCCCAAAGATTCCTCTGTTCTGTTATGGGTTAATCGGGAATCCGAAGATTATGCCGAACATTGGCATAATGCCGTAGAAATTATTATGCCTGTAGACGGCAGTTATCATGTCACGGCACGCAGACATCCCTATCTGCTTAACACAGGAGATATCCTAATTATTCCTGCTGGAGAACTTCATTCATTAGCAGCCCCTTCAGAAGGGGTACGGCTAATTATATTATTTGAACTATCTCCACTTTCCGAAATGCATAATTTCCCAAACTTGCTGCTCCTGCTGTCATTCCCGCTATTCTTTGCCGCATGTGAGGAGGATACATTATATATCACCCTAAAGAATCAGATGCTTGCTATATATAGTGAATATACAAGCGGTAACGCTTTCAGTGAATTTAAGATTTATGCCTCTATCTTAGAACTTTGTGCAGAACTTGGAAGAAAAAATATTAAAAACAATACAGAACTTTCTATGTTAAGCGCCTATAAGCAGTTAGAATATATTAATAAATTCAATACGGTATTTCAGTATATTAATACGCACTATATGGAGCCTTTAACGTTAGAACATGTTGCAGATGTGGCATGTTTTTCAAAATATCATTTTTCGCGACTTTTTAAACAATATACAGGATCTACTTTCTATGACTATCTTACACTTAGAAGAATACGCAGAGCGGAAGAACTATTGTCGGCATCAGGATACCCCATTATTGACGTGGCGCTTGCATCGGGCTTTTCTAGTATTGCTACCTTTAACCGAACCTTTAAGAAGCTAAAAAAATGCACACCGACGGAATATTGTGCACTTTGCCGTTCCGATAATGATACTTACGAACGCTAAGATTTTCCAATTTCTGCACAGTCCATATTGCATAAGCGGACAATACGTGCTGTGCAGAAAGGAAAATCTAATCGCTCGTAAGTATAGAAATATATAAAAACAGGAAAGATTACTGCCATTCCTGACACAATCTTTCCTACTGTCTATACTGCTGCTATTCCTTTTCCTCTGTATGAAAGTAGTTTAAATCTTCCTCAACAGACTTTGACAGTTTTTGCAGTTCTAAGGCAGTCGCCGCAAGAGAAGCTGTCGCATCATTCAATTCATTCATCGAAGCATTTGTCTGTTGTGTAGTTGCGGCGTTTTCTTCTGCTATCGCAGACAAATTGGTCATCAGATCCACTACGTGCGCCCCTGCTTTACCACATATATCCGCTTGTTCTAATACAACTTGCATCCCGCCATTCGTTGATATAATCCCTTCCTCCACAACATTGAATTTTATCTTGGTGTCATCTAGTTTTTTCTTCTGGCTCATAATCATGTCTGTAACTTCATTAATAGATTGTACTGTTTTTTGTGATTCATCTGACAATAATAGTATGATTTCATCAATTATTTTTGCAGAAGAATTCGTTTGTTCTGCTAATTTTTGAATTTCACTCGCTACTACCGCAAATCCTTTTCCTGCGCTTCCTGCTCTCGCTGCTTCAATACTGGCATTCAATGATAACAAGTTTGTCTGGCTTGCAATCTGTGCAATTAAATTCACAACTTCCTGAATTTTTACCACAGAGGAATTTGTCTTATGTATCTGCTCAGATATCTTTATAAATGCCTCTGTCGTTTTATCACTGGTATTGCCTAATTCTTTTACAATCTTAGCTGCTTCGGTTCCTTTTTCGCTCATTCCTTTTGAAGTAATAGATAAATCGCTTACGCTTTCGCTAATTTGCATCATATTTTTACGCATATTAGATACCTGCTGCGAAGAAACCGATACATCATCTGCCTGTGTTACTGCCCCCTTTGCAATATCCTCCAAAGCAGCACTGACTATTTCAGCCGCACCCTTTGTTCGATTCGCCTTGTCTTCTAATTTATCCCCCGCTTCTGCAAGATGCGCTGCTATTTGCTGCAAATGATAGATACTGCCTTCCAGTTTATCCAGAAATAGATTCAAGCTCTTTCCAAACTGTGAAAACTCGTCCCTTCCATCTGCCTTTATCCTAACACTTATTTTCCCCTGTGTTATTTTTCCTAAAGCAGTCTTAAAATGCAGCACATTTTTATCAATACTGCTGCCTATCAGCATGGTTGTAGCAACAAGTATAATAGACGCCGTCACAATCACAATAATGCTAAGTTTTTGTGTAGATGCTTTTATCCCCTCCATATCGTCTGATGCCATATTGCTGACAAATCTGCATAGTTCTGTCAGTTCCTCGTTGAGCACTGCATTTTCCGCTTTTAACGCAAGAATTTTATCATCCAATTCCTTCATTTGCTGTAAAATTTCCTTTTGCGCATCCAATTTCATAAGCGCATCCTGGATAAGTTCCTCGCTTGCCGTATAAAGCGGGATATTCTCCTCCAGTTCTGTAATCAGTGCTTCTATTTTTGCATATTGTTCTGTTACATCTTTGCCTTCCACCACCAATTTACTGTAAGCGCTTACATAATTGTCAAGCTGTTCCAGGCTGTTTGCGAAAAGATAAATTCCAGAATAAGAACCACCGTATTTATATTCATATGCTCCGTCTGTCAGTTCAAAATACAGCGTATACTCTATATCAGAATAATTCTGTGGTGCATAATCGGTGATTGTAATCTGCGCTGCAAACTCCTCCCAACATGCATTTGCCGCGTTAAAGTTACATCCAACACGTATTGCAGGTTTTGCATCAAACTCTGTTATTTCACTGTCCACATACGCAAGCCCAGAGCCATTAACAGATTCTATTGCAGACAGATCAATATCTGTATCATCTGCTCCTTTAACCAGTTTTACATCTGTAATATAGCAGTTTTTATTATAAGTTAACGTTCCTCCCACACGGAATGCCATAAAATTCCGTTTTACGCTTTCCGGCACAGGCCCGCGATAAATTAACTTAACATATTCTTTGCCATCAATTGTCACACGTTCGCCGCTCGTCCACATACTGCTGTCAATCCATTTGATTTCCATCCACTCTTGCCGATCTACCAAAAGAGAAACACTATCAGACAAGATGCTGCCTGATTCCAGGTATTGTTTGTACAAACCATCATCGCTGCTAAACCCGCGTGTTGCACTGAAACTGCTGATATTGCTGTAATCTGCCTGAATCTTTGCCAGTCTGTCAAGCATCTTTTCTACATTTTCATTATACTTCAAACCAGTTAAACCTTTCAGTAATTCTGCATTAGCCGTCATCTGATTCAGGTTGCCAAGTATACTATCTAAATAACTTTGTTCTATGTAATATTGATATTGTGCTTCCAGTGCAAGATTTTTGGTTTGCAGCACATCAATTTCATTGACTATCGACTCTATTTCGCTGTTGCTGCTGTTTCTATTGAGTGAATTAATCCCCAATACGCCAATGCCGACTGCAACAAGAATAGAAAAAACCCCCATAATCACTATTTTGCTTTTGATCGTTTGAAGCACATTGCCTGTTCGTATTGCTTTTTGATTTTTTTCCATCCTACTTCATCTCCCTTTTTAATGCCCCGAAAATGCATCTTATAAATATATCTTTTAGATATATTTAATAACCTTTCAATTCCTGTAAGTAATTAAACACAGGCACAAGCCCTTCTCCAAAATCCGGAAAGGGCTTGCGCTTTATCTGCTTACCAATTAGTTCAATATTTCATAAAACCATGACATTGTCTTTTTGTATAAATTTTCATACCAATCAAGATGCAAGTCTTGTGCCTTAATCTTGAAGGAAACGGTCTTTATCCCTCCATATCCGTTAATTCCACGAATTATCATTTTTGCTGTTCCTTTGTGTATATTATTGGAATATCCGTTTTTCACTATTTCGTAATCAGTACCCTCCTTTAGCGTCTTTTTCTCGCCATTTACCTTGATTGTAACAAGAATTTGACGTTCTCCTATATCATTCATCTCTGACAGCGTAATTTCCTTTCCGGTATAACTCTGCGGCTCCACCTTTACGCTTGCCTTAGAGAGATCCGCGCTGTTCTCTATAATTCTAAAGTCAGCATAAGTACTACCTGTATAGCAGTTAATGCCTTCTATTTTCGCACGAATAACATCACCCGCTTTCGGTGTTTCCGTTATCGGTGTTGTACCGTCCTGTTTTGTATACTCAACTTTGTAATCCTTCCCTTTTTTCAAAGCTTTTCCGTCGAAGTCTTTTATCGTCAGACTTACGTTGTTGTATTTCCCTGCATTCTTTACCGTTACATCCGATATTACAAGATTTGTCAGCTTCGCAATATCCTGCGGAACAATCGTAAAGTTTACTGGATTTGTTGTTCCCTTGAAATTTCCTTTTCCCTTTATCTTAACGGTGGCTGTATCACATTTCTTATTTCCTTTGTAAATCAAAGTATAATCCACGCCTTCCACTAAATTTTGTCCGTTAAAGACAATATTTAGGTCTGTTTCGTTCAACTTGCTTCCGCCTTTCCTATATGGAACACTTATGTTGGCGGTTTGATAGCTTAGCTTGTTTCCCTCATTCTTTTGAAGATCAAACGGTGCGATTTTGAATGTTTTCTTTACCGTTCCTGTATAATTTCCAATGCCCTTTACCGTTGCCGAAGCGGTACCTGCTTGATTATTTTTGTCATATGTCACAATAAAATCACGGTTCTGCTCTGCGCCCACAACCTTAACGATGGGCTCTATCTCACTTCCGGTATAGACCAAACTCGCTGCATTCTCAAGTGTCACATCCTTTGCCTTTAATGTTGTACCTGTAATTTTAAAGGTAACCGTTTTCTCACCGATATATTTCTGTCCAATACCTTTGATAACTGCTGTTGCAGTTCCTACATCTATACTATCGCAGAAAACCTGATAATCCTGATTGGGTACCAGTGTATCCCTTCCATATTTTACAGTAAATTTTGGTTCAATTTTTTCGCCTGTGTACGGTTTATTTTGAATACCTGTTACCTTTACCGCACTCATAAGCACCTGATCGCTGCTTAATACAACCATGCTGATTTCTTTGGTTCCGGTGTAACCATTTGCTTCCACACCCTTCACAGTTACAGTATAGGTACCTGATTCTGTCACTTTGTCAATCGTTTTTCCTGCAGTATCTTGGATCTTGTTTACAGTAAAAGCCTTCTTGTTTAATTTCTTTCCGTTTCTTATGACGATCGGCGCTGGAACAATGCTCTTGCCTGCTTTGGGCGCCCGAACATAAAGATCGGAAATTGTTATATCTTCATCCGCTACATTCTTCGGAACAATCTTAAAAGTCTTCGTGATGGTTCCTGTATAGTTTCCTTTTCCCTTAATCACTGCCTTGGCATTTTCTGCGACCTTTATATTATCCTTATATGTCACTGTATAATCTCTGCCCTGTGTCAGCAGTGTCCTGCCATTATATACCGTCACCGTTGGCTTTAGCGCTTTTCCTGTAAATGTAATATCGTGAATGTCAAATGCCCAAAGACCTTCTCTTTGTTTAAGTATTTCCAATGCCTCTGACAATTTTGCTGCCGCATTCTGCACCTCTTCCTGTGTTGCTTTTGGATTTTCCGACACTGCCTTTGCTTCGTCAAGTGCCTTTTGATAAATTGCCCAGCTTTCCGTTGTATAATGATTTGGATTTAGTTCTTCGCACTTGCTGATAAGTTCTTTCAACTGGTCTTTATTAACTGGCTCCGATTCCCCCGGCTTCTGTAATCCGGCTTTTGCTTCTTTCAGTGCCGCCAGTGCTTTTTGCACTTCTTCTGGCGACGCATCCGGCTTTGCCGATACTGCTTTTGCTTCGTCTAATGCTTTTATTAACTGATTCCAGCTTTCGTCTGTATAATCTTCTTTTTTCAGTTTTTCACATTCCTCTATTAAATTTTTGAGATTTACTTCCGTTATTGTAACAGGCAATAATCCATCCTTAGCCTTTTTTAATGTTTCATATGCCTGTTTCACCGCTTCCGGCGCAGCTGTTTCATCGTTTTTCACTGCTTTGGCTGCTTCAAACGCTTCCGTAAACGCTTTCCATGTTTCCTGTGTGTAATCTTCTGCTTTCGCATCTTTTAAGAACGCCTCGCAATCACTGATTAGTTTATCCAATTCGTTTTTTACATCTTGTGTCTTAATCACTGCTCCCAACGTTGCAGTGCCAAATACACTCGGTGACGACCAGCCCATTCCGGACTCATCATACCAGCTAACCGTTCCGATTCGTGTCCCGCCTTCCGCATCATTGATTTGCAGATCGATACCGATCTTAGTTCCCATTGAAGGGGTAATATCCGTCCATTGATAAGCAGCTTCAATCCGATAGCCATTTTCTGTTTCTACTGCTGCAGATAGGATATTCTCTGCGTTACATTTTGTTCCTCCGTTAAAACTTTGTTCATTTGCATAATTCACACGATACTGCTTGTCATCATCCTCATAGGAATCCTGCTTATGATTATTTTCATCAATAAACACTTCAAGAGAATCCTGTTCATGGACTGCTTCCGAAGTCTTGTCAAGCACTGGATCTACTACTTCTGCTAACACATACAGATATTGTTCATCCCACAGAAGTCTTGCGGAAGCAGACGCCTTTGCAGAACCTGTCCTTATCTGGAAGCTGACTTCCTTTGCCTGATCCCACACATCTTCCTTTTCACCATCCACTTGGATAATGTTATTGTCAATTCCCGCAATAGTCATATAGGGCTTGGTAATTGCCAAGGCATAGTATTTGCTGCTCGTTTCCTGACTCATGGTATTATCATTAAATGCGTAATTTTGTCCATTATCGGATACCACCACATCTAAGCGAAACCCTGCTGCCGGCACAAGCTCCCGTGAAACTGCAAACTCTGCCGTATAACCGCCCTCGTACGGCTGACTTTCCGCTCTTGTTTTTACAGATGGCGTAAATGTTGTATTTTCTGACGCTGATTTATTCCAGTCTATATACAATTTGACTGCGTCTTCTTCACTGACACTTGTGTCATTAACTGTCACTTTTACTTTTAATTCTGTATCCGTCCAAATGGGAGTAAATGTGGCATCGATTCCTTGAATCTCATAGGTCTTTCCATTGGCATACGGCTCCTCTTCCGCCGCCTGCATTACAGTAATGTTACGAATATATGGTTCTAATTTCTCAGCATTAACAAATGCGTAAAAAGAAGGCTTTGCCTTATAATCATCATCAAAAAGCAGTGGAACTTGTCTTTTGCTTCCATCCGCTCCGCCCCCGACATCGCTGCTGTCCTGAAGCCATGAATTTCCGTCTATTACACCCCATATTGTAATTCCGTTGACATCAATGTCCTCCATTGCGTCGACCTTACGCATAACATCATAAATTTCTTTATACCTGTATGCCTGCCTTGTATACTCCTCCTTTAGTGTAGCATCTGTTCCGTCAAATTCATTGCTTGCCTTTAGGTCAAGTTCTGTAAGCTGTATCTTGCCGACTATCTTTCCATATTCTACAGCCGCGTGCTCGATCTGATTGATTGTCGGTGAAGAAACCGTATGATGCGACTGCATACCCATAGCAGATATCCTTGTCGGAAGCTGTTCATCATTTTCATGAGATTTTACTTCCTCTAACAGTTTTTTGATACCAGATACTTTAATTTCTACACACTCATTATAATCGTTATAGTAAAGTTCAAGATCCTTTGGCGCATAATAATTTGCATAACGGAATGCATTGACAATAAAGTCCTCGCTCTTATACACCCGCCACCAACTTGACTTTTCATCTTCATGTCTGTACGTGCCGCTGCTGTCGCTGACTGCTTCATTTACGACATCCCATCCGTAGAACATATCTTTGTATGGACTGTCATTTCCCGTAAAATGCTCAAGAACTGTCTTAATATACCATTCCTGACGGGCATCCATTTCCTCAGGACTTGCGTCAGGGTTATCTTTATTCCAGTCCTGATGGAAAAACCATTCCGGTGCCTGCGAATGCCATACCAGAACATGTCCTCTGACTTTGATAACACTGTCCGGGTGATTTGTATTCCATTCCTTGAGCGCATCCAGTATCTCTTCCGCCCTGCTGTAGTCGAGTGTCGGAACTTTGTAGTCTTTCATCTCTGTGCCATCCGCACGTGTCCAATTAATTGTTTCAAATCCTGGAGCGGAATTGTTATTGTCATGGTAGTCAAACAGGGCATCCATCTTCATTTCATTTTCGAATGTAACTGCATTGAAATGTTTCTCCACCAAATCCATCAGCGGTTTATCCGACAAATCGTTAACGGTAAGCAATGCACCTGTGTAGGCATCTGTTCCGATTCCATCTTTGCTTGAAACCGTATCCTTTAGATTTGGGATATCCCACTCAATCTCCTTGACAGGTTTCTTAACTTCATGGATGGTGACACCTGTGACATAATATTTGCCTTTTACACCAATCCCATCGCCATTTTCTGTTCCTTGTTCTAAAATCCTAATAACAAGTTCATCTGCATCGCCTTTAAATTCAGGATTAAAGCTTCCTTTAAATTTTACCCATTCTCCTGCCGAAATCGCTTTACTACATCCTTGATCCAGTATACCCGATGAATAAGACCCCCAATATTCTGATTTACCGTTTACAGTCACATATGGCGCAAAGGATACTTCTCTTTGCTCCTCAGGCGCGTCCTTATAATCTTCGGCATCCAGCATAACATAAAAAGAGTATTCGTAGGAGCTGCCTGATTTAATAACTTCTGTCATATCCTGTGCAAAACACTCGTGGTTGCTTTTCCTATTTTCAATCACTCCATATGTTGCGATATCGTCAAATATCGGCGTATCTGCTGTCGCCGTTGTTATGGACGCCTCCCCCTTTGCTTTCTCCCATACAGAAAGATCAGACTCCGCAAAATATGGATTCTTTACTAAATTATCGCCGTACGCAATATCTCCCTTGTCGATAGCTGCCACACGTAGGTCGTCGATGCAGAAGGAAAGGTTATCTGAACCCAGAAACTCAATCTTTACCTGTTCATGCTTATCTTGTGCTGGTATCCGAAATGTTCCGCTCACCTGCTTCCACAGACCAGACTCAAGTATAATTTCACTATCCAGATTTACTTCAGCTACTTTGGTCGAATCCCAGCTTTTGCTGTCGCTGGTAACCTGAAACCTGACATCTCCGCCTGTCATTCCATCCGACAGTCTGGCAAAATATGTAAATTCGTAGGTTACTTCTGGTTTGATAATTTTTGCAATGTTTTCGTCACTAATCTGTGCCCCACTTTTTTTGTCTGTCCCTGGACTTACTGCAAGATAATAATCTCCGCATTCCGTTGTTGGCTTATCACTTTCGCCATAACTTTCACGCGCAATGTTTGTCTGTCCCCATGATAAATCATTCCACCATTGAAGCCCCTTTTTGTCGACGTTCTCAAAGCTTGGATTCTTTTCCGACAAGATATTCGCAGAAATAGGAATCTCCCTGTCATTCCCTGTATTTTCGCCTTTTACTGCTGCAATTCTCAAATCGTCGATGCAGAAAGAGAGATTTTCTGAGCCTATAAATCTAATCGCAACCTCTTTGCGTTCATTATGTACTGGCAGTTTAAAAGTTCCGCTTACCTGTTTCCATTGTCCACTTTCAAGCGTTATCTCACTATCTAGTCTTATCTCTGCATCTTTTACACTTGACCAATATTCACCAACACTTTTCACTTCCAAATCAACAGTTCCGCTGCTCATTCCATCAGCTAGCTTTACAAAATATGTAAATTCATAGGTTACTTCAGGCTTGATAATTCCAACTATTTCCTTACTACATATATATGCTCCACTTTCGCCCTTTTTAGACTGATCTTCATTTTTACTGCTTTCAGGTTGAACTTCCAAATAAGCATCACCACAATCTATTGTCGGCTTCTCAGCATCTCCATATTTTTTTTGCATAATACAACTATTTGCGCCTTCTGTTAAATGATTCCACCAATGAAGTTCTCCGCTTTCGTTTACTCCTTCAAAACTTGTATTATATCCCGAAAGAATATTATCCTTCTCTGCAATCTGCCTCTTACTTTCCAAAGCCTTTAAATCTTCTTCTGTTTCCGTTTCAGATTCTGTTTCTGTCTGTTCCTGTGTTATGTCCGTTTCTGTTTCTGTTTGTTCCTGTGTTATGTCCGTTTCTGTTTCTGTTTGTTCCTGTGTTATGTCCGTTTCTGTTTCCGTCTGTTCTTGTGTTGTGTCCATCTCTGTTTGATCTTGCGTTGTATCTGTTTCTGTTTCCGTCAGATCTTCCTTTGTATTTTCTTCTGTTGCTGTGTCTTCCTCTGTTTTGTTTTCTATGCTGCTTTTAGTATTTTGCTCCTCTATACTGCTTTCTTTTACACCCGTTTCTGCCGTGCTGTCCTCTGCCGCACTCTCTTCCTTATTCTCGTTTACAGCGCTCTCTTTTGCTGTTTCCTCCTCATCTTTCTCTTTCGGTTGTTGTGTATCTGCAGTATTTTCGTCTGTTAGAATCTCCTTTGGAATTTGCGCGGCATTTGCTGTTGACGGATGCATACTTTCTGTAAGCAATACGCCTGCCAAAATCCATGCCCAGATTCTTTTACGTTTGTCTTTTAACATACTGTCCCTCCTTAATAATATCCACTGCAATTTATCACCGTTTTCCATTTTCTGTTTTAATTGTACAAAAAACATAACATAATTAAAACCCGTCAAACTACACACTCTACCCCTATTTTTTATGAACAATATATAATATTTGACCATATTATTTATTTATTATTGCAATATAACTATATATATTTCTAATTT
>ERZ778516.279-NODE-279-length-44225-cov-6.588408_pt1 | contig 44225 bp, 45 predicted proteins | sample MGYA00510342_ERZ778516 | MGnify/ENA primary metagenome ERZ778516 (study PRJEB29527, sample SAMN07138961) | mouse gut metagenome | material: feces | host: mouse | place: China:Nanjing | collected 2016-01-25 ...
AGGAGTCTTTGTTTTTATTCACACCCTCCATCTTCGCAGTACCGTATAGGATTATACTTTGCTTTATCTATAATGTCTATAAGGACATTGTAATAATTATATTACGCCAAATACTTGCGTATTTGCAAATTGCGGAACACTTTTGTGAAATTGTTTCGTGCCGTATATTCGGGATGTAATGGGAAACCGTAAAATATCGTGCGATTTTTGATTATTCATGTTACGGCAAGGTTTTTGATTATTTGGGCGCGGACAAAATGATTTACTATGAACTTCTTTAGAGTGATGACAATTGCTGCTGGTCTTGCAATTATCAGTTTGAGCGCAAGTGCGCAGAATGATGATGAGGTGATTTCTTACCGTGGCAGGGGATATCGTGGAAATGTGGCATTTACTGACCAGTATCTGGTCTGGATGGGCTTCGACACTTCGCACGGATATATGTTTAATGAGCATCATTATCTTGGAGCCGGTGCAGGATTGTTTTTGGCTCCGATATATGAATTGCCTGCTTTCGGACATGTATTTCTTGATTATCATGCTTACTTTCAGAAGAAAAAAAGCACTCCTATGGCAGGAATCAAGGCAGGTTATTGTTTCAGTATAGGCGACAATGCCGGCAATGTATTTGACAAGTCCTTTGAAATTGAGCCTTGCGTCGGATGGAGCTGGGGCTTGTCCTCAAAAAGAGGTTTGAATCTGTCTTTGGGTGCATCTGTATTTGTGTATGGAGAGAACAAAGCCGTAGCTATGCCTAAGGTTTCTTTTGCTTTTGAATTTTGATTTATTGCCCAGACGAAACGGGTATGCAGCATATGTTTGGAGGGTCGGAATGAAAGTCCGGCCCTCCCGTTTTATATGTTATCGTGATAATGGCTACAATTCGTATTGTCTGCGCACTTGTTTGTTTGAATGAAACAAAATTAAATGTAAATTTGTACGCTTGCCATGTTTCATGGTGGGGTTTGGTGGCTAATTGCAGCCAAGATAGAAATGCTACATTAATAAATAGTTAACATGAAGAATTACATTGAAACTAATAAGGACAGATTTTTCGATGAGCTGTTCTCGCTTCTTAGGATACCTTCAATCAGTTCGCTTGAACAGAATCGTCCGGATATGCGTGCGTGCGCGGAAAGACTTGTGGAACTTTTGAAGGAAGCCGGGGCTGATGAGGCTGCTGTTTATGAAACTGATGGACATCCTGTAGTTTTCGGGCAGAAAACCGTCAGTGCTGATGCCGGGACAGTCCTTGTATATGGACACTATGATGTGCAGCCGGTTGATCCGCTCGAATTGTGGGCATCAGACCCTTTTGAGCCGGAAATACGTGACGGAGCAATATATGCGCGCGGTGCCAATGATGACAAGGGGCAGCTGTTCATGCATATCAAGGCTTTTGAGTATATGGTCCGTGAAGGCTTGCTCAGGCATAACGTGAAATTCATATTGGAAGGTGAGGAGGAAATCGGCAGTCCGTCTCTTGCAAAGTGGGCTGAAGAGCATAAGGAACTTTTGGCGGCAGATATAATACTGGTTTCAGACACTACAATGATATCTGAGGCTGTGCCGTCTATCAATTGCGGCATGAGAGGTCTTTCTTATGTGGAGGTCAAAGTGACAGGGCCGGACAAGGATCTGCATTCCGGACATTATGGCGGGGCAGTGGCCAATCCTGTCAATGTGCTTTGTGACATGATTTCATCTTTGATAGATAAGGACGGGCACATTACAGTAAAAGGATTTTATGATGATGTAGTTGAACTTTCTGACGAAGACAGGGCAAAACTTTCCCGTGCACCGTTTGACATTGATGAGTATAAGGAGTTCCTTGACATAAAGGAAGTGAAAGGAGAGTCTGGTTATACCACTTTGGAGCGTACCGGAGTACGTCCTTGCCTTGATGTGAACGGAATATGGGGCGGATACATCGGCGAGGGTGCAAAGACGGTGCTTCCTTCTGTGGCGCATGCAAAGATTTCCATGCGTCTTGTTCCGAATCAGGACAGTGAAACCATCACCCGCCTGTTCACAGAGCATTTCAAGGAGATTGCTCCGGATTATGTGAAAGTGGAGGTTACGCCTCATCACGGAGGCAACGGATTTCTGATACCTATATCGTCGCCTGCATATCAGGCAGCGTCAAAGGCCATGGCTGAAGTATATGGAGTGGAACCGGTACCGAGCAGGGGAGGCGGCAGCATTCCGATTCTTGCGGACCTGCAGAAAATCCTCGGTATAGATCCTCTGCTTATGGGATTCGGATTGGAGCGTGACACGATTCATTCTCCTAATGAGAGCTATCTGCTTAAGCAGCTTTTTGCGGGAATGGAGTCAATTGCCCTTTTCTATAAATATTATCAGAATTAGTACCCGTGATTCCCGTCAGCACAGGATAGACGATTAGGCAAACGGTCGGGGGAGCATTAAGCAGGGGCAGGTTTTCGTTATGCGGAAGTGCTTGAATATGCCGAGGACGGAGTGATTGTAAATAAAGTTTAAAATAAACGATTAAGTTGTGAGCAGAAGACAAATTCATTTGTATTATGCCGAGGCGGAGTTTATCGTAGATTGAAAATCTAAAATATGAACAGAGAACAATTGTATGAGCAGATAAAGGCAAAGAAGAGCATGCTTTGCGTAGGCCTTGATGTTGACTTTGACAAGATGCCGGAGCATGTGAAAGCTTTGGCCAAAGGAGGTGAGGTAGCGGTCGGGGGCCGTCTTTTCAAAGGGAAGGCACGTGCTATCGTGGAATTCAATAAAGCTATCGTTGATGCGACTGCGTCTCACTGTATTGCATACAAACCTAATCTGGCTTTCTATGAATGCTACGGGGCAGATGGAATCAGAGCGCTGGAGGCTACAGTTGACTATATCAGGACAAGGTATCCGGAGATATTCCTGATTGCTGATGCCAAGAGAGGGGATATAGGCAATACAGCCAAAATGTATGCCAAGGCTTTTTTTGAGGAAATGGATTTCGATGCCGTGACGTTGGCTCCTTATATGGGAGCGGACAGTGTGGAACCATTCCTCGCTTATAAGGACAAATGGGCTATCGTGCTTGCCTTGACTTCCAATGCTTCTGCGCTCCAGTTTCAGGCTGCGCAGAAAGACGGTAAGCCCCTTTATAGGGCAGTGATGGAAGAGATGATGGAAATATCCACTCCGGACAATATGATGTTTGTCGTGGGGGCTACCAAGGCTGACAAGCTTGATGATTTGCGCAGTTTCTGTCCAGATAACTTTTTTCTGGTACCGGGAGTGGGGGCACAGGGCGGTTCTGCTGAAGAGGTTATTGCCCATGGAGCCAATGACCATGGTGGACTGCTCATAAATTCATCCCGCGGAATCCTTTTCGCAGACTCTTCTGAGGATTACGCCCGTGTTGCCGGTGAGGTCGCATCCAAGACCGCATGCCTCTGACAAGGTGGCCGGAACTCAGTCTGAACTCTCAAGAGCTTCAGTAAAGAAATCCCTGCACATTTTGCGGCTTATCCCGTAGGATGTGCAGGTTGTCTTTTTTACAATCCGGTCAACATCAGTCAGGTCACATACATAGAGCCTGTCGATGAGTGACAGGTACATGACGGAATATTTCATGTCGAGGTTCCGCTGAAGCTCGCTCGTATATTCCATTGTCAGAAGGACTTCATCATCGCTTAATGTATCTTTGCAGAATATGTACAGTCCGTATTCATCGAAGTCACCGTAGAAGCCTGAACCTACTTTTTCCACTTTGCTGGCGATTATTCTTCTGAGCGGCAGCGCGAGGGCCCAGTAATCATATTCAAGATGGCCGATGTACCTACCTTCCTGAAGTCCGTATCCGTATCCGCTGCTTATTATCCTGTTCATTTCTTCCCGGTCTCCTTCCGAGACTTTGAAACCTGCCATTTCCTTTAGCAGGCTATGGGCCACATCTTTGCTCTCTTGCATGGCCCGTGTGACCTCTATCCCGAGGGAGCGGTCTTCCATCTGCAGGTCTGGCCTGTCTTCATTGAGCAGCAGCCCATATCTGTCTCCTAATAGCGATGTGAGAGTGATTCTGGCGTATCTCTCAAAAAAATTGGTGTCGAATTTCCTGTTATTCATATTGTAATTTCGCTTTCTTTGCGGAATTCTTTTGGTGTCATTCCTGTCTTTTCCTTGAAGAATTTGGAGAAATGTGACGGAGTTGCAAAATTCAGGTCATAGCTTATTTCCTGAATAGTATTGTCACTATGTCTGAGCAATTTTTTTGCCTCCATGAGGGAGTAGTCCTCAATCCAAGCGGATGGAAGCTTTCCTGTCGCTTTCTTCAGTGTCTGGGAAAGGTGCTTTGCCGTTATTCCAAGTTGCATTGCATAAAACGAGACCGTTTTCTTTTCTTTGAAGTGCCTGTCAAGGATGCGGAAGAATTTCTGGGTTATGTCCATTTTTTCAGGACCGTATCCGGCCAATCTTTCCATGTCTTCAGTTATTATGTTGCATGCCTCCCAAAACAGTACTTTTATGTATTCATAAATAATGAGATTCCTGTATTTGTTCTTTTTCTCTTTCAGAAGTACGTTCAGGTAAAGATGTATGAAGTGGAACATTTTTGTTTTTATTTCGCTTAGCTTGTAAAGCGGATTCTCGTACATCATGTGATTGAGATGCATTTTCAGGGGAGCATCATTTGCAATCTCAAAGAGGGATTCCCCGACTCGCAGCACGTCCATGCGGAATTTGGAATTGCTTTCCTTGATTCTGAACATAGCTTTGGGAGCGATGACCAGGAATGTGTGTCTCTTGACCTCATATTCCGTTTTTCCCAATTGGAAGACTGCTTTTCCTTCGAGACAAATGACCGCCAGAAGGGAGTCGCATGTCCTGAATCCGTCATCTGAGGTACTTATCTCAAAATCGCGTTTGGCGCCGCTGTAATTGTCGTATATTGAAATGTCCATCCTGTCATTTTTATGCAAATATAGCCAAAGTCGAGAGCAGAGGGAAAATTTATTTTCACTATGCCGAGACCAAGCGTATATATGTCCTGCAGGACAAATATATCAAATATGTAAGAATAATGACAGATTATGTCGTAAAAATGATAGTTGGGAGGTGGTATTTATTTTTATCTTTGCAGCGTTCCTGGGAAGGAACATTCCTTAACACACACAATTCAATTCTAAATTTTCTTTTTGCCTGATATCCTGTTGCGGGGTATCAGGCTCTTTTATCTCATGTCTGTTTTGTCCAGTTCAACGGCTGCAAGCCACTATTCAAGTTCTTTGGCAAGGCCTCCCTCGCTAGTTTCCTTGTAGAGAGACGGCAGGTCTTTTCCGGTCTCTTTCATCACTTTTACGGCCTGGTCAAACGAGACCCTGTGCCTTCCGTCTGTATAAAGGGCATAGATGCTGGCATCAAGAGCACGTGCAGCCGCATATGCGTTCCTTTCGATGCACGGTATCTGCACGAGGCCGCAAACTGGGTCGCAAGTAAGCCCGAGATGGTGTTCCAGGCCCATCTCTGCCGCGTATTCTATCTGGGACGGACTTCCTCCCATAAGCTGTGTGACAGCGGCCGCTGCCATCGCGCAGGCCACGCCGACCTCTCCTTGGCAGCCTACCTCGGCTCCGGAGATGGAGGCGTTATGCTTGACGATGTTGCCTATGATTCCGGCTGTCGCAAGTGCGCGCACTATCCTCTGGTCGCTGAATCCATATACCTGCTTCAAGTGATAAAGCACCCCAGGAAGGACACCGCAGGAACCGCAGGTTGGAGCTGTCACAATGGTTCCTCCGCATGCGTTTTCCTCGCTTACGGCTAAGGCGTAAGAGAAAATCAGGCCTCGTGTACGGAGCACGTCGCCATAGCCCTCTGCCCTGACGAAGTAGCTTGCCGCTTTTCTGCGTATGTTAAGTGGCCCCGGAAGCGCGCCCTCTTCATCGATTCCGCGTTCAACGGCCTCTTGCATCACTTTCCATACAAGCTCAAGGTGTTCCCAAAGTCCGTATCCCTGCCCTTCGTTCTCATCCACAAATTCCCAGAAAGCCCTTCCGTTGCTGTTGCACCAGTCGAGCAGCTCGTGCATTGTGCTGATGTTGTAGATTTCATCCTCTTCATCTTCCCCTACAGGGTGCTCCATGCAAAGGATATCGCCGCCTCCGACGCTGTAATAGGTCCACTTGTCATACAGGTCACCGTCAACGCTCACCGATGCTATCTTCATCCCGTTCGGATGAATCTGCAGAAAATCCTTAGGCTTCCATTCTATGGTAACGTCACCGCTTCTCTTGTCCTTGCTTTCGAATGTCTCCCTGTCTGTCCATTTCCATGTGCTGAATGCCTCTTCGATGGCCTTGTCAGTAAGGTGACCCTTTCCTGTGGCAGCAAGTGAACCATAAAGTGTCACATGCAGGCAATGGGCATCCGGGTGATTATCAAGATAATTCCTTACGGCCTTGAACGGTCCCATAGTATGGCTGCTTGACGGCCCTTTGCCTATTTTGAATATTGATTTGATTGATTTCATCTTAAATTGTTTCTGCACTATTCTATATATGACGGAAAAATCGGACAAAGTTAGGATTTTTCTCCGGATATGGGCATGGTACTTGCCATTTTTGCCCTTGTAAACTTGACAAATATGAGACGGATAAGAATATTATTGATTTGGGCTGTGTCAGTTCTGCCGCTTACCATGGCAGGGCAGAGCCTGTATGGTGAGGCATCAGAGCGCCATTCTACGGACAGCATCGGAACACTTTCTGACAGCATTCTTTTATTTGAAGTGTTGCCGGAATATGAATTTGAATGCGACAGCATGCATCAGGATAGACCTATACCTGACATTCTGCCTCCTTCTATTTTCATTCCGGTCTATTCGCCGTCCGGAAGTCCATGGAATTATGCCCCCTTGCCGCGTCCTGCATATTTTATTCCCCAGACAGGAGGTTTTATGGGGGGCTCCGGTTTCGGCAGATATTATGTGGAGCACTACGACCGGTTTTTCTCACAGATGATTATGCATGATGTGACGGATATTCCGCAGCTGATGGCAGGACGGCAGATTATGCTGGGCAATACGCTCCGTCTCGGCAAAAAGATATATTTCCTGTCCGGAATCCTTTACGGTGGAGAATGGGGCATCTGGGAGAACAACTGGGGACTTGGAGCAAGGAACGGTTTCCTGTTCAGAGTATCAGACGACACTCATATTCTCATATGGTCACAGCATTTTCATCCGATGGCAGTATATCTTCCGATATATGGCCCGCAGGCCGGTCCTGGAGGAGTGGCAATAATGACGCCCGCAATCCCGGAGATATTCTCCATAGGAGCGCAGGCGTCTTTTCAGGCCGGTGAATTCATCATCGGCATAGGGGCTTCGTATTATTATTACAAATAGTCCTCAAAGTACATGGTGACCTTGTCCATCAGGTGGACTCTGTCTTTTCCGATTACATTATGTTCATGGCACGGATAGGGGAAGTAGTCCACCTGGACATTGTTCTTTACGCATTCGCGCACGAAACTTAAACTGTGCTCCCATACGACTACAGGGTCAATCGCGCCCTGGCATATGAGCAGCTTGCCTTTGAGGTCCTTTGCCTTGTTGAGCAGGCTCGTCTTGGCATAGCCTTCCGGATTGGTGTCCGGATGATCCATGTAGCGTTCTCCGTACATTATCTCGTACCATTTCCAGTCTATGACTGGTCCTCCCGCCACGGCAACCTTGAATATGTCAGGCCAGCCGGTAATAAGCGATATTGTCATGAAGCCTCCATAGCTCCATCCGTGCACTCCGATTCGTCCGCAGTCTACATAAGGCAGTTCCATAAGCATCTTTACACCTTCCATCTGGTCGGCCATCTCTGCCTGTCCGCACTGTCCGTGTATGGCTTTCTCGAAATCCGCTCCACGGTTGGAAGTGCCCCTGTTGTCCTGCACATATACAAGGTAGCCGCGCTGCGCCATGTACATTTCCCATCTGCGCAACTCTGCCATGAATGTGTTGCGGACCATCTGTGAATGCGGACCGCCATACACATAGACTATGACAGGATATTTTTTTTCAGGATCAAAGTCTTTCGGCTTGATGAGACGGTACCAGTTGTCGTACTGCCCGTCAGCGCTCTTGACCGTGCCGAGTGAAATTTCCGAATATGAATATCCGAGAGTAGGGTCTTTTGCGGTAAGCAGATTGCGGAGCACCTTTCCGTCACTTGTGCACAGTTCCGTGACACGTGGAGTGCTCAGGCTGCTCCAGGTGTCCGTATAACTGCTGCAGTCCTGGTTCATTGCTATCTCATGCCAGCCTTCCGCTTGGGTCAGACGCACAGGCTTCCCTGTCTTGACTGCCGCGGCTCCTTTTGTTGCTGCTGATTTGGGAATGCTTATGCTGATGCGGAAGAGGTGGTTTTCCACCGGTGATATTTCGGCGGAAGTGTACCAGACATGCTTGCCGTCATTTGCGACATATGCAATGTCTGCATCAGTTTCTGTGAGGCGGCGCACATTGCCGGCAATGTCGCAAAGATAGAGGTTGCGGTATCCGTCCCTGTTGTCGGTCCTGTATATGAACAGGTTGTCATGTCCCTTGATGAACCATATCGGGTCCTGAGGCTCCACATATTTGCTGTTGTCCTCCGAAAGGATGGTTTTGATGAACTCTCCGGTGGAAGAGTCGTACATGTTCAGCCTGAGGTGCTTCTGGCTCCTGTCAAGGACCTGTATGAAGATGTGTGACGCATCCGGCGACCATGACACGTTGGTCAGGTATCTGTCATATCCGAAAGCATTTTCCTTGACATATACGGTCTGCTCTGTAGCTATGTCGTATATTCCGAGCTGGACATTCTCCGATTCCATTCCTGCCATCGGGTATTTTATGGCCTTGAGGCTTCCTGTCCTTGTCGTGATGTCAAGAAGAGGGAAGGAGGTGACGCGGCTCTCGTCTTTCCTGTAGAAAGCGAGCTTTGTACTGTCCGGAGACCAGAATATGCCTTCGTCAATGCCGAACTCGTTCCTGCTGACGAACTGTCCGTATGTTATCTCGCTGCTTTCGCTTTCGGCTACCGGTGCCTTGCTTCCGTCAACTTTCCGGATGAACAGGCTCTGCCCTTCGGTGAAGGCCCTTGCCGGAGTTATTCCGCCCTTATAATCTTCGCATATTCCGGTTTTGATGTCCATAACCTGCCATTTCCCCTCCTTCCGCATGAGCAGGCGTGAGGGACTTTCCCAGCGGCACCACAGGTTTTCCGGTGAAAGTTCCTTCGACAATATGGCCTCTTCCATGGTGAGCAGCTTTCCGGAAGCGTCATTGGCTTTCCTTGTGCTGACTATGCCGCTCTGGGCATGAGAAAAAAATCCTGTACATAAGATGCACATGAGCGCTAAAGATCTTTTCATATTGGGTATTATTCTTTTACTGAGATGATCCGGTCAACGATATAGGCCTGCTTGCCTCTCCATGGCAGGGCACCGAGATACTCTCTGTAATGGAGTTCCACATTCTTGCCCGCGCAGCGCATGAGCGAGTCGGCGATGGCCTTGTCTGTTATGGAGAAATCAAATTCGTAGGACTGTATGCTGCCTGCATTCACTCCCTTGCCTTTGCCGAAGCCTGCCTGGATGGCCCTGCCTTCGTATGTCTTGAAAAGGTATCCCTTATAGACGACGAAATTCAGTTCTCCGGCCTTAACGCCTTCTCCGAACACGAAATAGAATTTGAAATAAACGGTCGCTGCAAGAGCTATTACAAGCACGGCCGTGATGATGCCTATGATTTTCTTTTTCATCATTATTATATTGTTGCTGTGGCCGGAATGCGGGAAGTGCTTTCCCCAGCCGGCCGATTCATGCAAAAATAGTCAATTTGAAGTTTATTCCAAAATGCCGGCGCAATATAGAAGTGCGATGAACGGTGTCTGCTGTCTTCTTATATACGGCTTGACGTTTCCTGTATTGATTTCTTCCCAGCCTTTTACACTGTCATAGGCGGAAATGAAATCTTTGGCCGTAAGGTATTCTCCTTTTTCTGCCCGTTTGGTGCCGGGAGTCCCTCCTTTGAGGAAAATGCAGCTTCCCACGAATGTGACGGTGAAACTTAGCCCCGTGACGGTAGTCACTACATTGTCGGCCATGACATGGGCAATCACGGTTTCCCATGCCTGCTTGCCGTCCATGTGCCTGAAATCATTTTTGATTTTCATTGATGTCTTGATTAGAGTCCATAATACAGATTCTCAAATTTAATGATTTATTCCGTTTAATGTGCTGTTTTTCTTGTTATTTTGTCAGGAAAGCGGGAAAGAGTTTCTAATTCGGGATTAATTTGTTATTTTTACGGAATAATGAGTTTGATATGGTCATTAATAACGACAACCCTCTTAGAATTGACATCCAGTCAGAAATCGGCAAGTTAGGTGCCGTGCTTCTGCACAGGCCTGGCTTTGAGGTGGAGAACATGACTCCGCGCAATGTCCAGAGAGCTTTGTATAGCGATATCCTCAATCTTTCCATAGCCCAGCATGAATATGCCCAGCTTTCAGGAGTGCTTTCGAAAGTCGCAAAGGTATATGAGGTCAGGGATTTGCTTGTGAAGGTACTCGACAGGGAGAAGGCCCGGGAGGATCTGATACGGCGCATATGCGTGAGCGAGGATGTGACTTCATATATGGAGATGCTTCTGGACATGAAGTCTGACGAACTTGCAAGGGTGCTCATCGAGGGGCTACCCGCAAGGATAGATACGCTGACCTCATATCTGAAGAATGAGTATTATGCGCTTTATCCTCTCTATAATTTTTATTTTACCAGGGATGCTGCCGTTACCATAGGCAATGATGCCCTGATATGCCGCATGGCAAACAAGGTAAGGATGCGCGAATCATTGATTATGAATGCCATTTACCGTCATAGCGGAGCTTTTGAATGCGGTGTGATTGATGCGAATGACTTTCAGGGACAGGATTCTCCTGTCATAATGGAAGGAGGGGACATCATCATAGCCCGCGAGGATATCATGATTATCGGCAACGGTGTCAGGACAACTTCGCAGGGCATAGATTTCATGATAGAACGTTTCCGCAGAAGCTGTCCTGAGGGGCGCCGAAATGTGATTGTGCAGCAGCTGCCTTCGCAGCCGGAGTCGTTCATACATCTGGATATGGTGTTCACTCTGCTTGACAGGGACAAATGCATGGTGTTTGAGCCTTTGATAATGCAGGCGAATCAGTATCAGACCGTACATATGACAATTGATGACGGAAAGGTGACTTCAATACGGCCTGTAGCCGGAATACTTGCTGCCCTGAAGGCACTCGGTATGGACCTTGAGCCTGTGGTTTGTGGCGGCGAGGATGAGTGGGACCAGGAGAGGGAACAGTGGCACAGCGGAGCCAACTTCTTTGCTTTCGCTCCGGGCAAGGTGCTTTCTTATGCGCGCAATGTGCATACTCTGGAGGCGCTTTCCGAAAGCGGATTTGAGATCGTCCGTGCTGAAGATTTCATCAGCGGAAAGTGTGACGGGACGGTGCTTTCGGACAGGCCTTGCGTGATTGCTGTTGATGGTTCCGAGCTTCCGCGCGGAGGTGGCGGCGCAAGGTGCATGACTATGCCTCTCTCACGTGAGAAGGTTCAATGGTGACAATACAGAATATATTGCAATAATTCAGAAAAATGGAAAGAACATTAGTTATTCTAAAGCCGGGATGCCTTCAGCGCGGGCTTGCCGGTGAAGTCATTTCAAGATTTGAAAAAAGGGGACTGAAGCTCGTGGCCATGAAGATGGCCCGCCTTACGGATGAAGTGCTTGATGTGCACTATGCGCATCTTAAGGACAAGCCCTTCTTCCAGTGGCTCAAGGACGGAATGATGGCAGCCCCTGTCATCCTCTGCTGCTGGGAGGGACATTGTGCGGTTCAGGTCGTCCGTGACATGGCCGGTGCCACAAGGGCAAGCAAGGCTGTTCCGGGGACTATCCGCGGTGACTACAGCACGAGCGCGCAGGAGAATATTGTGCATACTTCAGATTCTCCCGAGAATGCTGCGATTGAGCTTGAGCGTTTCTTTGTAGAGTCGGACTATTGCTTCTATGACTCTCCGCTTGATGCTTTCAAATATGCTCCGGATGAGATTTAACTCCTTTAATGTGAGTTAATAAAAATGGCCTCATTGTCCGCGTGGACTTTGAGGCCATTTTCAGTATTTTGTGCATTCATCAGATCATGAGGGATGCCACGAGTGCAAGGATTGCATAGAACTCTGGAAGAGCTGCATAGATCATCGTGTTGGTGGTAACGTCATGCCCCTGTGATACTCCGATGATACCGTTTGCGCAAACCTGTCCCTGACGCAGTGCTGAGAAAAAGCACACTACTCCGACTGAGAGTCCTACTGCGAAGAGCATTGGGCCGTTTGCTGTGAAATCCTTGCCCATTACCCACATGAGGAATGCCACGAATCCATAAAGACCCTGTGTGGCAGGCATGGCTGAGAGAATCATATAGCTGGATGATTTCTCAGGGGCTTTTTTGAGAGCACCTTCTGCAGCATTGGCTGCGATTGTTGTTCCGATGCAGGAACCTATTCCGGCGAGGCCGAGCATAAGGCCGAGGCCAAGGTAACCAAGAATTGTGTTAAGCATAATTTTGTTGTTTTTTAATTGTTATTTATTCATTTGATATTTTCAGCGGGTTGTATTTCGCTCCTTTGCCTTCATATCCGCTGTTTTTGAAATACTCAACAAACGTGAGTCGCAGAGGGTGTACGAAAGCTCCAAGGCATGACATCAGCAAGTTAAGTGCATGGCCAGCCAAGAGTATCAGCGCAAACGGAAGCCACTGCCATGTCGGATTATCTCCGAGAATCATGAGACCGAGGTTATTGAATGCTCCTCCGAGCATTCCTCCGGCCAGTCCGAGGGCATATAGACGTATGTATGAAAGCACGTCTCCCATGATTCCTGTCGCCATGTTGTAGGTGTCCCAAAGGCCTGCTCCGATGTTTATAAGCGGATTGCGCCCTGGGGTGTTGAATATGAAGATGCAAAGTGCAGATACGGCTCCGATGGCGATGACTGCAATCTTAGTGACATTTTCAGGCAGCAGCCCGAGCATGGCAAAGGCACCGGTGATGATTCCTCCGAGAATCAGCAGGAGCCAGCCCCATGTGCTGATATTCGCCTTGAGACCGAAACGCTTGGTATAAAGGACTGCCTTTATCGTCATGGCCAGGCATATGTGGAAGATACCGATACCTATGGCCAGCACCATCTGGAGTGCGTAGCTTGATCCTCCGATTGTCACGTCTCCGCTAAGCATCAGGTCTTTCATCTGCTGAGGCATCCAGCTTGCTGCTGTGAGGTCCATTCCGAATGCAGTGCCGAGGAAGAAACCTACTATAGTCGTAGCGACGCCGAGAATGCTTATCAGCTTTCCGAGTCCGTCGAACATTGCGAAGTTTACGATTTTTTTGTCCTGCAGTATGCCGTATATTATGAGAATCAAGCCGTAGCCGGCGTCACCCATGCACATGGCGAAGAACAGGAGGAAGAATATGGCCAGGACCGGTGTCGGGTCCCATTCGCCGTAAACAGGCATGCCATACATTCCCGTAAGGCCCTCAAACATTCTGTTGAAACGGTTGTTCTTCAGCTTGATAGGAGGATTGTCTTCTTCCCTGGCATCTTCCTTGACATAAAATACTCCCATTTTGCCGAATGCTTCGTCAAGACGGGACTGCTCGTCAACAGGAGCAAAGCCCTCGAAGCAGAGAAGATGCCCTTCTGCGGCCTGCTGGACCTGTGATGATGCAAGCATTCTGTCAAGTTCCGCTTTTTTGTGCACGAGCCCTTCTTTCATGTATTCCAGGTAATGCTCCTTAAGGCAGAGCAGCCTGGCTTTTGTTTGTATCTCTTCTTCAAGGAGCTTGTCAAGGTCTGCCTTTGTCTCTGCATATGATTCTTCAGGGAATGAAGTCTCCGGGATAGGGAACGAGTATTCCTCGCCCCTTAATGCCGGGACGGCAAACCATACGGCGGATTTGTCTGAGTTGACAATATGTATAGGCCATATGTTTTCCCAGTCCTTGTCATAGCTCTTTGCCGGGACACAGTAGAAGTGCAGGTCAACGCCTTTGGCTTTCAGGTCGGAAATGGATTCCGGACTGAACACTCCCCAAGGCTCAATCGCCTTGAGAACTTTCTCTTTCGCATCCTTCTCCGCCTTGAGTTCTTCAAGACGTGCAAGGGCGCTGAATGTGTTCCCGGTCTTGCAGCCGTTTATGGTGCATGCAGCAGAAGCCTCCTGTATTTTGCTGTACATCGGCTCTTTGCTGTAGTCAACAGATTCAAGAAGAGAAATCGCATGATTCACTTTGAGGATTTTCTCAAACTTCACGGCGGACTCTTCACTCACAGGCTTGGTGGAGCGGCTTATGTCCACCACTCCAAGCTCTTGAAGCTGCTTCAAGAATTCCTCACTCTCCCCGCTGAGGAGAATGAAGGAGTATTTCATCATTTTGTCAACCATTCTTCTGCTCCTCCTCTTCTTCTTCAATAGCGTGCCTGTTCTTCACAATCTTGGAAGCTGCTTTGGAGAGATTCTCCTCGTCTTCCATATAACGCTTGATCTTTCTTATAGCCTCCTGATATCCCGGAATCTGCACCTTCTCATAAAGGTTCACTTTCTGAGTCGTCTTTTTCCGTTGGAAATCAAGAATCCTGCTTTTCTCCAGATAGACCTCCGATTCGATTCCGAGCCTTGACAGCTCTTTGAGGATTGCAACGCCGTCAGCATACCATGCCGGCTTGGAGAAGGCGTTGAAGTCCCTTATCTCGTAATGGATGTCTTTCAGCTCAGGAGTCCTTACTCCGGCCACCTTTACTGTGATCAGGTCTATGTCCGTGACTGAGATCAGTCCGGCGTCGAACTCATTCCAGAGAGCTGCAAGATAATCGTATCTTTTCAGGGCGGCATCAAGATCCTCAATAAGCCTTGCCGAGCGCTCCTTGGCCTTGCGCACCTCAAGACGCAGAGCCGACTCCTTGTTCTTCAGGGTAGGGAGGGCGTTCTGACGCATCTTGAGCTGTTTGCCGAGATTGTTCAGAGAAGTCTTATTGTATTGGAATTTTATTGCCATATTCTTTATTTACAAAATAACCTTGAAGGTCATGTTATTTTCCGACCCAATACTGGTCAGTGAATTCCTGCTTGATTCCGGTCTCCGCCTTGGTGAAATATGTGCCGAAAATCTCCCATGCGGTGTCGAGCATCTGGTCAAGCGTAAGATTGACGTCTATCGCCAATATACGTGTCGCATATGCTTTTGCATATTCCAGGCACCTGAGGTCGTAGTCGCTCAAGTCGAAACCGTTCTCCAGTTTTGTCTTGGCATTCTGGGCATCGGAATAAAGACGCACTGATGCATTCATGACCTGGCTGTGGTCCTTGCGGGTCTGCTTTCCCTGCACGAGCTGCTTAAGACGCGAGAGTGAACGGAACGGGTCGATGATGACCTTTCCGGAATCGGCGTCGGCACGAAGGTAAAGCTGTCCTTCCGTGATATATCCGGTGTTGTCTGGAACGGCGTGCGTGATGTCACCGTCATTGAGCGTAGTGACTGCAATGATGGTAATCGAACCTCCGTCAGGAAGCTGCACTGCCTTTTCGTATATCTTTGCGAGGTCTGAATAAAGTGAGCCTGGCATAGAGTCCTTCGACGGAATCTGATCCATACGGTTTGACACAATTGAAAGGGCGTCAGCGTACAGGGTCATGTCCGTTAGGAGCACAAGCACTTTCTCGTTTTTCTCGACAGCAAAATATTCCGCTGCCGAAAGCGCCATGTCCGGAATGAGCAGACGCTCAACAGGAGGCTGCTCGGTGGTGTTCACGAAACATATGATTTTCTCCAGTGCGCCGGCTGCCTCAAATTCGTGCTTGAAGTAGAGGTAGTCGTCGTTTGTGAGTCCCATTCCGCCGAGAATGATTTTGTCCACGTCCGCGCGCAGTGCCACCTGTGCCATGACATTGTTGTACGGCTGGTCAGGGTCTGCAAAGAACGGAATCTTCTGTCCGGAAACGAGAGTGTTGTTCAAGTCGATGCCGGCGATTCCTGTAGGGATTATCTGTGAAGGCTGCTTCCTTTTGTAAGGGTTCACTGAAGGGCCGCCGATCTGCACCTCGCGTCCCTGCGGCTCCGGACCTCCGTCGAGAGGCTTGCCGTATGCGTCAAAGAAGCGTCCTGCAAGCTCATCGCTGACTTTCAGGGTAGGAGGTGCGCCGAGAAATGTCACCTGGGCGTCCGTAGGGATGCCTTCCGTGCCTGAAAAGACCTGCAATGTGACAAGGTCTCCCTTGGTTTTCACGACCTGTGCGAGCTTTCCGTCAACGACAGCAAGCTCGTCATTGGATATTCCTTTGGCTCTGAGGGTCACGGTCGCTTTTGTGATGGCCTCCAGCTGTGTGTATATTTTCTGAAATGCCTTAGTTGCCATTGTTGATGTAATTAATGAGTTGCTCCTGGTAGTTGTTGAATTTTTCGCTTTGGAATTCTGAGTAGTTCATCTGGCGGAGAATGTTGATTGTCTCTTTGAAGAAAGAACGGCATTTCTCATAGTCAGCGAAACTGAACTCCTTGTCACAGATGCCAAGCACGAGCTCGAGCATATATTTCTGTCTGCTGATAGGGCAGAGCGCGTCAATTGCATCGAAGGCGTCCTGCTGCAGGATTACGAAGTCCAACAGCTCTGATTTCCAGAACATTTCGTGGTAGCTCATAGGAACTCCGTCATCACCGAGGATGTTTATCTGGTCGTTCGCGTCCTTGCCTTTCCTGATTATGTTCTTGGCCTTTTCCACCATTCCGACCCAGCCCGGAGTCACTTTCTCAGAAAGGTATTCTCGGATTTCCGGATATTCAAGATACTTTGAATATGAGTCAATAGGATTGACTGCCGGATACCTCTTCTTGTCTGCACGGTTCTGCTCAAGAGCATAGAAGCAGCGTGCGGCTTTCTTTGTGGATTCCGTCACCGGCTCCTTGAGGTTACCTCCGGCAGGAGATACAGTACCTATGAAAGTTACGGAACCGGTCTGACCGTTGTTGAGCACTACCATTCCGGCGCGTGCGTAGAAATTCGAGATGATTGCAGAAAGGTCAACAGGGAATGCGTCCGCTCCAGGAAGCTCCTCCATACGGTTGGACATCTCTCGCAGAGCCTGTGCCCAGCGTGAAGTGGAGTCCGCGAGCAGGAGAACCTTGAGTCCCATTGCACGGTAGTATTCGCAAATCGTCATTGCTGTATAGACAGATGCTTCACGCGCTGCCACAGGCATGTTTGACGTGTTGCAGATGATGGTGGTACGCTCCATCAGGTGACGTCCCGTGTGCGGGTCAATAAGCTCCGGGAACTCCGTGAAAATCTCCACGACCTCATTGGCGCGCTCTCCGCAGGCTGCCATGACTATGACTTCCGCATCTCCCTGCTTTGCGATGGCATGCTGGAGCACTGTCTTGCCGCAGCCGAACGGTCCAGGAATGAAGCCTGTGCCTCCTTCCGCTATAGGGTTGAGGGTGTCAATGACGCGCACTCCTGTCTCCATTATCCTTGATGGCCTTGGCTTTTCCTTGTAGCCCTTGATTGCGACTTTCACCGGCCATTTCTGGTACATGCAGACGTTGACATCCTCTCCGGATGCATCCGTGAGGACAGCTATGGTGGTGTCAATGTTGTACTGTCCGGCTTCTGCCACGGACTTGACCGTATATTCCCCCTTGAAACTGAAAGGGACCATAATCTTGTGAGGAAGCCATCCCTCTTTCACTTCTCCGAGCCAGTCTGCGGCCACAACCTTGTCTCCCGGCTTGGCTATAGGAGTGAAGTCCCATAATTTCTCATGATTGAGCGGGTCCGTGTATTCTCCTCTCTTGAGGAATACTCCTGTCATTGTAGTCAGGTCATTCTGCAGTCCGTCATAGCTGCTTGAAAGAAGACCCGGGCCGAGTGTCGCCTCGAGCATCCTGTCCTCGAACTCGACATCATTGCCGTTCTTCAGTCCGCGGGTGCTCTCAAAAACCTGTACAGCTGCGTTCTTGCCGTTCACCTTGATGACCTCAGCCATGAGCTTGGTGTCATCCACAGTAATGTAGCATAGCTCATTCTGTGCCACAGGTCCGTTGACTTCAACTGTCACAAGGTTTGAGACGATGCCCGTTACCTTTCCTGTAGTTTTCATATCTTTAAATTTTTATATTTCTGTTTATTAAGGATTATGCGCTTTCGTATTCCACTCCCTTGAAAGTGCCGCGCACTTCATCAACAAGTTTCCTGAACATTTCACGTCCTGTCTGCTCATCAAGCCTGTACCATCTGGCCACTATGTGCAACTTGGCGATGAAGCCCAGAATCACGTTGATGTCGAAGTAATTGAATAAAGTTATGGAGTCTATCTTGTTCCACATAAGGTCGTCCAGGCCTTTCTCACGGGCAAGTATGTCCGTAAGCGCGAGGACTGACTCCACTGCTATGGCTTCCGGGAACTCCTCTTCGGTTTTTACCACGGATATGCTTACCGCGTCTTTTTCAGCAGGGCGTCCGAGTGCTGTGTTCAGATACCTGACCTTGGCATTGCGCACGTTGAGGTCGAAACTGAAATATTCCCGGATGAACCTGTTGTCGTGCGAAAGCGCAGCCTCGTAGAAGCCTGCGTCAAGCTTTCCGTCATCAAGGCCGTCGAGCATGAAGCCGATTGTTTTCCTGTCTTTCCGGCTGCATTGCTCCAGAATCCAGTCTATATAGTCCTGGGGAGCAGTCTCACCGAATTTCCAGTCCTGGCTGATGTCCGGAAGGCTTGCTATTATATACTCGTAATTGTTCATGCCTCTTGAGAAACTTAACCGAAAAGAAGCTTTTTCGTTGCAGGCCTGAGATATTCTGCGATGAGAGCCTTGAAAGTCTCGTCTGTGAAGCTGATGAAATATCCTCCGTCCTTAGGACCGATGTTGAAGCCTCCTGAGATTTTCTTTGAGAATGAGGCCTGTACTCCTCCGTTGAGCACTGTCGCGAGCTCTTTTGCCACGAAAGGCTCAAGCTCTTTTTTGAGTGATTCAGGAAGAACCAGCTCAAGGTCAGCGGCATCCTGCGCATTGAATCCTTTTGCCACAGCAAGAATTACCTGCTTTACGAAGTCAGCCGAAGTCAGGGCAGAGCTTATCTCTCCTTCCGTCATTTTTGTGATAATGAGAGTCTCGATATCCTGCCTTGTTGCGGCAACGCTCTGGCCGGCAGCCATCTTGAGGTCTCCTGTCACCTTGGTCCTGAGGTCCTCTGCCTCTTTCTGTGCTGCGGCAATAATTGCCTCAGCCTCAGCCTTGGCCTTGCCTATGATTTCTTCCGCCTGGTCTTTGGCTTTGGCAAGAATCTCCTCGCCTTCCTGTTTTCCTTTTGACAGACCTTCCTTGTAGAGTTTGTCTGTCAGTTCCTGCAATTTATTCTGCATAGTGTCAATATGTGTTTTTTAGTTTAATCATCCATATGTGCCTGAAATCCTGTGCGGCCAATGTACGGAACTTCAGTCCATCTCGGCAAATTTAAGAATAAATTCGGATATAAAGAAGCAGGATGAGGGCGTGACAATGTATAAAAATGTTAATGTTTTCTGTCGATATGTAGAATTGTGGCGCAACTGGACATGTTTGTTTTCTTTTTGACATGACCGGATGCTTCCGGTGCATGCCCTTATATGAAATAAGGACGGCTCCTGCAATGCCTGATGGTTACAGACAAAGGCAGGAGCCGCCTTATTTTTGTATCTGATGCGTCGTCCAGACGCTCAGTGGATTTGCCTATCCGAGAAAACTGAGAATGATTCCTGCCGCAACTGCAGAACCTATCACGCCGGCCACATTAGGTGCCATAGCGTGCATGAGCAGGTGGTTGTTCTTGTCGAACTCCCTGCCGACATTCTGCGAAACGCGGGCTGAGTCCGGAACTGCGGACACCCCGGCATTTCCGATAAGCGGGTTAATCTTGTTCTCTTCCCTGCAGAACAGGTTCATGAATTTGGCGAAAAGCACTCCGCATGTGGTGGCTATCACGAATGAAAGCAGTCCGAGCATGAAAATCTTCACGGAAGTTCCTGACAGGAACACATTTGCCTGGGTCGAGCATCCTACTGTCACACCGATGAGTATCGTCACCACGTCAATGAGAGGTCCGCGTGCAGTTTCCGCAAGACGCTTGGTCACTCCGCTTTCCTTGAGAAGGTTTCCGAAGAAAAGCATGCCGAGCAGAGGCATTCCTGAGGGAACTATCATCGCAGTAAGGATGAAGCCTACGATTGGGAAGATTATCTTCTCCTTCTGGCTTACCTGCCTTGCCGGCTTCATGCGTATGAGCCTCTCCTTCTTTGTCGTAAGCATCAGCATTATCGGACGCTGTATTACAGGCACGAGTGCCATGTATGAGTAAGCCGATACCGCGATGGCTCCCATAAGCTCAGGCGCGAGCTTTGACGAAAGGAAAATTGCAGTAGGACCGTCCGCACCGCCGATTATTCCGATGGCTCCGGATTCTGCCGGGGTGAAGCCAAGATGAATGGCAATGACATATGCTCCGAAGATTCCTACCTGTGCGGCAGCTCCGATAAGCATGAGCCTCGGCTGGGAAATCAGGGCGGAGAAGTCCGTCATCGCTCCGATTCCGAGGAAAATGAGCGGAGGATACCAGCCGTAGCGGACACCCGAGTAGAGGATGCTCATCACGGAACCTTCTTCATAGATTCCTATCTGCAGGCCTTCTGTGAAAGGGATGTTGCCGATTATCATGCCGAATCCTATCGGCACGAGCAGAAGCGGCTCCCAGTCTTTCTTGATGGCAACGGTGATGAATGCTATTCCTATGCATATCATCACGATGTGCTGCCATGTCATATTGGCGAAGCCTGTGTATTGCAGGAACTGCTGCAGGCTGTCAATAACTGTGTTCATAGGCGGAAGTTACTGGATTTGCGGCTTACTGGATAGTCACGATAGGCGCGCCTTCAGGAACAGCGTCTCCCTTGGCTACGTTTACGGATACTACCGTACCTGCAGATTCTGCCTGGATGTCGTTTTCCATTTTCATCGCCTCGAGAACCGCAACTACCTGTCCGGCCTTGACTGTGTCGCCAGGTTTTACATTGACTGCAATGATTACTCCAGGAAGCGGTGACTTGACTGCCTTGCCTGCGCCTGTTGCAGCCGGTGCAGCCGATACCGCTGCCTGAGCCTGCTGTGGAGCCGGTGCTGCCTGTGGTGCCGGTGCAGCGGCCTGTGGGGCCTGAGCCTGTACCGGAGCCGGATTAGCGGTCTGGGCGCCGTCCATCTCGACCTGGTATGATTTGCCGTTTACTGTAACGTCAGCAAGATTGCCTGATACTGAATTGATGGCAACATTGTACTCGTTGCCGTTGATTTTGAATTTATACTCTTTCATGACTGTCATTTTCTTCTGATGGTAATTATATAACTTTCCTGGTCGTGTACCGTGTCGTTAAAATAATTGTGCAGGGCCGCTCCTATGGCCGCATATGTCTCGCCGTTGAGTTCGCTGTCAAGGGCAAGCGCTATCGCCGCAGCTTCCTCAGCCGACGGTTTGTATCCGCCTGCTGCTGAAGATTGTCTGCTGAATTTCGGCATTTTCCCGTTGACGGACTTTCCGATGAGGGAATATGCGAAATACAGGATGATCAGTACCGTAAAGACAACCGCTACGGAAACAACCGTTATGATTACACCGTGAGGGTCTTTTTCGGCCATCTCTGCGCTCTTGCGCAGAACGTGTCCTGCCTGCAGCATATTCACTGATAACATGAAACCGTTCATAATCGCTGTGTTTTAGAGAGGAAGGTTATCATGTTTCTTGTGAGGATTCTCGACTTTCTTGTCTGCAAGAGATTCGAGTGCCCTGATGACACGGAAACGTGTGTTGCGTGGTTCGATGACATCGTCGATATAGCCGTAGCTTGCAGCATTGTAAGGGTTGCAGAAAAGGTCGTTGTATTCCTGTTTCTTCTGCTCAGCCACTTTGGCGCGCTCCGCAGGGTCCTCCATTGCCTTGATTTCCTTCGAGTAGAGAATCTCCACTGCACCCTCGGCTCCCATGACTGCGATATTTGCGGATGGCCATGCGTAGTTGATGTCTCCGCGCAGCTGCTTGCAGCTCATAACGATGTGCGAACCGCCGTATGACTTGCGGAGAGTGACCGTTACTTTAGGGACAGTAGCCTCGCCGTATGCATATAGGAGTTTTGCGCCATGTACGATGATTCCGCCGTATTCCTGCTGCGTTCCGCAGAGGAATCCAGGAACGTCAACCAGTGTTACGAGAGGAATGTTGAATGCGTCGCAGAAACGCACGAATCGTGCAGCCTTGCGTGATGCGTTGATGTCAAGCACTCCGGCGAGAATCTTCGGCTGGTTAGCCACGATGCCGACTGAGCGGCCATTCATGTGGGCGAATCCTATTATGATGTTCTTTGCCCAGCTCTTGTGTATTTCGAGGAATTTGCCGTCATCCACAATGCTGCCTATCACCTGGTACATGTCATATGCCTTGTTCGGGCTGTCGGGTATGATGTCGTTGAGAGCGTCGTCATATCGTCCGGCAGGGTCGGATGTAGGAACGAAAGGTGCCTGCTCGCGGTTGTTTGACGGGATGAAGCTCAGGATGTCCTTGATGACCTGTATTCCCTCGTTCTCATTCTCTGCGGCGAAATGCGCCACACCGCTCTTTGTCGCATGTACGCTTGCACCTCCGAGGTCTTCCTGCGTCACTGTCTCTCCGGTGACGGTCTTTACAACTCCAGGGCCGGTAAGGAACATGTAAGAAGTGTCCTTGATCATGATGTTGAAGTCGGTCAGGGCAGGGGAGTAAACGGCTCCACCGGCACATGGGCCGAATATTCCTGAGATCTGAGGCACTACGCCTGAGGCAAGGATGTTCCGCTGGAATATCTCACCGAAACCTGCAAGAGAGCAGATGCCCTCCTGGATACGTGCTCCGCCCGAGTCGTTGAGGCCTATGCAAGGGGCACCGTTCCTGACTGCCATATCCATGACTTTGCAGATTTTCTGTGCCATGGTCTCTGACAGCGAACCTCCTGTAACTGTGAAGTCCTGTGCAAAAACGTAAACAAGGCGTCCGTCAATCGTTCCCTGGCCGGTAACTACTCCGTCACCGTCAAATTTTGTCTTTTCCATGCCGAAGTTCGTGCAGCGGTGCTGGACGAACATGTCAAACTCCTCGAAGCTTCCTTCGTCAAGGAGCATGGCAATTCTTTCACGTGCAGTGAACTTGCCTTTCTGGTGCTGCGCATCTATCCTTTTCTGGCCGCCGCCCATGCGGGCCTTGGCTCTGCGCTCAACCAGTTCTTTAATCTTTTCCTGTTGGATACTCATAATTATATAAGAATCTGTTATGTTTCCTAATATCCGCCGCAGATGCCGCCAAGCGGATTTGTAGTCCGCCTGCCGTGCGCCATACCCGGCGTTTTCAGTGGCGCAAATATAATGTTTTTTTCCGCTGGGCAAGCAAAAACGCACCACAGCAGCCTTTTTTCCGCCACAATCACGCAATATGTGGCGAAAAACATAAAAAGCAAAGAGGACGGCCGCAAATTTCCGGTCATCCTCTTGAATGTGATGTACGTTGCAAGCCTGTATTACGGCTTCATTGTATGATATACATTCTGTACGTCATCGTCTTCCTCGATTCTCTCGATAAGCTTCTCGATGTCGGCCTTGTCCTCCTCTGAGAGTTCCTTCAGCTCGACGTTAGGGAGTCTTGTGAACTCTGCCGCAACAAGTTCGTAGCCGTTTTCCTCGATGTATTTCTGGATATTGTTGAAGGCTGTGAACTCTCCGTAGAGCACGATTTCTGTCTCCTCATTCTCGTTCTCCTCCTCAAAAATCTCCTCTACTCCGTAGTCAATCATCTCAAGCTCAAGCTCTTCGAGGTCGTAAGGCTTGTCAGTCTTGATGCGGAACATGCACTTGCGGTCGAACATGTAGTCAACGCTTCCCGAGGTTCCGAGCGAGCCGCCGCTCTTTGTGAAGTATGAGCGGACATTGGCCACCGTGCGGTTGTTGTTGTCTGTCGCAGCCTCAACAAGCACTGCGATGCCGTGAGGACCGTAGCCTTCGAATACAACCTCCTTGTAGTCGCCCTGATCCTTGTCGCTGGCTCTCTTGATTGCCCTTTCGATATTGTCCTTAGGCATGTTTTCGCTTCGTGCAGTCTGGATGAGAGCTCTCAGACGGGGGTTTCCTGTCACGTCAGCACCGCCCTGCTTTACTGCAATTGTGATTTCCTTGCCTATCTTGGTGAATACACGGGCCATGTGTCCCCACCTTTTGAATTTTCTTTCCTTACGGAATTCAAATGCTCTTCCCATGTTGAATTTTAATTTTAACGGTTTTTTCTGTGTTGTCCTTGTCGTAAATTGCTCACAACCATAAGGTTGCTGCGCATTTACTTCTTCGTCCGCCTTGAAAAACCTCGTTAAAATCTTAAATTCAGTTTTTCACAGGCGTTTTTACAATGTTGTCCTTGTCCTATAGCTCACAAACGGTGAGGCTATGGCAATTAAAAGGCTGACACAAAGCCAGCCTTATTGTTTTATTCAGCCTCGATTCGGCTGATGTACTTGTCGATTTCCCTTGCGGAAGGAAGCTCCGACATAGGATACTGCTCCTTCACTTTCTTGTAGAATGAGAGTGCCTTTGCCTTGTCTCCGGCTGCCTCTGCTGCAATTCCTGCCTTGAGGAGGTAGTCTGCAGCGAACATGTTGTCAGCCTTTGAAGCGGCTTTCTCGAATGAGCTTATCGCTCCCTTGAGGTCGCCCAGGTCAACCTGGCAGTCTCCGATGCATGCGAGAGCCCTGGCAGCGAGAATATCCTCCTGTCCTTTGTAGGATTTGAGGTAACTGATTGCCTGGCTGTAGTTCTTGAGGTTGTATTCGCAGATTCCTGCATAGAAATATACCGATGTGCCGGCCTTTGAACCGTACTCGTCTATAATCTGTTCGAAGCCGAGCACGTTTCCGTCGCCCCTGAGTGCGAGAGCATATCCGGTTGAGTCTGCTGCATTGCGGAAATTGGCCTCGGCAAGCGCCATCTGTGCCTGGGCTTCCTCTACCTTAGGCTGGTTGATGAACTTGTGCCAGCAGAAGAATGCTGCTCCGGCAACAAGAATGACGGCAAGTACCGTAAGGAGAATCTTCTTGTTCTCAGTGAAAAACAATTCCGTCTTTGAAACTGCCTCAGCCACTGCCTCGGCATTTTCGTTTTTGATTTCTTTAGCCATATCTGTAAGTTTATATTTGTCGGTTCATTATGCCTGAGGCAAAGCCTTGGCAAACAGGCGGCAAATTTATGAAAAAATGTCCAAACTCGCAATTAGTTTGACAAAAATGCCTACTTTTGCAGCCCTTATGGAAAAGCCGGCATGTGGCTGTGAATGATACGGTCTCTCCGGCATTAATGGCAAGCATTAGAAACAACAAGTTGAATCTAAAACAAAAAAGTATGTCTGAAAGTAGTGAGTGGACAAGGAACTACAGTTTCCTCAGCAAATTCAGAAGGCATGTCAATTCAAGTGTGGTGCTGATTCTGTTTACTGTCTTGGCCCTGGCATGTGCCAACATACCTTCCGTAAAGGAGTGGTATTTCGCCATTTGGCAGAATCCTGTGAGCCTTTCTGTAGGCGATTTCAATTTTTTCAGCCATGGTGGGCATACCATGACTCTCGGGCAGGTCATAAATGACTTTCTGATGGCGATATTCTTCCTTTCGGTAGGTCTTGAAATCAAGCGTGAGATACGTGTCGGTGAGCTTTCAACGCGTGACAAGGCTCTCCTTCCTATAATAGGCGCGTGCGGAGGCATGATTGTTCCGGTGCTCCTGTTCTGGCTCCTGTGCCCTCACGATGCTGCTATGCAGCGCGGTCTTGCGATTCCTATGGCAACTGACATAGCCTTTTCGCTTGGTGTACTGTCGGTCTTCAAGTCAAGGGTCCCGTCCGGGCTTAAGATTTTCCTTGCGGCACTCGCAGTGGCTGATGACCTTGGGGGAATCATCGTGATTGCCCTGTTCTATTCATCTGACATCAATTTGATGTATCTTGCCCTTTCTGCCCTCTGCGTGGTAATCATGGTGGCTGCCAATGCCAGCAAGGTCAGGGCAAAGGCTTTCTATATAAGCGTCGGGCTTGTGCTGTGGTACACTATGCTGAACTCCGGGATACATGCCACGATTTCGGGAGTCATAGTGGCTTTCTGCGTTCCTGCGACATTGAAGAAGGGTACAGGACATTATCTTGAACGCATTAGGGAGAATATCGGCAAGTTCCCTGTAATCGACATAGATGACAGGCACAACACTATAGTTCTGGACAATGACCAGATAGGAGTTCTCAAGAGCATTGAGTCTGCCGCGGATAAGATGATCAGCCCGCTGCAGGATCTTGAAGACATGCTGCACGTGCCAATAAGCTATATAGTGATACCTCTATTTGCATTTGCGAACGCCGGTATAGACCTTTCGCAGATGAGCATAAGCAGCCTGTTCTCCGGAGTCGGCCTTGCTGTGATGCTCGGACTTGTCGTCGGCAAATTCCTCGGAGTCTTCTCGTTCTCATGGCTTGCTATACGCATGAAGATTGTTTCTCTGCCTGAAGGAACGACATGGAAGGCATTTGCGAGCGTGTGCGTGGTGTGCGGAATCGGATTTACCGTGTCCATGTTCATTGCAGACCTTTCTTATGCCGGTCTTGGTGCCGAAGGTGCGGCCCTGCTCAGCCAGGCCAAGCTCGGTGTGCTGAGCGGCTCTGTCCTGTCGGCTGTCGCCGGATGCTTTCTTCTCAACAAGAATCTCGGCCCGGAATGTAATAAGGCGGAGTAATCTTGCCTGAAACTATACAATTGTCCCCGGATAGCTTGTGTTGGCCTTTCGGGGATAATTGTATAGTTGCGCTTCTGTCAGAAGGTGAGTCTTATGTTAAAGCCGAGGTTTCTTGTTGAAGGAGTCATGAAATAATCTGTTCCCATGAGCGTGTGGGATGAGGACGCTATGACTTCCGGGTCGAAAGGTGCCTTGCAATATAGCATGCACAGGTTTCTGCCTGTAAGCTGGAGGGTCAGTTCGCAGACGTTGCCGAGCATTTTGCGCGGGAAAGTATAGCCTATTGATGCTTCCTGAATACGGATATTTGTAGCAGAGTATGTGTAATATTGGGGAATGCAATGTTTGCCTCCTATGGTCGAGTACCATTTCTGCGGATCTGCCAAGGTTTTCCCGTCCACATTTACGCCTCCTTTGTCGCGTGCGGCAGCTGAGGCTTCTGAGACTCCGTAGCTGTCGAGTAATGCATTTGTTAATGATACTGCTTTTCCTCCGATTCTGGCGCTGATGACCATCCCTATGCTGAAGTCTCCGATTTTGAAGCTGTTTGCCCAGGACATGTTTGCCTTGGGCAATACGTTCCCTATTTTTATTGCATCATATGTCATCGTTGATGTTGGCCAGCCATTTTTATCAAGGACTATTGAGCCTTTGCTGTCCGTCTCGAGTTCTGCATAGGAGTAAACGTCCCCGAGACGGCCGCCTTCCTTTATTATTTCTCTGAAGTAATACGATATCGGGTATTCTATGGATAATATATAGATATCGTTCGGCATAGCCATAATCCTGTTGAAGTTGGAGGAAACCATATATCTGCTGTTCCAGCGGAACGTTCCCCATTCTTTGCTGAAATTGAGTGCAATCTCCACTCCGCGGTTGCGTATGGAAACATTATCTGTAATGTAGCTGTATTTCGCCATAAACGGGCTTCTGGTAGTTACGTTGTAGAAAGTTCCGTTCAGATTGAACCATTTGAGGAAATCCATGTCGACTCCTACTTCCCATGACCCTGTAATTTCGCGTAGCATGGAGACGGAGTCTGGCGTGTCGAATGCCCGCATGCTGCCGGAATGTGATGATGCAGTGGCATAGGAACCGTATATTTTTACCCTGCTCAGATTCTCCGGCATTTTCCTGAACATATTTGAAACGATTAAGCTGGCTCCTGCCGACCAATAAAACCCGAAATGTTTTTCAGTATGCTTGCCAATCAGGCGTGAACTCCAGTCGCCCCGCCCGCTTGCAGTAAGGAATACCATATTCTTGAATCCTCCCTCAACAGAGGCGAATGCGGCTTCTGACTGTTCTTTCCGGTTGCGGTGTGAAATGGACATATATGTACGGTCAAGTGCTTCCAGACGGAAACAATTAGTGAAGAAATCGATCAGCGGACCTTCTATTTCATTTTTTGAAGAAGCTATTTCATTGAAACTTCCGCCGGCATCCGCATGCAGGCTCCAGTTTTTCCAATTCTTGCTGATGTCAAGCAGAAGGTCGGAGTATATCTGCCTGATATCCGAGTCCTCAGTGCCGTAGTAGCCGCTTTTGGACTGCGTTATGTACTCCGGGGTTGATGCGTAGAGTCTCGTTTCCTCTCTGATTCCGGCAATGTCGGCATGTGCCCGTCCTGACAGCTTCATCCAGTCGGTTATTTTGTATGAAATGCCGAAATCAGCTATGCCTCTCGTCTTTTTGCTGGTGTACAAGTTGTTGTAATTTATCCAATATGGATTCTGTAGGGTAAGAAAAGAACTGCTGAATGCCCAATTCTGGACATCTGTATGGGATTGCGGGTCATAAATTTTGAATACCTTGGCCTTTTCCCACGATTCGCCTCTGGGGTAAAGATAGGCGGATGGCAGGGGATTGGTTCCTGAAGAACCGTAGTTTACTGCATTCCTGTCATTCTGGAATATCAGTTTGGCTGCCATGTCAATCTCCAGCTTGCCGTCGAAAAGGCTTGCAACATCCCTGAATGAAAAATTATAGCGGTTATATGTCGTGTTGGGTATGATGCCTTTGGAATTTACGGCAGCTGCAGAAATATGGAACCTGTTCTTTCGTGTTCCGGAAGATATGGTGACGCTTTCTGTCGTTGTGAAGCCTCTCTGGAAATAGTCTTTGCGCGGGTCGTAGTTTTCCCTTAATGATTCCGGCAGCCGTTCTCCCCAGCTTAGTGAGTTTGTTGAACCGTACCTGTTCTGGAGCTCCGGCGTTATGAAAGGAGAGGTGAACTCAGTATTGTTTGAGAGAGTCACGGCAGTCTTGCCTATGGTTCCGCTTTTGGTTGTTATGAGTATTGCGCCGTTGCCTGCGCATTAACCGTACAATGCGGCAGCAGATGCTCCGGGAAGCACGCTGATTGATTCAATGTCTTCCGGGTTGATGTCTGCTACTGCTTCTGTTTTGCCTGCAGTGCTGTTGCCAAAGTATGACATGCTGGCAGGTTGCATGTCTGCGTACATGGGGATGCCGTCTATTACATACATCACATTCGATGGCCATGTGGCAGATTTGATGCCTCTCATTACGGCATTGACTGCCGCTCCGGCTCCTCCTGCCGTTGAATTGACAACAAGGCCGGCTGCTTTCCCGGTCAGGGAATTGATGATGTTCGCGTCTTTGTGCGTAACCAGTTCTTCCGAATGGATTGTCTGCACGGTGTAAGGAACGGCGTCTGAAGCGCGTCTTATCCCGAGCGCTGCTGTTACGGTATCTTTCGCTGCGGTTTCCTTGAAAGTTTTTTCCTGTGATTCATTTGCATGAGCGGCGGAGGATGCAAATAATGCTGCTGCGATTAAGCCGGCTGCAATAGTTTTAGGGTCCATAGTAAGATGCAGTTTGTTTTATCAATACAAATATATGCATAAAAATCAATATATTAATGGTTGATGCAAATAGTACTGATAAAAATAGCGAGGAGATCGGGCCGAGACCGGAAACAACCCTAAAAGATCGTGAGCGAATAACAAAATATCCCGGTGTGTTTTTTGTCGCGAGCCGTAAATGATAGTTTTCGGGGCTGAGCCAGTTTTTCAAAGAAAAACGGATGATGGTGACAATTTTTTGTCACCATCATCCGTTTTGTATGCCATGTAAGCTATGATACCAGCTTTCTGCGTTCAGGAAGTGCGGCGTACTGTTCGTCCGGGGATTGGACGGCAAGGTCTTTTCCGGAAGCTATCAGTTTCTTTATCTCTTCTTTGTGCATGTACAGGGACTCATTCAGCAGTTCCACGCCTCGCGGAAAGAATTTCTTGAATTCGCCAGGGGTGTCGCACATCATTTCGCAGCTGAACATGATGCTTTTCATGTCGTCCAGAACCGTAGGCTTTACTATGAATGACTCCATCATGGCTGCATTGGATGCCTCGAGGAAAAGTCCGTATGCCTCCTCATCTATAGTGAAGAACAGCCTTATGGATAGTATTCCGTCCTCGTATTCGACTACGGCTGAATTTTCGTCGAGCTCAAAAAGAATGTATGTGCTTTCGTATGTAGGATGATATCCCTGCTTTGTCAGGAAATTAAAAATGCTCCTCATTGTCAGGGAGTTGTGGCTGCCTGCAGCCTTTTTAACATTTACTTGTCCCATAATATGAATCTTTTATGCATTGTCTGTCCATGTAATGGCATATATGATGCCGCGCGGGTGATGATGCATGAAAAATATATGAAAAACCTTCCTCCGGATATTGGAATTCCGGTCTTTTTCTTAAATTTGGGGAAATTTATACGGCTCAGGTGCAACCTTTCGGGCCGCTTGACACACTAAGACTATAACGAAAATATTTTCTGAGCATGGAGCACATCATTTTGCCGGAAGAGGGTGACAGGAGGCTGGTCTTCTATCTTGCCATGGAGGAATTTGTGGCGAGGAATGTCGGGGAGGACGCCTTTTTTCTGTGGCGTGTGGCGCCGACTGTGATAATCGGGCGCAACCAGTCGCTTGAGGACGAGGTTGACACGGGCTATTGTGCGGAAAACGGAGTGCAGGTTTATCGCCGCAAGAGCGGGGGAGGATGTGTATATGCGGACAAGGGAAATCTGATGATATCCGCAGTTACGGGGATACATGGCACTGCTGATGCGTTCGGGAGCTACCTTTCCCATCTGAATTCTTTTTTGGGGAGTCTGGGACTTGATTCCTCCATGTCGGGAAGAAACGACATACTTGTTGAAGGACGCAAGGTCTCCGGCAATGCCCTGCAGATGCTTCCGGAGAAAAGCATCGTGCACGGGACGCTTCTCTATGATGCTGACCTTGATGCCATGCGGGATGCCTTGAAGCCTCCGGTTGAAAAGCTCGGGCGTCATGGAATCAGCTCCGTAAGGCAGCGCGTGGCGAATCTGACGGAATTTGCTTCCTGCATGAGAGGAATACATTGCATGGAAGACCTTATGGACTCTCTCGTTGGACATTTCTGCAGCGGAACCCTCATGCTGACCCGTGAGCAGGTGGACCGGATATGCGAAATCGAAAAAGGATATCTTGACCCGGATTTCATAGCAGGACGTTCCCTGCATCAGGAATAGAAGAACATTATGACTCGATATGGAAAAGGAAGAACTTCTCAAGACCTGTCTTCATGACAGGCATGTTGCCCTCGGAGCTCAGATGAGCCCTTTCGGCGGCTTTATTATGCCTATACAATATTCGTCCATAATTGACGAACACAATGCGGTAAGGAATGATGCCGGAATGTTCGACGTGTCCCATATGGGTGAGATAACCGTGTGCGGGCCCGATGCGGAAAAATTCGTGAACTTCATTTTTACCAATGATGTCTCGGGGATACCTTGCGGGAAGATCTTGTATGGGATGATGCTTTATCCTGACGGAGGTACTGTCGATGACCTTCTTGTATATAAGGAGTTTGAAAAAGACAGTTTTTTCCTCGTGGTGAACGCTTCCAATACGGACAGGGATTATGAATGGATATGCGCACAGGCGGAAGGCTATGACGTGGAAATCAGGAATTGCTCCGCCCAGTGGGGAGAGATTGCCCTTCAGGGCCCTTCTGCAGAGAAACTCATGACGGAGGTGCTTGGCATTCATGCTGCCGCTGACCTTGCTTTCTATACTTATTGCCGGACTGAATGGAAAGGCTCAGGAATGATTGTCAGCAGGACCGGATACACTGGAGAGGACGGCTTTGAAATCTATTGTTCTCCGGAGGCGATATGCGGGATATGGGATGTTCTGCTTGATGCGGGAGTCATGCCTTGCGGCCTGGGATGCCGTGATACTCTCCGTTTTGAGGCCGGGCTGCCGCTGTACGGACATGAATTGAGCGAGTCGATAACTCCTCTGGAGGCCGGGCTCGGCATGTTCGTGAAGTTTGACAAGGGTGATTTCATCGGGCGCGATGCTCTGCTTGCTCAGAAAGAGGCCGGATTGCAGCGCAGGATAGTGGGAATTGAGATTCAGGACAGGGCCGTGCCGCGTGCAGGCTATCCGGTTGAGGTGGCAGGCGTGCAGGTCGGTGTAGTCACGACCGGATACAGGTCAATCTCCACGGACAGGAGCGTATGTGTCGCCATGGTTGGGAAAGAATATGCGTCACTGGACGCTCAGGTTGAAATCCGGATACGCAAGCGGACATTTCCGGGCACGGTATGCAAAAAACGTTTTTACACAACTAATTATAAAAAATAAAGATTATGGCAAAGATTGTAGAAGGACTCCTTTACAGTGAGTCACATGAATGGGTGAGAGTCGATGGTGATTATGCTTACATTGGCATTACTGATTATGCCCAGCAGGCTCTCGGTGCCATTTCTTATGTGGAAATGCCGGATGAAGGTGAAGAGTTCGCCAGAGGTGAAGAGTTCGGCGCCGTGGAGAGCGTAAAGGCTGCAAGCAACCTTTATTGCCCTGTTTCAGGTGTCGTGTCACAGATAAATGAGGAGCTTGTCGATGCTCCTGAGCTTCTGAATCAGGATGCATTCGCAAACTGGATTATCAAGGTGGAATTGGATGCTTCTTCGCATGTGGATGAGCTGATGGATGCCGTCGCATACGTGGAGATGTGCAATAAGCTGTAGTAATATGGGCTTTGCATATTTTCCTCATACTGATGAGGATATAAGGCTGATGCTGGAACGTGTCGGAGCGGGACGCCTTGAGGACCTGTATTCGGATGTTCCGTCTGATGTCCTGTACGGGAAGGAATACTCTCTTCCCGATGCCATGTCGGAACTGGAGATAAGGCGGTATTTCAGCGGCCTTGCTTCGCGCAACAGTAAACTGCTCTGTCTGTGCGGTCTCGGGGCATATGACCATTATTCTCCTTCCGTAGCTTCTTCTGTCATATCGCGTTCTGAGTTCCAGACTGCATATACTCCTTATCAGCCGGAAGTCTCGCAGGGTACTCTGCGCTATATTTTCGAGTTCCAGAGCATGATTGCCGAGCTTACGGGCATGGATTGCGCGAATGCTTCAATGTATGACGGAGCGACATCCGCCGCGGAGGCCGTCATTATGGCCGTGTCTTGCGCAAAGAAAAAGACAAAGGTGCTCGTTTCGGAAGGGTTGTTGCCGCAGGTGGTTGATGTGGTGAAGACCTATGCGTCATATAACGGCATAGAGCTGGGCTTCATACCTTGTTGCGGTGGTGTAACGTCGGCGGATGCGATGACGGAGGGGCTTTCCGGAGAAGATGTGGCCGGAATTCTCGTCCCGGGAATCAACAGATATGGCATCATTGAGAATCTTGACGGTTTTGCGGACGAGGTGCATTCGCACAAGGCTCTGCTGATGGTATATTCGGACCCTTCCTCGCTTGCGGTCATAAAGACACCGGGAGAGTGGGGCGCAGACATCGTGTGCGGTGATGCCCAGAGTCTCGGCATGCCTTTGTGTTTCGGAGGGCCTTATGCCGGGTTCCTTGCATGCCGGCAGGAATTTGTGAGAAAACTGCCTGGACGTATCGTCGGAGCGACTTCCGATTTGGACGGCAAACGGGCTTTTGTGCTCACACTGCAAGCCAGGGAACAGCATATACGCCGGGAGAAAGCTACGAGCAACATTTGTTCGAACCAGTCTTTGATGGCTTTGTATGCTACAGTCTACATGTCGCTTATGGGACCGGAAGGACTGCGTGAGGTAAACGCGCTCTCTTATGGCGGTGCCCATTATCTGCATGATGCCCTTGTTGATACCGGGCTTTTTGAGGATGCTTTCGGCAAGCCGTTCCTGAAAGAGTTCACTTTGCGGGCAAAGGTGCCTGTGGATTCGCTGCAGAAGGCTCTGCTTGACATCGGAGTGTTCGGAGCTGTTGAGGTGGGGGATTCGCTTGTGAATTTCTGTGTAACGGAAAAGGTTGCCAAGGAGGAACTTGACAGGGTTGTGGAACATCTTAAATCCGTCTTGTATGAAGTATTATGACAAACTGATTTTTGAGCTTTCCAAAGAGGGACGGAAAGGATATTCATTGCCCCGGAACACATGGGGCAGGAGTTTGGAGGAATTGCCGCAGGGCCTGAGGCGCTCATCCGGGCCTTGTCTTCCGCAGGTGAGCGAGCCTGATGTCGTGAGGCATTATACCAATCTGTCGCAGATGAACTTCGGGGTTGATTCCGGTTTTTATCCATTGGGAAGCTGCACGATGAAGTATAATCCGAAGATTAATGAGGAGATTGCCTCTATGCAGGAGTTTTCCGGTCTGCATCCTCTTCAGCCTGCTTCTTCTGTGCAGGGTGCCCTCATGCTTTACCGTGATTTGGCACGTGCCCTGTCGGAAATCACAGGAATGGCAGGTTTCACTCTCGCTCCATTTGCCGGTGCGCATGGGGAACTTACAGGACTGATGATAATCCGCAGCTACCATAACAGCCGCGGGGATTTCAGGCGCACACGCATAATAGTTCCGGACAGTGCCCATGGGACTAATCCGGCTTCTGCGGCAGTCTGCGGCCTGGAGGTCGTGCAGGTGAAGTCCAACAGTGCCGGTCTTGTGGATGTGGCTGACTTGAAGCCGCTTCTGGATGATACGGTTGCCGGCATCATGATGACCAATCCGAACACGTTAGGGCTATTTGAGAAGGACATAAAGGAAATCGCATCTTTGGTGCATGAGTGCGGAGGACTTCTGTATTATGACGGGGCAAATATGAACCCGCTGCTCGGGACAGTGCGTCCGGGAGATATGGGATTTGATGTAATGCATTTGAATCTGCACAAGACATTCTCCACTCCTCATGGCGGAGGAGGGCCTGGAGCCGGTCCTGTCGGAGTCGCTGCTCATCTTGTGCTGCATCTTCCTGTGCCAAGGGTATGCGAGGGGGAGGACGGTGCGTTTCATGTTGACTATGGGCAATGTGCAGGAGATACGTCATGCGGAAGGGTTTCAGGCTTTATGGGCAATTTCGGTGTGCTTCTGCGTGCCTATTCATATGTTCTTGCACTCGGAAAGCAGAACATAAAGATGGCCGGTCCGCTTGCAGTGCTTGGCGCCAATTATATAAAGGAGTCTCTGAAGGATTGTTTCAGGCTGCCGGTCGAAGGCGTATGCAAGCATGAGTTTGTTTTTGACGGGCTTGCTGACCAGTCTTCCGGAGTTACTACCCTGGACATTGCCAAAAGGCTGCTTGATTACGGATATCATGCTCCGACGATATATTTCCCTCTTCTTTTCCATCAGTCTATAATGATAGAGCCGACAGAGACCGAATCAAAGGAGACCTTGGACGGATTCATTGCGGTGATGAGGAGAATTGCTGGCGAGGCTGTTGCTGACCCTCAGATTCTGAAGTCAGCTCCGCATGGCACACCGGTAAGGAGACTTGATGAGGTTACTGCGGCCAGGCGTCCGGTGCTGACATACAGGGCCTTGGCTGATGCCGGACTGGCTGCCGGACGATAAGGTGACTTTGTGTTTGCTGGTGTTAATGCAGCTTTTTTGTGGCAAGATAATCATGACAATATGAAAATAATCATAATAGGAGCCGGACCGGGCGGTTATGAGACCGCCCTTCTGGCTGCAAAAAGGGGAGTGGAGGTCACTCTGATTGAGAGCGGGCCTGTAGGTGGAACATGTCTGAATGAGGGATGTATTCCTACAAAGGCCTTCTGCCGCAATGCACGAGTTATGGATGAGATTCGCGGTGCATCTGCTTTCGGTTTCCATGATGTCGCTTACAGCTTTGATTTCAAATCTGTGGTTGAGAGGAAGAATGCAGTTGTGCAGCAGCTCCGTTCCGGTGTGGAGGGGCTGCTTGCGCATAAGATGATAAATTTTGTACGCGGCAGGGCATATTTCAAGGATGCCGATACTGTCTGTGTTGATGCGGACGGAGAGGTGATGGAGTTTACGGCCGATTATACGATAATGGCGACAGGCTCCGTCCCGGCTTCTCTTCCTGTGCCCGGGGCAGATCTTCCGGGTGTGCTGACTTCGCGTGAAATTCTTGATTCAGAGGACGTGCCGCGCAGGCTCTGTGTCATCGGTGGAGGGGTAATCGGGCTTGAATTCGCGTCCATATTCAACAGTTTCGGCAGCGAGGTCACTGTGCTTGAGTATTGCAAGGACATTCTGCCGCGTTTCGATTCCGACCTTTCCAAACGTCTGAGACAGAGTTTTGGCCGTAAAGGAATCGTGATAAATGTCCAGTCTCAGGTGACCGGAATACGGAACTGCGGCAATGGTGAGGAATATGAAGTCTCGTTTTTGCGCAAGGGTTGCGAGGAAACAGTTGTTGCTGACAAGGTGCTGATGGCTGTCGGAAGAAAGCCTGCCGTTTCTTCGCTGAATCTTGAGGCGGCAGGTGTCGTCTATACTCCTAAAGGGATTGCAGTCAACGGGTTCATGCAGACGAATGTGCCGCGCATCTATGCTATAGGCGATGTCAACGGCATCATGATGCTTGCACACGCGGCAGTCTTTCAAGGAATTGTCGCGCTGGACCACATCATGGGACAGGAAAACGGAATCAATCTGTCTGTGATTCCATCGGCGGTGTTCACCGTTCCTGAGGCTGCCTGTGTAGGCAAGACGGAAGAGGATTGCAAGGCTGAAGGAATTGCTTTCAGATGCCTGAAGTCGTTTTTCCGGGCTAACGGCAAGGCGGTCGCTATGGGGGAGCCGGAAGGCTTCTGCAAAATCATCGTGTCTGACGATGGTCAAGAGAAGATTTTGGGCTGCCACCTTTTCGGAGCGCATTCCGCCGATATTGTCCAGGAAATGTGCGCCCTCATCACATGCGGTGCCACTGTCGGGCAAGTGCGTGATGTGATACATGCTCATCCGACACTTTCAGAAGTGCTGCAGAGTGCCTTTCATGCTTGAGGGCGCGGTGCTTATTCTCTTTACGGTCTCAGGCCGCTTCCTCCCTGGAGGGTGATGGTCTCGCCTGTGACGTATGAGGCGTCGTCAGATGCAAGGAACACGCATACCTTTCCGATGTCTTCCTTAGGGTCTGCAAAATGACCCAGAGGAATGCCCTGTATCGTCTTGGCATAGAGTTCCGGGTAGTTTTCTTTCCACTCCATGAGGCTTTCTGTCATTGCGAGCGGGCATACTACATTGACACGGACACCGTCAGGTCCCCATTCTGCAGCGGCTACTCTTGACATACCTCTGATGCCTTCCTTGGCTGCTGCATATGAAGACTGGCCCAACTTGCCGAACAGGCCTGCTCCAGAGGCGAAATTGATTACGGAGCCTTTGCTTTCCTTGAGATACGGGAAGCACTCGCGCATATAGAAGAACGCGGCATACAGTCCCGAGTTGATGGCAAGGTCGAAGTCCTCCTTTGTGTGCTCGACAAGCGGAAGTCCGGACTTGGAAACCTGCGCATTGTTTATGAGTGTGTCAATCTTTCCGAAATGCTCTATGGTCTTTGCCACGACATTCTTGATGGCATTTTCATCCGCGCCGTCTGCTGTTACAGGAAGCACTTGCACTTTGTACTCTTTTTCAAGCTTTTCCTTTGCTGCTTTCAGCCTTGATTCTGTCCTGCCCGTAATCACGAGATTAGAGCCTTCGGCCGCAAACGCCTGGGCAAGCCCATAGCCGATTCCTTTTCCGCCACCAGTTATTATGGTGACATTTCCTTCAAGTCTCTTCATTTCAAAGATGTTTCTGTTGTGTTGAACGTTGTTTGGGCATTGCTGTCCATTGCAGGCTCTCCGCCTGTGATATGGCTCAGCACTTCAACCAAAAGACTGACTCCTATTATTACTGCCAACCACATGTTAACCTCCTTTTTTAAAGTTTCATGTGGCAAAAATAAGGTCAGCTTGTGCCAAAGTATAGCCCAATATGTGTTTTTATAAAAAATATGTCCGGAACAATAAGGCACCGTTATTCATCTTATGCCGCAAGGGCCCTCGAAACGCCTGTGTGTCATGATGAAGTACGGTGCCTGTCTTGGTTTTCGGTCGTCTTAAAGCTGGTTGCACAGCCTTTTTATAAGCGACGGGTCTTTGTCTGTAAGTTTCTTCAGCTCAATGTGGGTGCATGCCTCCTCGCTCAGCAGGCGTGATGTGGAGCCTGTGTCGGCCGGGTCCCAAGTGAGAAGGATGACATGAGTCTTGAGAGCCTTTAGTTTTTTTGCGAGCATCTCATGGTCTGCATCACCGCTTATAAGAACCACATAGTCAAAATCCCTGTATAGAGTCATTTCGTATGTGTCGAGCGCGAACCACGTGTCGATTCCTTTCTCTATTACGGTCGGTCCGTGGCTGCCGTGCACCTCACGCAGATGCTTGTAATGTATTATGATGTCATTCTCAATCAATGAATCTTCAAAAAGCCTTTCCGAGAACAGCAGATGCTTGTTCTGTGCGTCGTTTACCCTGTACCGTCCTCTGTAGTAATGGCTTTCCGTGATGAACAGCTTTTTGCTGTCCATGTCATCCAGTTGTCCTATCAGTTCCGGAATGAAGCGGAAGAGGGCCTTGATGTTGACGCTCATCTTCATCTGCCGCTCAAGCGCTTCATTGATTTTGGCAAAATATCCTCCGTCAATGAATACGCCTATGGATTTGTTTTCAAAATTTGCCATCAGTGCAAGCTTGTGTTTTTGCAAATGTATGAATTAATTTCTTAATAAGCATTTGAATTATTCCGCAAAACTCATCTCGTCAAGAAGATGCCCGGCTCCGGCCACCTTGTCAATGGTAAAGAGCACGTAGCGTATGTCAAGCGCGATATTTCTGCAGAAATCCGGGTCGAAAGCGATGTCGCTCATTGTACCTTCCCAGACCCTGTCAAAATTTATTCCTATCAGATTGCCGTCCGAATTGATTACGGGACTTCCTGAGTTTCCTCCTGTGGTGTGGTTGGTCGCAATGAAGCATACCGGAATCTCACCGTCCTTGCCGGCCCACTTTCCGTAGTCCTTGGAGGCGTAGATGTCCCTCAGTCTTTGCGGTATGTTATAGTCGAAAATTTCCGGATTGTCTTTTTCCATTATTCCCTTGAGTGATGACGACGGCTCATAGATGACACCGTCAGCAGGGGAGTAGCCGCTTATGTTGCCGTATGCGACCCGCAGTGTAAGGTTCGCGTCAGGATAGAATTTTTCAAGCCCCTGTTTTCCGTTTACGGACTCTTCGTATTCCATCATACCTCTCATATAGTCCCTGTATGCAAGCTGGAGTTCTCTTTCAGTATCGGCTATGCGCGGCCAGATTTCGTCTGCATACCATTTTGAGAAGCTGTCCGCAAATATATAGGCCGGATCTGAGAATACTTGCTCTGCTCCGTCTTCTTCGAGAGCCTCCACAATGCCGCGTCTTGTGAAAATTGAATTTGAGAAAAGGGAATCGGCCCATACTGAAACGTTTCCATAGTCAGAAATTGAATTCTTCAGGTAGTCCGGATGGAACTGCTCCGGAACATTCCTTAGGTATTCATCCATCATTGCCGCAAAGCATTCCATGTCAATCGGAGCATAATAGTCCCGGTAGAAATCTGCTGACATATCCTCAAGCCTGCTCTTGGAGAATTTACCGTCTGAATACATTCTGCCGACTTTGGCCGCGAAATTGGCGAGTTCTATTGTTCGTGCCGTTTCTGCATAGTAATCTGTGGCATAACTGTATGGCTCGAGTTCCCTGTATAGTGAGTCTATCCTGCCGACAAGTCCTTCGTATCTGCTTCCGCACGCCCAGCGGGAGAATTTTTCTTCAAATCTTCGCTTGGTGCTGACGGTGTTCATTTTGCGCAGGCCCTTGGCTTCTCCCTGCCATTTTTTCCATGCATTCGCGACGGAAGCATTCTTGGATGAATAGCGTATCCTGATGTCCTGGCTCTGCTGCATGTATTTTTTCTGTATGCCGAGCCTGATTGTGCGCAGACGTATCTTGTGCGGGTCCGATATTTCTCCTATATATCTTACGCCAGCGGAATGAAGGTATTCCTGCGTGCGGCCGGGAAAGCCGTAGATGAATGTGAAGTCGCCCTCTTCGACCCCTTTGAGTGAGATTGTGAAGTATTTTTTCGGTTTATACGGAATGTTGTCCTTGGAGTATGGTGCAGGCATGTTGTCTTTGCCGGCATAGATGCGGAACATCGAGAAGTCTCCTGTGTGTCTTGGCCACATCCAGTTGTCCGTGTCTCCTCCGAATTTTCCGACAGCCGATGGTGGTGCCCCTACAAGGCGTATGTCACTGTATTCCCTGTATATGAAAAGGAAGTACTGGTTGCCGTAGTAGAGGGATTCGACTGTTGCCCTGAGTCCTTGGCCTTCTGCTGTGGTGTCTTCAATGAGCTTTTTTGAGTTGGACTTTACGAGTTCTGCCCTCTGAGCCTCACTCATGCATTCCGAATACCCGTTGAGGATTATTGGTGTGACGTCTTCCATCCTTTCGAGAAAGCTTACCGTAAGTCCTTTGTTCGGCAGTTCCTCGTCCCGGTTCATTGCCCAGAATCCGTCTTTGAGGTAGTCGTGTTCCACGCTGCTGTGCTGCTGTATCTGCCCGTATCCGCAGTGATGGTTGGTCAGAAGCAGGCCTTCGGGAGAAATAAGCTCGCCGGTACAGCCGCGTCCGAACAGTACTACGGCGTCTTTGAGGGAGGCCTGGTTAATGCTGTAAATGTCTTCTGCATTGAGCCTGAAGCCTTTGTCCTGCATGTCTTGGATGCGTTGTGAAATAAGTGATGGAAGCCACATGCCCTCGTCGGCATGGAGGGCGGCTGATGCAGCGATTGCAAGTGCGATGGTCGTTATTATCCGTTTCATGTTGTAATTGTTTTTCATGTTAATTGTGGCGCTGATGGATTGTGGCACTGATGAACTGTGGAGCTGAGGTCATTTCAGCAGGCCTTCGTGCATGTACATTGCCTTATAGTATTCGGCTTTCTTTTCAAGGGCGAGGGGATAGGCGCGGGATGAGGAGGGCATTCTCCAGAAACGCATTGTCCTTTGCCTTGTATTTTGTCCCGCCGTGTGGTCTGGGCTTGTGGCCTGGTTGGTCAGGCCATTGCATGTTTGCCCCGATGTCTTGTTCTTTGAGTCAGCCATTTCGTCTGGTGCCGGTATGGTAAATTCCGTCATTCCTCCGACTGGCGGTTCAGTGCAGCCGAAGGTTTCGACTATCACGTCTGTTGCTTTCTGGCCTGTTGTCACTATCGCATGGCATTCAGGTATTGCGGCCAGCAGGCTTGGCAGGTCCGTGGCCTGCACGACTTCAAGGAATTTGTCGGAGGCGTTGTCTTTGAGCCTCCGGATTTCGCATGCCGTGTCATAGAGAGCTATGCCTTTGGCTGTGCAGAAACTGACTATCTTTTCTTTGTTGAATTTGTTAGGTTTTACTTTCTTAGATGTCTTTCTGGACTTTCCGTCAGTCGTGTCATCCTGCTGTATGCAGTTTTGTTCTTTCGGCGATTTGCAATGTTGTTCTGTTATATGATTGCTTGGCTCAGCATATTGTATATTGCATCCTGTGTCCGAGGATGAGATGCCGGTTTGATTTCCGATTGTGCTTTCTGCGATGAAATGGTCTTTGTCACCGAAGAAAATATGGCCTGTGATGCGCCACATGTCGTTTATGAAATTAGGATAGAAGAAGTCCATCGACCATCTCTCCCGTTTCGGCGGAAAGCTGCCGAGCATAAGTATCCTGGCCCCCTCCGGCAAGAACGGCTCAAGGGGATGTTTCTCAGTCTGTATGTCTTTTGTTTCCATGCTAACAAAGATACAACAACTCGCCCACATACGGATAGATTTCGGAGGAATTATGCAAAGTATTTGAAATCTAATGAGATATGTGGTTTGTAGGTGCATTTGAAAAAATCTTTCCGGCCTGTTCGTATATTGATGATTTGAATAAAAAGATTGATGAGGCAGAAGATATACCGGGTATGAAGAGGAAAACAAAAGCAGGTCGAACCTATCACCCACTTGGCCGAATCATCACATATCAAGATTATTTATTGTTAGCATTTTCTCATTTTGAGAATAATCAAGCCAAACTGTCTCATAACGATTATGAAACTTGTCTTCGGGCAATGTGGAATGAAATAAGTAGAGTTTATGCACATAGGCCAGTTACAATACCTTTACTTGGAGGAGGTATAACGCGCATTACAGACAAGAATGAATTTCATTTGCTTCGTTGTATTCTTTGCACACTTAAAACATCAAATGCTCAAATATATCAACCGATAACGATTGTATTAACACGGGAATCTATAGATAAAATTAATTTGTACGATATTAAAAAAATATTTTAGCCATGTATTATAGAACAAGAACTTATATCGCCGGAGATTGGGATAATGACAAAGATGCCGTTGACGCATTGCACCGGTGGAATGACAGTTCCCGATATGGACTTTCATTTTCGGATGCTCATGAATTAAAGCAAGCAAGAGATACAAGCCTAAATTGCTCGATTAAAAGGTCATTGGCTGAGCGGTTGGATGCTTCTAAAACATTTATCCTTATCGTTGGTGAACACACAAAAGAATTAAGGGCTGGTGGATGCCAATATTGTAATAGCTACAATAGTTATTGGGGGACTTGTGGTCGAGGACATACAGTGGATACTCGGAGTTATATTGATTTCGAATGCGAGAAAGCGATTCGGAATGGTCTAAAAATAATAGTCCTGTATAAATCAACATTGGTGAATAGATCCAAATGTCCAGAAGTGGTCAGAAATCGTGGCATTCATGCGCCGATGGAAAAATGGGTTGGAAATACATTGTATTGGGATTATGACTCGGTAAGAAATGCCATTGGATAATAACTATACACTGCCCCATAATTTTTTACCAATGGGGCAGTGTTTTATTTACCAAGTTATCACTTTATCGACAATCTCTTGTTGCTCGGCACTGCTACGACGCAGATAGATACGGGTAGTTTCTATACTTTCATGCCCCATCAAATCAGCAAGCAAGGATATGTCATTGAACTTATCCAGAAAATTCTTTGCAAAGCGGTGACGGAACGAGTGAGGGTAAACCACTTTTTCATTCAAGCCATATTTTGCAGCATAATTTTTCAACTGTTGAGCAATACCTCTGGTAGTGATACGTTCACCGAAACGATTAAGGAAAAGATAACCAGTGGCACGATTGACATTGCCAAGCCATTCTATGGCTTCCTTGCGTAAAGCCTTAGGAATATAGATACGACGAATTTTGCCACCTTTGGTGTAGATGTCGAAATAGCCAATCTGCACATGCTCCACTTTCATTTGTATTAGTTCGCTAACTCTTGCTCCAGTGGCAGCAAGGAAACGAACTACGAAATACCACTCTCGATTTTCCTCTTTTTTAAGTTTGTTCTTTAGAAAAACATAGTCGGCATTGCTGATTACATTTTCCAAATAACTACGTTGTTGTACCTTGACGGATTTTAATCTCAGACGAGATTTTCCCATACAATCAAGGTACTTGTTCATTGCCTGAATACGAAGATTTACAGTTTTAGGCTTGAACTTCTCAATGAGATAGGTTTTATAAACAAGCAGATTACGCTTGTTCAGTTCTTTATGTCGGGAATAATATTCCCTTACGGCATAGAGGTAAGCCGCAATCGTATTCTCCGCCATATTTCCTTGACGCAGATACATTTCAAAATTTTCAATGTTCATGTCTGATACATTATTAGTTAAACAATTCACTATCATTAATAATGTATGGTATTTACAAATTCATTGAGTTCCTATTATGAGAAGTTTATCGCCACCGGGGAGGTAAAGTGCATTGATGAGGAGATTCCGTTTGAGATACCTGCTACTTGGGAGTGGTGTAGATTAGGATATATTTTCTCACATTGCACAGGAAAGGCTTTAAACGGCACTAATAGAAAAGGAAATTTATACACATATATTACTACATCGAATCTCT
>ERZ778516.281-NODE-281-length-44090-cov-10.206904_pt1 | contig 44090 bp, 34 predicted proteins | sample MGYA00510342_ERZ778516 | MGnify/ENA primary metagenome ERZ778516 (study PRJEB29527, sample SAMN07138961) | mouse gut metagenome | material: feces | host: mouse | place: China:Nanjing | collected 2016-01-25 ...
TAACCGCCCCCTTTTTGACAAGCTGCCTCCATGGTCACTCCGACCATGGAGGCAGCTTTGTTTTTTTATCGGAGCCATCGGAATAATCGGAGGTGGATCGGATGAAGCGGCAATGGAGTGGAAGAGCGCTATGTGCCGGTCGGTGGCCCGGGCTGGCGCGGTCGGCTGATCCCGCATGATCCGCAGCTCGGCCGAATGGTGATGGCTCTCTCCTGACCCCGGTCTACGCGGCACGCTCCCACCGCCTCGCTGACGCGCGGCAGTGGGCGTCATGCCGCTCCGAACCGGGGATACTGTCTGCCCGCACGCTCCGCGGCTCCGATAGCGCCAACCCATCCGGAAGAGGAGGAGGGAGGGCACAATAATCGGAATTATCGGATGGAGTGGGGGAGTTTTGGGGGATCAGTGAGTGGGACGGTAGAGGAGAGTGGCGGAGCGGTCGGGGCGGAGGAGGGCGCGGGCTGTGGCGTTGACGTGGTCGACGGTAAGGGCGCGGTAGCGGGCTGTGACGGAATTGATGTCGTAGCCCTGCATGGCGGCTTTGGCGAGTGCCTGTGCTTTGGCGAGAATGCCTGCCTTGGAGTATCTGAAGCGGCTTTCGAATCGGTTGACGGCGCGCTGAAGTTCATGGGGGGTAATGCCGTCGTCGGTGAGTCTGGACAGCTGCTGCAGGAGTGTCTGCTCGGCCTGCTCTTCGGGGTTGTCTATGCCCGGGGCTATGAGTCCGTTGACCATGATGTAGCCCGGCTGGTCGCTGCCGAGGATTGATGCGTCGGCTTCGGTGAATACGTTGCCTTGGGCTATAAGGTTCTGGTGGAAGCGTGATGCGCGTCCTGCGGCGAGTATGTCGGTGATTATGTCGGCGGCTTCGTAGCCTTCGCATCCGTGGGCCATCATGGGGTATGCGATGGTGATGGATGTCTGGGGTTCGTTGGCGCCCTTGACCGTGAGTCGGCGTGGCGCGTCGGGGAGCGGTTCGGCGGGCAGTATGCGCCGCGGGACATTGCCGCGCGGTATGTTGCCGAACCATTTGTCGGCAAGCTCTACGACGCGCTCAAACGCTATGTTTCCGGCTACCGAGAGCACTGCCCGATCGGGTGTGTAATTTGCGTGGAAAAAGGTTCTGACGCGGTCGAGCGTCAAGGATGCTATGTGGTCGGGTGTGAGCCCGATCGTCGGCCATCGGTAGGGGTGCACTTGATAGAGCAGTGCGCGCAGGCTGTGGCCGAGTGTGGCGTATGGTCGGTTGAGGCATGTCTGCTTGAACTCCTCGATCACCACCTGGCGCTGCACGTCGAATGTCTCGGACGTGAACGAGGGCTGTAGCATCCGGTCGCTCTCGAGCCAGAAGATTGTCTCGATATTTTCGGCCGGGACTACAGAGTAGAAGCTTGTGAAGTCGTTGCTTGTCCATGCGTTGTTCCATCCGCATGCGCGTTCGGTGTGGCGGTCGAAGTCGGGCACGTTGGCCGATCCGCCGAACATCATGTGTTCGAGTAGATGCGCTATGCCTGTGTGCCCGGGGTCTTCGTCGCGCGCTCCTACGCCGTAGAGCAGGTCGACGGCTACCATGGGGGTGTAGCTGTCGGCGTGGTGCACGATCCGCAGACCGTTGTCGAGCGTAGCCGAAGATGACCGGATCATCGTCGTTGAGGCTCGACAATCTCCATCGATGTGATGCGGATGTCGTCGACAGGGCGGTCGTTGGCGTCGGTTTCGGCTTTCTGTATGCGGTCCACAACGTCCATTCCGCTGATCACTTCGCCGAACACGGTGTAGGCTCCGTCGAGATGCGGCGTGCCGCCTTCGGTGCGGTATGCTTCACGCTGCCGGGGTGTAAGGGTATCGGGTGCGAGCGTAGCTGCTTCGGCCTCGGTGCGTTCGATGAGTTTTTCCTGAAGAGTCTGGAGTCCGGCCTGATCGCGTGCCCGGCGCATGGCCATGATGGTGTCGCGCTGTTCGGCAACGAGCCGGTCGAATATGGCTTTCTGCTGCATCATTGCGCGCTGGCGGTCCATCTGGTCGAGCTGTGCGTCATTGTAGGTCTTGCCGGTGACGATATAGAATTGCGATCCGCTCGATTTTTTCTCGGGGTTGACCTGATCGCCCTGACGTGCGGCCGCGAGTGCTCCGCGCTTGTGGAAATGGCGCGGATAGACAAATTCGGCGTCGAGCTGATAGTCGGGGTCGCCCGATCCGAGCATAGCTCCCTTGGGTGCGTTTTTCGAGTCGGGGTCGCCGGTCTGTATCATGAAGTCGTTGATCACGCGGTGGAAGAGCACCCCGTCGTAGAATCCTTCGGATGCGAGGCGGATGAAGTTGTCGCGGTGGCGCGGCGTGTCGCCGTAGAGGCGCACGCGGATGTCTCCGGCGGTGGTGTGTATGTCGACGATAGCGTCGTCAGCTCTGTTTTCGGCCGTGGTGTCGTGGTGTTGTGTCATTGTAATTGAATTTTGGATATGAGGGATGTCCGTCGCTCCGCATGTCATGGCTGTGGCCATGGCTACGGCAACGAGAAGAGAGGGCAAGAATCGTTTCCGCATCATTGGTGAACGTTTTGTGGATAGATTAAATGGCCGATGCGGGGAAGAGCCGCTTGTAGATGCGACGGAAGTTGTTGTCGGAGGCCGAAAGCTCTTCGGCGCGCTGCGCGTAGTCGTCACCCCAGATGCTCTGGAGCAGGTCGCCGATGTAGCGGCGCTCGCGGTCTTTGTCGATGGCGGCGGCTATCAGTGCATCGATCTGCGGGGCGTATTTCTCGCGGCCTATTGCGGCGAGATAGCGTGCGGCGCTGACGGTGAACTGGCCGTTGGGGTCGACTTTGATCATATTGTCGACGAGCTGGCCGATGATGTCGTCGCATTCGCCGATATGGTTGGCGATATATTCGTATGTAAGCAGGCCGTCGGTGTCTTTGGCGAGCCGTTTTTTCAGTTCTTCGTCCATAATTCTATATGTTTCGCCACAAATATAACACTTTTCGCGGAAACCGCCCCAAATTGCCGACAATTATTTTCGGAATGCTGAGCGGATGGATGGAGCGTGTATGGATCGGAGATGTAACCTCATCATAGGCGCGGGTGCGTGCGCGGGGATAATCGCCACGGACTTTGACAGTGTAAAAAACAAATGTTAACTTTGTAGCATTTTATAAGAGGAGTATGTTTGAATTTAACATGAGATAGAGAAAAACTGCATAAATGATAGAGCGAATAGTCATTATCGACCGGGTGGATCCGGTGAGTTTCTACGGTGTCAACAACTGCAACATGCAGTTGGTGCGCAATATGTTTCCGAAGTTGCGCATGGCCGCGCGCGGCACGGTAATAAAGGTCATAGGCGACGATGATGAAACAGCCGAGTTCGAGCGCAAGATCCATGAACTTGAGGACTACTGTCTGAAATACAACAAGCTGACCGAGGATGTGATCATCGACATAGTGCGCGGCGAGAAGCCCCGCGACGTGAAGTCGGACGGAGTGATCATATTCGGCGTCAACGGCAAGCCGATCTCGGCACGCACTCCCAACCAGCAGCGTCTGGTCGACGCGTTCAGAAGCAACGATCTGACATTCGCCATGGGGCCGGCCGGTACCGGCAAGACCTATATAGCGATAGCTCTTGCCGTCAAGGCGCTGAAAAACAAGGAGGCCCGGAGGATAATACTGTCGCGTCCGGCTGTGGAGGCCGGTGAGAAACTCGGTTTTCTGCCCGGCGACATGAAGGACAAGATCGATCCGTATCTGCAGCCGCTCTACGATGCGCTGGAGGATATGATACCGGCCGTGAAGCTCAAGGAATATATGGAGACTGGGGTGATACAGATAGCTCCGCTGGCATTCATGCGCGGCCGTACGCTCAACGATGCCATAATAGTGCTCGACGAGGCTCAGAACACTACCACCCACCAGATAAAGATGTTCCTGACGCGCCTGGGCATGAATGCCAAGATGATAGTGACCGGCGACGCCACGCAGATCGACCTTCCGCGTTCCACGCAGTCGGGGCTTGTGCAGGCTCTGAAGATACTCCGCGGAGTGGAGGGGATAGGACGTGTGGAGTTCAGCAAAAAGGATATAGTGCGCCACGCGCTGGTGCAGCGGATAGTGGAGGCCTATGAGCGCTTTGACTCGGCTTCGGCCGAAAGCAGTGCGGCAGGTGCGCCGGCATCAGAGTGAAAGCGTGTCGCTGTCATAAGGTCGCAGCCTGACGCCGTGCAAACCTCATCAGGTGGGGCTGACGGCGCGTGTCGCAGCTGCGTCGGTGCCATGGTGTGACTTCGGTGAGGGTGTATGCGTCGCCGTAGGCTTCGCGCCATGCCTCGATGTCGGGTTCGTCGATGATGATCCATCCGTTGGTGGGCATCTCCCGCGCGAAGAGCCGCATGCGGTCGCCGATGTAGAAATTGACAGTATAGTATCTTATCAGCGGGTCGGTATGAAATTCGTAGACCGGTCCGTCGGGTGCTGTCGCGCATACGGCTTCGGCCAGCGGCTTGTCGCTCTTGGCCGAAAGCACCGGCGGCAGTATGGCTGACGAAAGCGACAGCAGAATAGCCGTCACGGTGGCGATCATTGCCGCCGGCAGCCGCCGCGGAGCGCCGCGCCGGAGCTCGCTCCATCCCCATAGGCCTGTGACAAGGCAGAGCGGGAGCGCCCACACCCCGTTGATGCTCAGGGCGGCCGAGGCGATGGCCGAGAACTGGATGGAGGCGGAGGGCGACATGGATGCGGCGACGCTTCCCGGGAGCATGGCCGAGATCCATACGGCTGCCGGCAGAAGTATGGCCAGAGATGACACCGTGGCGACGAACCATCGCATCGGAGCCTCGCGGCGCATCCGCTCTACAAGAAGCATCATCAGATAGCCAATAAAAGGATAGGCCGGCAGCAGGTAGACGCTGCGCTTGCTCTTGGGGATGCAGAAGAACACCACTATGACCGCAGCCGCCACGGCGCTGTAGAGCGTCAGCGGAGGGAGAGCGCGTAGCCTGGTCAGAAGCGTTGACGGCGAGAAAGATCCTAGAGACGGGCGACGCCAGCTGACGGCTGTCAGCGCCATCAGGGCGAGCAGTGTGTAGGGCACCCAGCCCCAGAGAATGGTCAGCAGCGGATACCAGAACGGCTGCACATGGCTGTCGTAGGACATGGTGCCGGTCATGCGGCCGAAATTCTCTTCCATGGCCAGGCGCAGGAATTCATTGCCTCCCGACCGCCACGCCGCCACGTACCAAAGTGCCGGAACGACGAGCGCCAGCAGTCCGGTCAGCACCAGACTTCTGAACAATGGCCAGAAAGGGCGTCGGGCAACAAGGCCGGCCACTCCCGCCACGAGGCACGGCAGCAGCATTCCTACGGGGCCTTTGGTGAGCACGGCGCATGTCATCAGGGCCACGGCGCCCCATGGGATGCGGCGCATCGGTCCGTCGACATAGCGGTTCAGAGCCATCGTGGCTGACGCCATAAAAAAGGTGAGCACCATGTCGACACGGCACGCCGACGCGGCACGCCACACCTCGAAGCATGTGACGGTGAGAATGGCGGTGACAGCCGATGCCGCGGCCGACGCTCCTCCCCGGCGTGCCCACCGCTGTGTGGCGACGGCAAGGGCTATCGCGGCCAGAGCCGACGGCAGTCGTGAGGTGTATTCGCTCACTCCTCCGGCCAGCCACGACAGCAACGCTATGCACCATGCCAGAAATGGCGGCTTGTAGGGGATGTCGCCGCCGAACGACACCGGCAGCACCCAGTCGCCGCTCTGAAGCATCGATACGGCCACAATGGCTTCGCGCGGCTCACCTTTGGTGTTGAACAGAGGCAGCCCGAGCCATGGCAGAAACATCAGTGAGGCCAGCAGGCCGACAAGCAGCGCCGGGTGGCGGCGCAGATATAGCGTGAGTGACTTAATCATGCGGCAAATTTAGTGATATTTGGCGACAAATGCCTAACTTTGCACGCTGTATGAACAAGAAAAGATGTCTGCTCATAATCAACCCTATCTCCGGCACGGGCAACAAGCGCGGCCTGGACGCTCTTGTGGCCTCGCGTCTGGCCGACAACGGTCTGGCAGTAGAAACGGCCTGGACCACAGCCCACGGCGACGCCACCCGTCTGGCGCGCCGCGCCGCCGAGGAGGGTTTTGACTCCGTCATAGCCGCCGGCGGCGACGGTACGATCAACGAGGCCGCTTCGGCGCTTTGCGGCTCGCGGGTGAAGCTGGGAATCATTCCCTGCGGATCGGGTAATGGTTTGGCCCGTCATCTCGACATACCGGTGGACATACGCGCGTCGCTCGAAATCATAGGCCGCGACTGCCCGGTGGCGTGCGATTACGGTTCGGTCAACGGTCAGTCGTTTTTCTGCACGTTCGGCGTGGGTTTCGACGCCGCGGTCAGCGACGCTTTCGCCCGTGGCAAGCACCGCGGCCTGGTGAGCTATGTCAACAACACGATACGGCAGTTTGTCAACTACAATGCCGATGAATACACTATCCGCGCCAACGGACAGATAATCACCGAACAGGCGTTTCTTGTGGCGGTGTGCAATGCCTCGCAGTATGGCAACAACGCCTATATAGCCCCGCGTGCCACCATGACCGACGGATTGCTCGACATAACCATAATACATGCCGGCAACCCGCTGTCGACGATGCTCGTGGGGGTGGATATGCTTACGGGCTACACCTACCGCAACGCTCTGGTCGACACTATACGGGTGTCGTCGGCCACCATAGAGCGTAAACATCCCGGTCCGGCGCATATCGACGGCGAGCCTGTGGCGCTCGGCGAAACCCTCGAAGTGTGCTGCCATCCCGGACAGCTGTGGCTCTATACCAACCCCGACGAACGCCCGTTCAGGCCGATAATCACTCCGATAGCCTCGATGATACGCGAGGCGCGCTATTCGATCAACCGTATATTCCACCCCAGCCTGCGCTGAAATGCCTGTTACGATGAAAATGGACTGGAACCGCCTGATATGCGACAAGCGCTTTGGGCTTGAGGACTATCACGATCCGCGCCGCGGAGTGCGCAGCGACTTCCAGCGCGACTATGACAGGCTGGTGTTTTCGTCGCCTTTCAGGCGTCTGCAGAACAAGACACAGGTGTTTCCGCTGCCGGGCAGCATCTTCGTGCACAACCGCCTGACGCATTCGATCGAAGTGGCCTGTGTGGGCCGCTCTCTCGCCACCGAGGCCGCCATCGTGCTCCGCGAGCGTCATGGCGCGCAGCCCTGGGCGGGCAAGATCGACGCTATCGGGGAGATCGTTGCCGCCGGATGTCTGGCTCATGACCTTGGCAATCCGCCGTTCGGCCATTCGGGCGAAAAGGCCATATCGACATTTTTCAGCGAGGGTGCCGGGCGTGAGCTTCAGTCGGAGCTGACTCCGGGACAGTGGGCCGATCTGACCCATTTCGAGGGCAACGCCAATGCTTTCCGTCTGCTCACCCACCGCTTCAAGGGGCGTCGTCCGGGGGGCTTCGCAATGACATATTCCACTCTGGCGTCGATAGTGAAATATCCCTATGAATCGGTGCTTGCCGGCAATAAAAACAAATTCGGATTCTTCACTTCGGAGAGAGCCGACTTCAGCCGCGTGGCCGACGAGCTGGGAATGCTTCGACGTCCGTCGGCCGACGGATCGCTGCGCTATGCGCGTCATCCGCTTGTATATCTTGTGGAGGCTGCCGATGATATATGCTATGAGGTGATGGATATCGAGGACGCCCATAAACTCGGGCTTCTCGCCACCGGCGAAGTGACCGAGTTGCTGCTGTCGTTTTTCGAGCCGGAGCGCCGGAGCCGTATCGTGGACAATATGGAGCGTGTGGATGACCCCAACGAGAAGATCGGCTATCTGCGGTCGAGTGTGATAGGGGTGCTCGTGAATGCCTGTGCGCGGACTTTCACCGACAATGAGGAGGCGATACTCGCGGGCGACTTCGAGGGTTGTCTCGTGGAGCATATTCCTGAACGCGAACGCGAAGGCTACCGGGCCTGCAACGCTCTGTCGTGGGACAAGATCTACAAGACCCCCGACGTGGTGGATCTGGAACTGGCGGGCACGTCGATAATCACTTTCCTGATGGAGAAGCTGATCCATGCCGTGCGCTATCCCGATCTGAACTATTCGCAGCTGTTGCTTTCGAAGGTGCCGCACCAGTATGAGGTCGACGCTCCTACGCTCTACGGCAAGGTGCAGGCGGTGGTGGACCATGTGTCGGGCATGACCGATGTCTATGCGCTCGATCTGTACCGTCGTCTTAACGGAATGTCGCTGAAGATCAACAACTAATGTCTCTGCGTTGAGATGTCGAGCCGGCGTCAGGCTCCCTCATGGCCGTAGCGGCGGTGGAGCAGCCATAGGAAAGTGGTTCCTGCCAAAGCGAACGGCACTCCGACCAGCGCCGGGGAACTCAGACCCCATCCGGCTCCGATGGCGGCTCCTCCGATCCATGCCGAAACGGCGTTGGACACGTTGAATGCGATCTGTATGCCCGCTCCTCCGAGCATTTCTCCCCCTTTGGCGAAACGCACTATGAGATATTGAAGCGGTCCGCCGATGCCGAACAGTCCGAAGGATGCTATGAAAGCCAGCAGGAGCGACGGTATCTTGAACGCGTCGAGCAGATATATCGCCGGCATGACAATGGCCATGGCCGCGGCAAGCAGCCCGCACACCACCGATACGCTGTGGCGGTCGGCAAGACGGCCTGCGACGGCATTTCCGACCACCATGCCGAGTCCGACGATGACCATGACGTAGGTCATTGCCGCGCCTGAAAATCCGGTCACACGGGTCATTATAGGCTCGATGTAGCTCAGCCAGCAGTAGACGCTCGCCTGACCGAAAAAGACTCCGCCGTAGATGAGCCACGGAGCTGATGAGCGGAGGAAAGCGAACTGACCTTTGATGCCGGTGTCGGGGAGCGGCTCTATTGACGGAAGCCAGCGGCAGAGGCATGCGAGCGCAAGCGCGGCCATGAAGGCCACTATGGCGAACGGATAGCGCCATCCGGCGAGATTGGCGGCGAGCGTGGCCAGTGGCACTCCCGCCAGATTGGCTATCGTCATTCCGCCGATCATGACGGCTACGGCCGCCGCTCCGTGGCCTTTGGCGGCGAGGCGCGAACATACGATCGCTCCGGCGCCGAAATATGCGCCGTGGGGCAGTCCGGAGATGAATCGTGAGCATAGAAGCATGGTGAAGTCGACCGATATAGCCGCGAGAAGATTGCCGAGAAGTATCATTGCGGCAAGGAGTATCATGAGCCGTCGCAGCGGCATGCGGTGGAGCAGTACGAGCGCCGGTGAACCGCAGGCCACTCCTGCCGAATATATCGAGATCAGGTGTCCGGCCTTGACGATCGACACGTCGACCCCGCGTGCCACGTCGCCGAGCACGCCCATCATGCCGAATTCGGCCACTCCGAGGGCAAACGTGCCCAGCGCAAGCGCTATAAGAGCTTTACGGTGATTCATACAGACAGTGTTACAAGCTGTGATATATGTGTGTATTGCTGTTTCGGATTTTTCCGGCGCGAAATTACTATAATTTTTAGAGCTCCAAGCGGATTTTCACGCTGAAATTCCATGCCGGTCAGGTCTCTTTCGAAAATGTAGATGTATGAATTGCACAATTCGGGGCAAACGACTATTTTTGCAGAAACAAAAACATATTTGAGATGAGATCCAAATACCAGCGCGTGCTGCTCAAGCTGAGCGGCGAATCACTCGCCGGAGCCAAGGGCACCGGTATCGATACGGAACGCCTCGGCCAGTATGCCGAGCAGATCAAGGAGATCGCTTCTTCGGGCGTGGAGGTGGCTATCGTGATAGGCGGTGGCAATATATTCCGCGGCCTGTCGGGCGCTACGCGTGGTTTTGACCGTGTGAAGGGTGACCAGATGGGTATGCTCGCGACGGTGATCAATTCGCTTGCCTTGAGCTCGGCTCTTGAGTCGGTGGGGCAGCCGGCGCGCGTGCTGACAGCTATCAACATGTTTCCGATCGGGGAGCATTACAGCAAATGGAAGGCCATAGAGGCTCTGAAGCGGGGCGAGGTGGCCATCATAGCGGGAGGCACCGGCAATCCGTTCTTCACCACCGATACGGGCAGCGCTCTGCGCGGCATAGAGGTGGAAGCCGACGTGATGCTGAAAGGCACGAGGGTTGACGGCGTGTACACGGCCGATCCGGAGAAGGACTCGACGGCCACCAAGTTCAGCGAGATAAGCTATGACGAGGTGTACAACCGCGGGCTGAAGGTGATGGATCTGACGGCTACAGCCCTGTGCAAGGAGAACGGTCTGCCGATAGTGGTGTTCTGCATGGATACTCCGGGCAATCTGGCCAAGGTGATAGCCGGCGAGCCGATAGGCACGCTGGTGTACTGATCTGATAATTAATATAAAAAAACGACATATATGGAACCAAACGATTTTTTAGCTCCCGCAGAGGAGAAGATGGAGCTTGCAGTGGCTTATCTTGACGAGGCTCTGGCTCATATCCGTGCCGGAAAGGCTAATCCGAAGATCATCGACGGCATACGTGTGGAGTATTACGGCAGCGCTGTGCCGGTGTCGCAGGTGGCCAATGTGGCTGTGCCCGATGCGCGCACGATCACGATCACTCCGTGGGAGAAGCCGATGTTCAAGGAGATCGAGAAGGCGATCATCAACTCCGAGCTGGGCATCACGCCCGAGAACAACGGCGAGGTGATACGCCTGTCGATTCCGCCGCTGACCGAGGAGCGCCGCAAGCAGCTTGTGAAGCAGTCGAAGGCTGAGGCCGAGCAGGCCAAGGTGTCGGTGCGCAATGCCCGCCGCGATGCGATCGACGGTCTGAAAAAGGCTGTCAAGCAGGGTATGCCCGAGGATGTGGAGAAGGACGCCGAGGCGAGCGTGCAGAAGCTTCACGACAAGTATCTGAAGCGTATTGACGACGTGTTCGCGGCCAAGGAGAAGGAGATTCTCACCGTGTAAACATACTCTTAACATGAGTCAAAAGTAAACATACTCTAAAGCGCAGAAGCCGTGTGCGGCATTGTGCCGGCGTCGCGGCAAACATATATGGAGGGCGGTCAGAGCAGGCCGTCCTCTACTTTTACGGCTATGCGTTCGATGATGGCGTCCTTGCGGTCGGTGTCGGGGTTGTAGTCGCCTTTGAGGTTGACTCCGAAGAAGCGTCCGAATGTCTGCCAGAATCCGGCTCTGAATGATCCGAGGAATGCCTTGATGATGTTGTAGGAGCTTTGGTCGGTTTCGCGTCGGATGAGTTTGATGAGCAACTGTGCCTGGCTTTTGGTGAATTTCTTGAGCACGGGCTTGTATTGCTTGAAGATCTCGTCCTCCATTTTCTTGAGGTATTCCTCGCGTTCGCGCTGTGTGGGGAATGTCTCGATGTATTCGTAGGTTTCGAGCAGCGTGGCGCATATAAGTTTGGCGTAGGGCAGTGTCTTCTTTACGTCGCGCACTGTGCGCCAATAGAATTCCTCCTCTTTCTTGTTTTTGAATTTCAGCGGCGGGAATACGGTGATCTCGTTGAGCACAATCATCTTGACGTGCTCTCCGTCGATGTCGGTCCAGTAGTAGCCTTTGTAGATATTGCGCAGTGCCGAGGGGTTTTCGACCACCGGTACGGTGACTTCTACATCGGTCTGCGCGGCAGCTGTCAGTGCGGCCGCGACAGATAGCGTGAGATATGTCAGCAGTCTGCGCATGTGGGCGGGTGTAGTAGTTTTAATAACGTTTCAGGCGCCGGTTTCGTTGTGGGGGCGGGGAGGATAGTCGATGGTGTAGTGGAGCCCCCGGGATTCCTTCCGTTCCTTGGCCTGTCGCATGATGAGGTATCCGACGTTGATGATGTTGCGCAGTTCGCATATCGCTCTTGATACTTTCGACTGTTTGAAGAGGCGTTCGGTTTCCTCGTAGAGTATGTCGAGTCGGTTCCATGCCCGGTCGAGTCGCAGGTCGGAGCGTACGATGCCTACGTAGGTGCTCATGATCTGTCCGACCTCGCGTGCGCTCTGTGTGATGAGCACCATCTCTTCGGGGTGTGACGTGCCTTCGTCGTTCCACAGGGGCACGTCGTCGCGCAACTGGTAGCCGTGGGCGTGTTCGATGGCGTGGCGTGCGGCGGCTTCGGCGTAGACCACAGCCTCGATGAGCGAGTTGGATGCCAGCCGGTTGCCTCCGTGGAGTCCGGTGCAGGAGCATTCGCCTACGGCATAGAGCCTGCTGATGCTCGACTCGGCGTTGGTGTCGACGACGATGCCTCCGCAGAGGTAGTGGGCGGCCGGTGCTACAGGTATGTAGTCCTTGGTGATGTCGATGCCGAGGGAGAGGCATTTTGCGTAGATGTTTGGGAAGTGGTGGCGTGTTTCCCCGGGGTCTTTGTGTGTGACGTCGAGATATACGTGGTCGTGCCCTCCGGCCTTCATCTCCGAGTCGATGGCGCGTGCCACGACGTCGCGCGGCGCGAGTTCGAGTCTGGGGTCGTATTTTTCCATGAACCGCTCTCCTGCGGGGTTGCGGAGTATTGCTCCGTAGCCTCGCATGGCTTCTGTGATGAGGAACGACGGCCGGTCGCCCGGATGGAACAGTGCTGTGGGGTGGAACTGTATGAACTCCATGTCGCGGACGGTGCCTTTGGCTCGATAGACCATGGCTATCCCGTCGCCGGTGGCCACAAGCGGGTTGGTGGTAGTGGTGTAGACGGCTCCGACTCCTCCGGTGGCCATGAGTGTGACGCGGGAGAGGAATGTGTCGACGGCGCCGGTGTTTTCGTCGAGCACGTAGGCTCCGTAGCATGTGATGTCGGGTGTGCGGCGTGTGACTATCTTGCCGAGATGGTGCTGTGTGATGATCTCTATGGCGAAATGGTGTTCGAAGACGTCGATGGATTCAGACTCCCTGATGCGGCGTATGAGGCTCTGCTGTATCTCGTAGCCGGTGTTGTCGGCGTGGTGGAGTATCCGGAATTCGGAGTGTCCGCCCTCGCGGTGCAGGTCGAACGATCCGTCCTCGCGTCTGTCGAAGTCGACTCCCCACTGCAGGAGCTGGCTTATCTGGGAAGGTGCCTCGCGGACTACTTTTTCGACGGCCTTGGGGTCGCTCAGCCAGTCGCCGGCCACCATGGTGTCGTGGATATGTTTGTCGAAGTCGTCGAGCTGCAGATCGGTGACCGATGCCACTCCCCCCTGCGCGAGGGCGGTGTTGGCTTCCTCGAGGGTGCTTTTGCATATGAGCGCCACTCGTCCCGTGCGGGCCACTTTGAGTGCGAAGCTCATGCCGGCTATGCCGCCGCCGATCACCAGATAGTCGTATTTTCTAACCATTGCGATTCGTGATATAGTAGTGTGCTCCTGACGGCGTGTGCGGATGCCGTCGGTAGACGGCGCAAAGTTACAAAATTATTTCTTTCGGTGTTGAAAATGTGGCGTTTTATGTGCCGTTGACGTGCGGTGCGGGCGGGTTGTTGGCATTGTGTGAGGTTTGTTGTGAAAAATTAATGGTGATAAGGGGCTGCGGAGGGGTCTCGGGGTGTTGATTTTTCGGAAAAAAGTTGTAACTTCGCGCTGCGTAGCAAAGTGTTCTGACGGCTGCGTATATGACATTATAACTAAAACCAGACTTTCATATCCATCTAAACAAACATAGATTACAGACTTATGAGTAAGGAAAAGAAATTCTTGACTTGTGACGGTAATCAGGCAGCAGCCCACATTTCGTACATGTTTACGGAAGTGGCGGCCATTTACCCGATCACCCCGTCGTCGACGATGGCAGAATACGTTGACGAATGGGCCGCAGCCGGCCGTAAGAATATCTTCGGCGAGACGGTTCTCGTGCAGGAGATGCAGTCGGAGGGCGGTGCAGCGGGTGCGGTTCATGGCTCTCTGCAGGCAGGCGCTCTGACAACGACCTACACTGCATCGCAGGGTCTGCTGCTGATGATTCCTAACATGTACAAGATAGCCGGCGAGATGCTTCCGAGCGTGTTTCATGTATCGGCACGCACGATCGCTTCTCACGCGCTGAGCATCTTCGGCGACCATCAGGACGTGATGGCGGCCCGCCAGACCGGCTTCGCCATGCTGGCCGAGGGTTCGGTGCAGGAGGTAATGGATCTGTCGGGTGTGGCTCATCTGGCAACGATCAAGTCGCGTATACCTTTCTTAAACTTCTTCGACGGCTTCCGTACCTCGCACGAGATCCAGAAGATCGAGATGCTCGAACAGGAGGATCTCGCTCCGCTGCTCGATCGCGACGCCGTGGCCGCTTTCCGCGACCGCGCTCTCAATCCTGATGCTCCCGTTGCCCGCGGCATGGCCGAGAACGGCGACGTGTTCTTCCAGCACCGCGAGTCGTGCAACCCAATATATGAGGCTGTTCCCGAGATCGTGGAGGACTACATGAAGCAGATTTCCGCCATCACCGGCCGCGAATATCACCTCTTCAACTATTATGGCGATCCCCAGGCCGAGCGCGTGATCATCGCCATGGGTTCGGGCACACAGGCCGCTCAGGAAGCCGTAGACCATCTGATGGCCAAGGGCGAGAAGGTGGGTCTGGTGAGCGTTCATCTGTTCCGTCCGTTCTCTGCGAAGCATCTTCTCGCTGCTATCCCCGCCACCGCGAAGCGCATCGCTGTGCTCGACCGCACCAAGGAGCCGGGCGCTCCGGGCGAGCCGCTCTATCTCGACGTGTGCGAGGTGTACAAGAACCGCACCGACGCTCCGGCCATCTACGCCGGCCGTTTCGGTCTGGCGTCGAAGGACACCACTCCGGCCGACATGATCGCCGTTTACGACAATCTGGCTCTGCCGCAGCCGAAGGATCACTTCACCATCGGCATAGTCGACGACGTGAACTTCAGCTCGCTGCCCCCGGTAGCTCCTATCGTGGTGAGCGACACGATGTTCGAGGCCAAGTTCTATGGTCTGGGCGCTGACGGCACCGTGGGCGCCAACAAGAACTCGGTGAAGATCATCGGCGACAATACCAATAAATACTGTCAGGCCTACTTCGCCTACGACTCGAAGAAGTCGGGCGGCTTCACCTGCTCTCACCTGCGTTTCGGCGACGAGCCTATCCGCTCCACATATCTGGTGACCACGCCCAACTTCGTTGCTTGCCACGTTCAGGCTTATCTGCATCTGTATGATGTGACACGCGGTCTGCGCGACGGCGGCACCTTCCTGCTCAATACTATCTGGAAGGGCGAGGAGCTGGCCAAGAATCTTCCCAACAAGGTGAAGAAGTACTTTGCCGACCACAATATCACCGTATATTATATCGACGCAACCAAGATAGCTCAGGAGATCGGTCTGGGCAACCGCACCAATACTATCCTCCAGAGCGCGTTCTTCCGCATCACCGAGGTGATTCCGGTGGATCTGGCCGTAGAGCAGATGAAGAAGTTCATCGTGAAGAGCTATGGCAAGAAGGGTCAGGATGTCGTGGACAAGAACTATGCCGCCGTAGACCGTGGCGGCGAGTATGCCAAGCTCGATGTCGATCCGTCGTGGAGCAATCTTCCCGAGGATGCCGAGGTGAAGAACAACGATCCGGAATTCATCAACAAGCTCGTGCGTCCGATCAACGCACAGGACGGCGACCTGCTCAAGGTGTCGGACTTCAAGGGTATCGAGGACGGCACATGGCAGCAGTCGACCGCCCGCTATGAGAAGCGCGGTGTGGCCACTTTCGTTCCCGAATGGATCGCGGACAACTGCATACAGTGCAACAAGTGTGCTTACGTTTGTCCTCACGCTGCAATCCGTCCGTTTGTGCTCGACGAGAAGGAGATGGCCGGCGCACCTATCGCCGAGGGCGATTCACTGCCCGCTATCGGCAAGACTTTCACCGGTATGCGCTTCGTTCAGGCTGTCGATGTGCTCGACTGTCTGGGTTGCGGCAACTGTGCCGACGTATGTCCGGGCAAGAAGGGTGAGAAGGCTCTCGTGATGAAGCCTCTGGAAACCCAGATGGACGTGCAGAAGGAGTGGGATTACTGCGTGAACGAGGTAAGCTCGAAGCAGGATCTGGTGGATGTGAAGGCCAATGTGAAGAACTCTCAGTTCGCTATGCCTTACTTCGAGTTCTCTGGCGCATGCTCTGGCTGCGGCGAAACTCCTTACGTGAAGCTGATATCCCAGCTCTACGGCGATCACGAGATGGTGGCTAACGCTACCGGTTGCTCGTCGATCTACTCGGGCTCTGTGCCTTCGACTCCTTATACTGTCAACAAGCAGGGTCACGGTCCGGCATGGGGCAACTCGCTCTTCGAGGACTTCGCAGAGTTTGGCCTCGGCATGTTTATCGCCAACGAGCAGCTCCGCCGTCGCCTGACCGAGACGATGAAGGCCGCAACAGAATGCCCGTCGTGCAGCCAGGAGATCCATGAGCTGGCACAGCAGTGGCTTGACTCGGCCGACGACGCTGTGGCAACCCGTGCCATCGCCGACAAGCTGATACCTCTGTGCGAGGCATGCGGCTGCGACATCTGCAAGACCATTCTCGATCTGAAGCACTATATCGTGAAGCGTTCGCACTGGATCATAGCCGGTGACGGTGCTTCTTACGACATCGGTTTCGGCGGTCTGGACCACGTTCTCGCCAGCGGCAAGAACATCAACGTGCTCGTTGTCGACACGGAGGTTTACTCCAACACCGGCGGTCAGGCCTCGAAGGCTACTCCGGTGGGTGCTATCGCCAAGTTTGCCGCCAGCGGCAAGCGCATCCGCAAGAAGGATCTCGGTCTGATAGCCTCGACCTACGGCTACGTGTATTGCGCACAGATAGCCATGGGCGCCGACCAGGCTCAGACTCTTAAGGCTATCCGCGAGGCTGAGGCTTACGACGGCCCGTCGCTGATCATCGCCTATGCTCCCTGTATCAACCACGGCATCAAGGCCGGCATGGGTCACTCGCAGCTGGAGGAACAGAAGGCTGTGGAGTGTGGCTACTGGCACCTGTGGCGCTACAACCCCGCTCTCGAGGAGTCGGGTCAGAACCCCTTCACTCTCGACAGCAAGACTCCCGACTGGGACAAGTTCGAGGACTTCCTCAAAGGCGAGGTGCGCTATGCTTCGCTTGCCAAGCAGTATCCTGCTGAGGCTTCCGAGCTGTTCTCGGCCGCGAAGGCCAATGCCCAGTGGCGCTACAACAACTATCGCCGTCTGGCCCAGCAGCAGTGGGGCGTCGATCCTGAGGTAGGCAACCTGCCCAAGTGAATGAGACTGCCGTCCGTCAGCACTGATGGACAGTAGTTCCCGATAAAACGGTGTGCCATATATCCTGCATCAGCGGGATGTATGGCACGCTTCGTTTTATGTGCGGTTGATCGGTTTTTGATACGTTCGTGATTGTTGTTGTGGTGCGGGTTGATCGGTTTTTTATCGGTTTAAGGGGCGGATTTGGTGGGAAGCGGGAAAATTCCTACCTTTGCGGTGTGTTGGCGGCAGACTGGGGCAACAGCCCGTCGCCGCGATGCAACGCTTTGAAGTAAAACCAATTTAATCAGTCTTGGATATAGATCCTTTACCAGCTATGGCCGACACGCTCGGAGCGGTATTGTCGGCCTTGCAGCTCAATTTTCCGGCCAATTTCGGCCTCGACCAGATGGCGGCCCTTGTGGTGGCCTTGTGTGCTCTGATGATCTCCGGCTTCGTGTCGGGCAGTGAAATAGCGTTTTTCTCGCTGACTCCCCAGCAGTGCGACGAGCTTGACGAGACTCCCCGCGGACAGAATGTGCTGGCTATGATAGGTAAGCCCGAGCGGCTGTTGGCTACAATACTGATCGCCAACAATCTGGTCAATGTGACCATAGTGATATTGTGTAATTACGCGCTTGGTCCTGTTTTCCAGGGCATGGCCGCATGGATGAGCTTTCTGCTTCAGACGGTCATCCTGACGTTTCTGATATTGCTTTTCGGCGAGATTCTGCCCAAACTGATAGCCAATTCCGACAATATGCGCTGGATACGTTTCGCTCTCGGCGGTGTGAAGCTTATGATGGCGGTATTCAGTCCTATATCATCGCTGCTCGTAAGGGGGTCGACGATCGTCAACCGTGTGGTGGTGAAAAAGGAGAGCGACGTGACTGCCGAGGAATTGTCTCAGGCTCTTGAGATAACCGATGTGAGCGCGGGCGACGAGAAGGAGATGCTCGAGGGTATCCTGAGGTTTGGCGACAAGACGGCCAACGAGGTGATGACTCCGCGTGTCGACATGACGTGTGTGGATCTGTCGTCGGATTTCGACGAGGTGATGTCGACGGTGGTGGAGTCGGGTTATTCGCGTCTGCCGGCGTGCGATGGTTCGCAGGACGACATCAAGGGAGTGTTGTATTCGCGCGACCTGTTGCCTTACATAGGCAAGGATGCTGCGGATTTTGACTGGCGGACTCTGCTCCGTGAGCCGTATTTTGTGCCCGAGGCCCGTTCGATCGACGATCTGCTGGAGGATTTCCGGCGTCGTCATATACACATGGCGATCGTGATAGACGAATTCGGAGGCACTCAGGGACTCGTGACCCTGGAGGATGTGCTTGAGGAGATCGTGGGTGATATCAACGACGAGTATGACGAGGATGAGAAGACCTATCGCCGCCTGCCTGACGACACGTTTATTTTCGAAGGAAAGACTCTGCTTGACGACTTCTTCCGTGTGACGGATCTCAACGAGGCGGATTACTCCGATGTGACGGCCGACTGCGAAACTCTGGCGGGTATGCTTCTTGCGATAAAGGGCGATTTTCCGAAGGAGAAGGAGCCGATGGTCTATGGCCGCTGCCGTTTTCTGGTGCTGGAGATCAACGGTCACCGTATCGTCAACGTGAGGGTGAAGGTGATGCCCGAAGATGTGGAGCCGAAGGGTGAGGCATGATCAGATTGACGGCAGTTGTGGCTATGGCTGCTGTGGCGTCGGGCGTAGTGTCGTGTGGCCGCAGCGATGGCGAGCGTATCGCCACGCCTCGTCCGCGGGCATATCCACGTATTGAAGTCGTTGAGTCAGACTACCGCCGTGGCGACTCTTTGCCGTCGGGCTTCGCTGTCAGCAGCCGTGCCGAGGCAGTGCTGGGCGGCAGCGGCGACAACCGTTGGCTTACGATCGTATATCCTGATTATGGTGGCGCGAGGCTGCATCTGACCTTCACGGTGTCGGACGATCCCGACGCTGTGTCGGCGAACCGCATTGAGCGGATCGCTCTAAACGCGGGTCAGGCGAGTATGTCGGCAAGCGACACGACAGTGGGAGGGGGAATGGCAAGCATAACGTTTTTCAGATGCGACGAGCCTTCGGTGACGCCGCTTCAGATGATAGCGCGCTGCGGCACGCTGACGGTAAGCGGCGCGCTGACCGGATTGGACAGCGAAGCATCACCCGACAGTCTCGGGCCGTTGCTTGACGCGATAGAGCGCGATTTTGCGGCCGGAATGGACTCGACAGCAACTCACAGCAGTGGATTATGGAGGGGGAGATAAAGCGATTTGGAATTGATGGCGCGGAGGTGTGCATGACCAGCATCGCCGGACGTGGCAGGGGGGCGGAGCGCGAGGCTACGCAGCGGCTTGTGGAGGAAATGTTTGGCTCCGGCACTGTGTTAGGTCATACGGCTTGCGGCGCTCCGAAGGTTGAGGGGTATGGTGATGGCCGGGTGTCGGTGAGTCATGGCGCGGGGTGTGCCGTGGTGGCGTTGTGCGGCCATGGCGTGCGGGTAGGTGTCGACGTAGAGTCGGCGCGCGAGCAGCTGCGGCGTGTGACGGGGCGGATACTCACTGCCGCCGAGCGCAAGGTGCTGCCGCTGCCTGAACAGTGCGATATCAGAATGCTGCAACGGATCTGGACGGCAAAAGAGGCAGTCTACAAGCTGACGCCCGAGAATGGCCGTATGACGCTCGGGGAGATTGATGTGCTTCGGGCTGAGGATCTGGACGCGTGGCGGCGGGGAGACAGCATAGTGTCACGCGGCGGGGCGAGGGTGAGCTTTGTGGAGCTTGAGGGGGATGGGCTGTTGGCTGTCGCAACGATGGTCAGCAGCCGAGAAGGTCGCGGGTGATATCGAGCGCAGCCGTGATCTCCTGGGGTGTGGCGGTGGAGTCGAGCCGGATGTCGCCCGGGGCTGCAAGCAGTGTGAAGTTGATTGTCTCCGGATCGATGTTTTTCTTGTCGTGGCGCATGAGCTGGATCAGCGTGTCGTAGTCGTCGCAGGTGAATTCCGGTGCGCCATAGCGTGATTTTACGAACGCGGCCACCGAGTGGAGCCGTTCCGAGGGGAATCCGTGTTTCATGTGGGAGAGCACCAGGTCGGCGACAAGTCCGCGCGCCACCGCATAGCCGTGGGCGAGATGACTGCCTGTCTTAAGGGCGAGTCCTTCCATGGCGTGGGCCATGGTGTGTCCGAGGTTGAGAGCCTTGCGGAGTCCGTGCTCGTGGGGGTCGGCCTCAACCACGCGTTGCTTTACCGCCACGCTTTTTTTGAGCAGTTGGAGCAGTTCCTTGGGCTCGTCGCAGTTTTCGATAGGGAAATCGAGGAGCATGTCGACGGCCTCTTCGGAGTCGAGTAGCCCGTGTTTGAGCATTTCGGCGTAGCCCGAAAGGAGTTCCTCGCGCGGCAGCGAGCCGAAGAAGCATGTGGAGATGATGACGGCCACCGCCTCGCGGAATACGCCGATTTCGTTTTTGAGTCCTTCGAAGTTGATGCCGGTCTTTCCTCCTACGGACGCGTCGACAGCCGCGAGAAGTGTGGTGGGGATGTTGATGAATTTCACTCCGCGTTTGAACGTGGCGGCCGCGAATCCTCCCATGTCGGTGACGACTCCTCCTCCGAGATTGATGATCAGAGAGCTGCGGGAGCATCCTCCGGCCACGAGCCGGCTCCATATCTCCGAAAGGGTGCGGAGGTTTTTGGCTTCGTCGCCCGGCTCGCACTCTATGACGCATGCCCGGGCTACTGCCGGCGATTGCTCTGCGAGAGACGGGAGCACTTCGCGGCGCACGTTGGTGTCGGTGATTATAAACAGTCCGTTGGGTTTGGCTTCGTCGACTATGGCTTCGACTGCGGCGGCGACTTCGTTGTTGAATACAAGTATCTGGCTCATGCGGTGGTTTATTGCTGTGAGGGTTTTGAAATGCTGTCCGGCAAATATAGCGATAATGTCGGAGACGGCCATCATAGGCGTGTGTTAAGCTCGTATAAAAATGCTTATCAGCAGGTGTGCGGGGCGATAAACGCGCGCAGCGATGCGGTGGGTCGGGTGGTAATTTTGCAACCGGAAAGTAAACGCAAAATACGACAGGATGAGCACAAAGAGATTGCAGAGGGTGAAGGTATCGGCTACCGGAGTGGAGCGTGGAGGCGGCAGAGTGAAGCAGTGCGTGAATCTGGTGAGGCTCCGCGGCGCATTGACGCCAATGACGCCTATACCATCGGCCGAAGATGACAGCAACGGCGGCAAGCCGTCGGGCGGAAGTGAGACATACGAGCGCCGCACGGCGGTGTATGCTCCGGTGAGGCTGGTGGCCAGGGTGGCGGGACGGATGCAGCGTCAGACCTCGGCTTTCACTCCCTCGGAGGGGGATCCGGGGAGGCGTCAGGGTATGGGCGACAAGGATGTGGCGTCGCTGTCGGATATGCTTGGCACGGCCTATTGCGGTCTGGTGGCGGAGGCTGCCGAGAACGGCATGATGCTCCAGCCGGTGGCTTGCGGCTACAGGCTTATCGGTGCTGACGGGTCAGTGCTGTATGAATCGGGCGTAGGATTTGTGGGTGCGAGAGAGGGCGCGCAGCTGTGCGGCGTGTTTCGTCCGGGGCTGACGCGTCGCAGCCCGACGGATTTCACGATCGCTGATTTCGCGATGGAGGCTGAGGCGTATGCTCTGGAGGCGGAGATACCGGCTTACGGCGCTGACAGCGGAGTGGCCGAGGTGGAGATATACGTGGGCGAACAGCTTCATCCGGTGGATCCCGACGGCCTCTCCGAGGTGAGGATAGATGGCGCGGAGGGGAACAATCCCACGGTGAGGCTCGCTCTTCCGGGAGCTACAACCGCGCTGACCCCTAACCTGCGGAGTCTGACGTCAAAGGCCATGATGCTGTCGGGTTGTGGCATGGGGTGGATGCGTGTGGCGGCACGGATCAAGGCCGGTGAGGCGAGGGTGGTGAGAGTGGGCGATGCGGCCCGCGGCGATGTGGCCGTCAGCCGTAGGCTTAGCGACAGAGTGGCAGTGCAGGCCGAAGAGGCGGCAAAGCATACGCTGACAGCTGAGGAGCGGCTTCTGTCGGCGGTCGGCACTCCATGCGGTTTCAGGGCTGAACGGTGTGTCCGGTCGGGTGATACGGCAGTGATGAGCGGCATCACGACCGTGCGATTCGAGGGAGTTTCGCCGCTTGAGATGGTGGTGGCCGGCGAGGGTGACGATCTGATAGATCTGCGTGCGAGGGTGACGGGGCGCGATGGCGCGGAGGTGGTGCGCGAGGCTGTGATGAGGGGTGACTTCAGTACGATAGCGCGCAGTGTGGTGGTGGGGTATCCGTCGGGCGATATGTCGGAACTGCATATAGAGGCAGTGTGCGGGGGTGTGAGCAAGCATTTTGATGCTATGCTTGTGCCGTCGGCCGATATGAGCCGGTCGCTGCATGTCACCGCAGGGCTTGCCGCCGCAGCCCCGGAGAGGAAAGAGGAGGTGAGAGGAGAGGGAGAGAGAGGAGAGGATGGGAGCGAACATGAGGAGAAAGAACATATGGATGACAGCGAGGAGAGAGTCAGCGGGGCGGCGCGAGGGAGGGAGCGGCGTGTCGGCAATGCTCTCGTGGCGGTGGCGGGCGACAGGATCGCGGCGTGTCTGTTAGGCGCAGGTGTGGAGGTGGCCGACATGGCGCTCGCCGACAGAAGCCGCACTACGTGGGACTCGTCGAGATGTCACCTGTATGCGACGGCTTCTGACGGCATCTACGGTGTGAGCGTGGATATGGCTTCGGAGCGCATTGCGGCCACAAGTCTGTCGGGAGTGCGGGTGACGGGGTCGCTGATCCCGGCCCGTGAAGGGTATTATGCCGCTACCGGGAGCGGAGTGGTGGCGATAGCGGGCGGATGTGTGAAGGCGATCGGCGGCGGCCGATGGATGTCGGCCCGGATAGACCCGTCAAGCGGATTGCCGCTGATGACCGACGTGTCGGGACGCAGCTTCCTTGTCGATGACGACGGCACGGAGTATATGGCCGACCCGGCGCGACAGGGCGAGGCTGAATGGCGGGCCGGAGTGGAGCTCGAAGAGGGGGAGCGGGTGTGTGGCGCGGAATTGCGGCTGATAGCCTCGTCGTTTGACGGCGTGGTGGAGATCGCTGCCGGAGGTCGCCGCCGGATGCAGACGGTCAGCCGGTGGAGGATACGCGGGCCGATCCGCGGTGTGTTGAGGCTGAAGGGTGTGGTGTGTCCGTCGCGGCCATACGTAGAGCTGAGGCTGAAAGGGCGCGTGTCGGCCGACATGAGGCTTCGTTCGGCGACAGTGGATGTAGTTGCGGGTGGAGGGAAATGTGTGTAAAGCAATTGTAAGGCATGATTACAGACGAAGAAAAGGATACGATATTCTCAGATCCGGTGGCTTTGGTGGCCGAAAACGAGCGCCGCAAGGCCGCCTGCGGCGGAGCGTATGATCCGGAGAGCGGCGAAGGATGCTGCGGCGAGAGAGTGGAGCTGAAACGCTGTTTCAGACGGTGGCTGGTGCCGGTGGAAATGATGGCTGATCCACGGATCAAATCGTGTCGCCGTATGGTCGAGATCGAGAGGCTGCGGGCTGAGTATGATTTCGAGTTCTGGGCGTGGCGGTGTGTGGAGATCTCCGACAAGCAGACCGGCCGGATGATGCGGATGAGGCTCAACCGCCCGCAACGCAAACTGCTCGGTGTGATGGAGGGACAGCGGCGTGGCGGAATGCCTGTGAGAGTGATACTGCTTAAGTCGCGCCAATGGGGCGGAAGCACACTGACGCAGATCTACTACGCATGGCTTCAGACGGTAGTGGCCGAGGGGCTGAATTCGCTGATATGCGCCCAGGTGCTGAACACATCGGGGACAATACGGAGGATGTATGACCGGCTGCTGCGCAATTATCCCCGTGAACTGTGTGACGACGAAGAGCAGTGGCGCAGGCTGAAAAAGGGTCTTGTGCCGAGCGGCGACGGCAGCAGCAGCCGGATCGTGAGCGGGCGCAGGGCTACGGTGACCGTAGGCTCGTCGTTCGGCCAGGACGCGGTGAGGGGTCTTGACATAAGGCTCGCTCATCTGAGCGAGGTGGCTTTCTGGCGTGACACCGATCTTATGAAGCCGGCCGATTTCGTGAGAGCCATCTGTTCGGGCATAGCCCTGCAGCCGCTTACGGCGGTGGTGATCGAAAGCACTGCCAACGGCGTGGGCAATTACTTCCACAAGGAGTGGCTTCGTGCGAAGGATGGGAGCAGCGACAAGGCGGCCGTGTTTGTAGGCTGGCATGAGATCGAGGAGAATGTGGCTGATGCGGGCGACGTGGGTCAGATCGTCAGTCAGATGGATGAATATGAGCGCAATCTGTGGCGGCGCGGTCTGACTCTCGAACAGATCAGATGGTATCAGCTCAAGCGGCGTGAAGCTCCTGATCATTCGAAAGTGATGGCGGAGTATCCGACCGACGACACCGAAGCGTTTGTCAACAGCGGTTTCGGAGTGTTTGCTCCCGATCTGGTGGAGCGTATGCGCTCGACGTGTCATGATCCGGTGGCTGTGGGCGAGGTCGGCGGCATGGCTCTGACAGGACCGGACGCCCTCCGCGGGGTGAAGTTCGCGGCCGACGCCAAAGGGTGCCTGAAGGTGTGGGAGTGGCCTGCGCGCGAGCGACATAACAGCGACCGTTATGTGGTGACGGTGGACATAGGGGGGCGCAGTGCCGGTGCGGACTGGTCGGTGATAGCGGTGATGGACCGCGGCGAGGCCGACGGAAGCGGACCGATGCGGATAGCCGCCCAGTGGCGCGGCCATATCGACCACGATCTTCTCGGGTGGAAGGCTGCCGCGATAGCCGCCTATTACAACGAGGCTCTGCTGGTGGTGGAGAGCAACACTCTCGAGACAGAGCGTGCCGGATCGTCGACCTACATTCTCGAGCAGCTCAGCGAATGTTACGGCCATCTGTATGCCCGCACTCTGCGCGACACCTTCAATCCTCAGCGGGAGCGGCGGCTGGGATTCCATACCAACCGTCAGACCAAAGGACTGGTGGTGGAGAGTCTGATAAGAGCTGTCAGGGAGCATGAGTATCTTGAGCGCGACAATATGGCCTGCGACGAGATGATGACCTACACGCAGCTTCCGGGGGGCGGGTATGCCGCGCGCGACGGCTGTCACGACGACGTGGTGATGACCCGAGGCATGGCAGTGTATGTGGCCTCGACGGTGAGGCGCAGTCCGGAGGCGAGCTGCAGCTACTTCCGGGGGCGGTGACTCCGCCGGCGGGCGGTGAAGCTGTAGCCGAAGCGTGACGGATGTCGGCCGTGGCTTTGGGTATTGGAGAATTATTGTTACTTTTGTGCGTTTTGAATTCTTGAGCGGAGACGAGGACTCCGGTAATAAACAATCGCCTAACAAATGTCAGACATGCCAGAACAGACTTCTGATACGTACATAGACAGCACTTCGATCGTGGATGCCGGCGCCGTGATAGGACATGGTTGCCGCATATGGCATTTCTGCCATGTGATGGGCGGCGCGACAATCGGCGACGGCTGCACTCTGGGGCAGAATGTCATGATAGCCGACGGCGTCAGTCTGGGACGGAATGTGAAGGTGCAGAACAATGTGTCGGTGTACTCGGGCGTGACGGTGGAGGATAATGTGTTTCTCGGGCCGTCGTGCGTGTTTACCAACGTGCGCAATCCGCGGAGCGAGATATGCCGCCGCGGCCAGTATGAGCGGACTTTAGTGAGAGAGGGCGCCACGATAGGGGGGAACGCCACGATAAGGTGTGGTGTGACGATCGGGCGGTATGGCTTTGTGGGGGCAGGCAGTGTAGTTACTGCCGATGTTCCCGACTATGCCGTGGTGACCGGCGTTCCGGCGCGGCATTCCGGCTGGATGAGCCGATATGGCGCGTTGCTTGAGTTTGATTCCACGGGTTTGGCTGTCTGCCCAGAATCGGGGATCATATATCGTAATGAAAACGGAACTGTTTATGAGGAATCGGATGGCAATGGGAATATATGACCGACTTTGCTCGCGTCAGACCTCTGTAGGAGTAGTGGGTCTGGGATATGTGGGCATGCCGCTTGCATTGGAGATGGCCAAGCACTTCAATGTAGTAGGTTTTGATTTGATAAAAAAGGTATGTAATTGTAGTTCAACGGATTACCCCCCCCCATTGAACGATGACGGAAGCGAGGCGCAGTATGACGGCAGGCCTGTAATAGCGGGCAGTGTCGAGGATCTTGCCGATGTGGGGTTCTATATAGTGGCCGTAGGCACGCCGGTCAATGACAGCCACGCGCCTGATATCAGCCAGTTGCTGGCGGCCACGGAGTCGGTGGGCGGCATTCTGAAGCGTGGCGATTATGTGGTGTATGAATCGACGGTATTTCCCGGATGCACCGAGCGGGAGTGTGTGCCGCTTCTCGAAAGGATCTCAGGTCTTGAGTGTGGCCTGGATTTCAAAGTGGGTTATTCGCCGGAGCGGATCAATCCGGGTGATCTGGCGCATGATCTGACAAATACTCCTAAAATCATATCGGGGTGTGATGAGGAGGCTGCTGAGGAGATAGCCCGTGTGTATGGCCGTGTGGTCAGTGCGCCGCTTTGGCGGGCGTCGGACATACGGTCGGCCGAATCGGCAAAGCTTCTGGAAAACATACAACGGTGTGTCAATATCGCACTGATCAACGAGATGTCGATGACGCTCGGACGTATGGGGATCGACGTGTCGGAGGTGGTGAGGCTTGCTTCGTCGAAGTGGAATTTTACAGCCTACAGTCCCGGACTGGTAGGCGGCCACTGCATACCGGTAGATCCTTACTATATGATTTCGGAGGCAGCCCGCCGGGGAATTGATATGCCTCTGACCCGGCTCGGCTGCGCTGTCAACGAAAGCATGGCCGGATATGTGGCCGATGAGGTGTTGCGTCGGATCTCCGGCTCTGTCGGGAGGGAGGGGCGACGGCCTCGTGTGCTGGTGCTTGGTGTGGCTTATAAGCCGGATTCCGACGATATACGCAGCAGCGGTGCGGCGGCGCTTAGGGAGTGTCTGTCGGAGCGCGGAGCGGAGTGTGATGTGGTCGACGAGATGGTCGACGGCGAGTCTGTGAAGCGGATGTATGGCTTTGAGCTTTCGGACAGTCCGTCGGGAGTGTATGATGCGGTTGTGATAGCTGTGGCGCATGAATGCTATAGGAGTCTGGACGATGAGTGGTTCGCCCGCGTCACGACCGGACCGGAGGCTCTGCTCGCTGATCTTGGCGGCACCTACAAGGGACGTATTTCCAATCTCAGATACTGGACTCTCTGATGCGGACGGCGTTGGCGGCATATATGGGGGCGCTGCGCGGAGGCCGTGCGGCAGATGCTGCACGGGTGGGGGTGTCGAGGGGTGTGTCGATGTGTCTGTCGCTTTTTATCGCTATGGCTTTGAGCCGGCTGATGGCGCCGACCGCCTACGGGACGTATCTTCAGATACTGTATGTCTACAATACTCTGCTGGTGTTGTTTTCGCTGGGTCTGCCGTCGTGCTACTCGTATTTTCTGGCGCGGGTGGGCCGCGAGGAGGGTCGTTCGGTGGTGACGAAGCTGACGGTGATGTGTGCCGTCATGGGATGCGTGTTCTCGCTTGCTCTGTATCTGTCGGCCGACCATATAGCTCTGCTGCTCGGCAACGAAAAGCTTGGGCGTGGGCTGCGGCTGTTTTCGGTGGTGCCTCTGGCCATGATGCCTGTGGCGGGCGTGGAGGGTGTGTTGATCGCCTGTAAACGTGCCGGATGGCTGGCCGTCTATGTGTGCCTGAGCCGATTGGTGACGCTGATGTGCGTGGTCGGCGCGGCATGGGTGTGCGACGGCGATCCGATGGCGGTGACTGTGGCTTTTTCGGCGGCGTCGGTGGCTTCGGCGGCAGTCGGGCTATGGCTCTCGTACAGGCCGTTCAGAGGAGTGGAACCGGTAAGGAGCAGACTGACGTATGGCGATTTCTTGCGGTTTGCTTTGCCGGTGTTCTATGCGGGGATATATGGATTTGTGATCTCCTCGTCGAGCCAGTTTTTTGTCAGCCGCTATTTCGGCGCAGGCGATTTCGCAGTGTTTTCCAACGGGTTTCGCGAGATGCCGCTGGCGGTGATCGTAACGTCGGCAGTCGGTTCGGTGCTGTTGCCGGAGCTGTCGAGGCTTGCGCTGACTGATAGAGATGAGTGTATCGGTGTGTGGTGCCGGTCGGTATATAAGTCGGCGTCGGTGGTGTGGCCTGTCGCGGTGTTCTGCATAGTTTATGCGCCGGAGATCATGGTGACGCTCTTTGGCGAGAGCTATCGTTGCGGCTCGGTATTGTTTCGCCTGGCGTCGCTGATATGTCTGGTGTGGATAGTCCCTTTCTTTCCGCTTATGACAGCCCTCGGATTATCGCGCAATTTTGCCAAAGTGCATTTGATGACGGCCATTCTGCTTGTGGCGTTGGATTGTTTGGCAGTGAGTTTTTTCCCTTCGTTGACGATGATAGCAGCGATAGCGGTGACGACGCGTCTGGGAGGTATTTTGCTGCTGTTCCGCTCTGTGAGCCGCCATACGGAGGCGGCTCTGTGGCGCCGGCTTCCGCTACGGGATCTGGCGCGCTTGCTTGTGGCGTCGGGTACTTCGTGCGTAGCGGGCAAGGGGCTGATAGCGATAACTGGTATCACTGACGCTCCGACGGCGCTCGTGGCTGCATTGGCAGTGGCGGTGATGATGTATATGGTCGTCGGGCGTTGGCTCGGACTCGAATTTCGGCCGTTACGTGGCGGTGAGGTTCCGGATAATAAAATAGTGTGATAAACAGCTAATTTTTACGAGTTGCTTGATGAGGATACTGATAATTACAAATGTGTTTCATCCGTCCAATATGATCGGTGCGTTCAGAATGAATGCTTTCGCCCGGTATTTCAGCCGTGCCGGGCATGATGTGACTGTCATTGCAGAGGGGGCGGAGGATGTGAACGAGTCATGGGAGGGGTGTGATGTACGATATGTGAGTGATCCGATTGTCAGGAATTACAGCTATCTGTCCAGCCGCATTTATGATGGGCGATGGAGCATGCGGCGTGCGGTGAAAGCTTTGGAATACAGGCTGACCTTGAATTCTTCGCTATGGTGCAGGAAGGCTATAGCTGCGTCGCGTCGGGTCATGGCCGGCGGGAGGATTGATGCCGTTCTTTCGACGGGTGGTCACGACATGGTGTCGCACAGGTGTGCCTTGAAGTTAAAGCGGGAGTTTCCGGAGGTGTACTGGATTGCCGATATGCGCGATGAGTTACGGGTGCCAAGACTCAAATACGCTATTCCGTTATGGCATCGGTTGTCGTTGCGTCGATTGGAAAAAGCGATGAAAATGACGTTGGATATGTCGGATCTGATATTGTCGGTGTCAAAGCCGATAGTTGATGATCTGAGGCGCGCTTCGTCGCATGGACGCGTGCTTGAGATATGCAACGGATATGATTATCCGGAAGTGTACGACTGCTGCTTTCAAGATCGGTTTACGATGATGTATCTTGGCAGATTCTATCCGGGCATTCATCCCGACAATCTGTTTGGCGCATATGTCGAGCTGATCGATGAGGGACGTCTGCCGGCCGACTGTATGATAAAGATCGTAGGCAATCCGTTGAAGATAGATATTCCTGATGCCTTAAGATCGAATGTGGTGGAACTGCCGATTGTGGATCATGACGAGGCGGTACGCATGTCGATAGAGGAATGCGACGCGTTGCTGATGATCTATAGCCGCCGCGCCGGGCGCAAGGGGGTGTATTCGGGCAAGCTTCTTGACTATCTTGCTACCAACAAGCCGATCCTGGCGATCAGTGATCCCGGCGATGTGGTGGGCGATCTTATGCGTGACACAGGCGCCGGGTATGCCGTGGACGAGGATGATATTCCGGCGATAAAGAGTGCTGTGATGAAGTGTTATGATCTGTGGCTCAACAGGCGGACCATGCCGCGTGACTGGGACAGGATAAAAGAGTTCCGCCGCAGCCGTCAGGTTGGCAAGCTTCTTGATTATCTTGCCGGCAATATGACGGACGGAAGCGGACAGTGTGGCAATAAATGTGTGGGTGTATGAGTGTCAAGGTGTCGGTAATAGTAGCGGTGTATAATACGTCGGCATATCTGCGGCAGTGTCTTGACTCGATCGAGGCTCAGACATTCCGGGATATGGAGTGCGTGATTGTGGATGACGGATCGACTGACGGAAGCGGAGAGATATGCGACGAATATGCGGCCCGTAATCCGCATTTCAAGGTGCTGCATCAGCCTAATGCGGGGGTAGCGGCAGCGCGTCAGGCGGGTATGGACAAGGCGCGTGGGGAGTATGTGATAGTATGCGACGGCGACGACTGGGTAGAGCCGGAGATGTATGAGACCCTCTATGAGGCTGCATTCAGCTCCGGAGTGGATATAGCCATCTGCGGCTTCTGGCGGAATTATCGGAGTGGAGCAAGCATGAAAGTGGTATTCGGCAAGGGCAACCGTGCGCGGCGCGACCGTGAAGGCTTCATGCGTGAACATGTGGGTATGATGTGGAACAAATTGGTACGAAGGAGTCTGTTCTATGACAACGGCTTGCATTACGAACCCGGAATCGACATGGGCGAGGATCTGCTGATGAACTACAAGATGGTAAAGGCTGATCCGATGTGGATTACTGTACCTGTGGCGCTTTACCATTACAGACAACGCATAGGCGAAACGAGCTATATGAATGCCGTAAAATCCGAATATATAGAACAAAGACGCCTGATACATATATGGATGCTCGAAAATTTCAGCGAAAAGGAGTATTCGCGTCATTTGCTGCGCGACGCGATCCATACGGTGTGTCTGTCGGCACAGTCGGTCAGTCCCGACAAAGAGTTTATAGCGGTTTTCGCGGGCGAGTATATCAAATGGAGAGATATTTTCAAGCATGTGGCGGACAAGCGTGTGTGTCGTTACGGAATCATAAAGCCGCTGTCGATACCGCATCAGATATTGCTTATAAAGGCTTATCTCTGCTGGCGGACGGTGTCGGTGGAATTGTGCCACAGGCTGAGAGAGTTTATGAGCCGTATGCGGAGCGGCGATGTGATGAATCATTAATATAGATCAATGAAAAGATTGATAAAAAAGCTCGTTTTACGCATGATGCCGGAATTGCGGGAGATACCGGTCAATGTGGCATTTCTCAATCGCCTATTTCAGCGAGTGCTGGGAGTGAACGGCGATGTCAAGTGGCCTGTTCATTACACAAGTCGTTGTGTCGGGCGGATCGAGATAGGAAGAAATGTGTGGATCAGTTTTGCGGTGAGTGGAAATTGTTATATACAAGGCATTAACGGCGTGGTGATCGGCGACGATTCCATTTTCGCTCCTGGAGTTAAGATTATAAGCGCTAACCATGATGTCAATGATTTTTCAAAGCATATACCGGCTCCTCCAGTGACAATCGGCAAGAGGTGCTGGATTGGAACCAATGCAGTGATTCTTCCAGGTGTTTCGATCGGAAATAATACGGTGATAGGAGCAGGCAGTGTGGTGACTAAGTCGTTTGGTGATAATTTGGTCGTGGCAGGAAATCCAGCCAAAATCATACGTTGTATTACCCGATGACGCAGTTTATGACGATGGCGAATTTAAGGGGCGTATTGAAGCGTTTGGTAGCTCTGATGCCAATAGGTGTCAGCCGTTTCTTGTATCGACTGTATTCGGCAGCAAAAGGAGATAGAATTCATGTCGCTAAAAAGAGAAATCTGCTGAAAAACGTTGTCGGCTCAGCTGATGGCGTCAGAGCAGTGTTGTTGATGGATCGTCGGTGGGTGCATTATCCGGATTACCGCGACCGTGCCCGGTGGAATGATTTTCTCGGGTCATACAAAGATGAATATATCAGTCGAGGCGAGGCTCTGAATGATTATGACTGGCAGCTGATAAAAGCTACCGATTATCTGGAATATCAAAGGAGTGGAAATCAAATGGCGATGGAGGTGCCTTTCAGGCAGAATATCGAGGCTCTTACGCACCTATTTATGGCTGAACTTGCAGAAGGCCGCGGGCGATTTTTGAATCAGATCATCAATGGCGCCGTGTATCATTGCGAGATGACTTCCTGGGCGTTTTCGGCTCACCTGTGGATGCAGAAACAAAGAGGATATTTCCCCGATCATGACGAACGGATTGTTGAGATGGGAGCAGGCAAAGTGGCGTCGCTGCTGGCATGGATATATTACTTTCTTAAACCTGAATTGGATCAGATCAACCCTTTGATCGCTAAGAGGATCAGGGATGAGGTAGAAAAACGGGTGTTGAGTCCGTATATGGAAATCGACAATTTCTGGTGGATGGGTTTCACGGAATTGTCAGGCAAGGTCAACAACTGGAATACGTGGTGCAATTCATACGTACTACAGTGTTTTCTGCTGCTTGAAGACGACAGTAGTCGTCTTGCCGGAGCGATATATAGGATAATGGATTCCTTAGACGGTTTTATCAACTATGCATACGACGACGGCGCATGCGAGGAGGGAACATTCTATTGGGAATACTCTGCCGGGCGGCTATATGAATGTCTGCAGTTGCTGCACGACTGTACGGGTGGAGCCATCTCTGTTTTCGACAAGCCTATTATCAGAAATCTTGGCGAATACATTGTCAGGGCTTATGCCGGTAAGGGCTGGACGGTGAATTTTTCTGATGCCACGGCAAGGGATAAAATAAATGCCGACCTGCTGTTCCGCTATGGCAAGGCTACGCAAAGCAAAGAAATGACAGGGCTGGCAAATCAGCTAAGAAAAATCGGTCCGAACAGTAATGCGATTCCTGACGGTGATATATACGACATATTTCAATCGTTGCTTTACAGAAAAGAGTTCATTGCTGACGACACGGTATGCAGCCCTGCGTCATCCACATGGTATCCTGATTCGGAGATCTGCTATATGAATGGCGGTGATGGATTTTTTGTAGCGGCCAAGGGCGGCCACAACGGGGAATGTCATAATCATAATGACGTGGGATCAATCATTGTATATTCGCATTCGATACCGGTGTTTATCGATCCGGGTGTAGGCACGTATGAGCGTAAGACTTTCGGCAAAGACAGATATTCTTTGTGGACTATGCAGAGCGGATATCACAACTTGCCCGAAATCAATAATTTCTCCCAAAAAGACGGAGCTGAATATAAAGCTTCCGAAGTGTTGTTTGAACCGGAGCGAATGGAGTTTTCGTTGGATATGGCCAAGGCATATCCCCAAGAAGCCAAAGTGAACAAATGGGTGAGAAGCTGCCGTATGAAAAATGATTCAGTGGTGATACGTGATTCCTATTCTTTGGCTGAATGCATGTCGCCGGTCAGAATCCGCTTCATGACATGGGGAAGTGTGGTTGTTCCCGAGCCGGGTGTGGCAGTGGTTTCTGTCGGTGGAGAGAGAGTCAGAATGACGTATGACAAAACAGCGTTTTCAATATCAATTGATCCGATCCACATTGATGATCCCCGGCTGTATAATATATGGGGAGGAGAGATCTATAGATTGTCGCTTGTCGCGCGAAGTCAATCCTTGTCCGGATCATATACTTATGTGATAAGCAGATGTTGATAACGGATGCAGGGCGTATTATGACAGGTCTGTTCAGCGACGCCTGTCGAATGGCCGGTGATACTGATTCTGTTGCTGAATGGCCGGATGTATGTCCCGGTAAAGTTAATTGACGTGTAGAACCAATAATCTGATATGAGAATATTTATATGAGTGAAATAATGGAGCAGAAACAACGGAGGTTTGCGATCATAGGCGTGGGCGGATATATAGCGCCGCGTCATCTGGCTGCGGTCAGTAGTGTGGGCGGCAGGGTTGTGTCGGCGTGCGACGTGTCGGACAGCGTGGGGATCATCGACTCATATTTTCCGGATGCGGAGTTTACAACCGACAGCAAGGTTTTTTTTGACGGCCTGAAGGGTGGCCGGGCTGATTATCTGACGGTGTGCACTCCCAATTATCTGCATTGCGGGCATTCGGTGGCCGGGCTTGAGGCCGGCATGGATGTGATATGCGAGAAGCCGGTGGTGACCGGCGTCGCGGAGCACCGGCGGCTTTCGGAAGCGTCCCGGGCATGTGGGCGCAGTGTCAGCCCGATACTCCAGATGCGTCTTCATCCGGAGGCGGTGAGAATCAGGGAAAAGACGGCGAGCGGCGCGCCGGGTGCGTGTCATGATGTGGAGCTGGTGTATGTAGCTCCGCGTGGCAGGTGGTATGCGGCTTCGTGGAAGGGCGATGCGGGCAAAAGCGGCGGTGTGCTGACCAATATCGGCATACATTTTATAGATCTGCTGCACTGGATGTTCGGCCGCCGGACGGGGATGAGGCTCCATCGGTCGGAGGCCGACTGCATATCGGGCGTTATGGAGCTTGAGCGTGCCCGGGTGTGTTTTTTTCTGAGTGTCAATCCGTCGCATCTGCCGGCCGGTCATTCGGGAGCGTGCCGCAGGCTGTCGGTTGATGGCGATCTGTTTGACTTTTCGACCGGTTTTGTCGATCTTCACGACCGCAGCTATGGTGAAATCATGGCCGGCAGGGGTTTTTCGCTTGATGACACCCTTGAGGCCGTGGCCACGGTGGAGGCGGCGCGCTCGCTGGCGGTGTCGCCTCTTGTCGGTGAGTATCATCCGATGCTGAGGCATCTTATGGAGAGCCGTAAGTCTGACATATATCCTGCGGTATGATACGGATGGTGGATCTTTACGGGCAGTATCTTTCGGTGAAGGATGAGATTGATGCTGCCATGGGCGAGGTGATGAGGGACTGCTCCTTTGTGCGCGGTCCGCAGACGGCGCTGCTGGAGGAGGAGCTTGCGGCGTGGACGGGCGTAGGTCATTGCGTGACGTGCGGCAGCGGCACCGACGCTCTGCTGCTGGCCATGACGGCCATCGGCGTGGGAAGTGGCGACGAGGTGATTGTGCCGGCGTTTACGTTCGGGGCAGTGGCCGAGACCGTGGCCATGCGTGGCGCCACTCCGGTGTTTGCCGATGTGGATCCGCTGACATTCAATATCGACTCGTCGAGCGTCGAGCGTCTGATCTCTGGGCGAACGCGTGCCGTCGTGGCGGTGCATATGTTCGGGCAGCCATGCGATATGCCGCCTTTGTTTGAGCTTGCGCGTCGTCACGGTTTTGTGGTGGTGGAGGACAACGCCCAGTCGCTTGGCGCCCGCTGCAGGTCAGAGTCGGGAGCGATGGCCCGTGCCGGCAGTGTGGGGCTGATCGGGTGCACATCGTTTTTCCCGACAAAGGTGCTTGGCTGCTATGGCGACGGCGGTGCGGTGATGACCGACGACGGTGAGCTGGCGCAACGCATAAGGATGATTGCCAATCACGGCCAGAGTCCGAAGTACAATTACCTTACGGTGGGGATTAATTCACGTCTTGACACTCTGCAGGCGGCTGTGCTGCGCGTGAAGCTCCGTCATCTTCATGATTGGATCGAGGCGAGGCGAGCCGCTGCGGAGCGTTACGATGCGGCTCTGAAGGGCGTGGCCGGCGTGGAGTGCCCTGTGAGAGCCGGTGGAGTGACTCATGTCTATCACCAGTACACGCTCCGGGTCGACCCCTCTTTGCGCGACGGTCTGAGGGCGTTTCTGGCCGACAGGGGCATAGAGTCGATGGTCTATTATCCTTCTTTGCTTAACGATCAGGAAGCATACCGCGACATCAGCCGCTGCGACGGGGATATGCGCGGGGCGCGGCGGTTGCCTGCAAGCGTGCTGTCGCTTCCGATCTGCAGCCATATCGGGGTGGCGGCGCAGGCGCGGGTTATGGCGGCCGTCAAAGAATATTTTGGGGTCGCTGAAGCGCTCTGACAGCGCCCGATGCCGGATAGATGGCAGAGTACGGAATGTGTGATTGTGACACAGCCGGCGGGCGGTCAGGGCTCGGTGTAGAATAGGATGAGGCGGCGCATGGCGTCGGTGCATGCGGGGCAGAACGAGGGGTGGGCGTTGGTGCGCATTCGGCACTGGTCGGCCGGACGATACACCCCCTTGAAAGAGTAGCCCCCGCCCTCGTACAGGCCTATGGGGTAGCGGTTGGCGTCGGCCACGGGTGTTGGCTGCGGCACGCTGTCGGGGATCAGCGCCTGCCACTTTGAGGGGAAGTCGACGAGGGTGGTGATGTTGGGTTCCCACGGCTCTACGTCGAGCGGATAGGTGTCGGACATGACATCCTGCTCGTAGAAGTATTCGTCGGCGAGTCCGCCGAAGCTGTGGCCGAACTCATGCACTACGACCGGACGCATGAGCGGGTGGCGCGCTGCGGTGAGCGTGTAGGAGTTGTAGATGCCGCCTCCGCCGTATTCGGGCGTGTTGGCGAGGATGATGATATGTTCGTAGGGTATGCCGCGGAGAGCGTCGTGAACTGCCGGAAGAGCCGATGTGGTCAGGTAGCGGTCGGAATAGAATGTGGAGAAATGCGATGAGAAGGCTGTCGAGCGCCAGTCGGAGAGCCGTGGCACGCTGACTCCCTCGTCGGCCGAGGGCGAGGCTACGGCCACGAAGTTGAATCGTTCGGGCATGGAGCGGAACGGTTCGTGGGCGAGGATTGCCTCAACGGCCTGCGCGGCATGGGTGTAGAATGAGTCGGTCTGTTCGGCGGTGTAGCCTTCGGCGAGAATTGCCACGTCGATGGCTTTGTCAGTGTCGCCTCCGCGGTGGATGTAGCGGTGGGGCTGCGGCGTGGCGTCGGGTCGTCCGACGAGCTCGTCGTCGGGTCGGTAGATATGGCTCATCGATGCCATGGGCCTGTGGCGCGAGTCGAGGAGGCTGATGGTGATGCGTGCCGAGTCTTTTGGTAGCGGCACGAGAAATACGTTGGACATGGCCTTTGGCGTGGTGAGAGCTTCGGGCGTGGAGAGCCATTCGTGGAAGAGCGACGAGAAGGTGGTGGTGTAGAGCGTGTCGCCGGTGGCGGGATCGGTGACGGTGACCGATCCGTTGCCTGTGAGAGGTATGTGGTCGAGCCGTGTGCGCCGTCCGGCCCATCCGGCTGATTTCGACGACGATGCGAGGTAGACCCCCTGGCGGGAGGCGTCGCCGGCGAAAATGTAGTCAAGGCGCAGTGTGGAGTCGCAGAAATGGCGGTCGAAGTCGGCGGCCGAGGCTGTGAGAGCCGTGGCGGCCAGAGCTATGAGAGTGTGACGTAATGATAACATAAGTAACTCTTAAAAATTAGTTGATATTATGGAACTCGTCAGTAACCCATGGTTTGCTGCGGTACTTTTTGATTTTGTCCGGTGCTTTTTGCTTTCATCCTCAGTTGTGTAGCGAGCTACACGCCATCGTCTTCAAGCGAAAATCACTCGAACAAAATCAAAAATTACCAGCAGCTAATTTTTGCGAGTTACTTAGTGATGATTTTGCAACAAAGTTACGACAAAAATCGCGTTTTTTCAGTAATTTTGCCGTAAAGAAAAGCTGTGCTTGTCCCGACTTTTGCCGGCCGGATTATCGAACTATGAGTGAATGCGTCGGGCGGACAACCCTCGGGGATGAGCCATGTTAGAGAATCAAAGCAAGAAAGCAGACTATATCTATGGCACGTCCGATAGCCAAAAAGGTGACTGAAACGCCTCTGATGAAGCAATATATGGAGATGAAGCAGAAGCATCCCGACGCGGTGCTGCTGTTTCATGTCGGCGATTTTTACGAGACGTTCTCGGAGGATGCCATAACGGCGTCGGAGATACTGGGCATCACGCTCACCAAGCGTGCCAACGGCTATGCCTCGGAGGTGGAGCTTGCCGGATTTCCCCATCACGCGCTCGACACTTATCTTCCCAAGCTCGTCAGGGCCGGCAAGCGTGTGGCCATATGCGAGCAGCTCGAAGATCCGAAGCTGACCAAGAAGCTTGTGAAGCGCGGCATTACGGAGCTTGTGACGCCGGGTGTGTCGCTCAACGACAATGTGCTCGACCACAGGCAGAACAACTTCCTCGCAGCCATACACTTCGGCGAAGGGCGCACTCTGGGCGTGGCTTTTCTGGACATCTCAACCGGCGAGTTTCTGACCGCCGAAGGCGAGGCCGACTATATCGACAAGCTGCTGTCGAATTTCGCCCCGAAGGAGCTTTTGGTGGAGCGCGACAAACGCCGGCGGCTCGACGAGGTGCTGACGGGGCGCTATCTGACGTTTGATCTCGACGACTGGGTGTTTACCCGTGAGGCGGCCACCGACCGGCTGCTGAAGCAGTTCGAGACCGGATCGCTCAAGGGTTTCGGCATACAGAACATGCCTGCCGCCATAGTGGCATCGGGCGCGATACTCCATTACCTCGACATAACGAAACATACCAACACGTCGCACATATCGTCGGTGGCACGCATTGAGGAGGATCGCTTCGTGAGGCTCGACCGCTTCACTGTGCGCAATCTCGAACTGCTCGAAGGTCTCGGCGACGAGGGCAAGAGCCTGATAAGCGTCATAGACCGCACTGTCACCCCGATGGGCGCGCGGCTGTTGCGTCGGTGGCTGCTCTTTCCGCTAAAGGATGTGCAGGCCATACGCGCCCGTCTCGACGTGGTGGAGTATTTCATGCGGCGGCGCGACAGCCGCGAGGAGCTGAAGACCTATCTCGAACAGATAGGCGACATAGAGCGTCTGATCTCCAAGGTGGGCGTAGGGCGCGTGTCGCCCCGCGAGCTTGTGCAGCTCAAGAACGCTCTTGTGGCGCTCGAGCCGGTGAGACGCATATGCCTGGAGGCCGACGACCAGGGGGTGTATGCCATCGGCGAGCAGCTCAATCCGTGCGAGGGCGCCCGCGATGCGATAGCCCGCACGCTCCGCGATGACGCTCCGGTGGCTCTCAGCCGCGGAGCGGTGGTGAGGGACGGCGTCGACTCCGAGCTCGACGAGCTGCGCCACATAGCCTATTCGGGCAAGGACTACCTGATGGAGATACAGGCCCGCGAAAGCGCGGCCACCGGCATACCGAGCCTCAAGATAGGCTACAACAATGTTTTCGGCTACTATATGGAGGTGACCAACACCCACCGCGACAAGGTGCCGCAGGAGTGGATCAGAAAGCAGACGCTCGTCAATGCCGAGCGCTATATTACCGAAGAGCTGAAGGTGTATGAAGAGAAGATACTCGGCGCCCAGGAGAAGATAGCCGTCATAGAGGCTCGCATATATGCGGAGCTCGTGGGGCAGGTGGCGCAGTATATCCACGCCATACAGCTCGACGCCACACAGCTGGCACGGCTCGACGTGCTGACGGCGTTCACCCGTCTGGCGATCGAGAACCATTACAACCGTCCGGTGGTGGACGATTCGCTCGACATCGAGATCACCGGCGGACGTCATCCGGTCATAGAGCGTCAGCTCCCCCCGGGCGAGAAGTATATAGCCAACTCGGTGAGCCTCTCGAACGACTCTACGCAGGTCATGATAATCACCGGCCCCAACATGTCGGGCAAATCGGCGCTGCTGCGCCAGACCGCCATCAACGTGCTGCTGGCTCAGACAGGCTGCTTCGTGGCCGCCGACAGTGCCCGCATAGGGGTGGTCGACAAGATATTCACCCGCGTGGGAGCCTCCGACAACATCTCGCTCGGCGAGTCGACCTTCATGGTGGAGATGACCGAGGCGGCGTCGATACTCAACAACATGAGCCAGCGGTCGCTGATACTGTTCGACGAGCTCGGACGCGGCACCTCGACCTACGACGGCATATCCATCGCATGGTCGATCGTGGAGTATATCCACGAGTACGGCGGCCTGCGGCCGAAGACACTATTCGCCACCCACTACCACGAGCTCAACGAGATGGAGCGCAATTTTCCGCGCGTGGTCAACTACAACGTGTCGGTCAAGGAGATCCAGGGCAAGGTGGTGTTTCTGCGCAAGCTCGAAAAAGGGGGCTCGGAGCATTCGTTCGGCATCCATGTGGCCAAGCTTGCCGGCATGCCCCGCGCCATAGTGACGCGGGCCGACGAGGTGCTGCGGCGACTGGAGCAGGCCAATACGGGCGAGAACAAAGAGCGCATCAAAGGCTCGCTCGCCGAGGGCGCGGCCTCACGCGGCGGCGGTGGCGGCGATGGCGGCGTGCAGCTGTCGTTTTTCCAGCTCGACGACCCCGTGCTGACTCAGATACGCGACGAGATACTGGCCACCGACATCAACAATCTCACCCCGTTTGCCGCTCTGACGAAACTCCACGATATCAAGGCGATACTCACCGGCAAACCGTCGTGACGCCGCCAGCCTCCGGCGGTTGATAACAGGAGGCACGACAGGAGCCGGCTCCGGTCCACACCGAGGTCGCGCTCTCCGCATTCCTTTCTATCCCCTCAAGGGTCTTTTCGGGCGATTACCGTCAAGTCTCATCGGTCACGATGCACGCATCGCTCCCTTCTCAACTGACGCAAATCTCTCCGAAAGTCCTCTTCGAGTGAATAGAAGTGAAATTCAAACATACTCTTAAAATAATTATTGCTGTCCGCTAAAATGACTACTTTTACTCATCGGTTGTATTTGATTTTTGGCGAAACCAAAATAACCGAAAAAGGCTGACTTCTGCAATAGGTACAAGCCTTATTTTTATCCTGACTCAAAAAGTTTTATCAGACAGCAATAAATTTGAATACCTTGCCAATCGGATGCGGAGGAACTCCGATACAAGCACTCGCCCGGATTTTGTTTCCTTGTCCTCATACAATTCGTAGATGCCGGGACGTATGCCCATATCCCGATATGTGTTGCTCTCAAGCTGCCCGATACTGTTTAGACACTGTTTTGTGCCGATAACCTTATGGGGATATGCATCGTGCATACCTGTGACGATACGACCTACACCGTCGGTACAGAGTGCTGCGACATATCCGGGGATACACAGGCGACGCTCCTGCTGTTTTTCTTTACCGACACCTTTATACCCTTACCGACAACACCGAAATCCCGTTGATGCCATTTCCGACATACAAGGCGAGGTTTTCAACGATATTGAAATATAACACTTTACAAAATGTTTTTAAGTTTATTTGAAGTTTGGTACAAAACACACGGTTTCGTGGAGAATAGTTGTTGTAATTTTGCATCATAACTAAATGGAATGCTTATGAACGCACCTAAAGAATTTATAGACCTTGTATATTCTACCGAAAATCAGCAGAATTACATCGGTATGGGTAATCCCAATGCTCGTATCTTTATTATTGGTCGTGAACCGGCTCACGACCTAAACACGGACATAGGTCGCGATGCTTTTCATCAAGACCAGGAACTCAACCGCTCAAACTGGAAGAACTTGTTTGAGAACAAACAAATTGAAGGCCGTTGTAATCCACGTAGACCTTTCCCGAATCAGAAATGCTTACGTGCTGACGGAAACAACGATGGCACCGCGACGACATGGGTATGGTACCAAAAATTAGTCGACCTAATTTTGGGTAGAGAGTATGATCGTCCGTATTCTCTTCGTCCACTTGACTTTCACGACTTCTGCTTTCACACCGATATTAGTGCTGCTGCCGCAAAAAACTTGGCAACTACCAACAAAGAAGCCAAGGAGGCATCGGTTAAAGAAAGAAGTCGCGAATTGTTCTCGCATCCATTCTTCAGGCAATTCCCTATTGTAATATTGGGGATAGGTAAAGACGTCGGTCAATCTGTACCTCTCGAATGGTGCGCTAAAGTTCTCGGCTTCCCAACCAACGAGGTTGAGAAAGCCTATAATGCCGACGAAAAAGAGCCGATGCTTTGGGTTAATCGTGATACCAAAGGGCACCGCACTCTTTTACATACACAGTGTCTCTCTCAGCCCTCTTGGAAATATATTACAAAAATTCGCAACATAATCTGGTCAGACGGAAAATCCGATTTCTGCTGGCCTAAAGAATACTAAATATGAACGAACTTTTAAATCAAGAAATTGAGCCTCTATCCAATATTGAAGATAATTGGATAGAACTTGTAAATTGGGTCAATCCTACTAAGAATGTTGTTGAGCCTAAATTATCAACGTTTCAAGAAATAATTTTGCTATTTTATTACCTTGAAGGGTTACTTCCCAATAAACCGGCAAAATGCAGTGATTTTTTATTTAATAAATTGTATGCTACTATCGTAAGAAACTGTAAGGTAGAAATAAATAGTCTTTCCAAAGATATTTATTTTATGGGTAATCCTTGGAGGTTGTCATCTCCATTACTACAGTTTCTTGGAAATACAGGATGTTTACACTTTATTGAAGATGGCACTGTTTGGGAGGAACCTGGCGTTATGCTCGAATTTACTTATAGTAGATTGACCCCAACAGGTCTAAAGTATATATTTCGACACCGACTTCCATCCAAATATCTAAGAAAGGCAATTTTATAAAATCTGAAAATTAAAAATAATTATTACTGTCCGCTAAACTTTTTTTGAGCGATTGAAAAATTAGGGCTGATACCTATTGCAGGAGTCAGCCCTAAATGGTTATTTTGGTGTCGCCAAACAATCCATAAATAAATTGTAATGTTCGCAACCAATTTTGGTTGTTTTTGTAAAATCAACTATTTTTGGTTGTTTTGTGTGTGACTTCTGGCGCACACAAACCTCGGAGGAGTATCTGAATTTAGCCAAGAAAACAAATATTCTTGGCCAAGAAAACATGATTTATCCTGGTCATCGCCTTGGTGGTCTGTCTATGGCAAAGAAGATCATAGGGTAAAACGGGATAAAATAGCAATGGCCAAGAAAATCAGTTATTTCTCAGCCATTGATTATCGGGTTGTTGCTTATTGCTTAGTATTCATCCTCGTTGAAAAAATTATTTATATCGTCATATCAGTAATTTAGTCTTGAATTTTCAGGAATAGGCAAGTTTATTTGGCAATAGAAGACGACAAATTACGAAGCGCATCTATTAATTGTCCGAGCATCTGAGTAATTTGAATCAAAGGATGAATATGATTAAGGATTAAAACCAGCAGTAGTACTGCAAGTATAATCCCGGTTGACCATTTCCAAAGATTTGAAAATTCATCAATTTTATGGTTCCTAAACTGTTCATCTTTATTGTCTAAATCATTCCCCTCTTCAAAGAAATTTTTTAATTCTTCTTTACCAAGCAAATCTTCAAAATATTTCTTGCCACTTTTAAATCTACCCTCCAAATACTTAATCCTATTATCTAGCCACTTGCGTTCTTTTTTATAATACAACAAAGATATAACGCATAATGCCATACAGCACAATATGACAGCATCTGGAATGTGCCTGTTAGAAGATAGTGCGAATGATAGTATTGAAAGAACAACTGAGATAAAGAAGAAAGACAACAATGAAATTGACAACTTTTTAAATGTATTCTCGAAATCATCAATTGCTTCCAGAATAGAATCTTGATATCTCTGAATATTTTTTACTACGTTATTTCTTAAGTCTAAATATTGACGCACATTTTCTTTCTGATAAATCTTATAATTAGAAAGAATTGCATCAAAGGTATTTGAATGCAGAACTAATGACGCCGGGTCAACATTTAATGAAAGAATATTACGGATAATCAATATTTTGTCATCAATATCTCCGCCATTATATCCCCACGTATAAATTCTATTTATTACATTCGCTGTATTTTCATTTATATCTTGTACAAGCGCCCATTTCCCTGCAATGGATTTGAAACCATTCAATTTATAACTTAAATAGTTCTGCTCTTCAAAGGTGTAATCCAATAAAAAACACAACGCATAGATTGTAGATAGTTTGTCAAATAATGTCTTTAAGAATGCATTATCAGATGAAATAGGGAATATATCATCAGGAATAAGTTTTCCCTTGAATTCTGTAGATGAACATAAAAATCCAGCTTTAC